>Ga0193697_1000067_pt1 | contig 39282 bp, 35 predicted proteins | sample L3m2metaG_FD_145073 | JGI IMG/M metagenome (GOLD analysis project Ga0193697, IMG submission 145073) | Soil microbial communities from a riparian zone of the East river system, Colorado, United States - L3m2 | ecosystem: Environmental > Terrestrial > Soil > Riparian zone | place: USA: East River...
AGAACGACGGACACTGGCGGGATCGCCATCACTGCATCCGCCCCGACCGTCTCGGCGTGCTTCGCGTAACGCTCGGCTACCCTGGACGATTCCGCCCCGACGCTGATGATCACCACTCCCCGGGAGCTTCCAAATCTGCATGCGGCCTCGGCGAGTTCTTCACGTTCCGCCGTAGACAAGCGCAACACCTCGGACACCATTGCCATCACGATGCCGTCCGCGCCGCAGTCGTAGAGCCAGGCGATTTCCTTCTCCAGCGTCGCCAGGTCAAATGTCTCGTCCGCGTGATAAGGCGTCTGGAAAACCGGCAGGATGCCGCGTACTTTGCGCCGCGATGAATTCATGGACTGGCGGGATGTTTAGCGGGCATTAAGCCCGGCGGCAAGCCACACTGCACTGGCTTTCTCTTTCATGCCCGTGGCAACAACCGGCGCGCATTCCCTTGCATGATGGCGTGAAGTTGTTGGGCGTCGAGCGGCGACTCGATCAATTTTAAGATCGCTGTTTCCACCGGGAAGTACGGCGCATGGGACCCAAAGACGATCCGCTCGACGGGCACGCGGGCAGAGGGCAATCCCGTGATTGAGCCGATCATTCGACCGATTCCGCCATTTCCTTCAACTCGCGAAATATCCAGAACGGCATTGGTTTTCGTCATCAATTGAGCGAGGTCTTCGCCTCGGATCGGAGCGGCGAAATGCACCAACTCAACTTTCGCGTTTTGCGTGCTCACCACCGCATTCAACAACGGAGCAAAAGTGACCGGACCGACGTTGATGATGGGATGGTGCACTCGAGGGTCCTCCATGCCAAAGACCACCTGGAGGATCAGGCCGCGCTCCGCAGTCATTTTCACCAGGCTTTCCATTGCAGGATGGTCAAGATCGAACGGCTGATAGCCCGGATAAATCCGAAGGCCCGGCATTTTGTGGACCTCGTGACAGCGCCGCACGTCTTCCTCCCAGTCCGGCCAGGCCAGGTTGACACTGCCGAAAGGAACCAAAAAGCCCGGCCCGTGCTCCCGGCATTCGGCCGCCAGCCGCGTGTTGACTCCATTCATATCTTTCAAGAGCAGCGCCTCGAAACTCCCTGCCCAGGCCTCGATAATCCGGTGCTTCTTGAGCTTGGCGACCAGGGCTTTCGTATCGCGATACTTCAACTTGCGAAACGGCCAATCGAACAGATTCACGTTGGTGTCGATGATCCCGGGCGACCCGGAGGAAGCGGTAGCGGGGGCGCTGCGAGCCACAGGCTGCGCGGCAACGGAAACTGCGGCGGCGCCCAGCAGCGAATTTTTCAAGAAACTTCGTCGATCGATTGGCTTCATACCGGATCAGAGCTCAATTTTCAGGCCCTTTTTGCGAAAGATGGGTGCGCAAATTCTGCGGAGATTCCCGCCAAAGATTTTCATTCGATCGCTTTTTGAAATGTCTGCATCCAGGACCTTCCCCAGTTCAGTCGCATAGCTGCGGCTCGGGCCGTGCCCGCCCCAGACCAGCCGGTCCACCCCCAGTTCTCGAATCGCATACTCGACCATCCCGGAATGCGGGTCAGATCCGGAGAATTCCAGCAGGACATTTTTGTGGGGCCGGATAGCCCGCACGCCCAACTCCCAGTCGCCACCGGAATGACCGCAGATCAACGAAACCTGCGGGAAACGTTGCGCCAGTTTCGCCAAATCCATCGGCGTCGATTCAGATTCGCCGTTGTCGCCACCGGGCAAGCGCGGTGTGCCCCCGACCTTGAGCCATGTGTGGACGTAAACATGCACCTGCAATTCCGCGGCGAGCCGCATGATTGGATCGTTATTGGGATGACTGCACGTGATCCCTTTTTCGGTGCTCAGCCAATATTTTATTCCGATGCACGGTCCGTCGCGGATCCATTTTTCTATTTTGGCGCAACTTTCCTCCGGGTAAGCCGGGTCGATGGGCGTGCGGCCGGAAAGGCGATCTTTGTCGCGCTCGAGAATTTTCAGGATCTCCGCGTCGAATGCGTATGGAGCAAGCGGCTTCTCCAATGTGCCGCCAACCTCCTGGGCGATCGACCGCTCGATGCCCATGCGTTCGACAAAAAAGTTGTTTCGCTCGTATTGCTCGATCGGGTTCGTCGACGCAAACCCATGGAAATGATTGTCCCAGATCCTGTAGCCCACCAACTCGTCCCGCGTGGGAAGACCGTAATCGGCCGGGTTGATGAAGAATTCACGCGGACTCATGCTTGCTTGCGCCTCTTTATCACACAGCCGTACCGGCCACCATCCGAATCCGCCGTTTCAAATTTCTCCCGCTTGTAGACCAGGAGTAGGAGTGGGAGTAAGGCGCCCCCCCGGGGGTTAGTGTTAGAAATGTGTTGGTTTTGCACTCGGTAAGGCACCCCCCCCGGGGGTAGGTGCCAGAAATGTGTTAGTTTTGTGTTGGTTTTGCATTCGGCTGTGGCGCTGGGGCGTGGACACAAGTCAGGGATTCAGAAGGATTTACGATTTACGAATTACGATTGACGATTGAGCAACCCCCCCCCGGGGGGTAGGTGCTAGAAATGTGTTGGTTTTGTGTTGGTTTTGCATATGTCCGTTTGAACTGGTTTGCGCGAGTACGGGATAGGCGCCCTGCCTGCCGAACGGAGTTCGGCGAAACAGCAGAACAGAGTTCTGCGCTACATTTTTGCTGAGGCTGATGAATTGGGAGTGGGTTTCGGTGGTGATAGCAGCCCTTTTCGTAGTCCGTAACGGTTTTTGTTTGTTTAACACGCCCACAAGTAATCACGCGCTAACGAATCGTTATCTTCGTTAGCTGTGAATTTCGTCTCGAGCGAATTTTACGAATTTTACGAATGTTACGAATGGAACTTACTGGGCTTAAATGGCTAAAGCCGGGCGAGAGAATGACACTGGAGATCGGAAAGGCTGGTAACCGGATAAATCCGGCACTACAAACCTTGAACGGGCTGAACGCGTCAAACGCGTGAACCCTGCTTAGAGCAACACTGTAGCGTTTGTAGTGCGGCATTTATGCCGCCAATGCACTCTCAAAATCCATTTCATTTTTTACGCCCCTTTGCATTCCGCGTGCGTATTTGCGGTGCATTGAATCCCGCACCCCGTCGGAGTCCCGGAATTATCCGGCCACTTCATTCATGGCACGAGGAGGATACGGTAGAAGCGTTGGGGCTCGCCGGGCAGAACCGTATCGGTGATGGAATCAGTGGAGCCGTTACCGGGCCGGGTGGAACCAAGGTTGGTCCACATCGTGGCGGGGAGCGCGGATGTGTATTGGATCTGGTAGGTTCGGCCAGGGACCGACGACCAACGAAGAACGATTGCGATGAGAGTGCCATTAGTGATCTCGGCAACCGGCGGCTCGAAAGCCGGGGTTTCCACCTTGGGGTACCAAGCAGAAGAGCTGTTGGCGGCAAAATCTTTATGCCATGCCATCGCTTGCACGAAAGTACCGGGGTTGATGAGAATGGGCGTTGAGTAAACGGGTGAATCAGTCGTGGGGGTGCTGACGTCGAGGGTGTAGTGGATGGTGGCACCGGGCGTATCCGACGTAATTGTAATAAGCGTGGGCTCAATGAGTGGTCGGGGCGGCGGATCGAAGTAAGGGGTGGCGACGGGCGTGAGTTCAAATTGAACAGACGAGTATGCCGTCTCGAAACCCGCGCGAGTAGCTTGAGCCGATAACCACGTGCCTGAATTCATGAGAATCGCTCCAGTGTAAACAAGGGCTGATGACCAGTCTGGATTGAGCTCAAATGCATATCGAATGGTGGCGCCAGGGGTCTGAGTACTGATGGTGACGAGTGTTCCATTGGTGATAAAGTGTGCAGGGTTGAATTCGGGGGGAGTGACCCGGACGTTGTAGCGCGTGGTTTGGACCAGGCTGGGCTGCAGGGAGCTATGGAGCGCCACGGCTTTGACTGTCATCCCATTGGTCACAGCGAGGGTGCTTCCTGAATCAATAATTGGATCAGTGTCTATAGGATCGCGACCGTCGGTGGTGTAATGAATCACCGAATCCGGGGTGAGTGAATGAATAGTAATCACATCATCCCAGAGCAATGTGCCGGGCGGCCTGAAGACTGGTTTCGCGGTTCGGCCGGAATCGCGCAGTTGATAAAGCGCGGCAGGAGAGGCAAACCGTTGCTCTGCCACCGCATATAGATTTCCTTCTTCATCTTCTCCCCAACTCGTCATCCCCGAGGGACAAGTGCCGACCAACTCGGTCGCCCAATTTGTCCCCACGCGCTTTGCAGCCCAAATTCGTCGAGAAAAGTAGTCACAATGGAAATAAAAACCACCGAGTCTTCCAGTGGGTGCCCCGCGGAAGACGAAACCGCCAATGACTGCTGATCCTATGTTTTCGCCATTCGCGAAACGCGGATATTCGAAGGCCGGAAGTTCGAAGTGCTGATTCGAATTCGACCGAACAAGAGTTCCTTCCCGGTAGGGCCAGCCATAGTTTTGCCCGCCGATGCTGAGTGTTGGTTGGAAGTTCACTTCCTCGCGACTGACTTCGCCTACGTCCGCGATATAAAGATCGCCTGTGAGGCGGTCGAAGGAAAATCGCCATGGATTTCGAAGGCCCATGGCCCAGATTTCCGGGCGGTAGGCGGCATTGGTGCGGAACGGGTTGTCGTCCGGAATGCGGTAGCCAGTCGTGACGCTCTCGACATCGATTCGCAGAATTTTTCCGAGCAGATTTGAAGGAGTTTGTGCATTGATGGCATGTCCGCCCTCGCCACGACTGATGTAAAGAAAACCGTCCGGGCCGAAGGCCAATTGTCCTCCACAATGGTCGGCCGAAGGTTGCTCATTCACGAGGAGGACTCGCTCGCTCGCGGGATTGGCGACGTCGCGATTTGTGGAGAGAAAAAATCGCGAGAGGACCGACGTGCGACCAGGTCGACTATAATTGACGTAGAAATAGCTTTTCGACGAAAAACCCGGAGGAAAAGCAATGCTTAGGAGCCCACTTTCGCTGTCGGAAAGAACGCGACTTGTGATGTCAAGAAAGGGTACTGGGGCTATTACGCCATTTTGCAGAATGCGAACGCGACCGGGTTGCTCGCAGATAAAAAGGCGTCCGGAGCCGTCACCTGCATGCGTGACATGGGTAGGTTTGACCAAACCGCCGACGACTGCGACAAGCTCGACATCCGGCCAGTCGAGTTCTGCGGCATGCGCACTTAAGGCGATAAGGCAGAGTGCGCATGAGAGCAGAACATCGATGTTTCGGTGGGACAGGCGCGTCATGAACCAGAGAACGTAGCACGTGGCGAGCGAAAGTCTAAGCCGATTAAGGAACGGATTTCCTAGTGATCGTTTCATCCTCGGTGGAGAGAACGAAGTTCATGATGACTCCTGTTTCTCTTCTGAACAGCGTGCCGTCTTGGCTTTGGGTTTGACCGGGGCGGGCCGGCCGTGTATCGTTAGCGTTCTGTTTTTTGTATGTTCGGAACGATTCGCAAGCATCAAAACTGGCTTTGGGCCATCATTATAACGATTATCATTTTGTCGTTCGTCGTTTTCTTTTCGCCTGATGTCGGGCGCGGAAGCGGCGGTCGGCGAGCTGCCAAAGGCGAGTACGGCAGCATCAATGGCGAGGCGATTTCAGTGGAGGACTATCGCCGCGGTCATGATGAAGCGCGGCTGGCGCATTTTATCCGGTCCGGCGGCCAGGAATGGCCCAGCAGCAGGGACGAGGAAAATCTCAAGCGCAGCGCGATCGAGCGGGTGTTCCTCGATCAAAAGGTCAGGGAGATGAATATTGAGGTGAGCGACGAAGCGGTCGGTCGTGTCGCCAGTGAACGGTTCGGCAACCCGCCACGGGAGCAACTCCCGACGATCCTCGCGCGCTTTGAACAGGAGAAATTGCTGCCGAATCGACTAAATTTGGGAGATTTCGAGCGCTTCATGCGCCATGAAGCAGCGCTCCAGCAGCTTTATAGTGCCGCAGGGATGACGGCCAGGTTGATGAATCCGAAGGAAGCGGAAACGATGTTTCGCAAGGAGCACCAGGACGCGATCACGGAAGTGGCCCTGTTCACCGCTTCGAATCACCTCGACAAGGTGAAGGCGACGCCTGAGGACGTGAGCAAGTTTTTCACGAATAATATGCCGATGTATCGCGTGCCGGAACGGATCCAGGTGGCGTATGTCGAGTTCCCGGCGACGAATTATTTCGCCGAGGCTGACAAGCGTATGGCAGGGATTACGAATTTCGACGCGCAGATCGAAGATTTTTATTACAAGAAGGGGACGAACACGTTCAAGGGGAGTAATGACGTTGTGCTGTCGGCGGAAGAGGCGAAGAAGAAAATCAAGGAAGATGAACGGCTGCGACAGGGTCTGCTCGAAGCCAGGCGCAAAGGGTACGAGTTTGCCGTTGAGCTCGAAGCGCAGCCGGGGTCCGAGAAGCTGGAGACGTTCGAGAAGTTTGCCGCCGCGAAGGGGTTGCCCATCAAGCTCTCAGAGCCGTTCGACCGGGTGAGCGGGCTGACGAATTTTCCGCCCGAGTTCCGGGCGAAAGCGATGATGCTGACGACCAATATTGCGGTTCAATTGACTCCGATCACGGGCGAGGACGGGGTGTATGTCATCGCGTTGAAAAAAAGAATCCCGACCGAGATGCCGCCGTTCGAGAAGGTGCAGGAAAAGGTGACGATGGATTATAAGTTGCAGCAGGCGCGCGACCTGGCCCGGCAGGCAGCGACAAATTTTTATGCGAGCGTGACGAACGCGCTGCAGCAGAAGAGGCCGTTTTCGGATGTCGTGGCGCAAAATAATGTGAAGTTAATCGTCCCGCCGCCGTTTTCGCGCAGCACGACTTCGCTGACGAACCTGGACGAAAAGCTCAGGCTGGAGCAGTTGCAGCACCTTGCGTTCGAGAACAACGTCAAGCCCGGTGATGTGAGCGGGATTATCCCGACGGCGGAGGGCTCGATGGTGATGCACTTGAAGGAGCTCAAAGCGGTGGACGATGCGAAATTGCGCGCGGAATTGCCCGAGTATTTGAGGCGGTTGCAGGCATATCGCCAGAGCGAGGCGTTTGGCCAGTGGCTTCGCAAGCAAGAGGAGCAGGCCCGAGTGGTGATCCCGCAACCGCAGATGCCGGTCGGTCCCGCGGGCCGAATGCCGCCGCAGAGGCGATCGTAGGAGGAGAGTAATCAGTAATCTGTCCGGGAAGTCATCAGTGATGGGAAGTGATCGGACTGCGGAGGGTATCGCAATTTTATTGCAATCGGGGCCAGGACGCGGAGAATAGCTATAATGAGCAACCATACCCATGTGGGCGCTGGCACTCGGGCGGTATCTTATCTGATTACTGCCGAGACTGATCACTGATTACTTCTCTAAGCATGATCGCCGTACTTGGAGCAACCGGCTACGTGGGCCGCGCATTTGTCGATGCGCTTACCGGGAAGGGGTGGGATTACATCACGGTCTCGAGATCAAAGACCGATTACACAGACTTTCAAACGCTTGTTCGCTTTTTGCGGGACAGCAAGCCCGAGTTCCTGATCAATGCCGCGGGGTTCACGGGCAAGCCGAATGTTGATGCGTGCGAAATTGCGCGCGCGGAAACGATCAAGGGGAACGTCACGCTGCCGCTGACAATCGCGCATGCGTGTGCGGTTACCGGGACGCCGTGGGGACATATTTCCTCGGGATGCAGTTACAATGGCGCGAAGGTGTTTCGCGATGGCCATTGGCAGATCGAAAGTGATCTCACGCGTCCTGACTTCCGGACGCTACGCCGCGAACATCCGGAAAATATCCGTGGGTTCACCGAGGAAGATGAAATGAATTTCAGTTTCCGGCGGCCGCCGTGCAGTTTTTACAGCGGGACGAAAGCGCTCGCCGAAGAGGAGTTGAGCAAGGTCGGCGCGTGTTATATCTGGAGGTTGCGTTTGCCGTTCGATGAGCACGATGGATCGAGGAATTATTTGTCGAAGCTGCAGCGGTATCCGAGGATCTACGACAATACGAATTCGCTTTCGCACCGCGGTGACTTTGTGCGGGCGTGTCTTGAATTGTGGGAACGGCGCGCGCCGGCGGGTGTCTACAATATGACGAACCCGGGCCACGTGACGACGCGGGAGGTCGTGGAAATGATCCAGGAAACGCTCGGCGCGAAGCGGAAATTCGACTTTTGGTCGGGCGACGATGAGTTTTATCGGAAGGGGGCGACGACGTTACGGTCGAATTGCATTTTGGAGGTTGATAAGTTGCTCGCGACTGGTGTCAAATTGCGCCCCGTGAGAGAGGCGCTCGATGATGCGTTGCGGCGATGGCGGCCCGAAGCGGCGTGAAAAGTTGATCGATCAAACGGGGTCGTGATCTTCAAACAATTAGAGATTCCGGGGGTTTTTCTCGTCGAGCCAGAGCTGCACAAGGATACGCGCGGATTTTTCGCGCGAACCTGGTGCGAGCAGGAGTTCAAAGCGCACGGCCTGAACCCAGGCCTGGCGCAATGCAGCGTTTCCTTCAATGCGAAGCGCGGGACGCTGCGGGGAATGCATTATCAGGTCGCGCCGCATGAGGAGACGAAGTTTGTTCGCTGCACGCACGGCGCGATTTTCGATGTGGCGCTCGATCTGCGGCCCGGCTCGCCCCAATTCAGGCAGCATCTCGGGGTCGAGTTGACGGCCGAAAATCGGAAAATGCTTTATGTGCCCGAAGGTGTCGCGCACGGGTTTGTCACGCTGGCGGACGGGTCGGAAGTGTTCTATCAGATGAGCGAGGTTTGGTCGCCGGAACACGCGCGGGGCGTGCGCTGGAATGACCCGGCCTTCAAGATCCAGTGGCCGTTGAAGCCGGCGGTGATCGCCGAGCGAGACGCCAACTATCCGGATTTCGTGGCCTGAGCCATGCAAGCCGTCGCGCCCGAGCAGACCGCCGCACAAATCCGTGAGATGTGCGCGGATGTCCCGACGCTCGGCATCGTACTTGGGAGCGGATTTGCGGGTGTTTCGAGAAGCGTCAAGGTGGTTGCAGAAATTTCGTATCGCAAACTTGGCGGATTTCCACAACCGACCACTGCAGGCCACGCCGGGTGCTTGTTGATTGGGACGTTGGACGGAACGCCCGTTTTGCTTCTGAGTGGGCGCAGCCATTACTACGAGGGCCGCTCACTGGCCGAAGTGACATATCCGATTCGCGCTCTGGCTGCGGCAGGCGTACGCGATTTGCTTCTGACTAATGCCGCGGGCGCGATCAATCGCCAGTTTCGTCGCGGCGATTTCATGATCATTACGGACCACATTAACCTGTTGCCTGACAACCCGTTGCGTGGCGTTGAGGGGACGCAGAAATTTGTCGATCTGACGCGGGTTTATGATTCGGACCTGGTGAAAATGTTGCGGGCGGGGGGGCGAAAGGCGGGCGTGCGGCTTCGGTCCGGCGTCTATCTGGCGGTGAGTGGGCCCAGTTATGAGACGCCTGCGGAGATTAATGCGTTCGCGCGATTGGGCGCGGATGCAGTTGGAATGAGCACTGTGCCAGAGGCAATCGTGGCCCGTTATTGCGGAATGCGTGTGGCGGCTCTTTCCTGTATTACAAATTTTGCGGCAGGAAGGAGTAAAGGTTTGCTGTCACACGCCGAAGTAATAAGTACTGGCGAAAAAGCAACGGCTGCGGCTGAGAAGTTGCTCAGGGCTTTTGTCGCTCGTTATGCGCAAGGCCACTAAGCAGCAATTGGTGGCTGCAGCGATGAAGGCGCGTTTGCAAGCAGTGGCCCCATACTCGGGCTTTCAGGTTGGCGCGGCGTTGCTCGCCGGCTCGGGAAAAGTTTATTTGGGCGCGAATGTCGAGAGCGCGTCGTACGGTTTGACCTGCTGCGCCGAGCGCGTGGCGCTGTTCAAGGCGCTGACGGAAGGCGAGCGGGAATTTGAGGCGATCGCTGTGGTCGCTCCGATGAGCGATACGACCCCGTGCGGGGCGTGCCGGCAATTGCTCGCTGAGTACGCGCCGAAGGCGGCCGTGCTCGCGGCGGACAGCCGGAAGCCAGGCAGGATTTGTGAATTTAAAATTAACAAGTTGCTCCCCGCGGCTTTTACACTCTTGCCGCGCGGCAAACAAAAATATGGCAAAGGCGATCTGTTTTAGGCGGGGATGAAGACAGAGGTTGTTTTCCAATTGGAAGGGGCGCCATGGCCGGCACTGCTGGTCACGCTTGGGGGCGTGATCGAAGACGCCAACTCGGCGGCGCAAGCCTTTTTTGGGGCTCGCCTCGAGGCAAAGGAGTTTTCGGCGATTGGGGAGGGCGAGACCGCCGCGTCAGGGTTCCTGGCGCTGTGCCAGCAGCTTTCCACGCCGATCATGCCGCTCAAGTTTCGTGCGCGCGACGGGAATGTCACAACATTCCACACTGCGATCTCGGTACTTAATCTGGGTGGCACGCGATACTGCCTGTTTCAGTTGTATCCGTTGACGCTCGTTGGCGGCGCCGCGGCCGGAAAGCCCGCGGAGGCGAGAGGCGCGTCGATCGAGATCAATGCAGTGCAGAAGCAGAAGCTCGATTGCGCGATGCAACTCACGCGCACGGTGGCATTGGACTTCAACAACGCGCTGACGACGATTCTCGGGCACGGCTCGTACGTGATCGGGCAGATGGAGAACAATCACAAGTGGCGCTTTTCCCTGGGGGAGATTGAGAAAGCGGCGGAAAAGGCGGCGGAAATTGCGAATGACCTTGCGAGCTTCAGCCTCGAGGAAAAGGACAAGAAATCGCAGGTCGAGGGGAATTTGAACGTGCTGATGCGGCGAGCGGTGCAGCTCTTTCAAACGTCGAACGGGAAAAACATCGTTTGGTCGGAGAAGTTCGAGAAACAGATGTACACGGTGCATTTCGAAGAGGCGAAACTTCAGCAGGCGTTTGTGAAGATTTTGGAAAATGCCGTCGAAGCGATCGGCGGGGGCCCTCAGCTCAATGGACAAATTAGCGTCCAAACCCGCAATGTGGATGTCACGGACCGCACACAAGACGGCGTCGTGCAATTGACGCGTGGCGCGTATGTGTGTGTGGAGATCGCCGACGACGGATGCGGGATCGAGGTTTCGGCGTTGTCGCGGGTTTTTGAGCCGTTCTTTACCACGAAGGAAGGGCATCGCGGGCTGGGCCTGGCGTGGGTGTATGGCATCGTGAGCAATCACGGAGGCGGTGTCGCCATGACGAGCCAGCCGGGGCAGGGGACGTCGGTGCGGGTCTATTTGCCGGCGGTAAAGAAAATCGTTGAAGACAGGCATTTGGTAGACGCAAAGCTTTCGGGCGAAGGGACGATTCTTTTCGTGGACGACGAGGACATGCTCGTCGCCCTTGGCCAGATGCTGCTCAGCACGGCGGGCTACAAAGTGCTCACGGCCAACAGCGCCGAAAGAGCGCTGGAAGTATTCGAGCAAAACAGGGAGCCGATCCACCTGCTGATTACTGACATGGTGATGCCGAAAATGAATGGCCGCGAACTGATCCACCGCGTCAAAAAGTCGTATCCAGAGACGCGGATCATTTGCTCAACGGCGTGCGTGCGAACGGCGACCACGGTCCAACATTTTAACCTGCTCTCGAAGCCGTTTACCGCGCAGGAACTTCTGCGCCTGGTCAAGACCGCTTTCGCGACTGCAAACTAATCAATGCGGCAGGGCTTGCTGCGCGCGTGAGTGGCGGCTTCGTGAATTGTCACAGAAAATTCTCCGCCGGAGTTTGACTTGATTTGGTGCGCCTGCTTACTTTGCCACCTTTACGTATGCAGATTGAGAGTCTCAAAGTTTTTTGCGATTTGTCGGAAACGGAAAGTTTCACGAAGGCGGCACAGATTAACAACATTACTCAGTCTGCGGTGAGCCAGCAGATCAGTTCGTTGGAGCGGCAGTTCAAATCGTTGCTGATTGAGCGCAGCAAGAAGCGCTTTCGCCTGACCCGAGAGGGCCAGGTCCTCTACGAATACAGCAAGCAGATTCTCAACACCTTCGATTCCATGGTGAACAAGCTGCAGGAGATCAAGGACATTGTCTCCGGCACGATCCGCGTGGCGACGATTTACAGCATCGGACTGCATGACCTGCCACCGTATCTCAAGAAATTCTTCAAAACTTATCCAACCGTGAATGTGCATGTCGAATACCGGCGATCGAACCAGGTTTACGACGATGTTTTGAGTAATGTGGTCGATCTGGGCCTGGTGGCCTATCCGAACAAAGACGCAAAGCTGGAAGTGGTGCCTTTGCGCAAGGACATGCTGGTGCTCATTTGCCACCCCCAGCATCCGCTCGCGAAAAACAAGAGCGTGAAATTGCGCGACATCACGGGCCAAAAGTTCATTGGGTTCGAGCCGGACATCCCGACGCGGCGCGCGATCGATAAGATCCTCAAGGACGAGGACGTGAATGTGAATGTGGTAATGGAGTTCGATAACGTTGAGACCGTGAAGCGGGCGGTGGAAATTGACGCCGGCGTCGCTATCGTTCCTGTCGGTACGGTCACGCAGGAGGTGAGCAAGAGCACACTGGCCGCGATCACGATTGAAGACGCGCAGTTTTATCGTCCGCTGGCGGCGATCTATAAAAAGAACAAGGTGCTTTCTCCGGCCATCAAACAGTTTCTCACTGTCCTGAAGGGCTAAATCAGCTGTTCACAGACAATTCACCGGCCGTTGTGAATAACCTCGCGTGGCTGGTTAGTAACTTTCCACATTCTGGCTACGGGTTTATCAGTCAAATGTGAGTGTGCTCCAAATCCAGAGGTAATTTCCCCGGTAATGGAAGTTTTTCAACTGTGACCTCTGTTTGGCACGGCACCCGCTAAAGTGTCGTGGAAACTCGAACGAGCAGATGATTACGCTGGCCTTTCCAAACCAAAGCTGGAAGTTATGAACATGACGTTGCCAACCATTCTCCACGTGGATGACGACGACAACGACCAGCTTTTTTTCAACCTGGCTCATCGGCAGACAAAACTTCCAGCCAACATCATTGAACTGTCGGACGGCGAGCAAGCTATCGACTATTTGGACAGAAAAGGTGATTATGCTGATTGGGAGCGATCTCCGATGCCCAGCCTGGTGCTGCTGGATTTGAAGCTTCCGCGGCAGTCAGGCTTTGAAGTCTTGAAATGGATCCGAGGGAAAAGCCGGTTCGACCGGATGCCGGTAATTATCTTAAGTTCTTCAGATGAGCCTTCGGACAAGCACCGGGCTTTTATGATGGGCGCAGATTGTTATCTCGTGAAGCCCGTCTCGGTTTCACTTCTGGTTGAGATGGTCAAATACCTTCATCGAATCTGGCTGCCGAGAGGTCGTTCGAAGCCGCATCTGGCCGCAGCGTAAGCGCACGCGGGCTCTACTGAGAAAGTAATCAGTAATCAGTCCGGGTTAGTAATCAGTTATAAAGGCACGGCGCACCCCGAAGAAACGTGCTTTCAATTGTTCGGCAGTCGGATTCCAATCTCCCCCCGTTAGATGAAGGAATACGATCTTTTTGTGCCGCTTCACAATAACGACGGATCGCCCGTTGATCCGGCAAAGCTCACGGCGTTGAAGAAGCGCCTGGTCGATCAATTCGGCGGATTAACGCACTTTCCGCAGGAGAACGAAGGATTTTGGAAAATCGGCAACTTCACGTTTCGGGACAAAATCGTGATTCTGCGGGTGCTGACGGAGGACCCGCTCAAAACACAGATGTTCTTCGCGCAAATCAAGAAGGAGATCAAGCACGGGTGGGGACAGGAGGACGTTTTAATTGTCGTACGCGAAGTCAAGATTGTGTAGGCGCTCCCGGGGAAGTAATCAGCGGATGCGGGACTTGGAGCACGTCTCTCCGGACTACGTCTTGAGCTGGCGAAATCCAGTCTTGCGCTCGAGCTTCTTCCACTTCTCTTCGAGACGGTCCATTCGCTCCTGTGTCGCGGGGTGCGTGCTCAGAAATTGGAGGGCGCCAGTCAATTGAGGGTTCTTCTCCTCCTCGGCTTTCATGCGTTTGAAGAATTGAATCAAAAAATGGGTCGAAAAGGGGTCGCCCATTAGGCGTTTATCCCACGGAAATGATCTTCCGGCGCGAACTGCTGGTGGCCAGGCTGTAATCGTACTTGGCGCGGCTGCATCGCTGCACGAGTTCAGCAACTGACCAATCTCGCCGATGATCGTCCTGTGAAGCGAGCGCTTCGTGTCGAAGTGTACAATGTTCAGAACCGACCCCTTTTCGAAGAAATCGTGGTTAAACTTCCAAATGGGGGCACTGTTGGGCTCCGCACCGCCATGTCCAAAAGTCCTAACAGCGCAGCCACTGTTGACGTGAACATGCCCGGAATTCCAATAGTCAAAATCAAATTCAACCCATGAACACTCAAATCATCATCGAAAGAGTTACGGCAGATTTCTTTCAGGAATGCAAAGAAGACTACGTCGGTTTATGGGTCTTATCGCGTCGGTTACAAGAGGAGGGCATTGCCGCCACGCAAGTTAAACCTTCTGTCATGCAAATTATCAAGCATGCTTTAGTCGCCAGAAAGATCGTGGCCGGAGAATTTATTGAGAAGAAATTTACCGTTTGGTCACATTCACCTGCGGAATGCATCCAGCGGATTGACCGTGAGTGGGAAAAGCTTGGCCGAAATCCTAACATCGGGGAGATCGCTTGGTTTACGACGAATGAGATGAACGAACAAACGTCATAGGAAGGTAACGCTCTAAAGAGTACAGTGTTCAGGACCGACCGCTTTCCCGCGGGTGCCGGTTGGGACTTCAGTCTTTTCGGGGAAAACCTCTATTAAGCACAATCGAACTGGGTTTTATGAAAGAAATCGAAGCTATAGTTGCAAGTCCGACTGAACAAGACAACTTAGTTGTCCAACTGTTTAAGCGCGACGGCGGGCAGTTCGGAGAAGTCTTCCGCGAAGGGATTCAATCAAGAATTGAAATTTATCCTTCGGTTGACGGAAAACCTTGGAACTTCGAGGTCGACGAATTGGTTCACGTACTTCAGTTAGCAGTCCAAAAACTTTCAGCGACCGCGTGATGGTGGAGCATTCCCGCCGAAGTAATCAGTAATCCCTCCTTCGCAACCTCCTACGCAAAGCCTGCGGAGCTCCGGAGCTATGGAGGGCAGGGCAGTAATCAGAATCGAAGTCGTAACAAAGCGGCACGCAGTGCCGCACTCCAGGACGCAAGCGCGGTTGGATCGTCATGTACCGCGTACGCGGAGAGATGTTGTGGTATATGCGGGAGGTCAAAACGAGATTAGCCCCCTCGTCACCTCGGGGGTTACAGTTCAGTAATACCTCGTCTCCTACAGTTCAGTAATCAGTAGAACGACTACATCTTGAGCTGGCGGAATCCTGTTTTGCGATCGAGCTTCTTCCACTTCTCTTCGAGACGGTCCATTCGCTCCTGGGTCGCTGGGTGCGTGCTCAACAATTGGAGGGCGCCAGTCAGTTGAGGGTTCTTCTCCTCCTCGGCTTTCATGCGCTTGAAGAATTGAATCATGCCGCGCGGATCGATGTTTGCCTTGATCAGGTATTCCCAGCCGACGTCGTCGGCTTCCCGCTCGAAGCCACGCGAATAACTCTGGCGGAGGAGCATTTGGGAACCGTCCGTCAACACTGCCATGGCCCCGGAGGTATCGCCGAAGAAAAATTGCACGAGGAGATATAAACCGGCCGCGTTGATGATGCTGCGGAAGCCGTGTCGTTCGGTGACGTGCGCGATTTCGTGCGCGAGCACTCCCGCAATTTCTTCCGGCGATTCAACGGCCGCCAGCAAGCCGGTATGGATGAAGATGTGGCCGCCCGGAATGGCGAAGGCGTTGATGTTTGTGTCGCTGATGATGTGGAATTGGAACGCGTAACCCCCTTTGTTCGCCACGTCCAGCAACGGCGCGGTCGTAGTGGCAATTTCTTTCTCGCGCGGCGCATCGCTGAGCAGCTTCCCTTCGGACTTTATCTGGGTAAATAGCTGTTCTCCCATGCTTTGTTCCCAGCTTACCGGGATGCGATCGGCGATGGTCTTAACAATCCACTCGCGAGATGCGAGGAACGCGACAATGAGAGCTGCGATAATCCCCAGGAGCACCATCGTTGCTGTCACGAGACCTCGCATCCGATGCGGTTTCGGCAGCGCAGTCACCTGGCCGGCGAGTTCCGGATGAGTAAGCCAGCTTGAATCTGAAGTGCAAAGGGTCCAGCCGGGTTGCGCGGCGTGTTCGAGAAAGAGTTGCTCGTTGTTGAACCCGCCGCGGCTGACTTTCAACCCGCTGATTGGCATCTCAACCGTCTCGTTGCCGGATAAATCCGGGACTCCGACGACCTCCGGGTAGGGTCGCGCCGCCGCCTGCGCGTTGCCGGCGGTGAACCGGACGATCTCGTCTGTGAGCTCAATAGACCCGTTGATCGTGCGGTTTTTAGTAAGTGCCCGCGCCTGTATCATTACTTTTGGTTTTCAAGCAGTCGCGCATGGACACGAGCGACATCCCCCATGTAAAGCGGTACCTTAAAGTGGCGTGCAATCTGCATTTCAACGGTCTGGTTGCCGGATAAATCCGGGACTCCGACGACGCAACGGCGATTTGGGAGCGCGCTGATAGGCTAAAGCCTGCACTACGAACATACCGGCTGAAGCCGGGACTCCGACGGCTTTGGCTGCGATCATGATTTTGCTTTTCGAGGAGCTGGGCATGGACACGAGCGACATCGCCCATGTAAAGCGGTCCTTTAAAGTGGCGTGCAATCTGCATTTCAACGGTCTGGTTGCCGGATAAATCCGGGACTCCGACGACGCAACGGCGATTTGGGAGCGCGCTGACAGGCTAAAGCCTGCACTACGAACATACCGGATAAATCCGGGACTCCGACGGCGGCTTTGGCTGCGATCATGATTTTTGTTTTTCGAGGAGTTGGGCATGGACACGAGCGACATCGCCCATGTAATGCGGTGCTTTAAAGTCGCGCGCGGCTTTGGAGATGTGCTCTTTGGCTTTCGCCCGGTTGCCGATCGCTTCGAAATAAAGCCCCAAATAGAGATGCGCGTAGAACAGCGGATCTTCGCCCTTGGCCTGTTGCGCTGCTGCGACGACATCCTCCGGAGTCGCCTTGCCGGCAAACAGCGCGTGGACTTCTTTCATGGGCACACGGGGATCGCCTTCGATGGGAATGAGCGACGCACGGGCCTTTTCAATGCCCGGGCCGCGCGCCACGCACAGGAAGTGCCACACCGCGTTCTCCACATCGTTTGGATTGACTGTCTGATGCAGCTCGAATTGTTTTCGCCCTTCGTCAAATTTGCCGGCGTAATAGCAGGAAATGCCCCGTTGCCAGTGGCCGGGGGCCTGCGACGGCGCCAGTTCGAGGTAACGGTCGAAATCCGCGACAGACTTTTCAAAACTTCCGAGCCTGAAATGCTCGACGCCGCGATGCTGGAAAATTATCGCCGCTTTCGGTTTGAGCTTCGCCGCTTCGTCGTAGCTGGCGACGGCGTTGGTATGATCGCCAAGCCGCTCGTGCAGAATGCCACGCAAAAACCAGGCATCGCCGTTGGTGGGAGACTTCGTCGTGGCTTGCGTCACCAGCGCCAGCGCTTCGTTCGTGCGGCCGGCCTGGATGGAGTCGTCGGCTTGCTTCAACAAGTCGGGGGTTTCTGCCCCGTTTAGCAGTTGGGCCAGGAGCAGAGCGATAGCCAGACATTGGAAGATCGTTCCCTTAGCGTATCGCCGAGAGATTGTGATCGTTGCCAGCATTATAGTTGGGATTAAAGAGTAGGAGTAAGAGTAAGATTTGCGGAACGCGGGTTCACTGGGTCGCCTGGTAATCGCGCCAGAGCCAGCGCAATGAATCGGGCAGGATCGCGCCGCCGTGTTTTCCGCTGTGGGCGCCATCGCCCAATTCGAACTTGTAATCGTACTTCATGAATTTCAGCGCTGCGGCCATTTCCTGGTTTGCCAGCGGCCAGTTGCCATGCAGATTGTCGAGGTCATTCGCGCCCTCCTGGAGAAAAACACGGATCGGCTTCTTCTCCGTTTTGCGGATCAAGGCCGGATAGACATGCCCGCCGCGAATGTTGGTAAAACTCCCGATTTGACTCAGCACTTTTCTGAAAGCATCGGGCCGTTCCCACGCGACGGTCCAGGCGCAGATGCCCCCCGAACTCATGCCACAGATCGCGCGTCCCTCCGCGTTCGTCGTCAGATTGTACTTTGCGGCAACTTCGGGCAAAATTTCCTCGAGCAAGAAGCGGGCGTACTGATCGCCGAGCGAATCATACTCAAAGCTGCGGTTCCTTCTCGGCTGCCGGCCTGGCTCTGAGGCGGGAACTTCACCGGGATTGATGAAAATCCCGATGGTGACCGGGATCTCCTTGTTTGCGATCAAATTGTCGAACACGACTGGCACGCGAAAACTGCCATTCGTGCTCACGTAAGCAGATCCGTCCTGGAAAACCATCACGCAGGCCGGTTTATCCGATTTATATTGCGCGGGAACATAGACCCAATAATCGCGCACTGTGCCCGGGAAAACCTTGCTCTCCCACTTGTGCTTCGTGACCTCACCTTTTGGCACGCCGTCGCGCGGCTGCGAATCCGGCCCGAGCTTATAGTCATCTATCGCGAGCACCCCCTGCGCCAGCCCGCACGCAAGGATTATCGATAAGAGCCGTGAAATCATTCCCCGATTTAGGCGGTTTGGAGTCCTGTGTAAAGCCGAACCAAACGGAGGGGCGAGTTCCGTCGAGCCCGATTTGCGTTTCGCAAACCCATGGTGCTATCTTTGTTGCGCTGATTTTGATGAATGAAAGCACTATGTGTTCACGCCCATTTTGACGATTACGAGTTTGTCGCCGGCGGCACTTTCGAGATGTGGCGGCGCAAGTTCGGGCGCGATTTCCACGGGCGCGTCCTGGTGTGCACGGACGGCAAGGCCGGCCACCACTTCCGCACGCGCGAAGAAACCGGCAACTTGCGCATTAAGGAGCAGCAGGCTTCCGCGCAGGTCGGTCAATACGATTTTCAGCTCTTGCGTCTACCGAATGGCGAGGTGCCGCGCGAAGCATGCCTGCAAATCAGCACGCCATTGCTGGCGGCGCTCTGGAAAGCCATTCGCGATTTTGAGCCGGATTATTTATTCTGTCCGCCGCTGCCGAATGATCCGTTGGCGGGCATCCACAACGACCACGTCACCATCGCCGAAGCCGTGCGGCGCGTGGCCTACATGATCAACGTGCCACACGCTTTCACACCCGAGTATCCCGCCGACGAAACCAAATCGCAGCCGTGCAAAACGCCGGTGATTATCAACGTCTACGATGCGTATATGTTCGGAGCCAACTCGTTTGATCTGGCGGTCGACGTCGAGGAGGCATTCCCGGTTGTTTCCGAAATGACGTGGTGCCACCAATCACAAGTACGCGAATGGATTCCGTGGGTCGGCAGACACGCCATGGACGTGCCGGAGAATTTCGACGCGTGGTCCGTGGTTCTGCGCGAACGCTTTCGAAGGCAGAACGAGGAGTTGGGAATTCGTTCTACGCATGCGGCAGAGGTGTTTCGTGTGACGGCATGGGGCGAGGTGCCGCATGTAAAACTCCTCGTGCAGGACTTTCCCGAATTGATTCCCGGAGGGTCGTCTTTGGAGGCGTTGGACAAGCGGTTAAGGCAGTGGAGACTCAAATGAGGAAAAGAAATCAGTAATCAGTGATTCAGAAATCAGCACTGATCACTGGCCGGACTGATTACTGATTACTTGCCACAGGATGCTGTTGTTTCGCGAAAAGATTCCGTCTGATTGGCTGCCGCGCGTGCTCTCAAATCTGCCGGCGGTGCTGGTAGATCATGCGCACCTGGAACGCAAAGCGGCGACTACGGCACTTAACCTCGAAAAATACCGGGACCTTTACAGCCGTGTGGAGGAACTGAACGCGATCGCGATTGAAGAGTTACAGCATTTTCAACTGGTGCTCGATCTGCTCAAGAAACGCGGCATTCCGTTCAGCCAGCCTTATCCCAGCAAATGGATCAGCGGCTTGATGCGGTCGGTGCGACAGGGGCAGCGCGAGCAGGTGATCGATCATTTGATGTGCTGTGCGCTGATCGAGGGGCGGAGTTGTGAGAAGTTTCAGGTGCTGGCGTCGCAATTGAAGCCGATCGATCCGGAGCTCGCGCGGTTCTACGCCAGCCTGGTCGAGTCTGAAGGCAATCATTATGCGACTTATATTCTGATGGCGCGGGCCATCGATGATGCCGAAACAGAGCGCCGTCTGGATTATTATCTCGATCTGGATGCGAAGCTGATTCGTGAACCGAACCTGTATCCGATGCTTCACTGAGGTCCCGAACCGACTTGGCTGGTTTGTAGTGCAGGCTTTAGCCTGTTCCGCGACGTTGAGGAATTAAGGCTCCCTGACAGGCTAAAGCCTGCACTACAAACGTGGGTGGCATTCCTCAAGTTTTGAGTGGCGTTTGGGTGGCGCAAACGGTAAAACAAGCAATAATTGCGCGCCAATGAGTGATGGACTACCCTTTGGCCAGGCAGCAGGAACCAGGAGTATACATATGACAAAACCGAATCAGCCGACTGAAAACCGCAGGACTTTTCTGAAGAAGACCGCCGCCATCGCCGCGAGTGCTTCCGCCGTGAATTTCCTCAAAACCCCTGTCTACGGCCAAAGCCAGGCGCCCGCCCCGGGACGCGTCATTGGCGCGAACGACCGGATCGCGGTCGGATACATCGGCACCGGCAGCCAGGGTATGGCCCATGTACGCCACCAAAAGGAACACGCTGCCCAAAACAATATCGTGCAGGCCGCCGTGTGCGACGTTTACCAGAAGCGCCTCGATGTCGCCCGGCAAACAACCGGCGTTAAGGAGGGCGACGCGTATCGCGACCACCGCAAACTTCTCGAACGCAAGGACATCGACGCGATCGTGGTCGCCACCGTCGATAACTGGCATGCCGACGTCGCCATCGACGCCATGAATGCCGGCAAACACGTCTACGGCGAGAAGCCACTGGCCCGCTACCTGAACGAAGGGTTCGCGATTTACGACACGGTCAAAAAGACCGGCAAAACCTTTCAGGTCGGTTCGCAATATTGCGCCGATCCCCAAATCCACAAAGCCGCCCAATGGATCAAAGAAGGCAAACTCGGGCCGCTCGCATGGGCCCAGGGCTCATACTGCCGCAACAACAAAAACAACAGCGAATGGAATTATCCCATCGAACAGGATGCCAGCGAAACCAACCTCGACTGGAAACGCTGGCTCGGCAAAGCGCCTCAGATCCCCTTCAATGCCAAACACTACTTTAGCTGGCATCTCTATTACGCCTACAACTCCGGCATCCTTGGAAACCTGCTCCCCCACAAATTCCTCCCCTTGATGATGGCCACCGGCAACCCGGAATTCCCGCGGCGCGTCACCTGCACCGGCACGCGCAAGATTTCAACGGACCGCGACATCACCGACACCACCCATCTCCTGGCCGAATTCCCGAGCGGATTGACCTTCCTCGTCGCCGGCAGCACCGTCAACCAACAGGGCTTGCCCGATATTATCCGCGGGCGTAAAGCAACCCTTTACATCTCATCGACGCAGAACAAGCTGGAACTCAGACCCGAAAACATCTTCAGCGAAGAAATCGAGCCCGAGACCTTCGCCGATCCGGCCGTCGTCGGCACCGTGCCCGCCCTCGAAAAGAACTGGTTCGATTGCATCCGCAGCGGCGCGACACCCTTCGCGAGCATCGACCTGGCCATTCGCGCTCATGTCGTCCTTTGCCTGGCCGAAATGGCCGAACGCCTCAGCCTCATGCTCCTCTTCGATCCCCAGACCCGCACCGTCCGCACCGGCGACGGCAAAGTCGTGCCGCCCATGGATTACAACTCCATCGGGCCGAACTTCGAACAAACCGAAAGCAACATCAAACCGAGCCGCACCGCGGCATTAAAGTAGCAGAACGCGCCGGAATACCGGGCAAAAAGCGCAGTGTCCCATTTTTGGACACCATGTCCCCCAAGAGACGGTCGCTTTGCGGGACAGCGCTCACGGCACAAATATAGCTCGTGCGAACTCAGCCCGGATGCGAGTGGCTGATTTGCATGCAATGGTGGACTGCGCAGCAGCTTAAATCTAGAAACCCTCAGGCACGCCAGGCGGCCATTGAAAAACTGGCCGCCGATGGCTCTCCCCAGGCATTTCGCAGCATCATCACCATCATTGCCGACAAGGAAGCCGTCGTCCGTCTAGCCGTCGTCAAATCCCTGGGCGCCTGCCCCCTGCCCGAAGCCATCAAGGTCCTCTTGCAGGCCTTGCGCGATCCCATCGACGTCGTGCGCGAGGCCGCCGTCATGTCCCTGCGCAAAATCGGCGATATTACCACCATCGAGCAACTCCTGCCTCTCTTGCAGGACATGCACGGGGGCGTGCGATTTCATGCCTGCAAGACCCTGGAGCGCTTCGGCTGGCAACCCCGCACAGACATCGAGCGCATGCTGCGTGACTTTGCCCTGGGAGATTTCGTCGGCGTAGCCCAGGCGGGCTTGCCCGCCCTCGACGTCCTGACCAGGTGCATGAGCGATACCTCCTATGCGCGCCGGCGAGCCATCGCCGAGGCCCTGGGCGAACTCGGCACCGATAAAGTCATTGGACCCCTCGTCATCGCCCTCGGCGACACCGAACCAGCCGTGCGCACCGCGGCTCTCGAATCATTGGCGCAGGTCCGCGATCCTCGCACGGTCGAGCCACTGAAGCTGTGCTTGAAAGATCCCGATGCCACCGTACGCGCCGCGGCGGCGACCGGCCTGGGCACTATCGGTGGCGCATCCGCAGTCCCGTCACTGACCAGGCTTGTTAAGGATCCGCATTGGAGTGTCCGCAAAGCCACTGTCAGCGCGCTCGGCCAGTTGAAGGAGGCGAGCGCCGTCGTGCCTCTGATTCCGATGCTCAAAGACCCGGACCATGACGTGCGCGAGACCACTTGCCACACCTTCGCGAAGCTGCGCGACCGCCGCGCGATCGCGCCGTTGATTGTCGCGCTGGCTGACGTGCAATCCTCCGTCCGTCAGGCGGCAGGCTGCGCGCTGCGCGATATCGATTCGCAATGGGACCGGGCTCCCGAAGCACGAACGGCGATTCATGAGCTCCAGGGCGCCTTGAAAGATCGCGAATATTGGGTCCGCCACGCCGCGCGCGACACGATTCAACGAATCGAAAATGCCGCCGAGAACACGCCGGCCTTCGAGCCAGTGGACGAAAAACTCAACGTTGCGGTCGATGTCTTAATACTCGCATTGAGACACGCCGAGCGGGACCTTCGGCAGGCGGGAGCCGAGGCGCTGGGGCGAATGGGCAACCCACAACTCGCAGACCTGTTGATGCCCGCGTTGCACGACGACGATCAATGGGTGCGTCATGCCGTGAACAGCGCGCTGAAACAAGTTGGGGCCGGCGCCGCAACAGAAACTCAAATCCCGCAAACGGCATAACCTCCCATGGGCGATCACGTAAAACGCTTTCTGTTCGTCGACGACAACGCCGAATTTCTCGGCATTGTTCAGACCATACTTGGCGGAATTGCGGGAAAAAAATGGGAGATTTATACTGCGCCCAATGCAGGCATGGCTCTTCAGATCATGGAGAGCAAGCCCATTGACGTCGTCATTGCCGACGTCCACATGCCTGTGGTCGATGGCTTCCAATTTCTTTCCTTGCTCAGCCGCAAGCATCCCAACATGACGAAGGCGGTGATGACTTCCGATGCCAGCGAGGCCCATCGCGCGACGTGTCTCAGCCGCGGCGCGGAACTGCTTCTACAAAAACCGCTGGCTCCTGACGAATGGCAAGGCATCTACACCACGTTGAATGACCTGGCTCGTGGTCCAACCGAACAAGGATTTCGCGGTGTGCTGCGTCGCGTTGGTTTGCAGGACGTGCTCCAGATGGAATGCCTTTCCCGCAACTCATCCGTGCTCGAGGTCAAGACCCGGCAGGTGCAAGGCCTGATTTACATAGAAGCCGGGCAGATCGTGCACGCACAAATTGGCGACCGGACCGGCGAGGACGCATTCAATTATCTGATGGCGCTCGCTGGTGGGGAGTTCAATCTAAAGCCCTTCACCGAGCCGCCCCAAAAAACCATTACCGGACAGTGGGAATTCCTCCTCATGGAAGCGGCGCGCAAGCGCGACGAGGAAAACGAACCGCCGCCACAACCAGCGGCCACATCGGATTTGCCGGACCCGTTCGTTTCGCCACACACGCAATTTATTCCCAAACCCGCGGAACCAAAGCCCGAACCGCTACGGCCTGAGATCGCTGAATTCGTCGTGCTTTCCGCGCAGGGAGACGTGCTCTACAAATGGCAATGTGAGGATGTCAACGGCCGGATTGGTTTTCTGGAATTTCTGTCACAACGCGCGCGCCAGATTTCCCAGGGACTGCCACTCGGGGACTTTGAGCGCTTCGAAGTGCACGGATCGAAATCGCGCGCGATCGCGCACGTGGACAACGATCACGCATTTTTCGTGCGCACCAATCTCACGGCGATTACAGCTGGATAACCCTCACATGAACCACGCGGCCCTTCAGCAATGGATGACGAAGAATCGCCGCGTTCCGGGGCTGCTGGGCCTTGGCATTCATACGCCGGGCCAGCCAACTCTGGTCGAAAGTTGCGCGAGCAATTTCCTGCCGGATGCGCTCGACAAGGCCTGGCGCGCCGTGACGGAAACAATATCCGTTCTACAGCTGAATCGGTTTCCGACAGCGCGGTTTCGTTTTGTGTTCGGAAACGCACTGGTTCATTGCGAGCGACGGCGCGATGGCGCGTGCCTTGGAGTTTTCGCTCACAGAAACGCCACGTCCACGGAACTGGATCGGCTTCTCACGGAGTTTCATTCCATCTAAGGCTTGCGAGCAATCTGCGCGTTGCGAGCAGCCGTATCCTGCTTGAGCCAGGCGATCAGATCGGCCATTTCCTGCGGCGTAATCCCTTGCTCCAGGCCCTCTGGCATGAGCGACAGGTTTGAAGCCCTGAGTTGCTTGATGTCACTGCGTAGTAATTTCTCTTCAGCGCCGCCACTCTGCACGAGGCTCAGGCTGGTCGCAGTTTCGCCGCGAACAATTCCGCTAAACGCGCGTCCATCTTTCATTTCAATTTCGTAGGCGACGAACTTTGGTTCAATGGCTGCGTTGGGATTTAAAATCGCCACCACAAAGTCTTCAACCGGTTTCGCGGCAAACTCCGCCAAATTGGGTCCAACAGCGTGGCCGGCGCTCCTGGCCGTGTGACAGGAAGCGCAATTCTTTTCGAACGCTGCCGCTCCGCGAGACGGCTCTGGTGTCAAGTCCGAGACGCCTTTATATTTGGCGACAACGTCGGCCCGTTCCGCGGTGGTTGAACTTTCAAGACCGAGGCGTTTACGCGTGGCCAAGGGAATCTCGGAAATGGAAACAACGTTTTGCCCGATGGCAGCGCGGAACTGCTTCGACCATTCTTCGCGTGTCACCATCAAGTCGATAGACTTCTGACGCAGGGCAGGGGAGAGGGCAGGCCAAATTTTCAGGATTTGTTTTGCGACGACGGGATCAGGAATTGCGCGCAGCCGCCGCCATGCAGCACTCTGTTCGCTGGTCAGGGAGATAAGGAGCTTAATATCGCTCTCCAGCTCAGTTGTGTCGCGTCCCAGGAGCGGAAGGGCTGCCGATGAACCCTGGCGCGCGGCTTCGCGCGCCTGCGTGAGGACGGCCTGAAAGCGTGCAGGATCAATGGGTGAACTGCCTTGCGGCGCATCCAAAATCACGCGTATTAATCTAAATTGTTGGTCGGTTGCTTTTTCACCGGGCGTCGGGACGGCTGCAATCATGGCGCGGTCTATAGCTCGATGATTGTTTGCGCGTACTGCCGTTGTGACGAGCTTCTCAAGTAAATCAGGATCTGCATCGCTGTCGTTGCACACGGCTTCAACCAGGGAGACGATGTGCGGCACTGCAGAGCTGAGGATGGCTGCCTTCAACCATGGGTCTTTTTTCGCTTGCGGTACGAGCGACGTCAGAATTGCCGCGGCGTGTTCGCGTTGATCACCCAGACTAAGCGCAAGTTGGAACTCTTCGCCTGGCTCAGTCGAGCGTGCGCCACTTAGGAGGCGAGCCTTTCCCAACGGAAAATCCTCACTCAATTTTAATGCCTGCCGGCGTACTCCGGAATGCTTGTCGTTTAATGCAAGAGGTTCGCTTCGGCCCTGCTGCTTCAACACCCAAAGTGCCTGCGCTCTCGCCGCCGCCTGCGTTCCATCCGTTGCGATCTTCGAGAGCGCTTCCAGGGGCACGTCTTTGCGCGAGAGAAGTTCGCGATGTATCAAATCGCGGGTTGGACCGTTAGGATTGTCGAGGGCATGGGCAAGCTCCGTGCTCTTCAGGCGGGTCAGATCGCGGATGGGGCGTGGTTTTTTGCCTGCCGGAAAAACGCGGTAGATGCGGCCCCGGTCGGCGCCGGCGCGGACATCGAGTTGTGCGAGGCGTTCGGGGGGAATCCAGCGCGGGTGCTCGATGACGAAACGATACATGTCGACGATCCACAGCGCGCCGTCGGGTCCAGTTCGGACTTGCACTGGCCGGAACCAATTGTCCGTGCTCGCCAGGAATTCGCTGCGTTGTTCGTCGGCACCGCGGCGGGCGGCGAACGTCGCGCCCTCCGGCTCCAACACCAACCGATGCACCAGATTGTGAACCGGTTCGCAGACAAAGGCATTTCCGTAGTAGTTCATGCCGAGGAACTCGTCGCGGTAAATTTCGATTCCACAGGCGGAGGTGGTGTGATTGACGTGACTGGGATCATTAAATCGTTCGAGGGTGCGGCTGGCGGGGAAGAGGCGGTTGGGTTCGGGATCTTTCACGGGGTAGACGCGCGGCTCGGGGGCGGGCACGTATGGATTGCGGCGGACGTAATGCTCGGCCAGTGGAAAGTGCCAAAGTAGGGTGCTGTTGTCGCAACCGAACCAGTTATCCCAGTCGTCACGCACGCGACCCTGCTGGCTTAGACCTGCGACGGCTTCTATCTCGCCAGTGTCGGGCTTCATGCGAAAATCGCGGCCGCTCAAGTCTGTTTCTTTGCCCGTGGCGCCACTTTTGATTTTGCCACCGAAGAGTCCGCTCGCTCCGTAGATCCACCCATCAAGACCCCACCTGAGGCCATTCACGCGCGCCTGATAATTGTGCGTGGCAAACCCGGTGAAGTTCGTGCGCACCAAATCGGCTTTTCCATCGCCGTTTGTATCTTCGGCGTAGAGAATATCCGGCGCTGCGCAGATCAGCGCGCCGTTTCTCCACGCCATGATTCCAGTTGGAAAGGGCAGGCCATCGAGAAACAACGTGGACGTTTCGTACTGACCATCTCCGTCTTTGTCGGTCAGCACTTTGACGCGACCGCCGGGTTTGTATTTTCCATCAAGACCCGCCGGATAATCGTGCATCTCGACAACCCAAAGCCGGCCATCGGCACTCCAATCAATCGCGACTGGATCAACAATGAGCGGCTCAGCCGCGACGAGTTCCACTTCGAGATTCGCCTTCGTGCGAAATGCCGCCATGGCCTCCGCCGGCGATTTCGGTCGCGGAAACTCTGCCTTCTTCGGATCGGCAACAAATTTTTTGGGCAGCAAGTCGTGAACGGTATTCACAATCAAATCTTCACTTTCGGGAGCGAGCCGCGCCGGGCGATCGTAATACCAAAGCGAGCCTTCGGCTTCGTAGCCGCCTTCCTGGAGAATTCGTCGAGATGGGATATAGCATGGCACGTCGTTGGCATATGCCGTCACCCAGAGACGCGCTGAATCGAATTCCTTTTTCAGTCGAAGCGAGTAATCCACCACGACTTCCCCAGCCAGGAACACCATCGCCAGTTCGTCACCGAACGTCCATGTGCTGATCCGATAGGGAAGGGTGGCGGGCAAGTTCTCTCCCCGGTCCAGGCGGGCCAGATTCTTGCGCGCATGATACCCGACGATTGCAGGTTGCTTCGCGCGCTCTTCCCACTCTTCGCGCGTAAAATGCTTCTGAAATGGCAGTTGAATTTGTTTGCTTTGAAATCTCGGCAATTCATTTAGCGGCACGAACGTGCGACCCAACAGATTCTTCACCTCCGCCGCGATTTCTTCCCCGTGTTGTTGCGCATTCTCCAGCTTCCCGCGTGGACTGGGATTCGCATCAGCCCCACAACCGATGCTGATGAGTGCGATCGCATCGGGGTTATCGCGTTGCAAAAACTCCTGCGCATAGCCTGCCCAATCACCATGGAATTGATTGAACTCGCCTCCCAACGTCGTGCAATGGCAGGCATAATTCGCAATAATCGCACGGACCTTTCCGCTCGTATCAGTCACACGGAGCATCGCCAAAGCGTGATCCACTGGCCCGCCCTGTGTGCGCCGGTTCGCGGCGAAGCGCGCCTGCCCCTGGGACCAGGAAAGTTGTGCGGGCTTGCGGTCGTTCAATGCGGCGCGAGAGACCTGCTCGAGTTTGTCGGCGAGTTCTTTGGTGTAGTGGTCGATGCGTTGCTGGTGTTCGGGCGGGATGTCGGTCGCGAAAATGTTGGGCGCGAAGCCGTTGACCATGGGGGCGGAGTGGGTGTGTGAGGAACAAACGGCAATCCGCTCTGGAGTGACGCGCTCATTGCGCAATCGGCGCGCAAGATCGTCGACCATGATTCCCTGAACGCCGCAATTGTCGACGGTGATGAAAAGCGCCGGTTCCTTGTCACCAATTGCCAGGGCCTTTGCCCAGATGTGTTGCGCGGCATTCGTGGCTTCGGTTGTTCGCACGGCATAGCCGGTCATGCGCACGGGGTAGGCGGGGGTGATGTCAATCTTCGCGACGCCGGCGCTGAGGGTTTTCTGAACAGGAGCAGAACTCGCGGCAGTGACGAATGCGAAGAGGATGAAAATCGCCCGATTCATTGGGCGTTTTATATGCCAGTGATTGCGCAGTGCGAAGCTAAATCACACGTCGTTGTTTGGTGCCGGGGAAACCCCTACATCGGTCCGCGTAGTTGGTTCGATCCAAAATCGGTATCTGCCCGGATTGTCGGATGTTCGCGGAGGATGATAGTAGGATTGCAATTGAGCGGGGAAGCAGGCATTAAAGTGTTGGTGTCTCTTCCCACAACGACAACAATCGTTGAGTTTTTGTAAGGTCGAGATGAAAACCGTACTGGTCCTGGCGCAGCACCCTGAATTGGCGCAAGTCCTCCCGCAGGCACTAAACGCCGAGCAGTACCGCGTGCTTCATCGGGCGACGCTGGAAGAAGCAGAGCCGCTCGTGGCCGGTGGAATGGCCGACGCATGCATTGTCGATGTCGAGGTCGGCACCGTGCAAAGCATTTGGAATATCGAAAAGCTACGCCGTCGGATGCCGAACACACCCCTGATCGTTTACGTCGGCAGCAAGCCGTGGGATTGGGAGGAGGAAGCGTACGTGCAGGGCGTTTCGTTCGTGCTGACGAAACCCGTGCGTGGACGAATGCTCAATGTGCTTTTGGAAAGGCTTTGGAAAATTGCGCCAGCGACGACGGCCCTGAGTGTCGTGCCCCGGTCTCAGCCCTCGGCGTTGATCCGGTCACAGCCGCTCGAAGTGATGCGACCGGAAGTGACGGCGCCTTCCTCTATCCAAACGCTGACCGCGCTGCGCGATTTTTCTTCCATTTTAAGTCACTCGCTCAGCGCTGAAGGGTTGCTAAAACAGTTCCTGCTGTTGTTGCGCGATATCGTGGGTGTGAATCGCGCCGCGATTTTTCTGCGTTCGCCGGCGGCCGGGTTGGGCGATGCGCCGCGAATCGAGAGCCGCCGGTTGCACTCAGCGTGCGCTCTTGGGCTGCGAGGCTCGGTGCTGGAGAATTTCCAGCTCTCCTTGGAGAGCGGGATCGGCAGCTATCTTCACCATCATGGGCGGATCTTGCGCAGGGACAGTTACGAAGTCGCCAACGATCCCGAGATGGAGCGGGAGTTCGATTTGTTGGGCGCGCAAGTGGCCGTGCCCATTCTGGACCGCGAGACGCTGGTCGGCGTTGCGGCGTTTGACGGACGTGTCACCGGGGAATCGTTGAGCAACGCTGAACTGGAATTGCTGTTTCATCTGCTCGAAGAGCTCGGGCTCGCAGTGAAGAACATTTGGTTGCACGATCAATTGGCTGCGAACCACGGGATGCTCACCGATATTTTCCGCGAACTGAGCAGCGCCTGTGTGCTGGTGAGCCGCGACTTGACGGTTTTGCACGCGAACAGGACCGCGCGCACTTACTTTGGTCGCGCGAGCAAACGCTCCGGCGAACTGGAATTTGCGGACCTGCCGCTCGTGCTCGGAAGCAAGGTTTATCAGGTGCTTAAGACCGGCACGGCGATCGCGACGTTCCGCTTCGAGCCGCCGGACAACCCGGGCCTGATTTACCAGGTCACTATCATGCCGTTTCAGAAGCAGAGCTCCGGCCTGCCGAATTCGGTTTTGCTCGTGGTCGAGGATCAAACTCAGACCGAACATTTGAAGCGGCTGGAAATTGAAGCGGCCAACTTGCGCCTCGTGCGCACGATGGCGGATCGTCTCGCGCATGAAGTCGGCAATGCGCTGGTGCCGTTGTCGACGCATCAGCAGTTGCTGGCCGACAAGTTTCGCGATCCCGAGTTCCGCGCTTCGCTCGATCATGCGCTAGCGGATGGCGTGAAGCGGATTTCGCGGCTCATCAATCAGATGCGCTTCCTTGCGCGCGAAGGCGTGGTGCATCGTGAAACCTTGCCGCTGAACGAGTTGATCAACGAGGCGTTCCAGGACGCGCAAAAACATCAACCGGCGAAGAGTTCAAAGCTCAAGCAGGAAGGGAGCGAACAGCCGATTGTGCTTGCGGGCGATCACGCCGCTTTGCGCCATGCGTTATCTGAAGTGTTTCTCAATGCGCTTCAGGCGAACCCCTCCGATCCGCGGATTGCGGTGCGCTCGCTGACAGATACGGACCTCGCGGGTTCGCGCTGGGTTCACATCGATGTTGAGGACAACGGGAGCGGTTTTACTCCCGACGCGCTCAAGAAAGTGCCTGAGCCGTTTTTCACGACGCGCAACGTCGGCCTCGGTCTGGGCCTGACCGTAAGCCGCAAGATTATCGAGACGCACCAGGGGAAACTGGCGATCCTGCCGCCGCAAGAGGGACACTCCTCGGTGGTGCGGATATCTTTGCCGCTTGCTCAGATGCCGTCGTCGTCCTGACCAGGGTCTCGGTCGAAACTATCACCGCGGGCGGGAGACCTTTGGCCTCGCGATGTGTCGCTTCGACCCAGCGCACATGCCGGAGGGCAAACGCGCGGACCTGCGGGTCGTCGGCGTTTCGCGACGCGGTTTCAAATCGTTCCAGCAATTTGCGCGTGCTGCGCTGCGCGTAACGCGCGTATTCCCGCTCAAAGCTTCCGTTGCGGCTGTTCATGAGCCGCTCAAAGTCACGCGGTTTGGCGATCGATCCTTCCAGCGGCAACGCTATCTTTCGGTCGTTCGCAAGCCCCTGAAGGTCATCCTGGATTTCCTGCAAGGTCCTCAATGTGAAGGACGCCTCCTCTTTCGAAATGGAGGGTTCAAGAGATTCGAGGACAGTGTTGATCGCCATTTTTTGGAGCAGCAGGTCTGCCGCTGTGGCGGTCAGGAACGCACGGTCTTCTTTGGTGACCGGCACATTCTCGATCGGCCGCGCCGATATATCCTGCGGACGCAAATCGGCCGCAAACGTCGTAGCAGTCATGAGCGCGATCATGCCGCAGGTTGCAATTGGATATTTCATAATTGTCCTTCTACTTGACCACCGGCATTGTGTCGGTCGTCACCTGTTGTGCTCGCCTCAATCGTCGCAATCTGTGCGTGACCAAACTCTCTTCAAAAAGGTCACGGTTGATCGCCTGGGCTGCGATCGCGCCCTCGCCCGCAGCGATGATCATCTGGCAATTCGCCGGCGTCACACAACCCGCTGCATACAAACCACGAACATTTGTCGCCATCTGATCATTGACACCTACCTGACCCTCGGCATCTGTATGCGCTCCGAGCGCGCGCGCGATTTCATTGTAGAAAATGTCGCCGCGAGTAGTGAATAGGGCCTCCACCTCCACTTCGTCGCCGTTTTCAAGGATTAACGACTGAATCTGGCAATCGTAATGGCGGGCTTCGGTGATCGTTTGCTGAAAAACCGGCAGTTCGTATTCCCGAATCCAGAAGGCGTGCTTACGGTCCCATTTCGGTTCGCGTCCGTCAGTGACGATCATCACCACGGGAGTGTAGGCCAGCATCGCCAGGGCGTATTCGACGCTTTCGTTGGTCCACCCATAAATGGCGACGCTCTTGTTTTGCACGCGGCAGCCATCGCAGTCCTTGCAAAAAAACATGCTGTGCCCCAGACATTCGGTGAAGCCGTTGATCTCCGGGGGGATATGGAAAATGCCCGTGGCCAGGAGCAGACGAAGGCAGCGGTAGCTGTTTTCAGCGCTGCGAATTTCAAAGACGTGGTTGTCGCGTGAAGCACCAGAAATTTCGTCTTCGACGAATTCAACGTCGAAACGTTCGGCTTGCGCGCGTCCACGCTGAATCAGTTCTCCTCCCGAAATGCCATCGGGAAACCCGAGGTAATTCTGCACATCGGGTTCCCAGCGGGCCATCGGTTTGCCCGAATGGATCACGAGGGTCTCGCGTTTAGCTCGTCCGAGGTAAATTGCCGCCGATAAGCCCGCCAGTCCGGCGCCCACAATGATCACTTCGCGTGTACGCAAATCACCGGCAACGGCCGCCTCTTTCGTGCGCGCGGTTGCCGGTTTGCTCACAATCCTTTCCGGACGGGTACAATTATCGGCCCGTGGGCGTCAGACCGCTGGCATTCCAGTAGGGCTGCTTCCCGTAATACTGGTAGATCTCAGTAGCCTTTGTCGCGTTGGCCAGCTCACGCAAATTGGCCCGGGCAACCTTTGGCGCGGCTTCGAGTTTCGCTTTGTCGAGGCCGGTGACCAGTGTCTTCTGGTCGCTGCCTTTCGTGAATGCATTCGGCGGGATCGCCAGCAGGTTGTCGCCTTTGGCTAACGCCGGCGCCGAGACGATCACATACAGCACACGCGCATTGGCGAGGTCGATCATGAGGTCTGTTACCTGGCCGATGTTCTCGTTTTGGGAGTTTTGCACTTTCGCGCCAAATAATTCTTTCACGCGATGCACGTTGTTGAAGTTGCCCGACGCTTCAAACCAGTTGCGCTCCTGGCCGTAGTGTGTGTAAACGCGATTGATGAAGTCGGCGCTGGTCAACTCGAAGTTGTTCTTGTCGCCGAATTCGGGCGCTGTTTTGAGCTTGCTGGCATCGCCTTTGAAGCGAAGCGATTTGTCATCGCCGGCCAATGAAAGGCTTTGGAGCGTCACGGGTTTAACGGTCCCTTTGAGGTTGACGACGCCGTAGAGCGCCCGGCCGGACTCAAGGTCCGCCACAATTTGCTGAAGTTTGCCGAGGTCTTCATTGGCGGCGCTGCGAATGTCCATGCCAATGAGCCGGCGCGCCTCTTCCACGTTGCCAAACGCGGCGGTTGTCCGTGCGGCGTTACGCTGGACACGCAACCCGCCGTTGTCCTTGTTGCGATTCGCGGAAGCGCTCGTATTGGCAGACGCTGCCGCGCTGGCGGCGTTTTGTTGGTTGTCATAAACGCGGCTCTCGTCGCGACCCGTCGGTGTCAGGTTGACATCCCAATAGGGTTGTTTGCCGTAATGCTGGTAGATCTGGGCCGCAAAGCGCCGATCGGATAATTGATTCCAGTTGTTGTTGAATTGCGGCGCGCTGGCCAGCTTGTCCTTGTCGATGCCAGTAGCCAGGCTCTTTTTGTCGGAGCCCAGGGTGAACGCGTTCGGCGGCAGGGCGTATTGTTTTTCGCCTACGCCAAGGGCGCCGCCGGTTCCGAGGATTGCGAACGCAACACGGCCCGCCGGCAGATCAATGCCGAGGTCGTTGATGTCGCCGATTTTTTGGTCGGAGACATTCTTGACGTTCATGCCGATGACTTCGCTGGCTTTGTGGACGTTATTGAATGAGCCTTCCCAGCCGAGCGATTGACCGAAATGCTGATAGGTCTGCTTCACGAACTCTCCGTCACCCAGTTTTGATTCCTGGTCTTTGGTGAAGCGCGGTGCAGCCTTCAGTTTTTCTTTGTCGATGTTCATCGTCAATTTGTCTTCTGCCGAGGAGGTGAACGCTCCCGGTGGCACCGCGGTCAACTCGTCACCAACGCCGAGAAAACCCCCTGCCGAGACCACGCCGTAGAGCACACGGCCTGATTCCAGGTCGATGACCATGTCTTTGACGTCGCCAATTTTCTGGTCCTGAGTGGTGTGAATCGCGCGGCCGATAAGCTTTTTGGCGGATTCGATTTTTCCGAATTGTTTGCTGTCCGCGGCGCGACTTGCCGGCAGAGCCAGCAATAGTCCCGCCACCGCAGCGACGGTGAAAATGGATGTTCGTTTCATGTTCTTCCCTTCCTTCGGTTTAGTATTTCAGTGTCAGTGGCTTCGATTACGTGCAGCCCCGGAGCAGGAACAGAATTAACAAAACGGGTATCGGAATCCCTAATAACCACAGTAACACCCATCCGACTTTCCCTTCCTCCAAATGCCGATTTGTTCTTTCAATCAACTTCAACTTCATACTCCGTCTTTCCGTGCGGCCTGTTCGCAACAAGCCCGTCTTGATAAGGCAACCTCGGCTACGAACGCCGAGTGCCGCTATGGGGTGAAGTGCTGAAAAACTGGAGAGTTGCCGAACACAAAGGGCGAAATGCGCGATCTTGCGACCGCCCATTCGCCCCGGTTTTGATCGCAGGAGGAACTGCAGACCAAATCGAATCCACATCGGCAACGTCGCATTGGTTGGCAGGATGGAATATTGGGGTGTTGACCCACGGCTCCTTCCGGAGGGACACTATTCCAGACTGGGATCTTCCGATCGGGCCATTGTCGCGGGCGCGGGGGCCAGGCCGCCGAGGATAAATAATGCGCCGAGGACGATATGAACGATGTGGTCCATACGACCGAGGATCAGTTTGTCGGGGATGACAGTGAGGATGCGTTCGGGTCCGGGGTTGCCCACGAGGAATCCGAGGACGCCGAGCCCGGCGTAGACGAGTCCGAAGGTGATGCAGAAGGCGCGTGCAGCGGAATAGGTTCCGGCGACTCCGAAGTAGAGGGCCAGGACGCCGGAGAGGAGGTGGATGAGGTTGTGGGCGGGGTTGAGGTGCATGCCCATGATGTCGGGGGCGATGAAGCCGACGATGCCGACGAGGAGAAATCCGATGCCGAGGATTGTCGCGATTGTTTTTGGCATATTTTTATTCCTTTGTTGCGAGCCGTGCTTGTTCGCGGCCCAGCGGTTTTAAATCTGTGATGGCGGGACCGTTGAGGACGCTGCCAAATCGATCGAATCGAGAGCCATGGCAGGGGCAGTCCCAGGTTTTTTCGGCGTGGTTCCAGTGAACGATGCAACCCATGTGCGGGCAAATGGCAGAACGTTCGTGGATGGTGCCGTCTTCGCTTTTGTAGGTGGCAATTTTGTGCAGGCCATGGCGAATGACGGCGCCACCGTCGGGAGTCAGTTCCGCGGCGGTCCGAACGGAAGAACCAGTCTGTCCCTCACCCCGGCCCTCTCCCCGAGGGAGAGGGAGCTTGTCGCTGCCGGTGAGGTATTCTCCGTATTGGGCGGCGACGTTGAGGTTTTCGCGGGCGAATTCGGGCAGGGCGCGTAAGGTTTTCCGCGATGGATCATACAACTCTTTCCATGGGTTATCGTCGCCTGTGATCAAATCGCTCAACAACATGGCGGCAATGGTGCCGTGGGTCATGCCCTGGCCGGAATCGCCGGTGGCAATGAAGATGTGTTTGTCGCCGGGGTTGCGACCGATGAAGGCGAGGTAGTCGACCGGTTCCATGACCTGGCCGGACCAGCGATAGGCTATTTCCAAAGTACCAGTCTGTCCCTCACCCTGACCCTCTCCCCGAGGGAGAGGGAACAGCTTCGCACGGGCTTTTGAAGGTTGGGAATCACCGGATTCTGTGGCTGTCTTACCGGCAGGAACGCTGCCTACTATCGGGAATCGTTCGCAGGTCCAGTCGATGAGGGCGTTCCAACGTTGTTCGGGATCATTACGGCTACCAGTCTGTCCCTCGCCCCGGCCCTCTCCCCGAGGGAGAGGGGGCATCGATGGCTGGCTTGGAAAATGGGGCTGGCCGGTTTTGTGGTCCTCGCCGCCGACGATTAGAATGTCCTGGCCGTTCTGATGTTGGAGGCGCACGTAGTGGTAAGGATCGGCAGTGTCCCAAAGGAGCAGGTGAGGGATGGTGTTGAGGGGCACTGGAACGGCGATGACGTAGGTGCGGTAAGGGGCCTGTTTGGTGTGAATGGTGACGCGGTCGTTTACGGGCGTATTGGTCGCGACGACGACGGCGTCGGCCTTCACCGTCCGGCCGGTATTTGTGTGGACGCAACAGGGAGTGCCATCGGTGACTTTGTCGACGTGGGTGTGGCCGAAGAGCAAGGCTCCCTGGCGGGTGATCGCGGCGACGAGTGCGTGCAGACGTTTGAGGGGGTTGAATTGGGCCTGTCGGGGGAAACGGAGCGCGCGGCCGGTGTCGAACGGGATTGAGGGCACGCGAGACAGGAGTTCGACGGTGGTCAACCCAGCCTGGTGCGCTGCTTCCAGTTCGCGCTGAAGCAATTCTTCGGAATCGCCCGGCGCGGCAAAAAGGTAGCCGTCGAGGCGTTCGAAATCGCAGCTGATTTTTTCGCGGAGGACGGTGTCTTCGATGTAGTCGATGGCGGCGGTGTGGCTTTCGGCGGTCAAGCGGGCGGCCTCTTTGCCATGAAGGCGTTCGACTTCGAAGAAGCGGTCGTCAAAGGCGTGGGTGAGGTGGGCGGTGGTGCGTTCGGTCTCGCCGCCGGCAAGGAGGCCATCTTCGAGGAGGACGATTTTACGGCCGCGACGGGTGAGTTCGTAAGCGGTGGAAAGGCCGGCAATGCCGCCGCCGATGATGCAAATTTCGGTTTGCAGGTCTTCGTTAAGGAAGGTGGGCACGGGGAGGGGTCCACTATCCATCCAGATCGAGCGAGTTGTTCCGGAGTGGTCCGTCATGAGTTGAGTGAGAGTTGAGGTTGACCCTCCGCCGCCAAGGCAGGGAGGGTCGAACCGTTTCTCTATCTAGCGTGTCCCCCGACCGCCTCCTGTGTTGCCTGTTGAATCTGTGGAGCCTGTGAGGCCGGAGGTGCCCATGCTGCCGTAGCCAGGCGTGGATTTCGGAAGGTCCGTGGTCAATTCAGGGGATTCGACTTTTTTGCCGTGGATTTCGCCGCGCCATGCGCCGGTCTCGCGTTGGCGTGTTTGGATGAATTCTTTGAAGCGCTGGAGGTCGCCTTCGACGCGCCGGCCAATCACGCCCAAAGTGTCGGCCATGTTTTCGAGCGGGCCTTCGGGATCATAATTGAGTTTGAGAGAAATCTTCGTGGCATTGTTTCCAACGGGGCGGAAGAGGACCTGGCCGGTGTTCTTTGCGCCGCTCATGCTGCGCCAGCCAATGCTTTGATCTGGAATCTGCTGGAAGATTTCGGCGTCCCATTCTTTGCGTTTGCCGCCGATCTCGACGACCCAATGGAGGCGTTTGTCGTCGAGCTGGCGGACTTCTTTGACGCCTTCCATGAATCGTGGGAATTCCTCGAATTGGGTCCACTGGTTGTAAACGGTGCTGATGGGAGCATCCACCTCGATGGTTTTTTCCATGGTTTCCATAACTAGTCTGGTTTGAAAGTTGTTCCTGTCCCGTTCTTTGACTAACACCCCACTAAAACCGTAGGAGTGACTCTCTGGGGCAGCCATGGGGTTTTTTACCACTCTCCTTCGCCAGCTATGGAGAGCAGGCGGGTGAGGGATCAGTGTTTCGGTATTGGTCTTGCTACATTTCCTTGACTTGTGGAGTGGGGCCGTCCATTAGCAAGCACGGTCGTCGCCCTTAATTGCGTGGCAACGCATAATAGAACGATGAGTTTGGCCCTTGGCGCGAGCAAGGGTGTTCCCACTTGTCTCTCAAAACCATAGGAAAGGAATCAAGGCATGGATCTTTTTAGGCGTAAGAGTGTGGCAAGTCTGCAGAGGGAAGCGGCGACGGACCAGAGTCTGAAGCGGGCGTTGGGGCCGGGGAATCTGGTGATGCTGGGGATTGGGGCGGTGATTGGGGCGGGGATCTTCGTGCTGACGGGACAGGCGGCGGCGAAGTATGCGGGGCCGGCGATTGTGCTGTCGTTTGTGCTGGCGGGGGTGGCGTGTGCGTTCGCGGGGCTGTGTTACGCGGAGTTTTCGGCGATGATCCCAATCTCGGGTTCGGCGTATACGTATGGGTATGCGACGCTGGGTGAGTTGTTGGCGTGGATTATCGGGTGGGATTTGATTCTGGAGTATATGTTTGCGGCGTCGACGGTGGCGGTGGGTTGGTCGGGGTATGTGGTGTCGTTTTTGAAGGACCTGGGGATTTTCATTCCAGCGCAATTCACGCAGGCTCCGTATACGCACACAGCTCCGACGGACGCGGGTTGGAATATCTGGCGGTTGTTCACGGAGGGGTGGACGGGGACGGGGGCGGTGTTGAATGTGCCGGCGATGGTGATTGTGGGGGTCATCACGGTGCTGCTGGTGCTGGGGATCAAGGAATCGGCGAATTTCAATAATGTGATCGTCGCCATCAAGGTGGGGGTGATTGGTCCTGGGCAATTCGGCTGGGGCGGTGTTCTGCGGGCGGCGGGTGTGATCTTTTTTGCGTATATCGGCTTCGATGCGGTGTCGACTGCGGCGCAGGAGGCGAAGAATCCGCAACGGGACATGCCGATCGGTATTCTCGGATCGTTATTCATTTGCACGTTTATCTACGTTGCGGTTTCGCTGGTGCTCACGGGAATTATCAAATACACGCAACTCAACGTTCCCGATCCAATCGCTGTTGCGATTGATTCACTCGGCAAAGGCGTGGCGTGGTTACGGCCGATCATCAAAATTGGCGCGATCGCGGGTCTCTCCTCGGTAATTCTCGTGATGATGCTCGGGCAGCCTAGAATTTTTTACGCGATGTCGAAAGATGGGCTCCTGCCGCCAATGTTCGCCAGGGTTCATCCGCGGTTTCGCACGCCGTGGCTGGCAACGATTCTGACTGGTGGTTTGGCGATGATCATGGCAGGGCTGTTTCCGATCGGGCTGCTGGGTGAATTGGTTTCGATCGGGACGTTGCTTGCG
>Ga0193697_1000068_pt1 | contig 39238 bp, 28 predicted proteins | sample L3m2metaG_FD_145073 | JGI IMG/M metagenome (GOLD analysis project Ga0193697, IMG submission 145073) | Soil microbial communities from a riparian zone of the East river system, Colorado, United States - L3m2 | ecosystem: Environmental > Terrestrial > Soil > Riparian zone | place: USA: East River...
CATGGCAACTTCCGCGAGAACACCGAGGACATTTACGCGGGCATCGAATACGCGGGTGGTTCCTCCGAGGCGCAGCGCTTTCTTGATTTTCTGGCGCACGAATTTCCAAAAGATTTCCAGAAGATCCGCTTCGGCACCTCCGAGAAAGCCATGGCCTACATCAAACAGGCCGCGCCCGATCATTCGCCGCGCGCCGCGGAAGTCTGTGTCGGCATCGGCATCAAAACTGTTTCCGTCGTCGGCACCATTCGACTCGTCAAAGCCGCGATCGAATACGCCCTTCGCCACAAACGCCGCAGCGTTACCATTGTCCACAAAGGCAACATCATGAAATACACCGAGGGCGCCTTCCGCGATTGGGGATATTCCGCGGCGGAACGCATCTTTGGCAACAAGGTCTATACATGGGCGCGCTACGACCGCACCAAAAAGGAACAAGGCGAACCCATCGCGCAAGAAGAACAAAAGGCTGCGATCAAAAATGGCGCCCTCCTCGTTAAGGACGCCATCGCTGACATCACCTTGCAGCAGGTCCTCACCCGCCCCGAAGATTTCGACGTCATCGCCACCTTGAACCTCAACGGCGACTACCTCTCCGATGCGCTCGCCGCGCAGGTCGGCGGCATCGGCATCGCGCCCGGCGGCAACATCAATTACCTCACCGGCCACGCCATCTTCGAAGCCACCCACGGCACCGCTCCCAAATACGCAAACCAGGACCGCGTCAATCCCGGCAGCGTCGTCTTGAGTGGCGAGATGATGCTCCGCTACATGAACTGGACCGAAGCCGCCGATTTGATCATCAAGGGCTTGAACGGCGCCATTGCCTCGAAGCGTGTCACTTACGATTTCGCTCGCCTCATGGAAGGCGCAACCGAAATCAAATGCTCCGAGTTCGGCAACAACATCATCGAGCACATGTAACCATGTGAAAATCGTCCTCCCGGGCGGTTCAGGACAAGTAGGCACGCTCCTCGCGCGTCGTTTTCAACGCGATGGCCATCAACCCGTCGTCTTGAGTCGCAGCGCGGCGCCCGCTCCGTGGCACACCGTCGCGTGGGATGCGGAGAAACTCGGCGATTGGGCGCAGGAACTTGACGGCGCGGACGTCGTCATCAATCTCGCCGGCCGCAGCGTCAACTGCCGCTACACTCCTGAGAACCGTCGCCTCATCAAAGAATCGCGCGTCAACTCGACGCGCGTTCTCGGCGAAGCGATCGCGCGTGCCAAAAATCCGCCGCAGGTTTGGCTCCAGTCGAGCACCGCCACCATTTACGCCCACTGCTACGACGCGCCAAATGACGAAGCCACAGGAATTCCTGGCGGCAGCGAACCCAATGTTCCTGATACCTGGCGCTTCAGCATCGATGTGGCCACCTCGTGGGAACGCGCACTCGACGAAGCTGCTGTGCCTCGCACACGCAAAGTCAAACTCCGCTCCGCTATGGTCATGAGCCCTGACTGCGGCGGCGTCTTCGACACCCTGCTGCGCCTCGTTCGCTTCGGTCTGGGTGGCCATGCCGGTGACGGACGCCAATTTGTTTCATGGATTCACGACGAGGATTTCATTCGCGCAATTTACTGGCTGATCGACCACCGCGAAATCGACGGCGCTGTGAACCTCGCCGCTCCCGGGCCCCTGCCCAATGCCGACTTCATGCGAGCGCTGCGCGAAGCGTGGGGAATTTCCATTGGCCTGCCCGCGACGGCATGGATGCTGGAAATCGGCGCGCGAGTGATCCGCACCGAAACCGAACTCATTCTCAAAAGCCGCCGCGTCATTCCCGGCCGTCTGCTCAACGCCGGCTTCACCTTTCAACATCCGGCCTGGCCCGAAACCGCCAAAGACCTCTGCCGTCGCTGGAGGGAGGCCAAAAGGCAATCATTGTAGGAGACGAGGTCACGAGGTCTCTAGTTTGGCATCGCAGGCCAGACCGTCCTTGCCACGATCCCTGCTCACCGGATACTTGCCTGATGCTGGTAATCCTAGCCGCTGTGACGCTGATTGCCCTCGTGGTTTTTGCGATCTTTTATTTCGCAGGCGGCTCGGGCGACCGAGACGAGTAATTGACGCCTTTCCCGCCCTGATCCAATACACCGACCTCTTCCCCGCTTCAACGCCGCTGTAACAGCGCGACTCCGGCCACGATCAATGCGATTGCCAGGAATCGCATCGGGGTCAGTTCAAGGCGCGTCACCCCAAACCACCCCGTGCTATCGAGCAACGTCGCGGTGACCATCTGACCGAGCACGAAACAAGCAACTGCAAGGGCGGCGCCAATTCGTGGTAATGCGACAAGCGTGATCACCAGAATGTACGCCCCCGCGAATCCTCCACCCCACCCCCACCACGGCGCAGTGCCAATCTTACCCAAACTCCCGCGTCCCAGCACACCGCTCAGCACTACAATCGACAGAAACAGGAAAGTCACGACTACGGAAAGAAATGCGCTGAGCACCGGATTACCCACCACCAAACGCATGCGCGCATTCCACGCAGCTTGCAGCGCCAGCGCCGCACCCCCCAACACAGTCCCCAGAATAAGTAAGTGTTTCATTTGATACTCCGCAATAATCTGCACTACGCCCGCGCGAGTTATACAGGCTTTCCGGTATTTGACGATCCATCGCGAAACCGTACCATGCGCCAGATACGAAGAGTCACGTAATTGGCCCCGACCGAAATGGCCCATTCTGAAATCAGCGAACTGATTCCAGCTCCGAGCAGCGCTGTCTTTGACTTGCTTCACGATTACACGCGCCGCCTCGAGTGGGATACACTCCTGCAGGCGGCTTATCTCGACGGCGCGACTGTCGCGGCCAAAGGGGTCACGTCCGTCTGCGTGGGTCGCAAGTCATTAGGCGGCATTGCCCTCAAAACCGTCTACGTCACGTTTGACCGCCCAACCCTCGCCGCGGTCAGGATGGTCAATGCCCCGCTCTTTTTCGAATCCTGGGCGGCCTCTATCCGGCACGAAGACGTTTCGGCCCACGAATCACGCCTGACCTACAAATTTCAATTCGCCACCAAACCGCACTTCTTGCGCTTTATACTTGATCCTCTCATGGAGCGGATTTTCGCTTGGGAAACCAGGAAGCGCTTGCACGCACTGAAAACGTTCTTCACACGCAATTCGCGAAGCCAGATCGCCGCTCGTGATTCAACTTGACTCAACCGAATTCCAGGCGCCTCCTGCGGCTGACGGCAAGCCAAAACCGGTCGTCGAAAAGAGGTCACCATGCAAATGACCCCATATCTGAGTTTCGTGGGAAACTGCGAGGCGGCGTTCAAGTTCTATCAACAGCATCTCGGCGCGCAACTCGGGGAAATCTTCCGTTACCGCGGCACGCCTCTGGCGGATCAGGTCCCGGCCGACTGGTCCGACAAGGTCATGCACGGCAGCGTGACAATCGGCAACCAGGTGCTCATGGGCGGCGACGTCGCGCCCGATCGCTATGAGGAACCAAAGGGCTTCTCGCTCTCGCTTCATCTCAAGAGCACCGTTGACGCCGAGCGTATCTTTCGCGAACTGGCCAGTGGCGGCAGGGTGGTGGTGCCGCTCGCGAAAACGTTCTGGGCTCCGCTCTTTGGCATGCTCGTCGATCGCTTCGGAATACCCTGGCTGATCAACTGCGAGGGCTCCGATCAATCGCCGAAAGCGTGACCTATATTGGGATTTCTTTCCGCGTTTGCCTGGGCATACATACTGCTCCGCACCTTCATATGAGGATGCCGCCCAACCATGCCCTGCAGCGAACGGCTCGGTTGCCTATGTCGATAAACTTCGCAATTGCTTTGGCTGTCGCCCTCGTCACGGTTTCGTGCAGTCATAACGTGTCGCGCATTCGGGCCCATTCCCTGCCCAGCCCAAATCCGACCGCGTATTCGTTCCCGCTACAGCTGGAGCAGGTTTACACCAACGCATTGCAGGCATTTTCGATCGACCATCAGGTTAAGCAGCGCATCTTTGCAAAATCATCCAGCCCCGTTTCTTTGGAATTCGTCCTGTTCCCGCAGTCTTCGATGAACGCGGTGTCTCGCAAGGCCCTCTTTGCTGATCCAGCCAACGCCCACGACATTTATCTGGATACATCTCACACGCCCTTCGTTGTTTCCCCCGTCTATCACGGACGCTATGGCGATCTGCCGTTCATCGCCACTTTTCGCCTGCAACTGGCCGGCAGCGCTTCGGACACTCTTGTCACTGTCACAGCGTTCGATACCGAGGTGATCAACGGCACGAAATTCGGGATCGGTTCATGCGGGCCGGGGCAGCATTGGAATTGCGTGAAAGTCAAGCCGACGACCGTTGAGGAGTACACCATCCTTGCTTACCTTGGCCGCTACCTCGGCGTCAGCAACATGCCGCCTGTCATCTTACCTGCGGAATCAGTTTCCAGTATCAAAACCAACTGACAGCGATTTCTCGCACAAGCCATCCGGCGAGCGAGTCTCGCTAGCGTTCAAACTAACGAGATCTCGCTACTGGCCAACTCCACGCTTACCGCACAATCACAACTCGGTAGAAGCGTTGATGTCTTCTGTTGATCGGATCCGAGACCGACAGCTCGGAACCAGTCGCTAGTTGCGCCGGCGCGAGTTCGTTCCAGGTTGGGCTCATCAGTGATGTCTTGTAATCAACGCGATAGGTAGCCCCCGGCATCGTATTGAACGTGATCGTGATGAGGTTTGGCGAAAGCTTGGCCGTCGCCAACAACGGCGGGACGGTCATACGCGAATTCGGCCTGCCCGGAGTCGGCGTCTGAAACGCAAAGATATACGGCATGCCATCGGGGTAACGGCCCTGGCTGACGTCATTAACTTGCGGGCTGACGTTCACCTGTTCAACGAGCCGGCCGTCCGCCGCAAAGAGGGCGATATTATCCCCATTGTTGCTCAACTTGAAATTCACGTGCAACTCAGGCGCGTTGGTGCGGTTAAGACCGTCAGCCCAAACCACCACGAACCCACCCGCCGGAATCATATACCCTTGCGGCACAACGTATGGCTGCGCACTTGTCAACGAGTTCGCGATCGACCAGCCAGAGAGATCCACTGCCACGGTATTCGGATTGTAGAGCTCGAACCAGGGGTCGAACTGATCGTTGAGCGGATTGCGGATCGTCCGCGTGTTGCTCGACATCCATTCATTGATCGACACGCGCGTTCCAACAATGTCGCTCGGTTCTCCGACCGCTCCGGAGACACGGACCTCTCGCACGAACCTCGGCACTCTCTCCCTCGGCCCAGGTATTTCGCCATCCGCCGTTGTCACCCAATTGCTCATGTCGGCGCGCAACGTAAAACGATAGCGGCCCTTCAGCCCCGTATTCAAATACACGCCCGTGTACACGCCATCCTCAGGAAGATCATCCCCATCCATATTCGGACCCTGACCGCGGTCGCTCAGCTTGATCGTGTCAGTTTGACCGTTGGGAAGAAGCACCGTCCCGATAATGTCTTCGGTAGGACTCGTAATTCGTCCTCCGGCGCTGCGCGGATAGGCATAAATAAACATCGGCTTCCCGGGCAACACAGTCGGGTAACGCAGCCCAGCCGTCAGGCTGTTGACCTGATGGCGGACGTAGCCGCGCGCGGTGTAGAAAGTGTTTTGCGTAGGGTCCATGACCATCGTGTAATCGCCGGGCATCGGATTACTCAGTCGCGTAAAACGACCTTGTGGTATCGCAGTGCTGGGATGCGAAACGTTTGCGGGATCGATCACAGTTAAGCTCGAAGAACCATTCACTTCCGGCCATGTCACGGTAAACGTTGCCGACTCGCTTCCTGGCTCGACATACACCTTTTTCTGATTCGGAACGCGGGCACTGACGGAATCAACCGCTTGTCGCCCAAAGATTTTTTCGTGGAAATCAACGAACGCCTGCTGGAGATCGGCGGAGTTCGCGGAATCCACGCTGAACCCGCCAGTGCCAGCCGCGATCTCGGCACATTGCGATGCCAATCCCAAATCGCCGCCTGTGCATGTGACGAGCACCGGAATCGCATCGGCAAGGAGCGTCGCCAGAACACCGTTCAAGTGCCCCACATAATCGGGCAGCGGCCTGTTATTGACTCCATCAGTCATCAGTACGATGTAGGTATTCGCCGTGACACCGCCGGCGGTCATGATCATGGTCCTTGCCTTCTGCAAACCCAGGCCGATCCCCGTCCAGCCGCTGGGAGTCAGTCCCGCGATAGCCGCATTACAGGTTGCACGATGGCCGGCGTTCAGCGCGGCGATCGCCACATTGGCATGTCCGCTGGCAGCTTCCGCGTCCGTGGAGAACGATACGATCCCGATCTCTGTTCCGTTCGGCGCGAGCGCGATGAAATCATTCGCCGCCGTTTTCAGTCTCTCCATGCGAGTCGGCGATTCCAGACTCATCGAACCGGATTCATCGAGCACGAGGACGACACGAACTGTGGAATTGACCACCACGAAACTCGTTGGATCCACCACCCCGCCGCCGGTACCCGGGTTGGGCGCGCCCGCGGGCATCGTGAAATGATCCGGCCACGACCAAACCACCTGTTCCCAGCAGGAGCGGTTCGCCCGGCACCGCGATTGCTCCGTCACCAGAGCCGCGTCGTGATTGCCACCTGAGATATCAGTCAGGTTCGCAGGATTGCCATGGCCCCAGCACAGTTCCGAACTCATCCCGTTGCCCCCACCGTCCATGAGGCATCGCGTTTGTCCGGCAGCGATTGCGGCCGCAGCCGGACAAGTGGCGCTGCCTGCCCCCATCGACGCTCCGCAGCCAACAGCGCGTGACTCATATTCATCGCGCGCATCAAAGACCAAATGCACAAACTCGTGAGCCAGGCTCTCACCGGGGAATCCGGCCGCCATCACGTTGTCGATCGAAACATGGATACTTCCTCCAACCCTGTAATTCCCCGTGTCAGCCTGCCACCACGTTGGCGCGGTGCTTGGATAAATTCGCAGATCGGCCGTCGTCCCAAACGCATTGTTATAAATAAATGCTTCCCCGATTTCCGCCTGCCCGTCCGTCACATCAAAGAGCACTGCCGACATCGCGCTGATCATGTTCTGAATCGCCGTGATGTCCCCAGCCGGCGCATTGTACTGCACCGCCACTGAGATGTTGAACACGTTGGGGACCGCGCAAGGCAAACCGGGGCAACGAAAAACCGGCGAAGGGCGTCCCTGGATTTCGCCATTGGCAGTCTGCGCGACGGCAATATGACTGGTGCTGATCGTCCCGAGACCCAGGACGCCCGCCAATACCACCCGCCGTGCCGCGTTTTTGAATGGTGTTGGAATGCACGAGTTTCCCGTAGTCATATTTTCCTCCTGATTCATTGTTTTCGGGTTTGAGCTGCCAGTTACCACTTCGCAAACGAAATACGTTGCGACTCCTGAACCAACTTGAGTACACGATAAGCACTCGTAACGGGTGGGTGCTTAAGGTTTTCTCGTCTCGGGGTCGATTTGGCTCCGATTCGAAACTGCTGTCAATATGCTTTTTAGGTCTCCGCCTATAAAAAACCTGGTTCGCCGTCACTTTCACCACCTTATTCTCTGCAGTATAAGACTCGCTCACGGCCACGAATTGGACCGCGTTCCGGAAGCTTTTATCGCATCCGCGCGGAGTCGCACCCTTGACGGATTCAACCCTCTGTTTCCAGACTCGATCGCGCATGTTTGATCTTCTGAAGGTGGACGCCCAAAGCCGAGCGCGGCTGGGACGACTTACGACGAAGCACGGGGCTATCGACACCCCCGTCTTCATGCCCGTGGGGACGCAAGGCAGCGTCAAAGCGCTCGATCCGCGCGAGTTGCTGGAAATGGGCACGCAGATAATTCTCGGGAACACGTACCATCTCTACATCCGCCCTGGGTTGGAAATCATCCAGCAGGCCGGCGGATTGCACCAGTTCATCAACTGGTCCGGGCCCATCCTCACCGACAGCGGCGGGTTCCAGGTCTTCAGCCTCGCGAAAATTCGGAAAATAAAACCGCATGGTGTGGAATTTCGATCACACCTCGACGGCACGCTCCTGTTTCTTGGACCGAAGGAAGCAATGGAAATTCAACGCGTGCTCGGCTCCGATATCGCAATGGTCTTCGATGACTGCCCGCCGCACACCGCGTCAGCCAGGGAAGTGCGCGCCGCGGTCGAGCGCACGCTGCAATGGGCGAGGGAATGCCGCGAGCAACCGCGCGGCGATGGGCAGGCGGTTTTTGGCATTGTGCAAGGCGGCAATCACGCCGCATTGCGCGAGGAATGCGCAAAAGCCCTGGTGAAGATGCGATTTGACGGGTACGCGATCGGTGGCGTGAGTGTCGGGGAGCCAGAACCGGAAATGATGAAAGCGGTCGAGTTTACGGTTCCGTTTTTGCCCGAGGACCAGCCGCGCTACGCCATGGGTCTCGGCACCCCCGCTCAAATTGTGGAGTTGGTCGCGCGCGGCGTGGACATGTTCGATTGCGTTTTGCCGACGCGCGTGGCGCGCAACGGCACCGCGTTCACGACGAAAGGAACAGTCAGCATCAAAGCCGGGTTCAACAAATCCGATTTCCGGCCGATCGAGGAAGGCTGCGAATGTTTTGCCTGCCGCAATTTCACGCGCGCGTATCTGCGCCACCTGCTAAACGTCGAGGAGATCCTCGGGCTGCGCATGGTGAGCGTTCACAACTCACACATGTATTTGAAAGTGATGAAGGACATTCGCGCCCACATCGCTGCGGGGACATTCCCGGAGTTTCGAAAAGAATTTATTGCGCACTACGTTCCCACGCAACGAGTGCTTTCAATGCGCGGTGAGAACGTCGTGCGTGGCGCGGACGAGTAACGACTTAATTCGCCGTCGTCAACTCGAGCTTCGGGTCCAGTTCGACTTTGAAGTCCTTGAATCGCACTTCCATGGGCCCGCCCGCGTGCAATTGAAAAGCGGTGATGCCTTGCCTTGCGCCCTGCGGATCATCCAGATCGACGCACAATTTCCCGTTGATCGCGGTTTTAATTTTCGTGCCAACGGCCACAATTTCGTACGTGTTCCAATCGTCTCGTTTCACGTGCGATTCACCCGATTTGTCCCACAGCAGTGCGCGACCATGTTCCTCGTAGAGCTTGCCCCACCAGCCTTCGCCAATGTCCGCCTGATAGCCGCGCACCGCGCCGCCGGGCTCGATTGCGCTGCGGAGCTGGACGCCGCTGTTCTCTTTGTTCGGCACGAGCTTCACCTTGAGCACGAGCCTAAAATCGCCAAGCAATAACGCGTTTTTCAGGAACTCATTGTTTTTCAGGCCAGCGGATTTGCCCACGATTTCACCGTTCTCCACACTCCAAAGGTTTGTGTTGCCGTCCCAACCAGTCAGGTCTTTGCCATTGAAGAATCCCTGTATGTTGTCAGCCGTGGCCGCCATCGGCACTTGCGCCGGACTTTTCAAATACGCGACCAAATCGCGCACTTCTGCGTTGCTGAGCGCCTGCAGCAACCCTTCGGGCATCATCGAGACTTCGCCTTGTTGCAGCGATTTCACGTCGCCTCGCGGCACGAGTACCGTTTCATTTGCAGTCACAATCGTGACCGCATTTTCGTCCTGCTTTGTCACGATGCCCGTGATCACGCGATCGTCTTTGGTCTCCAAAGTGGACGTGCGATACTCATTCGGAATAACGGCGTTCGGATCAATGGCGTTGAGCAAAATATAATCGAGGTCGCCGCGATTTGAGCCGGTAATATCGGGACCCACTTTTCCGCCCTCGCCAAACAAGGTGTGACATTGCTGGCAGGTGCGGGCGAACACGGCACGTCCGCGCGATGGATCGCCCGCGGGTTCAATTTCGATCATGCGTTTGTACTTTGCGATCTCGGCTACTTTGTCGGCCTCGGTTTCGCGCGCGACGCCCCAAAGCTTCTGCACCTGCTTGTTGATTTCCTCATCTTTGAAGGTGCGAAGCTGCCGCACGATGTCCGCGCTGAGGTCGCGCGTGGGAACGGCCTTCTTTTCCACGGCGACGAGCAAGGCTTTCGCGTAGGAGTTGCGCGCGACGAGGGTATTGAGCGCGTCCTTTTTTTCGCTTTGGTTTAGTGAATTATAAACCTTCAAAATGGCGTCGGCTGTTTGCGGATCGTCGTAGGCAGCCAAACCGCGGGTCGCCGCCGCACGCAAAGCGGGATCGCTCAGCAGCCCCTGCAAAACGGACGGCAGTGCCGGGTCCTTGGCCTGCACCAGTGCTTGCAGGGCATTGCGTCGCATTGCCGCGTCGGCGTTCGCATCGATAAGTGTTTTCCGCAGTGCACCCATTGCAGAGGCACTTCCGAAGGTGAGCGACAGTGACTGCGCGAGTTCACGGATTTGCGCGTTCGGACTCTTGGTGAGTTTTGCGGCGACGTCTTCCCATCCTGCCGGCATCTTCAGTCCGCGCCGGCCTTTCAATCCCTCGCTCATGCCCTTGAGCACATCGAGCTGAAACTGCGGATCGTCATTTTGCCCGAGCAATTGCACGAGCGCAGTAAGAGCCTCCTCGTTCTGCGCGGGAGCCTTGGTCGAGAGCGCAATAATTCCCACCATGATTAGACAAGCCAGTAATCGCATATCGGAGTTCGAAGCTCGGTTCCGAGGACTGAACTAATTGTTAGCCGCTGTTTTGGGCGCGGTCGCCGACATGCGCTGCGTGACGAACTGGCGCAGGACGGGGATTTTCGCTTTTCCGAGCAATTTAGTGGCGCTCATGATGTCCTGTCCCGCCACGGGCTCGGCGGCATACCAGTACATTAAGGGCAAATTGTGGTCTTTCACGTCGTCGGCGTGGGCGAACAGCCCTTCGAGAATCGGCATGCGTTGTTCCACTGACACGCGCTGCGCCGCACAAGCAACGTAGAGCCGCACCACCGGCGAGGGGTCGTTGTTCGCAAGTCTCGCCAATTCAGTTCGCACCGCTTCGGAAGGTTTCTTGTCTTCCAGCAGGAATTGGATCGCCCAGGCGCGCACGTGCTCATGTTCACTCTTGAGCAGCGCTAATCCGGTCTTCTCGTTAAAGCCGCCGGTGGCGTGCAGCGCCCATAACGCGCGCAACTTCCGCGTTACGTCGGGATTCTGTTCGAGGATTTTGAGCAACGTCGTGTGAACGCTCGGATTCGGCCCGCGTTCCTGCAGGATTCGCCGCGCATGCCGCACGTACCACTCATTCTTGTGCAATTGAAGTTGCACCAGTTCATCGTCCGACTTGCTCTGCAAATCCACCTTCGTCGTTTTCTGATCGTTGTAAACGATCTTGAAAATGCGTCCGTTCGAGCGGTCGTGACCATTCACGTCATTGTGATGGCACTGGTTTTTGTCATACCAGTCGATCATGTAAACTGACCCATCCTGATCGCTTAACAGGTTCAGCACCTGCGACCAGCGGTCATTGAAGTTGATGAAGTCCGTGCCGTGGCTCGCGACATAACCGGAGCCGTCGCGTCGCGGAATATCCATGTTGATGCGTTGGCCATGGATGTTGTTCATGAAGATTTTGCCGCGATATTCCTCCGGCCAACTGTCACCCTGGTAAATCAACAGCCCCGCGTGCGCGTGCCCGCCACCCGCGGCGTCGGAGCGCGCGTTGCCCGCGTGCGGTCCCTTCGCTCCCGCCCAATGCACGTGGTCGCCGATCGTCTTTATGTCGCCATAGAAATAGCGGAAGATCGGCTTGCGCGACTTCGCCTCGCGGCTCCCTTCGTTGCGCTGGGTCTCCTCCAAACTCACTGAATAATGTTCGCCGCCCTGCCGTTCATAGCGCGCGCCCTGGATCATGTGCCAGATATGCGGCACCACGCACGCCTCGATGAAACACTGCCCGTACTGGTCGAAATCGATCCCCCACGGATTGCTCGTGCCTTCCGCAAACACTTCGAAGACATGCTTCGTGGGATGATACCGCCAGACAGCGGCGTCCACCCATTGGCGTTCTTTCTCGGGCGCGCCGGGTTTGCCGACAAGCGAAGGGCAAAACACACCATGACAACCGTAAAGCCAGCCATCCGGTCCCCACGTAAAGGTGTTCAGTGTTTCGTGTGTGTCGCGGGTAAAATCCCACCCATCGAGCAACACCTTCGGTTCGCCGGCGGGCCTGGGCTCGTTCCAGTCTTTCACAGGCACGAACATCAGATGCGGTGCTGCGCCAATCCAGACGCCGCCGAAGCCGACTTCGAGACCGCTGACGAGATTCAGTTTCTCCATGAACACCTGGCGTCGATCGAACTTGCCATCGCCATCTGTGTCTTCGAAAACCAGAATGCGATCCTTGCCCTGGCCTTCCGGCGCCTTCTTTGGATAAGTGTAGCCTTCCGCAACCCACAGACGCCCGCGATCGTCGATGCAAAAGGCGATCGGCTGTTGCACATCCGGCTCGGCGGCGAACAGCTTCGCTTTGAATCCCGGGCGCAAACTCATCTCCTTCGCGGCATCTTCTCCGCTCAAGCCGCCGAACTTCACTTCATCGGGCGGAGGCAGATCAACGGTGCTCTTGCGCGCATCGATCGCATTCGCGAGTTGCGGCTGCTGCGCGTAAAAGCGGAAGTTGTCGAAGTTGATGTGTCCCCACGGAACGCTTTCCTGGTCCACGACGCGAATGAAGATCTGTTTGCCGACATAGGGCGTCAGGTTTGCGACGATTGGCCGGAGATTCTCGCTGTCCTGACCGCTCGCTCGAAACACGACGCGTTCGCTTTCGCCGTCTTTTAATACCAGCTCGACTTTGGTCTTCGGAAGGGACCCACCCCCCACGAGGAAACTTGCCCAGGCATGCGCCACCTTGAATGACACTGAGGTCAGCATCCCCTGGGCCTTGTCACCCAACCCGCCTTCATAGGTGCCGATCCAATACTCTCCCTGTTGGTCGCTTTTCATATCGGCCCGCCGTTTTGCGACCGTATCCCCGCGCACCGGCTGCTTCGCGAAGGCTTCACCGGTTGCGGTCCAATCCTTCAACGTCCCTTGCTCGAAGTCGAGGTTCAGCGGTTTGCCGTCAGGTCCATTGGGCAGAACGGCAAGCGATTCGGCGCCGAGAGCCAGGTTACACGATCCGGCAAGGGCCATCCAGACGGCCACCATAAAGAAATTGCGCTTCATAAAGTGTGCTCTATCAGACGGCAATTCGCGCGAGGCTATTGAACGCTATTGCGCGCTTGCCGTTGTGGGGGTGAAGGGCTTCGGCTGCGCTTTTTCCCATTCCGCGGCGCTCACTTTCTTCGCCTCGTGCAGGAAAACGAACGTGCCCTTTTTGTTGCCCACGACCACGTCGGGCAATTTGTCGCCGTTGAGATCACCCGCGACGACCTGTGTGCCGACACCCGAATCGTTATCGATGAGATACGGAATAAAATCCACGTCAGCGCCGTTGCGCAAGATCTTGAACCAATAGAGCACCGGCATAGAACCGGGATCCACATCGCCTGTCGCGCCGTGCGCCCAAAAGCGTTTGCCCGTCACAATGTCTTTCAGGCCGTCGCCGTCCATATCGATCAAATCGATCGCGTGCAGTTGTGAGAAGCGCACACCGTAGCGGTTTTCCTTCGGCTCTTTGTTCATGATGACGTGTTGCCTGAACTGAATCTCGCCGTCTTTTTTCTCGCGCAGTTGCTCATACCAGGCCAGCCCGTAACCGTGCGCGGCCAGGCTGGTGATCACGTCGTTCAGGCCATCGCCATTCACATCATAGGCGTACATCTGCGATCCACCCGCCGCGGCGAACAGCACTTTGTGTTGCTTCCAAACCGGGTCGCCTTCGAGCGACTGCGGCTGTTCCCACCAGCCATCCTTTTCCATGATGTCCATTTTGCCGTCGCCGTTCACGTCGCCCCAGCCGAAGCCGTGATTAAACCAGTGCCATTTGCCGGGCGTTGAAATCTTGTGGAACGTCCAAAGTGCGGTCGGATTTTTCCAATCCGGCGTCGCATAGCCGAAGTAGCTGACATCGTTCGTGCCCTCTTTGATGCGCGTGTGGAACAGCAACTCGGGTTTGCCGTCACCGGTCAGGTCAGCAAACGTTGGCGACTCATTGTCCGTTCGTTTGGTGACCAGATGTCTCTTCCAATGCGATTCGCCCTGCCTGGGGTTTTCGAACCACCACGACTCCTGCCCCGGGAAACCCAAAATCAAAATGTCGGTCCAGCCATCTGCATTGAAATCATACGTGAATGCGAAAAAGTTATCGGAATAGGCATTCTTCTTTCCGAGCGCGCCCTCGAAGCCCGCGATCTTCTCTTCGGTACCGTCGTCCTTCTTCAGCGTGAAGGTCGTCGTTGCCGGGTAATACTCATGCTTCTTCTGGTAATCCGGCCCTTCCCACCAGTAGGGACCCGACACGACATCCATTTTGCCGTCCTTATTGAAATCGCCGTAGCTCGCGCCTTCACACCAGAAGTGGTCGTTCAACTTAAGCTTCTTGAAAGTGTGCATGGTATAATCGCCAGCAGATGCCGCCACCGTCGCGCACAATACACCCGCCAGGCCACAGAGAACCTTGATCATCCTTAATCTCTTGCAGGTTGGCGTTATCCGGTCAAGCGGCTTCGGAATACGCGATGCAGCGTTGTTTTCACTGCCGCCAGCGACTACCCTTTATACGTCGATGAACCTGTCTGTTTCACGCCATTCGCTCGCGTTTATTTTATGCAGCGCGATTTTGACGTGGGCACTTTGTGGACACGCAGCTTCGGCAACAGACCTCGAGTTCTTCGAAAGGAAAATCCGGCCGGTGCTCGTTGAACACTGTTACGAGTGTCACAGCGCAACCAGCAAGAAGGTCAAAGGCGATCTTCTGCTCGATACGCGCGAGGGAATGCTCAAGGGCGGCGAGAACGGCGCCGTAATCGTACCGGGCGATCCCGAGAAAAGCCGTCTGATCACGGCGGTGCGTTACACCGATCCCGATCTGCAGATGCCGCCAAAGAACAAGAAACTGGCCGAAGCGCAAATCGCGGATCTGGTCGTCTGGGTGAAAATGGGCGCGCCGGACCCGCGCACGAACGCAACGCCTGCGATTGCCAACAACTCGGACATGGAGGAGCAAATCCGGGAAGCGCGGCGAACGTGGGCGTTTCGATTGCCGCAAACGCCTCCTTTGCCGAAGGTGCGCAACGAAGCATGGGTGAAGTCTTCAATTGATCGGTTCATCCTCAAACGGCTCGAAGAGAAAAATCTCTCGCCCGCACCGCTGGCTGACAAGCGGACGCTGATTCGGCGCGCAACCTTCGACTTGATCGGGCTGCCTCCAACCGTTGAAGAAGTAAACACGTTCCTGGCGGATACCTCGACGAATGCCTTCGCGACACTGATCGACCGTCTGCTCGCATCGCCACATTACGGAGAACGCTGGGCGCGGCACTGGCTCGATGTTGTTCGCTATACGGATTCGTTCGATGCGCGCGGGATTGGTGGAGAGGCGGATGTGCCGGAGTCCTATCGATATCGCGACTGGGTTGTGAACGCCTTTAATCGCGACCTGCCCTACGACGAATTCATCATGCAACAAATCGCCGGAGACATTCTCGCCACGAACGGACCGGTATTCGATCCGCAGAAGCTTATCGCGACGGGCGTTTATGTGATCGGCGAATGGGGCACTGGCGACGCCGACAAGGAAAAGATGCTTACCGACATTGTTGACGACCAGGTTGATGTGACTGGTCGGGCGTTCCTCGGTGTGACGCTGGCCTGCGCGCGGTGTCACGATCACAAGTTCGACGCGATTTCGACGCGTGACTATTACGCGATGGCGGGGATTTTCTTCAGCAGCCACATCCTGCCGAATCCCGGGGCGAAAACGGCCGGTTCACCCGTGCTGCGCATTCCGCTTGCGTCGCCGGCGGAAGTTGCAGCGCGCAAACAGCGCGAAGAACGAATTAAAGAACTCGAAAGGCAAATTGAAACAACAACGGATGAGCAAGTCTCAGACTTCGCGCGCCGGGAACTGCGGGAAACACAACGATATCTCGCTGCGGCGGCGGAATATCATCGTTCTCAGGATCACGTATCGAACATTCGAAGTTTCGCTGAGCAAAACGGCGTGCGCGCTGAAATCCTCCGATTTTGGCTGAGCTATCTCGGGAATGACCAGCTTGCGCTGCTCACAAAACAGGTGAAAAAGGTCGCAGGCAAAGACGGGCTCGATGCGTTGCAAATCGAAGGCAAAGACAACCCGTCGGTCACGGCAAACAGCACCGACGAGCCAGTCAGCTTTGTCACAATCACCCTTCCACCCCGCACTTTGGCGGTCCACCCTTCACCGAAGGGTGGAGTCGCCGCGGCCTGGCGCAGCCCGATTGCCGGAGCGGTGGAAATTCGCTCGCGCACCATCGATGCGGATGACAAGTGCGGCAACGGAATCGAGTGGCAGCTCAACCATCGCAGCGGTCGGGAAGCAAAGCAGCTCGCGACTGGAAAACTCGACAATGGAGCCAAGGCGGAGAGTCCAACGACGAACGCGACGGTTGCAGTCGGTGATTTAATCGAACTGGTCGTGCTGCCGCGCGGCGCTTACGAATGCGACACCACGGTGATTGATCTCGACGTCAGCGAGACCAGTGGCTCAAAACGAAAATGGAACCTGACACGCGAAATCGTCCCAAGTCTTCACGCGGGCAATCCGCATGCAGATGCGTTGGGCAATTCCGAAGTCTGGCACTTTTACGATGCCGGCGCGGAGACTCGCAAGATACCTGCTCCTGATTCCCTGTTGGCAAAATGGGTCGCCAATCCTGATGATACCAACATTATCAAATCGATTGCTACGGCGCTCACGAGCGGAAAGATTGAGACGAATGCCCTGAACGGCGGGCTCGAGCAGGCGTACAAGGAACTGTCTGATCCGCGTCGATCCGTCGGTCAGGAAGTCCGGAAGGATTCCTTCATTTTTCGCTCTGAAGTGCAGTCGCACCTCGGCGCTCTAAAAGGTGAACTTGCTGAATTGAAAAAAAATCAGACTGCGACGTTCCCGGTAGCGCACGGATTCCAGGAGAGCGGCACGCCCAAGAGCGCCTACGAAGGGTTTCATGACACGAAGGTGCATGTCCGCGGGCGTTACGATCGGCTGGGGGATATTGTGCCGCGCGCCTTCCCGCGACTGCTGGCGGGCTTCGATCAACGCAGGATCGACGATGGAAGCGGACGTCTCCAGTTGGCGCGATGGGTCGCAAGCGCTGAGAATCCACTGACTGCCCGCGTGATGGTGAATCGGTTATGGCAACATCATTTCGGGGAAGGCGTCGTGCGCACGCCAAACAATTATGGGAAACTCGGGACGCCGCCCACGCATCCCGAGTTGCTCGATTATCTAGGGACTGAGTTCGTTAAATCGGGGTGGTCGATTAAAGCGATGCACCGTGCCACTATGCTTTCCGCGACATATCAGCAATTGAGCGTGCCGAATCCGGAAACGTTACGGGCTGATCCGGAAAATCAACTCTTCGGCAGAATGAACCGCCGCCGGTTGGAGGCCGAGATGCTGCGTGACAGCCTGCTCACAGTTGCCGGAAAGCTCGACACGGCTCAGGGCGGTTCCGCGGTCCGCGATCTGAATAGCAATCGACGCACGCTTTATGTGATGACGATTCGATCCGATCGCGCTACGTATCAGGCATTGTTTGACGCCCCGGACCCGACGACAATCGCGGAGAGTCGCGCGGTCTCGACCGTTGCGCCACAAGCGTTGTTCCTTTTGAATCATCCGTTTGCGCTCGCGCAAACCAGGGAATTGGCAGCGCGCGCGATGCAGGTCGGACCAACAGAGTTGGAGGGAAAGATCAAGTGGCTGTACGAGACGCTCTATTCGCGCGCGCCAACCGAACAGGAAGTGAATATCGGTCGCACAGCCCTTGGCGATGTGGCCGACCAACCTGCCTGGGAGCGCTATTGCCAGATTTTGCTGTGTGCCAACGAGTTCGTTTACATCGATTGAACATCCATGAAACAGATCACAATATTATTCTGTACGATGGCCTTCTTCGGTTGCATGTCTGAGAAGCCCGGGTCCACCCCGGAGGTTGCACATTTGACCTATCCGGTCACGCGGACGGTTGAGCAAGTGGACGATTATCATGGAACAAAAGTTCCAGACCCATATCGCTGGCTCGAAGACGACCATGCCCCCGCGACGAAGGAATGGGTCGAAGCGCAGAATAAAGTGACGTTTGGTTATCTCGAAAATATTTCGTATCGCGAGAAAATCAAACAACGGCTGACGGAGCTTTGGAATTATGAGCGCTACGGACTCCCTTTCAAAGAAGGCGGCCGCTACTTCTACACAAAAAATGACGGGCTGCAAAACCAGAGCGTCCTCTACACGATGACGCGGCTGGACGAAGCGCCGAGACTGTTACTCGATCCGAACAAACTTTCGCCCGACGGCACGATCGCTCTCGCGGGATATTCAATTACCGACGACGGAACGTCGATGGCCTACGGCACTTCGACTGCCGGTTCGGATTGGAACGAATGGAAGGTGCGCGACGTGCGCACGGGCGAAGACCGCAGCGATGAGATTAAATGGGTGAAATCCTCGAGCGCCTCATGGACGAAGGACGGCAAAGGATTCTTTTACAGCCGTTACGATGCGCCGGACGAGACCAATAAGTTCAAAGGCGTCAATTATTTTCATAAACTCTATTATCACACGCTCGGTACGCCTCAATCCGCAGATGTGCTGGCATATCACCGTCCCGACCAGAAGGAGTGGGGCTTTTTCGGCTCGGTGACAGATGACGGGCGATATCTGGGCATCACCGTCTGGCAGGGCACCGATACGCGAAACCGGTTTTTCTACAAAGAGCTGGAAAGCCCAAACAACCCTGTCAACGAGCTGCTGAATGACTTCGATGCAGACTACACGTTCATCGACAATATCGATTCGACCTTTTACTTCCGCACAGACCTCAACGCGCCCCGGGGCCGCATCATCGCAATTGACATTAAGAAGCCGGCGCGGACGCAATGGCGCGAGGTGGTCGCCGAAACCGGCGACAGGCTGGTGGGCGCGAACATGGTCAACAACCAGTTGATCGCCACTTATCTCACTGACGCGCATTCGCAAGTAAAAATCTATAGCACCGATGGGCAGCTTGTGCGCACGGTTGAGTTGCCCGGTATCGGGAGTGTGAGCGGATTCGGCGGCAAGCGGCACGAGACCGAAACGTTTTACGCGTTTACGAGCTTCACACGCCCGACGACGATCTATCGTTATGATGTTCGCACTGGCACGAGCACCGTCTTTCGGGAGCCGAAAGTGAAGTTCAATCCGGACGATTACGAATCGAAGCAAGTTTTCTACAAGAGCAAGGATGGTACGCGGGTGCCGATGTTTATCGTGCACAAGAAGGGTTTGAAGTTGAACGAGAAAAACCCGACGTGCCTTTACGGATACGGCGGCTTCGACATCAGCCTGACGCCGAATTTTTCCGTGAGCACGCTCGTTTGGATGGAAATGGGCGGCGTGTACGCGCAGCCGAATCTGCGCGGAGGTGGTGAATACGGCAAGGAATGGCACGAAGCGGGCATAAAACTGAAGAAACAGAATGTGTTCGACGATTTCATCGCCGCCGCCGAGTGGCTTATCGCGAACAGATATACGTCGCGAGACCAACTGGCGATCAGCGGCGGCAGCAACGGCGGCCTGCTCGTCGGTGCATGCATGACCCAACGGCCGGAGTTGTTCCGTGTCGCACTCCCCGCGGTCGGTGTCATGGACATGCTGCGCTTCCATAAGTTCACCCGAGGTTGGGCGTGGACGAGTGACTATGGCTCACCGGATCAGCCCGAGGAGTTCAAGGCGCTTTACGCCTACTCGCCGTTGCAGAACCTCAAGCCGGGCACCAGGTACCCATCAACACTTGTCACGACGGCGGACCACGATGACCGCGTCGTGCCGGCGCACAGCTTCAAGTTCGCTGCGACTCTCCAGAAAGCCCACACGGGAAAGAATCCGGTGCTGATTCGGATCGAGACGAAGGCCGGGCATGGTGCCGGGAAGCCAACGACAAAAATAATTGAGGAAGCGGCTGATAAATGGGCTTTCGTCGTCCACGAACTCGGCATGAAGCCCGAGAATATGTAATAATTGCTTGTGAGCATCTCTGCCCCAATTCCATTTGAAGCGGTTGCCCGCCTCCCCTCGCCGGGAGACAATGTGGTCATCGCCTGCCGCACTTTAGAGCAGGGCAGCCGAGTTTTATACGGCTCACACCCTCTTACTCTCAGCAACACGATCCTGGAAGGACATCGGTTTGCGGTAACCAACATTCCTAAAGGTGGCGAGTTGCTTTCATGGGGTCTGCCCTTCGGTCGCGCGCTTCAGGACATAATGCCGGGCGACTACGCGTGCAACGATTGGATCCTTGTGGCACTGCGTCAGCGTCACGTGAAATTCTCGTTGCCGGCGAGGCCAAATTTCGAGAACCACCGCATTCGGTTCCAACTCGACTCGAACAATTTCAAGCCAGGCGAACAAGTCGAGCGGCACCCAAACCCCGGCACGTTCCAGGGATTCGATCGCGGCCCGCGCGGTGTCGGCACGCGCAATTTCATCGTCGTACTTGGGACCAGTTCGCGCACGGCGAGTTTTGCGCGAGCGCTTGCAGATAAATTTCGTCAGGTACCTTCAAAATATCCGAACATTGATGGTGTCGCCGCCATCGCGCATACCGAAGGCGGCGGCACAGGGCGGCCAAACAACCTCGAATTCACACTGCGCTCCCTTGCCGGATTTATGGCGCATGCGAACGTTGTGGCGGTTCTTGCTGTCGATGTTGGAACGGAAGCCGTGACAAATGAAATGTTACGCAATTTCGCCGAGGAGCATGCCTATGTGCTTGCGAAGCATGAGTATCTGAGCATTGGCGCGGCCTTTGAGCCGGCCCTGGCGCGCGGTGAAGCTGTCGTGCGCTCATGGCTCGAGTTCGGAAACGACTGTCATCGCACCACTCAGTCGCTCGAAAAACTTCGGATCGCATTGCAGTGTGGTGGGTCCGATGCGTTCTCCGGCGTTTCGGCAAATCCGTTGCTGGGAATGGTTGCGAAGGAACTGGTGCGCCACGGTGGCAGCGCGAATCTTGCGGAAACGGACGAGTTGATCGGTGCTGAACCGTACGTGTTGACCAACGTGTGCGACCTTAACACCGCGCGCGCCTTTCTCAGCAAGCTGGACCGGTTCCAGGAGCGCGTCGGCTGGCACGGCGAGAGCGCTGAAGGCAACCCGAGCGGTGGGAACAAATTTCGCGGCCTTTACAACATCACTGTCAAATCCATTGGCGCAGCCCGCAAAAAAGATCCCGATTTGCGCCTCGACTACGTGATCGACTACGCGCAGCCGATGACCGCGCCCGGTTTTTATTTCATGGACAGCCCCGGCAATGATCTCGAAGGAATTGCTGGCCAGGTCGCTGCAGGGTGCGCAATGATTCTTTTCACCACCGGCAACGGCTCGATCACCAATTTTCCTTTCGTGCCAACGATCAAGATCATGACGAACAGCGGACGGTATAACATGCTGGCCCGTGAGATGGATGTGAACGCCGGGCGGTATCTCGACGGCACTCCGATGGAAACGCTTAGCCGCGAGACGTTCGATCTGATGATTCGCATTGCTTCCGGCGAACGCAGCGCTGGCGAACGCGTCGGTTATCCCCAGGTGCAATTGTGGCGTGATTGGCCGCAGACGGGTCCCGGGCACGTCCAGGAAGTGCTTCAACGGCCGAAACCAGACGGCAAGCCGCTGCGTCTAAAATCACAACCCGAAGGGGCGCGTCTGCCGGTAACTTTGTCACGCCGCGCACAGGTTGGTTTGATTCTCCCGACCAGCCTCTGCGCAAGCCAGGTTGCTCGCGGGATCGCGGAGCAACTCAATCACACCATCCGCAACACGGGACTAAACCGGTTCGTTGCCCTTCCCCACACGGAAGGCTGCGGCTCTTCCGGCGGCATCACAGAGGAGATTTATTTGCGCACGATGGCCGGCTATCTCTCGCATCCGCATGTCTCACGGGCGTTGATTCTCGAACACGGTTGCGAGAAGACCCACAACGATGCCGTCCGCAATTTTATTGTGGAACATGGGTTCGAGCCGCAACGTTTCGGTTGGGCCAGCATTCAGCTCGATGGCGGCCTGGAAAAGGTCACCGAAAAAATCGCCAGGTTTTTTAAGGAACAAACGATCGAACCAAAACCTGGTGATGTCGCTTTTAGCATTGGCCTGACAGCTACCGACACTCCATCTGACGGCATCACGGAAGCCCTTGGCCGAGTGGTAAGCGCGATCCTGTCCGGCGGTGGCACTGTCGTGATTCCTGAGAACTCTGCGCTCCTCAATGTTCAGGCCTTCTCGAATATTGTTGGAGAAGATTGCCGCCCCACGATCGCTTATGGCGAATCATTTGCGGCGGCCGGCTTCCACATTATGGAGACGCCAACCAAACATTTTGTCGAGACGCTCACTGGCCTCGCTGCGACAGGAATTGACGCCATCGTCACTTATGTCGGTGGCCAACCGCGCCAGGGCCATCCGCTTGTCCCGATGATTCAGATTGGGACTGCGTCAATCGCTGATGTCGATCTGAATGCCAGTTCGAGCAGTCTCGCCCAAGAAATTCTCGCCCTGCTCCCAAAAGCGGTCTCGGGTGAGTACACCGCGAAGGCGAGTCAACTGGGCAACACGGACTTCCAAATGACGCGCGGTCTCTTAGGTGTTTCGCTGTAGCGGCGTCTCCAAAACCGCGACTTGTTCGATCAGATCGTCCGTGAGCAGGCGCGTCGTCTTACCATCGCCGGTGAGGTGGAAAATCGCTGACCCGTTCGTGTAAACGATCGAGCCATCCGGACAGAGATCGTAAGAGAGCACACTCCCCGCGAGTTCTTGAGGGTCCTCACGCTCGCGCTTGCGCATCAGCTTCCAGCTCTTCGGCACGAGGTCTGGTGCTTCGGTATGGGGCTGGTTCGTTGCGCGCACCATATTGCCCCAAATCATCATTTGCTTCATGTCCATCTCGCGCGCCTTTGCGCTTCCCGCCCTCGTAAGCTTCTTCCCCGTGTATATCATTGAAAAGAAATTGAGGTATTGAAAAATCGCGAACAGCAACCGGAACGGGAATAGAAAGAAGTCTTTGACGAAATGCAGAAAACTGAGTTCGCGACCGGTAGCGTAGGGCCGCTGGATATAATAAAGCGTGCCGTCTGCGGTCATCTGCGGGACGAGCAAATCGCAGGCGGCGTCTTCCACGAGCGTGTTCATCTCGCCGCTGTCCAGGTCGAGCTTCTGGATCGCGAACGGTCCCAGCCCGCCATAATTGCCATCACGATCGCGTCCGACACCGGCGGATTGGAATACAATTTGACGCTTCTCGCCGGGGACCCATCGGGGTGCCGTATCGAGCGAATCGCCTTCTGTGACTTCGGACAACCCCGAGCCATCGGCCAGTATCAAACCGATGCTCGCCGTGCCAAACTTGTGTTCCACGCTGCACGCGACGTGCCCCTGGTGCGTGCTGATATGCCGCAGTCGCTGCGTGTTGTTGCTCCACACGCGGTGTTCTTCGCTGCCGAGATTATCGACCGCGAGCAATCCGCACGAATGGTCCGTTTCCAGCGCGTAGAGGAATTGGCCGGCAGCCGTCCCACGACACAAGCTGGTCGTCGTAATGCGAACAGCGCTCGGATCTGATGCTGCTTTGCCCCAGAGCACCGATCCAGACAGAAAACTACTGCCTTCCGTCTTCCACGAGTGCCGCTGCTGCGCCTTCACCGACCGCTCGCGGATCGTATTGCCATATTGGCTTTCGATCGTGCGGGGGCTTTCGCCTTCGAGTTTCAACCGGATTTTTCCACCGGCCAGATATGCGATTGGGGGCAAACTCACAGTTTGTTTTATGCCAGCACATGCCGGCATCATTATCGTATGGGCATCCTGACAGATTTAGTTGGCCGCGTCAGCACGTTTTAGACGACTTCCGGATGGTTAGTCGCGGAAACTCAATAAATGCCGATATTCGGCCTTTGTAGTTTACTTTCGCCGCCCGGCTGCGTATCCTCTGCACATGTCGGAGTTTGCCAATTACGTCAACCATGGGGCGGCGCATGTTACGCCGCGCGTCGTTGAACAGGTCATCCGACATCTCCCGCTGTGGAAGGTCGAATTCACCCAAATCAACGCGCCGAAATTCCCGCATCTCGTTGACCAACTTGAGTTTCTCGCCGATGCCGTGGAAGACGCGGCGGAAGGTGCTTACAAAGACTTGCCGTATTTCGCTTTCGCGCAGGCGATTTTTGCCCTCACCTATGCCCACAAGAAGGTCGACGTGATTCCGGATTTGATTCCGGATATGGGCCGGGCGGACGATTCGAGTGTCGTGCGCGCGGTCCTCATCCAGAACGAGAAGGCATTCGCCAAATACGCTGAGACTCAAGGTGTTAACTGGTCGAAGATCACCAGCAATCCGTAACGTCTCTCCACACTTGCTCGGAGCCATTCGAGCTTTAAAGTAATTTCAGGGATTCGGCCGGGTATGAGGATCATTAACCTAAATCCAGACGTAAACATCGGCGCGAGCGCGTGGTATGTCGAAATGGAGGGACATCGATTGCTGATGGACACCGGAACTCACCCCAAACTTGAAGGCCGGGCGAGCCTGCCAACTTACAGCATCATTGCCAATGAGGATGTGGATGCGATCGCGATTTCGCATTGCCATCATGACCACGTCGGCTCCCTGCCTGTCGCCGTGCGCCATTTCCCGCGCGCGCATGTGCTCCTCACCGAGTTGAGCTACTTCCTGGTCGAACGCGTGCTGCACAACTCGGTCAATGTCATGACGCGTCAGCGCGATGAATGCGGTATCAAAGAATATCCGCTCTACTCTCATATTGAAGTGGACGAGATTGCGCCACTCTTCCAGGGGTTTAAGTATAATCGCGAGATTGAGTGGGCCGCGTATCACAAAACACGCGCCGGTTTGGCTTCGCCCACTTTGGAATTCTTCGATGCCGGCCATGCGCTTGGCTCCGCGGGAATGCTCGTCTGCGGTGAGAAGGAATCGCTCTTTTATACCGGTGACGTCTGTTTCCACGATCAAACGATTCTGAAAAGCGCGCGCTTTGAAGACGTCAAAGCGGATGTCCTCGTGATGGAAACAACGCGCGGCAATCGCGAGGTGCCGCCCGGGTTCAATCGCCAGGCCGAGATCGATCGACTCGCGAAATCCATCGATAAAGTGGTCCAGCGCGGCGGTTCAGTGCTCATTCCTGTCTTTGCGCTCGGACGCACGCAGGAGATCCTCGCGATGCTCGCGCTGGAAATGCGCGCCGGAAACCTGCGCCGCCAATCGATTTATATTGGCGGCCTTGGCCGTGTCTTCACTGAAATTTACGATCTCGAAGCGCACCGCGCGCATCGCCAGCATCAAAACCTTCGACTCACCGAAGCTCTGGATCTCCAGGTCCTTGAGAAAAACCAGAGCGAGACGATGCGACTTGGCGGCGGCAGAATTTTCGTTCTCACCGCCGGTATGATGAGTGAAAACACTGCCGCGCATGACCTGGCCGTGCGGATGATCGGTGATGAGCGACAGGCTATCTTCTTCGTTGGTTATGCTGACCCCGATACGCCCGGTGGCCGTCTCAAAGCCGCCAAACCGGGTGAGACGTTCGTGTTCAGTCCCGCCGCAGGCGAGGTCACGCGCCGTTGCCAGGTCGACGACTTCGATTTAACCGCTCATGCGAACCGTGGCGACTTGCTCGATTTTGTGGGGCGTGTCGAACCACGAACGATCTTGCTCGGCCATGGCGAAGAAGACTCGCGCCGCTGGTTCGAGGAGCAAATTCGATCGCGTCATCCGAAGATCAGGATTTTGCAACCGCAGCCCGGTGCAAAGGTGGAAGCGTAGCTCCGCTAGAAGCTATTCAGCACGTCGATCATTTGCCGGAGCCGCCCGTAATCGCGGCGATTGAAGCCAAACGCAATGCGCGGCAAGTCCAGATATGCATTGTCTTCGCGCTCTTCGGGTGTCGGCTCAATTGCCTGGACTTTGTCTCCCATAATAATGTCGGCAAAGTCCTGGTTCAAACCATCGATCGCTGACTGTGAGGGGGCATGTTTCAGCCGTATCACCAGCAGTTCGTGAACGAACCGCATCGAGTGGTAGTTGCGATAAAAGCGCGTGATCATTCGCACGGCTTCGTCGATATCATCTGTTACTTTGTAGAGATCGAGGTCCTCCGGCGAAATGAACCCGTTCCGTAACAGATGGTCGCGGATGTGCCTGTCCCACGTTTTCCAATACGCGCCGCCTGGCCGGTCCATCAACACCAGCGGCATCATGCGGCTCTTGCCCGTCTGCATCAGCGTGAGCGCCTCATAACCCTCGTCGAGCGTGCCAAAGCCGCCCGGAAACAGAACGATCGCGTCCGAATGCCGCAGGAACGTGAGCTTGCGTGTGAAGAAATACTTGAACGTGATGAGCTTCTTGTCCTTCTGGATGATCGGATTGGCGCTTTGTTCCCACGGAAGGCGGATGTTTGCTCCGAAGCTCTTTTCGAGACCAGCCCCTTCATGTCCGGCCTGCATGATTCCCGGTCCGGCGCCGGTGATGACCATCCACCCTTCGGCCGCGATTTTGCGCGCGAATTCAACCGCGTGCTGATATTCGGCCTTTGTCGGCAACGTGCGCGCCGAGCCGAACATGGTCACTTTGCGCGTGGCGGAATGCGGCGCGAACAGTTTGAAAGCATAGCGCAACTCCCGAATGGCCGTTTGGATCACCCGCACGTCGCCGCGCGCGTCAACATCATGGAGTAATTTCAGCGCATTTTCGATGATATCGATAACGAGATCGGGGTTATCGCCGCCTCCTTTATACTCGATCAACTCTTCAATTCGCCGCCGCAATTCAGGATCGACCGGCGGCCTGTCCGATTTCTGCATTGCGCCAATGGTACTGCGTTGGGACCAAAACTGCAACCGACTGCGCCGATTTTAATCGCGCATGTGCGCCATTAGGGACGGCCTTCGCGGCGCCTCATGGCGGCGCGCATCACGGGAGTAATCACTGGCTCGCGATAGGCGGGACAAAGCACAAGGTGATACAGGAACAGGTTTTTCGAAGGATGCTGAAAACCGCGGTCGATTCGTTCCACAATGTCAGTGAGGCCGGCGGAATCGCTGGGTTTCACCAGGTAATAATCAGCCCCCGCGCTATAGCAGTCATTGATTTGTTTTTCACTGTCGAGTTCGCCGAGCACCGCGACCTCGATCGGCGCGAGATCGGGCCGCCCGCGCATCCATCGGAGCAGGTCACTGCCTTTGAACTTGCCAAGCTTGTAATCGAGCAGGACAGCCATTGGCCGGGGCTGCTTTCCCAAACAATCGAAGGCCGTTTCGAGACCAGTCGCAACTTGAAGTGAAAACCCCGCGCGGCACTGCTGCGCTGCCGATTCAAACAATTTCAGCGCTTCCGGCTCGTCCTCGACGTAGAGCAGGGTCTGTTGATCCATTTTGAAGCTCACTACAGCGCCGAGCTTACAATGGTCCGCGCTCCCGATTCAACAGCGAACTGGGGTTCAGCCATTTTCCCGCGGAACCAACCTCAGCAACGGACAGGTCATTACCCACCTTTTGACATTGTCGCGATAATGCGTGCTTGGATTGGAGGCAGATTGAGGGCTGGTGGGCCTGATCGGAGGTAGACATGTCGGACAGAACTCAGTTGGCTGAAAAACGCGTGCTCGTCACCGGCGGGACGACCGGCATTGGCCGGGCGACGGCGATTTTATTGGCGTCCCAAGGCGCGCATGTGCTGATCTTTGGGCGGCACGAAAAGGAGCTTACCGATGCCATGAGTGATTTGCAGTTTGCCGGGAAAAATGTTCACGGCATGACGGCCGACGCGTCTCGCATCGAAGACGTGCGGCGCGTCTTTAAAGAGGTGGACGCAAAGCTCGGGCGGCTTGACATCCTCATCAACAACGCCGCTCTCGGCGCCGACGGACTCGCGAACATGAAATATGAGGATTGGGAATACGTCGTGCGCTCGAATTTGATTGGCTACATGTCCTGCGCCCAGGAAGCGATCAACCGCATGAGACCCCGGAAGTCGGGCCACATTATTCACGTGGGATCAATGAGCGCGGACGTGCGGGAGAAAGACAGTTCGGTTTACGTTGCGACAAAATCGGCTGTCCAGGGGTTCACCGAAGCCCTGCGAAAGGAAGTCAATGAACTGGGCATCAAAGTCTCGCTCATCGAACCCGGCTCAGTCGGGACCGACATGCAGGAAGAATCGCCGGAGGAGCAGCGGGAAAAAGAGTCTCGCGGTGAGATGCTGATGGCTGAAGATATTGCGCGGTGCATTGAGTACTGCCTCGTTCAACCAGAGCGCTGCGACGTTGTCGTCGTGCAAATCCGCCCTCATCTCCAGCCGATTTAAAAGGCTATCGTCGTCAACTCGATGGCTTCAAGACGAATGGCTCGCCAAAGAGCGCCTCGCCATCGGCATGTTTGATCACGAACGCCTGTAATTCCTTCGTTTCCGCGGTGAAAATCAATTGGCCATCGCCAGTCTTTCGGCAGGCAATGGCTTTCGGATTCGCGTCCAGATGCTTTTGGAGCCAGTCCGGATTTGGCGCGGCCAGTTTCAGTGAATCCCCAATTTGATCGACACGCAAAAACAAGTGGGCGGGCACGACCATGGCCCTTGCCAGAACATTGAATTCGAGGTCCTTCTGGCTGGCTTCCGTGACGTAAAGATCGAGGAACGTTCGCGAACCCAGTTTCAAAAGATGCGCCTCGAACTTGCCGACACGTTTATCCTCGTCGGTGTGAGTCAGTTTGTAGCTTTTATCATCGGCCTTTTCGAAGAGCCATGTTTCCTTGTCGTCTTTGTCCTTCCACGTGCCGGCCAGCGCCGGTTCGAACGTTAAGTCCTTGTCCGTGTAAAGAGCGTTCCACGACGGCACGCAACTGACGAGCAATGCGGCCAGGAGCATGGTCCCAAAACGATTGACGAGTTGTTTCATAGAATTCCCGTTCACTCCGCGAGTGCCATCTTTTCGTATAGACGATTCCATGCCCCTGTCAAAGGATAACTTAAGATGGATCGCGCGATGATCTGTTTCACTTCTCTGCGGCTGATTTTGATGCGCTGCGATGAATCGAGGACGTTGTGCTTCCGCAGCTTGGCAAGCGTTCGCACTCCAATGAGAATTGGCCACGCGCACGCCTGGCGTATCCGAATACACGAGCGCGGCAACGCTTTCGTGTAGTCCCATCCCGCCCGGAGATCGTCTTCGGCGCGCAGCAGGAGCTTGTCGTATAGCGGGCGCAGCTTCGGTTCATTCTCCGGATCGAGCAATTCGTCCGCCGAAAGCCCGATGGTCTTCAGTTCGCTTTGCGGCAGATAACAACGGCCATGACGCAGATCTGCCGGCAGGTCTCGCAATACGTTCACAAGCTGAAGTCCTTTCCCGAAACGAATACCGTCATGGAGCAGTTTCGCATCGTCGAGTTGCGCATCGGGAAACGCATGCGCGCGGCACATACGCGTCCAGAATTCTCCCACACAGCCGGCAACGCGATACGTGTAATCATCCAATTCTTCCATGGTCTGAAGCGCCGCAATCGATTTCACCGAAGCATTTCCAAAGCGCTTCAGGTCGAGTTCCTGCCCGCTGGTAATGGTGGAAAGGACATCACGAACCATTTCCTGGTCCCGCGCTTCGAAGCGTGCGAGCACCGCCAGAATTTCTTCAATCCGCTGCAAGAGCATTCGTTCGGCGCTCGAACCTCGGCCCTCGACTTTTGCCGGATCGGTCAGTTTATCGTATTCGATATCGCGCAACGCGTTTTCACACTGGGCGAGAAACGGTTCGTCAGCGCATGCTGTGTCGTGCGTGAATTCCGCGAAGTCGAGCCGTTCAGAACTTTGAGCCAAAATCCGGTCGCGAAGTTTCTGCAGCGCAGTCAATCGCCGTTCGACGGGAACTATTTCGGTATCGGCAATGGTGTCCGTCGCGCGCGCCAGGAGGTATGCCAGGCCGATTTGGGCGCGAATGCTCCCCGGCAGCACGCGCATAGTGATATAAAATGACCGCGAGACATCACGCAGAACAGTCGTGAGAAGGTCCGGTGCGCTCACGCGGCTCCTCCTATTCGTCGCGCTTCAAAATCTCGCGCCAGCGTGCAATTTGACGCTGCACTTCGCGGGTGCCCGGAGCTCCCGGTGCGTTGCGTCGCTGCATGGCTTTCTTGAGATTGAAAATCTCGCTCGCATCTGATCCAAAGTTTTTGTCGATCGACTGAAGTTCCTTTGCCGACAATTGATCGAGAGACTTGCCCTCGCGCTCCGCTTGCACAACCGCTTCGCCCACGGCGTGATGCGCCTGTCGGAAAGGAACTCCCTTGCGCACGAGATAATCCGCAAGGTCCGTCGCCAGTAACGCGGCGTCGCCGCTCGCAGCTTTGCACGCCTCGGTATTGACGGTCACGTTGCGCAGCATGGCCGCGCAGATTCTTGTAGTCGCTCGCACGGTGTCGGTCGTGTCAAACAGTCGCTCTTTGTCTTCCTGAAGATCGCGGTTGTAAGTCATCGGCAAACCTTTCAGTAGCGTCAGCAGTGCCACCAGGTTACCGATCACCCGGCCCGCTTTGCCGCGCGTCAGCTCCGCGATATCGGGATTTTTCTTTTGCGGCATCAATGAGGAGCCGGTCGTGTACGCGTCTGCAATTCGGATGAAATTGAACTCGCTGCTCGCCCAAAGGATCAGGTCTTCCGCAAGTCGCGAAAGATGCACGGCGAGCAATGCGGAAATGCCGCAGAATTCGACCACAAAATCGCGGTCACTCACGGCATCCATCGAATTCTGAGTAAGGACTGCGTTGCCCTTTTCATCGAGGAACCCGAGCAGCTTTGCAATTTGTTCCCGATCCAACGGCAATGTGGATCCTGCCAATGCGCCGCTCCCGAGCGGGCACACATTGACGCGCAAAAAACAATCGCCGAGCCGATCGTAATCGCGCTCGAGCATTTCCACGTAAGCAAGCAAGTGGTGCGCGAAATACACCGGTTGCGCCCGCTGCAAATGCGTGTATCCGGGAATAATCACCTGATCATTTCCTGCGGCCAATTCCACGAGTGCAGACTGCAATTCGCATACATCGCCGCTCAATTCGACGATCTCGTCGCGCAGCCACATCCGCATGTCGAGCGCCACCTGGTCGTTGCGCGAGCGGCCAGTGTGCAACTTCGCCCCGGCGGCCGTTCGCCGGGTCAGCTCGGCCTCGATGTTCATGTGCACGTCTTCGAGTTCGAGCTTCCACTGAAACTTGCCTTCGGAAATTTCCTGCCCGATACCGTGCAGCGCCTCCATGATTTCCTTCAACTCGGTTTTCGAGAGCAACCCCGCCGTCTCCAGCATCGTCGCGTGTGCGATGGAGCCGAGGATATCCTGCTCCCAGAGCCGCCAATCAAAAGAAACGGATTGCGTGAATGCGGTCACATCTGCCGATGGACCCGCTTCAAATCGTCCGCTGCGCGATACTGGCTTGCCCTTCTTCACGTCGTGCCGCGGCAATGTGCGGCGAACGAACCCGAAAGTCGAGGTTTACTCCCCTTCGGACTCAGATACTGACACGTGAAACTGAATCGCCTTTAGCGCGTTCCGCCGGGTGCCGCAGCGGGCGGTGCAGTCCCTCCGCTACTGGGTCGCGCGCCCGTCCCGGCTGAAGGGGGAGGCCGACCCGCACCGGGCACTGGCGTGCCTGATTTGCCGGTACCTTGCGTCGGGGGAGCGGTGCCCGCACCAGGGTTGCTTGTCGGCGGATTTTGATTGTCGTTTGGCGGCTGTTGCGGCGTAGCCGGCAGGAAATTTGTTTGCAGTGGTGTGAATGGCGGTCCTGATCCAGGTCGGAATTCCCGGGCCGGGGGCGGATTCGTCGATACCGTCATCTGGTTCGTCGTGCCGAACACTTGGTTTGTCCCCCCAAAAAAAGTGGTGCTCGCGTTGCCGGTCGCGCCAAATCCGGTCGTTGGGACGCCGAAAAATGTCGAGGCGGCGGCCAGCGATGCATCCATGCCCGCGCGGGTCCGATTGAGGGTAGGCGCCTGCGCCAATTGTTGCGCATCCAGGTTGGCGACAAACACCTGGTTGGCGCCTGCCGGACCGCCCGCCTGGCTCTGGTCCCACGCGTACGTAAGCATCGACCATGGGACCGGCACCACGCGTGCGGTGCTTGCAGGCGGACCGGCAGCAATAACTGCAAAATCGATAGTGCCACTTGCGCGGTTGAGCAGGACTTCCTCGATGCGTCCCAACTGCGCGCCAGCGGTGCTACGCACCTGAGAACCTACGACACGCAAAGCGATGAACGATGGTTGTTGTGGTTGTTGAGATGGTTGCTGTGCCTGAACGGCCGCCGGATCGTTCGGCGCTGTTTGAACCTGGGGCTGTTGCGCCTGGCCCTGCAAAGTTTGATTGGCTTGCTGTGATATTGCCGACGAAGCGGCCAGTGTAATAACGACAAATGAAACGAATGATTTCATAACTGCACTTCCTTTTGGCCTCGCCCCGTCCGAGGTCTTGATTCAACGTAAGACGGCTCGGCGGCTTCGCAAAGCGATACTTCCTGGAGACTTTTACTACGCGCAAAGCGGCGGCTGGTTGAGCTGGAGCCAATAGAGTTTGAGGCCCTTGGCGAGGTCCACGAAACTGGCGGCTGTGGGAGGTTTCACGAGGTAAGAGCGGGCGCCGAATCGATACGCCATATTAACGTCACGTGTTTCGCCCGAGGAGCTCAGCACGACAACGACGAGTTGGGGCAGCGAGGATTCCTTTTGGATCCATTCCAGAACTTCGAAGCCCGATACCCGCGGCAATTTCAGGTCCAGCAGAACTAAACCCGGCAATGGAAATTCAGCGCGATCGGCAAATCGACCGCTGCCTTTCAGGTAGTTAACGGCCTGCTCACCATCGGTCACGACGTGGACAGGGCTGTCGATTTCGGCGGTACGCAGCGCGCGCGTCATGAGATACGCGTCGTCTTCGTTGTCTTCCACCAACAAAATATTTTTCTCGGCAGCGCGCGTCATGTCGTGCTGTATCGAGGCGCAGTGTGGGGGTGGATCGAGGGATTGTCCACTGGAGTAAGCACCCCAATGTGCTTGACAGCAGCGCGCGGCAAAAGGCTACTCAACTCATGAAACGAATTCTTCCCGCGGCCATTGCACTATCTCTGTGCATTGGCGTTGCGCCTGGCGCGGAACAAACGACGAAGTGGCAGAAGGGCAAAGGGTGGGGCGCAGTTTGGGGTAAAAACGACGAGATCGGTTCATTGAACGAAATGACCGACGCGTCACGGCTCGCGGCGTTGCGTCTCGCAAAGCAAGGGAAGGTCTACGATCTCGGCGTCCTCTACGATCGGAACTCTTACAAGTGGCCGGGCCATAATCCAGCGGAGATCATTTCGTTTCGCACTCCGGAAGGGGTAAAGCGCCAGAAGGATTTACCGGCGCTCGTGGAAGAGAATCCGACGAAGACGGCATGGCACAGTTGCGCGCTGTTCATCAGCGACAACATCGCCACGCAGATTGACGGGCTTGGGCATGCGACCGAAGGGGAGGACGATCACTGGTATAACGGATTTCGCGAGCGCGATTGGGGTGGCAACTGGGGAATTCGCAAGTGCGACGCGACGACAATTCCTCCTGTTGTCGCGCGCGGCGTGGTGATTGATGTCGCAGGGTTCAAGAACCTTGAAGCGCTGCCGTCGAATTACGCAATCACGCGCGCGGACCTTGAAGCCGCATTGAAGAAGCAGGCAACTGAACTTCGTCCCGGCGACGTGGTGTTGATTCGAACGGGGACGCTGCGCTATTGGGGCGAGAACGGCAACGATGAGAAAGGCTTGATCAAGCAGCACGACTCAGCGGGCATTAGTCTCGAGACGGCGCGTTGGCTGGTGGAAGAGAACGGCGCGATGCTCGTCGGCAGCGACACCAGCGGGTTGGAATATGTCCCGAAGGACGAAGATACGAGCGAGTACCGCCGCAAATACAAATCATTCATGCCGGTGCACAACTATCTGCTGATTGAGCAGGGGGTGCACATCGGCGAGTTTCATAATCTTGAAGAGTTGGCGCGCGATAAGGTCTACGAGTTTTGCTACATCTGCACGACTGCGAAGGTCAAAGGGACTGCTTCGGGGTTTGCGCTGCGTCCAGTTGCGTTGCGGTAAGGCTCGATCGCGTTTTGCAGAACGGTCAGCGTGCCGCCGACGAAACCGCCGCGTTTCGTTGCAGCGGATGCGCGCGTTCGCGTAGAGGAAAACTTACTCGCCCACCACTCAGGCCAGCCTGGTAAACAGCCATGACCATCTCGATGGCCTTGGCCGCCGATGCACCGCTGCATGCCGGTTCGCGATTGCCCTCAATGGCCTTCAACCAATCATCCACCAACCGCGCATTGCCGCTGCCGCCAGGTTCTTTGACGGTGCCTTGAGCGCTATCGAATGGTTGCCATTCGATTTTTGCGCCGGAATCTGACCACGCCGCAGTTTGTCGAATGAACACGCGCGCGGCCAGGTCGGCGAGGATGCGGACAACCCCTTTGCTGCCCACCACTTCGATGCCCCAATGGCCGGCGGTTTCGCGATTGCGCGCGCGACTCGTGAACGTGCCATGAACACCGTTCGGAAAAGCAAATTGCGCTTCGATTTCATCACCAAGCACTGGTCCGATGTTTTCAGTCGGAGTGCGAACATTGTCGAGAGTCGCTTCGCGGCCCTGGTGAAGAATGTGGGCCGTACACCAGAGCGGGTCGCCGGCGAAGAGGCGCATCAGGTCGAACAAGTGGGTGCCGAGAACAAGCATGTCTTCGCCGCCAGCGCGAGCGTCTTGTTTGCCGTGCGCGCGAATTTGAAGCAAATCCCCAAGGAGTCCTTCGCCGAGGCGCGCTTTGAGAGATTGGATGTTCGGAGCGAGCCGCATTTGGTGCGCGACTGCGATCTTGAGTTTCTTTTTTTTCGCAACGGCAAGCAAATCATCGGCTTCGGCGAGCGTGGTTGTGAACGGCTTCTCGACAAACAGGTGCGCGCCGGCTTCGAGGGCCGCTTTGCAAATGGTGTGGTGCTGATCGGTCCAACGCATTGCGACGCTGACAAGTTGTGGCCGTTCCTTTTCGAGCAGTTCGTGATAATCACGGTAACTTCGCAAGGCCCCGCATCTCTGTTTCGCTTTGGCGCGACCGATGTCGTCGGGATCGGCAACTGCGACGACTTCAATGTTCTGCCGATCATTAAAAATTACGTCGAGCCCGTGCCCATAGTCTCCACGACCGGTGTGCCCGATCACGGCAGCGCGGTACTTTTCGGAAGCGGCGAGAACGGAAGGTCCCAGTGAAAGGGCGATCGCAGACGAGGCGAGAAAAGCGCGGCGCGAAAGGGGAGCGGTCATAATTGCATTCAAGATGGCAAATTGACTTGCGACAAGGCGATTTCGCGCGATACTAAACGTCTTCGGAGGCCAATGTAGCTCAGTGGTAGAGCAACGGTTTCGTAAACCGTCGGTCGCCGGTTCAATCCCGGCCATTGGCTCCATCTCGAGGGAGTAGCAACAAAGTTTTCACGGTCTCATGCCCTGCCCGTCAAAGCGGACCAGGATGCCTCCGTGAAAAATTGCTTGGCGGTGTGCGACTAATGCTCTTCGTCGAGGCGGCGGCTTGGCCCAGCCACAGTTTGTCGCAACCCGAGGCGGGGAAGCAGAGAATCCGAAGCAATTTTATCCAAAAAAGGTTAGACCGGTGGACCCATTTTACTAGGCGCCGCCCTGAATAGCGTTGAGTATCTGTTGCGCTGCTGATATCAGCGCTTGAGCCAGGACGGGATTGGATGGCGCAGCCTGAGCTCTTACCATCGATTTGAATGCTTCCAATTGATTGATTGCGGCGACCCACGGCCCAAACTGCCTCCAGATGGCGCCGTTCCGAATAGTGTGTCACCCGATAAAACCAGTTCTGCATATGGATTAGCGCCGTCGCTGTTAGTATAATTACTGCGACCAAGCGCGGTGAAACTATGCAGGATCTCAAAGCCCGTGCCGTCGGTGTTGATCTTAAACAGCGCACCATGGCCTGAACTGCCGCCATTCATCGCCGTGCCATACAAGGTATCGTCCGATATAATCAAACCAGCCAGCGGATTCGCACCGTCGTTGTTGGTGCCAGTAATCGGATCGACTGCGGTGAAACTGTGCAGGCTGGTAAAGCCCGTTCAACTGGGGTCTATTTCAATAGCTGAATTCGGTAAAAACGTTGCAAGAGGTTAGTGATTGCATTATCGGCGGCGGATGCCGTGGCATTGCTGGCGGTGATGCTGGAGTGGAGATTGCTCCACGTCTGCAGGCCGAGATGATCCTTGAACTGCACCTGATAGGTTTTCCCGCTGACACTGTTCCATGAGATGGTAGCAAGATTCGAGTTGATGGAAATGGTGGCGTAGGTATGAACCGGAATGGATGCGGGATCAGCCGGATCAGACTGGAAATCCATTTCATCGCGGTCAAAGAAACCGTCCCTGTCCCGATCTAACCCGATTCGCCGACCCATTCCTTCGGGAACAATGGTATAGGTCAACTCGTTGCCGACTGCGGCCAAGGCTCGCAAATCGTCAGGTGAAATGGTTTCGACCAATCGGTCTGATTGAAATCGACCGATCGAAGGTACATACAGCCAACCGCGTGGAAGGCCTTCCTTAGCGCCTTTGACAACCAATTCTACACGGCTGGTCGGAGAGTTCGCGAGGGCGAGCATCTCGTCTAGCCGGAGCACGGGCGCGGAACTGTCGATGGTCACTTGTTTACCGACGGCCGCGGGCACGTCTTTGCTGGGTGGACCAATGGCACCCGGTCCCGGGAGATCCGATCCCGACATGGAAATCAGGAACGCGATGATGTTGGCGGTTTCCTGGTCATCGGTGGCGATGCCCTCGAAGGCGTTTTCGAGAAATCGCGTGAGCGTGTCAGCATTTCCGTGATGAGTGAAACCAAAACCCGCGCGGCTCGAAGTGGAATCAAAATCCAAGCCTGTCTTTTCAAAAAGACCCCGCAATTGCGAGGGTTTCATAAGGATTCCGAGACGCCCTCCGAAGGTCAGTTCCAGATGATGCTCGCCATCAGGCCCGGGAGGCAGCTCAGATTCGTCTCTGCCAAAGCCTGCGGGAAAATCTCTCGCAAGGCCCGATGGAAAAGTGTGGCAGGTCAAACAATTGCCCAGTCCCGGCCGCGCGACTGTCGTCATACCGGCGAAAGCGTTTCCGTTCGGGAGTTGTGCGCCCTTCGGCAGAATACCGCGCCCGATAGAGCGGTGGCCGGGCAGTGGCAGGTTCGTGGAAAGCGTATTGTCAAAATTGCGGAATGGATTGGGCGGAAAATGAATCGTCGCGAGAAAATCCTTAAACTCCTTCAATTCGTTGGTGGTCAAAGCGGTTGCCGCGGCCTGCAGATTAGTAAAAGTCGGATTAAACTCCTTCAAGCTGGCGCGATCACCGCGCCAGTGAAAGGGCTCGTGCCCGATTATGTCCTGTAGCGTAATCGTGACCATCGGCCCTTTCATAGGATGAAAATCAAAGAAGGCCACGTTGGTAATGCGGACGACCGAACCAGCCGGATTCCCAAGATCCCACGCCAACCGGTCCATGCGGGCGTCCACATGACACGAGCCGCATGAGGCATGACCTAAACCCGAGGTTTTGTGAGTATCGTAAAGGTGTTTGCGCCCGGCTTTAATCGCAGACGGTGTTGGATCAAATAACGGCGTCGTTGCGACCACGGTCTCAGAGGAAGTGTCCACGACGGAGATGCTCGCGGAAAAGCGATTGAGCACGTAGAGGCGATTGCGACATTCCTGCAGCGCAAGGCCAATCGGTCCCTCTCCCAGGTTGAGCGGCATCGCACGCACGCGATTGCCATTCGCATCGATGATGACGAGGTTGCTCGACCCCATGCCTGCGACGTAGCCGCGCGTGCCGTTGGAATTCCAGACGATCCCTCGCGGATCGCCGATCGATTTGTTTCGTTCTGATTCAGGGAGCGTGCGGGTGAGATAATCCAGGTGCGGATTGAGGTCTTTGTTCGTGCTTGTCAGCGTTGAAGGATTGACGAAAGCGAGTTGAACCCGCAGGAACGTTCCATTGAGATTTGGCTCAAAACGAATTTCATTCAAGCCATCGGTTCCAACCACGGCAATTTGGCCGGAGCCAGGATTGACGGCCACATCCATGCAGATGTTCATCAGTCGAGTAGCATAGCTGACTGCCAAAGTCGCCGTATCGATGATGGCCAAATCGTGATCGGGCAGGTCCCACCCGATTCGCCTTCCTGACAAAGCGGCATTGGGGCCGGACACAAACTCTGTCCAATCGGCGTCGTTGTCATCCCTCCAACGCCCGGCGGTGTTCTTCTTGACGATGTGTGAAACTCTGGGTGGCAGAAAATTCGTCGGGATGTCGGGATTGATGTCTGGACTGAAATTGGTGCCGTGGTTCGGCGGCGGATTCCTGCCGGCATACGGACCGTTGGTATAGTTGACAACGCTGGGTCCAATGCCGTTGGTAATCGCGGCTCCGAGTATGGTTGAGGCATTGCCAGACTCAAAAATGGCAACATAAACTTTGCTTCCATCCGGACTGGCGGCCATTGCCTTCGGGCGCTCGCCGTCAATGGGTACTTGCGTGGTCAGGACACGAGCTTCGGGATCAAAAACCTGGATCGTGTTCGGCATGGAGCACGAGACGAAAGCCCGCTGCGGAGTGCCGGCAAACACCACGTCGGCCGGAGTATCCAAGGTGTTGAGCGTGGCCACTATTCTCCTGGCGTTTGGATCTACGACACTCATCGAATCAGAGATGTGATTAACCACCCACACCTCATTGCTGGTTCGCCACCGCACCGAAACGGGATCCAGCCCTACGGGCACGCTTCCAATTGACGTCGGGATGCCGGTGGAAACATCGAAAAGCTCCAAGCGGTTGTCCGGCAGATTACAAAGCGCCAGGCGCTGGCCATCCGGGCTCAACGAGATCGGATGAACGGGGGCGGTTTCCCAGTTTACAAACTCGGGAGGCTCAGCCGCTTCAATTGTCAGATCGTCCAGTGTCAGTTTGGCGTTAAAGAGACCAAACATGATGTAGGTGACATTCTCAAAACCCGGCGACAACAACGTCACAACACCAGTCGTGCCATTAGTAAGTATTTTCGAAC
>Ga0193697_1000069_pt1 | contig 38770 bp, 23 predicted proteins | sample L3m2metaG_FD_145073 | JGI IMG/M metagenome (GOLD analysis project Ga0193697, IMG submission 145073) | Soil microbial communities from a riparian zone of the East river system, Colorado, United States - L3m2 | ecosystem: Environmental > Terrestrial > Soil > Riparian zone | place: USA: East River...
CATCGGCACCGGCCCATTTCGTCTCAAGCAATACAAGCCCGGCCAATACACGCTGGTCGAACGCAACCCGTACTATTGGGCCGTCGATTCCAAAGGCCAGCGCCTTCCATATTTCGACAACATCATCATGATGATCGTGCCCGACCAAAACGCCATGTCCCTCCGCTTTCTCAACGGCGAAACGGACCTGATCGAGTTCGTGCGGCCAGAAGAATACGATCAGTTCAAGCAGCCCTCGTCACAGGGTCGATTCAAGTTTTTTGAACTCGGTGTCACGCCCCAGATCGATTTGATCGTCTTCAACCAGAACACCGGCACAAACAGTTCGACGGGTAAACCCTACGTGAATCCGGTGAGGCGCAAATGGTTTCGCGATACCAAATTTCGGCAGGCCATCTCCTTCGCCATCGACCGGCCGAGTATCGTGCAATCAACGCTCGGCGGACGCGGCGAACCCAACTATGGTTTTATCACCAAGGCCAACAAACGCTTCGTGAACACGAACATTTCCCAGTACCCCTACAATCCAACGCGCGCCAAACAGCTCCTTGCTGAGATCGGAATTTCTGATCGTAACGGCGACGGTCTCCTCGAAGATAGCGAGGGCAATGCGATCGAATTTGAAATGAACACCAACGCCGGCAATAGCCGCCGCGAAAAAGGTTCGGTCATCGTCCAGGACGATCTCAAGAAATTGGGCATTCGTGTGAACTTCCGTCCGTTGGACTTCAACACCATCGTCCAAAAGTACACCACCACGTTCGATTTCGAGTGCGTTTTCCTGGGCCTCGCCAGCGAGTCCGATGATCCGGCCGAATCGTTGAACGTACTTCGCTCCAGCGGATTTTCCCATGAATGGTTTCCCCGCCAGAAAACTCCATCAACTCCCTGGGAGGCTCGCATCGACTTCCTGATGGACGCTCAACTCAGGACCTTCGATCTCGCCGAGCGCAAAAAATATTTTGACGAAGTCCAGGCCATTCTCGCCGAGCAAATGCCGCTGATTCTTACGGTCGCAATGAACGCCTATTCAGCCGCAGCCAACAACGTCGGCAACGTCCGCCCGATCGTTCACCACCACAACCGCCTCATCTGGAACATCGAAGAGCTCTATTTTAAGAAGTGATCTGCAGGAGACGAGGTAACGAGTCTCTGATGGTTTGGTGAACCGCAACGCGGGTCGGCACTGGAAAGCGTAATTACATGTAAGCCCGAGTCGGGCTGAGACTCGTTACCTCGTCTCCTGCGATCATCTCCTGTCCATCCCCTGCGAAATAAAACTCGGGGCTTTGACGCTGCGCACCCGTTTCAAGAATGCGATCGCCGCCAGAGAGCTCGCCCCCACAAACACCCCGCCAAGAATCAACAGCACATTCGCCAGGGATGCCGACGAGCTCGCAGCCCGCGGTGCTACCGACTCGTTAATCGATTTCGCAGACACCTTCATCTGCGCCGGCACCACCGCCGGCAGTGGATCAGGTGCAACCCGCGGCTCTTGATAGGTCGTCAGCCCCGGCGCGACAGATACCGGAGGCGCGGCTGTGTCCGGTATGCTTGCGGCGGCCACGTTTGTTGTCGGCTGCACCGCAGGCGCAGGCGCGCTCGCGGCTAACTCGTTGGAGGTATTAGTGTTCGCAACTTCCTTCCGGATTATGACCATCCGCTTGACGGGTACTGCGTTGGTGACTTCGGGCTCCACCTTCGTGTCCGACGTGATGGCCGCCGGGTTCGTGCCGCCCGTTTGCGTCTCGACATCCGACACAATCTGGCCCACAGGTTTTGGGGGCGCCTGATTCGTCGCAAGCGGCTGGACCTTTGGAGCTTCCACTCGTGCGACCGAATTCGTATCCGGCAAATCCGCCAGCACAATCCTCTCTTCCGGGAAACTCACATAGGCGCCAGTGATCTGTCCGTTTCGTGCCGCTAACGTCGTCACCAGCGGCTTTTTCGTTTCGCGCGCTTGCGCCCGGTTGTTCTGATAACTCTCGTTGATCGCGTCATCGAACGGCGTGCCCGTCATCGTCGCACCGCCCTCCGTGACCAGGAACACATTCACGTCCTTGACTGTGCGGATCACAGTTTGAAGCTGCTTGATGACGTTGGTGATGTTCGCTTGCTTTTCGTATTTCTGCGCCTTGAGAAACCGCCCTGCCGCGCTGGCATGTTCGAGGTTTGCGCGCGGTTCCCAAGTCTGCATCGGATAAAATCCGGCATAGACACTCTCGTTGAACGTCCAAATCCCGTAGGTGTCTCCTTTGCGCATACGGCCCTCGACTCCCGAATAAATCAGATCGAACACTGCCTGCCGGCCACCGTGCTCGAGCTGGCCCATCGCCGTCGAAGTCTCGACGATAAAAAGAAAGCGGTTCCCGCTCGGTACCGTTTGTTTGGGCGCCTTGGCGGGAGCCGCCACAGCCGTCGCCAGCACCATCCATTGAACCAGGAACAGGCAATACTTCATACTCTCAGCGTCCGTTCTTAAACCGTCTCTGCTCTCTCCGATTATGATGTTTAATTTCGCGCCCCAGGTCGGCGAGCGCGTGCTCAACCGTCCCAATGAATCCCACGCAACTCGAAACCATGCCCCCGACCGACAAAACCGTGTCGCGCTCGGCAAAATCGTCCGTCACCACCAGCACTTCGCCATATTCCCTGAGCCGATGCGTGGCCCGTTCGATCATCTGGTCCGCCGTCTGCCCAGCGCGCGAATAAAGCACCTCAATGGCCGGCATTTCAGACACTTCGCCACGCCTGCGCTTACTGCCCGACCCGTCAAAAACCACTGTGACTGGCGTGCCCGACGCATCCTGATATCGCGTCAAAATGTGGATGAGTTCGTCGCGGGCCGCGGCCGAATGCCGCGCTTTTCCCGGCGCCAGCTCCGGCCAATTGTGGAGCAGGCTGTATCCATCCACCAGGATTCGCACCAATGCCATACCTAGCTGAGCGATTTTCGGGCCAACCCAGCCCCCTTCCATATCAAAATTGCCCACCCGACGATCAATAGGGCACTTACACCAAAAATCCCTGCTTGCGGCACATCAGGCACAATTCGCAGCGCGATCGTCCCCACGGCTGGTCCACCACACAATCCGACCCCAATCAGTGCTTCATGAATGCCGCTGTGTTCAGCTTTGGTTTCGCCCACATCCATGGCGTAAAAGAGCGAAGAGTAATAGATCAGCCCCACTGCCACACCGAACGCGAGTTCCACGATTACGACTACCGCCAGATTCTGGACCAGCAGCAACGCCGCGAAACAACCGATCATCACGCCGTAGGCGCCGAGCAGCCAGCGCAGCCGATAATGCCATCCTGCCCAAACCCATAATCCAACAAAGCAAAACAACCGCGCAAACAGCCATACCGACCCAACAAACCCGGCAGACGTGGTTGAGAGTTGCAAACGCGTCGCGATGTAGGGAATGAGCGGGATGACCGTGTTCATCGCGATATAAGCAAACGGATTCGCAATCCACGCGAGCCGCAGGAATGCCTTTTTCCGCTCCACCGAAACCCCAACGTCGTGAGGATCGATTGGTCCGGTGTCGGTCGTTGGTTGTACGGGCGTAAGGCGGCGTGACTCGCGTTCGAGCCAGAGGACGATTGAAAATTGCGCGGCGTGAATGATCGGTGGAAACCAAAACAAACTTCGGGGCCCGAGCGCTTCCAGCAACGCGCCGCCCGTGAAATAAGAGACGGCCGCGCCACTGGCCCACACGCAATTGTAAACGCCGATCATCGTCGAGAGGCCCTTGCGGTCTTCGCCTTCGCTCACGAGCGCTTCGAGCGTCGGCCAGGTGAAACACATGCCGATCGTCCACACGATCATCACGCCATAATGCGCGGGTACAGTGCGCGCCTGTGTGCCCATCAAAAGCGTGCAGACCATGATCGCGAAGCCGAGCTTCAGCGCGAAATAGTACCCGCGCTTCTGCGCAAATCTCCCGGCGAACCAGGCGAAGAAGACGTAAACAAACCCGTTCACCGCAGCCAGGAGCAGGTTCTCACGGTTACCGAACCCGAACTCCTTCTGCATTAAAAAGAAGATGTAATTACCGTAGTAGGCGGTCGCGTAAATATTGAGCCACGCGAGGACGAAATAGCCGACCTTCAGTTTCCGTTGAAACATCCCTCGCTACTGTGAAGAAGATTGGAGTGGGTCGCTATCTTTTGTTCCCTTCATGCGAAAAAAGCATCCTCTGCGGAACTTACTTTCCCAGTGACCCCCTTTCCGGCATAAAGGACGATCATGTTCACTGCCAAATGTCGATTGCGTGCCCTTCTCGTCCTGCTCCTGGGCGCGATCCTGCCCGTGCGCGCCGCCGATCCTTTTTCCGAGTACGTACGTTCCACTGATCCGCTGACACCAGAGGCCGAGTTAAAAACGTTTCACCTGCCCGACGGTTTTGAAATCCAGCTTTTCGCCGCCGAACCGCAAATCAGCAAGCCCATGAATATGGCCTTCGACGAACGGGGCCGGCTCTGGATCACCCAATCACGCGAGTATCCGTTTCCCGTGCCGCTCGACAAAAAAGGCCGGGATGAAATCAAAATTCTTGAGGACACCGATGGCGATGGCCGCGCGGACCGTATCACCACGTTCGTTGACGAACTGAATATCCCGATCGGGATTTATCCCTACAGAGGAGGAGTGATCGCCTGGAGCATCCCGAATATCTGGTATTTCCAGGATACGGATGGAGACGGCAAGGCTGACAAACGCGAAGTGTTGTTCGGTCCGCTGGGTTGGGAAAAGGACACGCACGGCATGAACTCGTCCTTTCGCCGCGGTTACGACGGCTGGATTTATCTCACACACGGCTTCAACAACACGTCGGTGGTGAAAGGTCGTGATGGCAGCGAGATCACGCTCAATTCGGGAAACACTTACCGTATCCGGCCTGATGGGTCGCGAGTCGAGCCCAACACGTGGGGACAGGTGAATCCGTTTGGGCTGACGTTTGATCCGTTAGGAAACCTCTATTCGGCGGATTGCCATAGCTCGCCGATTTATCAACTGCTCCGCGGTGGCCATTACCCGAGCTTCGGCAAACCGGATGACGGCCTGGGCTTCGCGCCCACCCTGATGCAGCACAGCCACAATTCTACGGCCATCGGCGGAATCATGTATTATGCCGACGACCAATGGCCCGCCGAGTTTCGGGACAACATCTTTGTGGGCAATGTCATGACCAGCCGGGTCAATCGTGATTCGACTCGCTTCACCGGTTCGTCGCCCACAGCTAAAGAGCTGCCAGACTTCCTGACGACGGACGACTCGTGGTTCCGTCCGGTCGATTTGCAACTGGGGCCGGACGGCGCGCTTTACGTAGCTGATTTCTACAACCGCATTATCGGCCACTATGAAGTGCCGCTGACCCATCCCGGTCGCGATCGGGAACGTGGACGCATCTGGCGGATTACCTACCGAGCGCCAGGCGTGCGCAAAACCGAACGCCGCTTGAATCTTGTCGGGCTTACTCCGGACCAGGTGATCGGCGAACTGGCGAGTCCAAATCTCACCCGTCGTATGCTGGCGATGAATCATCTGACGGATAACATCGGCCGCGCCGCCCTCGAGCCAGCCCGCCGCGCGCTGGCGACTTCCAGAGATGCGAACACGAAGGTCCATTCGCTTTGGGTGCTTCATCGGCTCGGCGGACTCGATGCGCGCACTCTTGCGGAAGCTGCATCCGACCGCGAGCTAAGAGTCCGCACTCATGTCATGCGCGTCCTGTCAGAAACGCCGAACTGGACTGACGAGCACCGCAAAACTGCACTCGCTGGACTGCGTGATGCAGATGCAAACGTGCAGCGGGCGGCTGCGGACGCCCTGGGCCAGCATCCTGCCCCCGAACAGGTCCGCCCGCTCCTCGACCTGCGCCAGCGCGTGGCGAAATCAGACAATCATCTGCTGTACACGGTGCGAATGGCGGTGCGGAACCAACTCAAGTCGGAAGGCGCGTTCGCTGCGCTTCCGAAAGAGATACCGGAGACCGATTCTCGCGCCATCGCGGACGTCGCGATCGCAGTGCCGTCCCAGGACGCCGGCGCATTTCTGTCGCGGCATGTCGAGCAATTCACCGAGCCCGCCGAAACACTTGGAAAATATTTGCGGCACATCGCCAAGTATTTGCCTGCGGACGGTGTTGACCGGCTGGTGCAACTCGCGCGGCGTCAGTTTGCCGATGACATCGACACCCAGCTCACGATGTTTAAAGCCGTGCAGGAGGGAGTTGCGCAACGAGGAGCCGCGCTGAGCGCGCCTGCGAAAATGTGGGGTGAAGAGATTGCAATCGCTCTCTTGAAGGCTCCGGCTGATTCCGCGATGACGTGGCGCAACACACCCATCGAAGGCATGAAAGAAACAAAAAACCCGTGGTTCGTGCAGAAGCGGCAGTGTGCCGATGGCAAAAGCGACCGCTTTCTGTCCAGTCTTCCCTCAGGCGGCGAGCATCTCACCGGAGTTTTGCGCTCGACGATTTTCGCGATTCCACCACGAATCACGTTTTACCTCGCTGGACACGACGGTCCACCCGACAAAGGGCCAAAGGGCAAAAACATGGTGCGATTGCGTGTTGAGGATGGCGACGCGGTCCTCGTGCAAGCCGCGCCGCCCCGCAATGATACTGCGCAGAAAGTGACATGGGACCTTTCGGCCCATGCGGGCAAGCAGGGGCACATCGAAGTTGTGGATGGGGACACGGGCAGCGCCTACGCGTGGCTGGCAATTGGACGTTTCGATCCTCCGGTGGTTGGCATTCCAAAAGTTGATCCGAGCGAACTCGCAAAGCGTCAACAAGCCGGCGCAGACCTGGCTCGCACATTGCAAATCAAACGCCTGCAACCAGACCTGACGCGCTTGCTAACCAATTCAGATGCCGAGACAGAGGCGGCCGCCGGGCGCGCGATTGCGAGCTTTTCGGGTAATGACGAACTCGTTGCGTTGGTCTCAGTGCTCGCGGAACAAAGCGCGACGACGGCAGTGCGTGAACGCATTCTTGGCGTTCTCGCACAGCCTCCCGATGCGGCGCAAATTCATGAAGCCGCCACGGAAACGATGCGCGTCGCGCCACATCGGATGCAGATCAAACTTGCGCAGGCGCTGGCGAGCAGCAGCAAGGGAAGCGAAACCTTGCTCCAGGTTGTAAAGGATCGCATCGCGCCTGCCGCTCTCCTCCAGGAACGCGCCGTCAGAGAGAAGCTCGTCGCTTCGAGCCCGGCACTCGCGGCGCAAATCGATGAGTTGACGCGAGGACTTACGCCACCCAATGAAGCGATTCAAAAATTAATCGACCAGCGACGCCGTTCCTTCAGCGGATCAAAACCCCGTCTCACAGAAGGCGCGCAACTCTTCGCCAAAAATTGCGCCGTCTGCCACCAACTTGAAGGCCTGGGCGGATTAGTGGGGCCGCAACTCGACGGAATTGGCAATCGCGGCCTGGAGCGGCTCTGCGAGGATTTGCTTGATCCAAATCGCAGCGTCGATCATGCGTTTCGAACGACTCTGCTCGTTTTGAAGGATGGCGACATTGTGTCGGGACTGCTTCGCCGCGAAGAAGGCGCAACGATTGTGCTCGCGGACAGCACGGGCAAGGAAATCAACGTTGACCAGAAACAGGTCACGGCTCGCCGGCAGTCGGACACGTCTTTGATGCCGGAAAATTTCGGTGAATTGCTTTCGGCGCAGGAGTTTACGGACCTGATGGGGTTCCTGCTTTCGAAGAGCAGCCAGGGAACGAAGACGGCGGCAAATAAGAAGTAATTTTCGGCGAAAACTTTTTGTTGACGACATTTGTCGTCTACGTCATATTGACGACAACGATCGTCAGCTATGGCTGCCCGCAAGGAACAGAAAGTTGGCCGCGGCGAACTGGAGATTCTCCACTACGTCCAGGACCACCATCCGGTCACGGTCCGGGATGTCGCCGACCACTTTGCCGAATCACACGGTCATGTTCGCACCACGATTCTCAACGTGATGGAGCGCCTGCGCAAAAAGGGGTTCCTCACGCGCAGGAAGGTCGAGGGTGTCTTCCGATACGAGCCACGCATGGGCAAGGCGGACCTGCTCCAGTCGCTGGTGCGCGATTTCGTCGAAAAAACTCTTGGCGGCTCCCTTTCTCCGTTCGTCGCTTACCTGTCTCGCGAGGCGAAACTTAGCGAGGAAGAACTGAAAGAGCTGCGAGAACTTGTGGAGGAACTCAAGGGAAAGGAACGCAAGTGAATGCGTGGGTTGTTGAATTGAATCTTATCGCCGGCAACTGGTTCGAAGCGATTGCGCGCGCGACATGGCAGGGCGCGATTGCCACCGCCGTGGTTTGGATCGTGTCACGTGGGATCGCTGCCATGCCGGGGCGCTACAAATCCTGGCTCTGGCGACTCGCGTTCTTGAAACTGTTGATAGCACTGGTCTGGATTGCACCAATCTCGCTGGCGCTGCTCCCTGCAAAGCCGGTCGCCGTTATATCGACGGCGCCTGTTCTCCAGGATCTGCCTCTTGGCTCACCATCCCTCGAAAGCGTCAGCCCGATTGTTGAAACGCGCGCTCCTGTGGACTGGCGCGTCTGGTTGCTGGCAGCGTGGATGATTGGTGTGCTGGGTGGCGGCGTCCGCGTTGCATCACACTGGTGCTCGGCGCGAGCATTGCGGCGAAGCTCCAGACCCGTGACCGAACCAATGTATCAGGAGACGCTTCTTCGATTGGCGCGAACATTTCGGCTGCGGCGCGTGCCTGCCCTTTGCCAGACAGAATTGACAGCCTCACCGCTGCTCGTTGGCATTTTCCGGCCAACCATCATTCTGCCGTCGCACATTTTGCGGAACTGCTCCGAAGCTCAACTTGAGATAATGCTCGCGCACGAACTGGCGCACCTGAGCCGCAGGGATTTGTGTTGGCTATGGTTATTTGCGCTCTGCGAAGTCGTTTTCTTCTTTCATCCGCTGGTTTGGCTGGTACGCAGGGAGTGGAACCTTGCCGCGGAAAGCGCCTGCGATGAACTGGCAGTGCGCGTCACACGCGGCGCTCCATCGGATTACGGCGCCAGGCTGATTGATATTGTCGCGCAAATCAGCACACAACGTCCGTCTGCGCACATCCTTGCTGTCGGGATGTCTGAAACTGCAACAACTTTAAAAAGGAGACTCAAGGCTATGACTGCAAAGAAAAATCCAATCACTATCGTTGGCGCAATCATTCTGATGATCATCGGAACACTAGCCCTTGTGCCATGCCGCCTTGTCGCGCAGGAACCCGATGTCGAAACGCTCGCACGACTAAAAGAAGAGAATGCCAAACTCAAACAAGCGCTCGACGCGACCCGGCAGGAAGTCGAAGTATTGCGGAAATACGCCGCAACGGCGAAGCCACCAGAGCAAACCTCTGAAATCGACAGACAGCGCTTCCATGAATTTAAGTTAGAGGAATTCAAGAAACGCGCAGAAGCCGAAAAGCAATTGGAATTTGCAGAAGAGCGTCTGGCCGAATTGCAAAAAAAATTCACTGAGACGCATCCAGAGGTCATTGCACAACGCAGGAAGGTTCAGAGATTGCGGGAATATCTCGAAAAGATGACTATCGGGACCGTTCCCGACGACGCAGACAGAGGCCGCAAGCGTCCGTTTACACCACAGCAGCGCGAGTTGTTGTTGGAGGAAATCAAATTGGCGGAACGGCAGGCTGAAACCGTGAAAAGACAACGCGAGGTCGGCAGGGCCGCTTCCGATGATGTGTTAAGAGTGCAACGCGAGTCGCTCGACCTGAAGCTTCAGCTCGCTGAACTCGAAGGAAGCAAAGCGGAGCAGAAAGCAGTCCTTCTCCAGCAACTAAAGGTAAGTGAGGAGTTACTAAAGGTGGAAAAGAAGCGGATTGAAATGGGCACCTTGCCCCCTGAAGCTTCAATTCCCTTCGAACGCGAAATACTTCGCCTCAAACGGGCTCTTGCCGCTATCGAGTGAACAAGGTAGGGCGGCGTGTCCTCACGCCGCCGCAAATCTGAAGTGGCGCGAACTCGCGCCGTTCGGCGTTTCTATTTGAATATCCCCCCCTTTTAGCGGACTCTATAGTGATTGCAGCCTGTTTGCATGATGAAGTTTAGTCAGTTTGCGGTAATCCTCGCTTTTGCTGCGCTCCACGTTCTGCCTTTGCGCGCGGCCGACAGCACCGAGCGCACATTCCAGCAACAGGAATTAAAACAACAGCAACTCAAGGCCACGACGGAGCGCGTCGGCCAGCAACTCGACGCGATCATTGACGAGTTCGATCGCAACGGCATCTCCGGTCAGGACGTGACGGTGCTGGGGACGATCCGCAATGTCCTGGGCACGCTCTCCGAGCAGGACATGAAACTGGTTGTCGATTACCTGCAAAGCGCGCGACAAGCCGCGGACCCGAATGCGTCCACCAAACAAGCGACTGAAGCCTATGGCCGGCAGAAAGCGATCATCGTCAAGTTGAAGGCGCTCGAGGCCGAATATCGTCGTCAGGCCGAGCTTTATGAAATCGCAATTCGCCTCAAAGAACTCGCGAGTCGCCAATCCGCCAACATGTGGCTCGGCGTGTGGCTCGATAAATCGACGGGAAGTAAACCGATCAGCTCCTTCGACGAGGGAAACAAGAACAACCTGAAGCTCCAGGAAATCGACCAGGAGAACATCAAGGACGAAGCCGCGCTCGTCCTGGGAAAACTCAACAAGCTCTCAAAAGCGGTGCGCGATGGACCGACTGCTGAACACCCGAAGAAGGCGATGGAGCAGGTGGAACGCGGCGGGTTAAGGCCGGCGCTCGAAGATGCGTTCAAGGATTTGCGCGAATCACGCGTGCTCAGCGCGATCGGAAACGAACAGCGCGCCCGTGATCAATTGCGCACGATCTCGCGTATCCTCATCCTGAGTGAGGACCAGCTCGAGCTTCTGCGGCAGGCGTTGCGCGAACTGGAACAAACCATCGATCAACAGAAGCTGATCTCAACCAAAACAAAGGCCATCGACAGCAAGGATGACGCGGGCAAAGCGGAAACCGGCCAGGCCGAGGTGATGGATTCCACCGATCTGGTTCGCCGGGACATCGAGAATCTGGCGCCGATCGTAACTGAACATTTGAAATATGCGATGGACCGGATGCAGGACGCGCGCTCAGTGCTCAGTTCCAACGATGACATGCGGAGAAAACGGGAGAAAGCGCCGCCGAACCAGAGCGACGCCCAGGCAAGTCTCGAGCAGGCGCGACGCGCGTTGCTGGATCAATTGGCCAAGGCCGAGACGCAGGCGAAGTCGCCGCAGGACAGGCTCGCGGAAACGAAAGAGCTCATGGAGCAGCTTCGTGAATTGATCAAGAAAGAGGAAGCGCTGCGCGACGATACCGCAAAGGCCGACAAGAAGGAGCTGGCTTCCAAAGCGCCCAAGCAAGGCGAGCTGAAAGACACCGCGCAGGAGTTGCAGGAAAAGGCCGGCAAGGATTCGCCATCCGCCGCCGAATCGATTGGGGAAGCGGCCGAACAGATGCAAAAGGCGCAGAATTCGCTGGCGAACGCGCAGAACAATGCGCCCGCGCAACAGGCCGCCGTCGATGCCCTGAAGCGAGCCGAACAGCAACTTGCGCAGGACGTCGCGAAACTGGAACAGGCCGAAAAGGATCTCGCCGCGCTCGAGGAGCTTCTCGAAAAGCTTTCGAAAGTCATCGAAGATCAGCAACAGGTTGAATCAAAGACCGCCGACGAGGCCGTCAAACCGGAGAATCGATCCCTGCCCGAGCTCGCGTCAAAACAGGACCAATTAGGCAAGGACACCGGCGCGCTCGAACAAAAGGCCGCACTGCCCGCGCCGACCGCCGCGGAGCGCCTCGCCAGCGCCAAAGAGCAGATGCAGGATGCGAAGAAGGAATTGGACAAGCCCTCTGCCAGGGACGCGCAGCCAGACCAGCGCGAAGCGTTGCGCAATTTGTATGCGGCGAAACGCGAGATCGAGAATCAAATGGACAAGTTGCGTGATATGCTCGGCGAGTCGCCACCCGAGTCGTCGCTCGCAGACGCGGCGGAGATGATCGAGAAGGCGCAGCGTGAAGTCGACCAGGCCATGGATCAGATGGAACAAGGCGCGTTGCCGAAAGCCGGGCAGAAGCTTGATAGCGCCGAGAACATGATCAGTCCCCTTTCCGCGGGAAAAATGGGGCAGTTGCCGCGTTCGGCGCAATCTGCCCTTGAGTCCGCCCAGGGGTCCCTTTCCAGTGGTTCGGCCCAGGCTACAGCCGGACAAGGCCCTCCCGCACAGGCCAGCGCCGCTGCTGCTGCCGAGGCATTGGCACAGGCGCAGGCCGCTCTTGCGTTGGCGCAAGCTGGATTAAGCTCCGGGATGGCCCAAGCTGGTCAGCAGGGTCAGGGGCAAGGCCAGGGGCAAGGTGAAGGCCAGGGAAAGGGTCGCGGACAAGGCAATCCGACCAGACAGGGCTCGGGCCGACAGGGCAATTGGCGCGGCGCAGGTGGCGCGGACGGCGCGCGCCGCGGCACGGCGGGACAAGGGCAATTCACCGGGTTGCCCGCTCGCGATCGCGCGGCGATCCAGCAGTCGCAGGGCGAAAAATATCCGCAGGAGTACGGCCCGCTCGTGGAGCAATATCTCAAGAACCTCTCTGACCAGGGCTCAGGGAAATGAGGCGGAATTGGATGGTAGGGCGCGCTGTCCCCAGCGCGCCGCAACCTGAGCGAAGAGTTCGGTCACTGTGGCGCGCCGAGGGCAGCGCGCCTTACCTCATAGTTTTCCTGGCAGGAGCGCTTTTTGCCGGCAGTTCGCGCGCCGCCGACTCCCTGGTTCCCGAGGCTTCTTCGGCCAAGGACCCGATCATTGTCGATGACAAAACGGACACTGTCGTTCGCAGTGCGCTGAAGTGGCTCGCTTCCAAGCAGAGTCCGAATGGCTCCTGGGGATTGTCGGACGAAGAGCAGCGGCATCCGACCGCCATGACCGGTTATGTGTTAATGGCGTTTCAGGCGGCAGGCCAGCTTCCAGGCGAAGGCGAGTTCGGCAAGAACGTCACTGCGGGCATGCAGTACCTCCTCGATTCCACGGCTGGCGATGGGCTTATGGGCAATCGCAACGACGGGCAGTACATGTATGGCCACGGCGTTGCTTCGATTGCGCTCGCTGAATTGTACGGGCAAACGCGCTCCCCCGCGATGCGCCCGAAACTGGAGCGCGTGATCAAGGTGATCATCGCCTCGCAAAACAACGAGGGCGGCTGGCGTTATCGGCCCATCGCGCGCGATGCCGATATTTCGGTGACGGTGCTCCAGGTCGTCGCCTTGCGCGCTGCGAAGAACGCCGGGCTTGACGTGCCGCAGACCACGATCGACAACGCCGTAAAATACGTGAAAAGCTGCTACCATGCGCCGAGCGGCGGCTTTACCTATCAGCCGAACCGGGAACCGGGTTTCGCGCGGACAGCCGCGGCGATTTATTCGCTGCAGGTTTGCGGTTTGTATGAGGATGAGATGGTGAAGAAAGGCTCCGAGTATTTGATCAAGAACAGCAAGCAGACTGACCAGTGGTTCACCTACGGAAATTTTTATGCGGCCCCGGCGCAATACATGATCGGCGGCGACACGTGGCGGCAGTGGTACACGATGATGAAAGACACGCTGTTCAAAGCGGTGACCACGAAGGGCGATACGTCATATTGGGACACAAAGCTCGACCAGGGGCGCGGCGTGGGGCAGATCTATTGCACGGCGGTTTACACGATGATACTCGCGATGCCGTATCACTACATTCCTCTTTATCAGCGGTGATCCGATGTTCCGCTGTCTGATTTTCATTTGGCTTCTCAGCACCCTTATTGCGCGCTGCGCGGTTACCGGGATTGTCGAAACGGTTGACGGCAAGCGAATCGAAGGAGAGCTGCGCGTTGACTCCGCAAAATTTGTCATGGCGGAGACGAATGGAACGACAACCGAAATCGCGCTGAAGGATCTCAAAGCATTTCGCGTGTCGGCAGCCGAAGGAAACACCAATACCTTGACAATTCTCGCACCGCCACCCACGCATGGGGTGTTGGGAATCTATTTCAATTCTCCGGACTGCGGCGGAGATTTTTTCAAGACGCGCTACGATCCGGTAATCGATTTCGATTGGGGCCAATCCGCACCACTGCCTGACATGAAGGCCGATGGTTTCAGTGTGCGATGGCTGGGCCGGTTGATTGTGCCGAACACCGAGCATTATACGTTTTATACCGCCACGGATGACGGGGTCCGCCTTTGGCTCAATAACCGCCTCATCATCGACGCGTGGCGCGACAACGTGCAGAACCTCGCCACCCCGCCATTGGTGCTGATGGCGGGACAAACAAACGAGCTGCGGATGGAAATGTATGACGGGCGCGACCGGGCGATGGCGCGACTGTTTTGGAGCAGCGCCACGAGTCCGCGAATGATCATTCCTGCCGAGCGGCTGATTCCGGCGTCGAGTGTTGATCTGCCTTCCACAATCGTGGCGAAATCGAAATATCCGGCGGGAGTGTTATTGGTGAATGGGTCAATGATTCCCGGGCAGATTGAATCGGCGGATCGCACTTCGGTGCGGGTTTCGCGATTAGCATCGCCTTTGTCGATCATTCAGGTGGCACGCCTGATTTTCAGGCCGATCACGGAGCAGGATGAGGCGACGCTGCAACGGAGCCGCAGCGGGGTGTTGCTCAAAACTGGTGATTTCGTCGAAGGAAATTTTGCTGGATTCAGGGGCGGCGAGATCGAAGTCAATTCTGTCGTACTCGGCTCAAAAAAACTCGGCGCCGCCCAGGTAACCGCTGTAATTCTGCGTCAACCGGCGGCGAGTCCCGCGCAATTCGAAATCAAGACCCGCAATCAAGGGCTTTACCGGGTCAATGGGCTACGCCTTCAAAAGGAAGCGCTCATGCTGACCGATTCCGCAATGCCGAACGTCGAGTTGGCGTTGTCGGATGTGGTTGAGCTTCGGGCGACACGCTAGACCGGTTTAAATATTGGTGTAGCCACCGAAATCCGGAACGGCTGCCGATTGGAAATCGGTGTAGCGCACGACTCTGATGTAGCGCAGGACTCTGTCCTGCTGTGTCGCCGAACTCCGTTCGGCAGGCTGTGCGCCAATCCCGTAACCACGCGAAACCACCTTCAAACGTTCACATGTAAAAACGAACCGCCCGCAGGTCAGGAGACCTGCGATACAGCAGAACAGAGTTCTGCGCTACAAGAGTGCGGCTACACTTTTGCTTAAAATGGTCTGGCGGCTCAAAACGCCCACGTAACCCCACCGCGCAACCGGTAATCCGGGACGTTCTGGACACTGCGATTGTAAATGCGCAACGGAAGGTCCGCGTTGACGGTCGCGCTGAAATGCTCGCCAAACGTGAAAACGACTCCCGGTCCCGCATACCACGAGGTCGTAATGCCATCGTCGCGCTTTTCGCCCCCGATGCGATCGCGCGATTTTGTTTCGTAACTGAAATTCGCTTGCAACGCGAGGGTCGTGTCTTCCTTAAACAAAATGTAGGCCCCCGGCCCGCCCGAAATCGCGAGCTCGTTGCCAAATCGGTAGCCGAAATCGCCGCGCGTCCGAATAAAGTATTGCGTGTCCACGCTCATGAAGAGCCGCTTCCAGCGGCCGCTCGCCGTCATGCCGATGATCCCATCAAATGAGCCCGAACCGAGCGCAAGGTCGTTGCCATGAACGCCGGACGCCGGCGCGCCCGGCACTTCGACTTCGTTGACCTCTTCCTGCAATCGGTCCGAATCTCCGGTGGGAAACTCCACACCGCCAAACACACCCAGCGAGACCGAGTAATCATGCTCGAAAACCCGGAACGGGATGAACCGCGCCAGCAGCGCCATGTCGCCCAGGCCCGATTCGGTGCCGTTCTCGACCACGCCCCCTTCGACTCTCCGGAACGAGCGATGAATGTAGGGCACGTTGAGCGTCACGCCGAACCTCGAATTGAGATTGTAGCCGAGCAACAGCGATGTAATGGAACTGTCGCGATACTGGTGAAATGGATTCGCGATCTCCTCACCTTCGTCCTGCAACGTCCCGGAGTGTGTGAATTGCTGGGCCAGACTGAGATGAAAACCGGCGTTGTTTTCTCCGCGCGCGGCGCTCGCGTTATACACTGCGCATAAGTCGCACGCTGAACACGGCAAAACTCCCGCAGCGACCACCGCCGCCGCGAACTTCCATCGGTGCATCGCGCACGCATACACAAGCGCGCCCTCGTTGGCAAGCGATGACAGCGCTTCAGGACCTGTTTGACCCCTTTTCTTTTCATCAACCGAGCTCTTCAGTTTTCGGGCGCCACAGCAGGCGCGTTGGGTTCCGGCGGCGGCGGACCGGGACAATTTTGGACGAGCCAATAATCTTTGATGGCCCGGGCCATGGTGAGGATGGCTTCGGGATTGGCGGGCTTCACGACGTAGCCGTTGGCCCCGAGCAGATAGGCGCGGTGAATGTCCGCATCCTGGTTGGAAGAAGTGAGCATGAGAACGGGAAGCGTCGAGACGCTCGGGGCGGTGCGAATCCATTTCAGCACTTCCAAACCGGAGACGCCCGGCATTTTCAAGTCCAGCAGGACAAGGCACGGCAAGGGATGCTGGGCACGGTCGGCATATGGGCCGTCACCTGCCAGATAATCAATAACGGCCTGGCCGCCTCGCAAGAGCGCGATACGCTGGCTGACGCCGGCTTGCCGAAAGGCGTGCTGAAAGAGGAACGCGTCACTCTCATCGTCTTCGACATAAAGAATAACCCGGTCAGGCTTAATCATGGTGAACTTCGTTCCTGGGCAGGCGTGGCGGTCTGGCCTCCAGTCGGGTGCGCCAATTCCAGCCAGAAGGTGCTGCCCTTGCCCGGTTCGGAGTCGAAACCGACCTTTCCGCCCATGCGCTCGGCAGCTTTCTTGACAATGGCCAGGCCGATGCCTGTCCCTTCGTAATTATGGTCCAAACGCTGGAAGACCTGAAAGATTTTGTCCTTCGCGCCTTTTTGCATGCCGATACCGTTGTCCTTGAAAGATAAACGAACATGTCCATCGCTGGAATCCGTCCAAATGCGGACGTATGGCTTGACGCCGCGCGCGACAAATTTGACGGCATTGTCGAGGAGATTGGAGATGCACTGCGTGAGTGCGGCTTCGTTGGCGTTGACGAAGGGGAAAGCGCCGTGCAATTCGACGTCGGCGTGCGGGGGCTGGAAGGCCGGATAGGTCTCTACGATTCCCCGGAGCAATGCGGCAAGATCGACAGGAGCAAGGGGCAAGTCCGCCCGCATCACACGACTGTAACCGAGCCCATCCTGAATGAGTTGGTCCATGCGGCCGGCGGCGGTTTTGATGCGCCGTATCCAGTCAACGGCCGTTGGGGTGAGGGGCGCGCATTCCTGGGCCAGCAACTCGGCAAAACCCTGCATGGCGCGTAAGGGGGAACGCATATCGTGGACGATGCTGTAGGAAAAGGCTTCGATGTCGCCAACCATCTCATTGAGCCGGGCAGTGCGCTGCTGGACGAGTTTTTCCAGATGAACTGCGCGACTGGCAAGCTCCTCGTGCGCTTCGCGCAACGCTTCTTCGGCGCGCTTGCGCTCGGTGATGTCGGTCCAATAGAGGTTCGCGTAGTGAGACTCCGGGATGGGCACGATCGATACGAGGTAACAATGGTGGTCGACGAGGAGCTCACGTTCTGAGGCTTGCTGCGCATTCAAAGCCTCTGTGGCGAGAGAGCGAACTGCGGGAGCCGCCGGTTGTCCCAGGGAAAGATTCCAATGCCGCAGGTCTTGCAAGGCCGCGGAGTTGGCATAAAGCAGGGTTCCCTCGTCGGAGACGCGCAGGATGGGGGCAGGGTTCTGCGCAGGGAACAATGACAATTCGTGCAGCTTCCGTTCCAGGTTTTTACGTTCCGTGAAATCGCGGAACACCAGCACAACGCCGAATAAAGGGCCGTTGGGCTGCCGGATCGGCGCAGCGCTATCGTCGATCGGCGTTTCCGATCCATCTTTCGCAATCAAGATCGTGTGGTTGGCGAGGCCGACGACGGCACCTAAACGGAGTACCTTTTCCACGGGATCTTCGACGGGGGCATGGGTGTCTTCATTGACGATCGAAAACACCCTGGGCAAGGGCTGGCCAGCGGCTTCGCTCGTCTTCCATTTCGTCAAACGCTCGGCTTCGCCATTGAGAAAAGTAATTCGGCCCTGGGCATCGGTGGCGATGACTGCATCGCCAATGCTGGCAAGGGTGGTGGCGAGCAATTCCTTTTCGCGTGCGAGCGCGTCGCGCGCGGCAACCAGATCTGTGATGTCGTGAATAATTTTGGAGGCGCCGATGACGTCGCCGTCAGCATCTCTGAGGGGGGAAATGCTGATGACGACGGGAATGCGTCGTCCGTCTTTTGCGACGCGAACCGTTTCGAGGCGCTCGACGGGCTGGCCCTGGCGAAGCCGGTCAAGAATCTGATCCTCTTCGCTTAAACGATCGGGTGGAAACAGAACAGTGACTGGCCGGCCGATGATTTCGTCAGGGCGATAGCCAAAGAGCCGCTCAGCACTGGCGTTCCACGTCCGAACCACACCATTGAGATCCTTGGTAAAGATGGCGTCGCCAGAATGCTCGACGATAGCGGCGAGACGGGCGCTGGCTCCTTGCGCTTTTCGTTGCGTGGTGACATCGCGAAAGACGAGCACTGCGCCAAAGATTGGGCCGTCCGGGTCGCGAATAGGAGCGGCGCTGTCGTCAATCGGAGTCTCGGTGCCATCTTTGGCGATGAGAACGGTGTGATTAGCCAAACCTGTGACCTTGCCAGTGCGGAAAACTTTTTGAACCGGGTTTTCCGTGGGCTGACGGCTCTTTTCATTGACGATGTGAAAGACGTCGGGCAAGGGATGACCGCCGGCCTCGGAATGTTTCCATTTGGTCAGGCGCTCGGCCTCAGAATTGAGGAAGGTAACGTTCCCATCTGCATTGGTGACGATGACGGCGTCTCCGATGCTGGCGACAGTAATGGCGAGCTCCTTCTCGGCGCGATGGTGCTCGGCAATTTCCCGCACGAGCCGTGCTCGCGCCCGGTGCATAGTTTCAATGGCGGCAACGATCACGAGGGAAGCGAGAGCAAACGCCAACATTGCCAGGAGATCGTAGGTGGAAGTGATACTGAAGGTGTGCGTCGGGGCGACGAAGAACCAATTTGCCGCGAACAACGAGAGAAGGATCGACACCAGACCCGGAACCAGTCCGCCGTACCACGCGCTAATGGTAACGGCGGGAAAAAAGAAGATGAAGGGCAACGCAGTCGGGCCTACACCGGGGGTGAGGGCGTGCCTCGCCAGGCAGGCCAACCCGACACTGCCGACGGCAACGCTGTAGCGCGCCCATGCTGGACGCGGCTTTGAGCCTGGTGTTTGATAGAACATGGTCCCCGCGAACCCATTCGAGCCGCCATCTTGAAGGAAGCACGGCTATGTCGAAACCAAGTATTTTCTCCAGCAAAACATTATCATCAGAGCCCTATGCAGTGGCAATGGATTAAACAGCTACGATTAGATGGGGAGGTTGCACTTGATGAAATGTTTAGGGGGCGGAGCCCCGATTTCAATGAGAGGTGGAAGCGGGATTCCACAAAGGGATGGCTTACTCGGGCCCAACTTCAACCGCCATCCTTCCCAAACTGCCGAACCGGACTTACTCGTTGATGCCCCAATGGCTGGGTGGGTGCTCAGCGACAATCTCTTCAGTGTCGTCGGCGGGTTTGGAGCTCCTGCCCGAAAGTGTCGCACCGGGGCTTCGCCTTCCGTGCGGGAGAAGCGGGAGAAAGTCCATGTGCGCTTCCTCCGCGGCGGCTTGCAACGAGGAGACCAGGCGGCCGTTCGCGCTGGGGGGATTGAAAGGCTCCGCCAGAACCAGCACCAGAGCGCCATCTGTCCTGGTCCTGCTCTTGACCGAGTCTTGCAGCCACACTTCAACACCGGGCGGCAGCGCCCCGCCATGAGTACAGAAAATCACGACTTCGGCGCGAGCGGCGGCTTCGGAGGCGCGGCGGGCGAGTTCGGGTTCACCGAGATACTTGAACTTCCAGAAATCGAAATTCAATTCCATCTCAGCCTGCAATTGTTTGAGAAGGCGCTGGCAGACTTCCATGGCGGCGGCGCGAGAGCTCGTGTCTTCGTACATGACGATAATTTCGCATTTGTCCGAAACGTTGATTGCCTGCGCCGAAACTCCTTTTCCTGGCCTGTTCATAACTTTGTCGCGTTTGTTCACAGCGAATCCCTAAAGGACACTTCCCAAAGTCCTTTAGCTGCATCTACCACGGTGCGGCGAGAGGCGTGCCCCCGTCAAGAAAAGGTTGTTCACTGCTATTCACAGCGAAATTCACCGGTTATTCATTGAAAGGCACTGCGGGGATTGCAAACGAATCGAGAGTGTCCATTATTTCCCTAGTGAAATCGGGAAAATGCACACTGATTTTGACGGCGGTGATCCTGGTTATTCACAACGCCTGCATCGCAGCGGAGCGAACGCAAAATTTTGACCGTGATCCCGGCTGGCATGAACACAACAACCGCGGCAAATCGCCCGAGCCGCGGCAGATTCGGCAGGACTTCGGGTATTCCAAAACGGCGCACTGCGGCGGCAGCGTGCCGGGAGAAATCGGCGGCTTCATTCAGCCGGCGGCCGAAGCGGCATATTACGCGAAAGTAATTCCAACAAAGACCTTTAACGATCCGCTGAGCGCGTCGGGCAAGGTTGTCTGTGAAGGCCGACAATTTCACGTGCTGGTCGGCTTCTTCAACGCGAAATCCACGAATGAGTGGCGCACACCAAACGGCATCGTGCTTCGATTGCAGGGGCGCGGCGACCACTTCTTCGCTTACCTGGAGTATACGACGAGCAAGTGGCGCTCCGGTGGCGACAGTCCGGGTGGCTTTTCGCAGGTGGGCGATCCAAAGAGCGGCCGGCTGAACCTGAAAGGCTTTCCGAACGGCACGAACATTCACCAATGGTCGCTGCGCTATGACCCAAACGGAAACAATGGCGGCGGCAGCATCACGGCCACACTCGATAATGAGACTTCGATCTGCCATCTCGACAAGGGCCACAAAGCTGATAGCGCGACGTTCAATCGTTGCGGCGTGATCAATGTGATGAAGCAATACGACGACGGCGGCGAAGTGTGGCTCGACGACATCAGCGTGAATGGTGAGACCGAGTCGTTCGACCGTGATCCGAAATGGGAGGCACTTCAGAATCGGCGCACATATGTCACGACGATCGTGCGCCCGCGCTTTGATTTCGGATATAGCGACACACGACACGCGGGCGGAAAGAAAGGCGAGATGGGTGGACTGATCTTTCGCGGTGATGGCCGTTACACAAATAAGATGGCCTTTTACGGCGATCGGCTGGACGCACTCACGTTGGAAAAGCCGTTGAAGGCTTCAGGCAAAGTTGCACTGCGGCGTGCTGTGACTGACAGCGATATTCTGTTCGGATTCTTCCATGCCGAGCACAGCCTTGATAGCGGCGGATCGGATGCGATTGGCACGCCGCCGGATTTTCTGGGAGTGTCGATCGGCGGGCCGAGTCGGGAGGGATTCATGTTTTCTCCTTCGTATCGTCTCCACAATACGGAGAGGGACACGGCGTCACGCGGTCCGTATTTGCATCCGAATGGCGCGCCGCATCAGTTCACTCTGGAGTACGCTCCGGCGAGTGCCACTGCGCAGGCAAGTATCACTGTGACTCTGGACGGTGAGCGTGCGACTCTGCCGCTGCCGCGCGGGCAACAGGCGGTGGGCGCGCACTTCAACCGCTTCGGCCTGATCAGCACACACACCGATGGTAACGGCCAGCACCTCTATTTCGACGACCTCACTTACACCTGGACGCAAGAGGAGAAGCGGGCGGCGCAGCGTACGTTGCGCGGGCACACCGGATCGGTGATGTCGGTCGCTTTTTCCCACGATGGAAAGGTCCTGGCGAGCAGCTCGCGCGACGAGACGATCCGCTTATGGGATCCACAGATGGGCGAAATGAAGCAAAAGCTGACTGGCCACACGGGAGACGTGTATTCCGTCGCGTTTGCGCCCGGTGACAAAACCCTGGTGAGCGGCGCCGGCGATCACCGCATTTTTGTTTGGGACCTGCGCACGGGCAAAATTGCGCAGACGCTCGAAGGTCATACGGATGTCGTACGGTCGGTTGCATTTTCACCTGACGGCAAACTGCTGGCCAGCACGGGCGCAGATTTGACAGTGCGGTTGTGGGACACGTCAATATGGCAAGCGAAGACTGCGCTGACGGGTCACACGGCGCGCATCAAGTCCGTGGCTTTTTCTCACGACGGCCGGTTCGTCGCGAGCGCGGGCGATGACAGAACCGTTCGCCTTTGGGAAGCGCCCTGTGGAACACTCAAGGCACAATGGACTGCTCATACGCGGCCAATTGAGTGTGTCGCTTACTCCCCGACCGGCCGCTTCCTGGCGACCGGCAGCAATGACGAATCGGTGCGGCTGTGGAACTCGGAAGGCTGGAAGTTGGAGCGAACCTTTGAAGGCCATCACGGCGAAGTTGATTCAATCGCGTTTTCGCCCGACGGCCGGCTCCTCGCCAGCGGCAGTAAAGATCATGCGCTGCGATTATGGGACGTGCGTTCCAACGTAGTGCGCGCATTGCCAGACGCGCACGACGATCGCATCGAATCTCTCGCCTTCTCGCCTGATGGCCAAACCCTCGCAACGGGCAGCGGCGGCAAGGATGGAACGATTAAATTGTGGGTGGTACCGGAGTTGTAGGATGAGCGCAGCCTCAGTTTGACTTTGCCCTTGTAGTTCCCGGCTAAAGGCGCATTACCTAAGCATACCTGTCGCGTTATGAGATGCGCGCGCGCTCAAAGGTTGACGTTGATAGCGGGGTTTCTTCTCCTGTCTTCGACAGGCCAATCGCTCATCATTGGTGTCATTGGCGACTATGGCGCGGCATCCGAAGGTCACTATGAGCAGGAGCTTTCGGTTGCCAATCTCGTTAAAAGTTGGAATCCCGATTTCATCATCACAGTCGGCGACAACAATTATTACTGGGGTGAGGCAAGCACGATCGATACAAACATTGGTCAATTCTATCACGAGTACATCTATCCATACACAGGCGTCTACGGAGCGGGCGCCGTGAGCAATCGCTTCTTCCCGTGTCTGGGCAATCACGATTGGTATGCTGCTGTTTTCCCGGAAGGCAGCGCGGCGCCATATCTTGCATACTTTACGCTGCCCGGGAACGAACGCTATTACAACTACCGTGAAGGCAACGTAGAGATTTTCGCGTTGGACAATGAAGGGTTTGAACCCGATGGCACCACCAACAATTCGGTCCAGGCGCGATGGCTACAAAACGTTCTCAGCGCTTCAACGGCAACATGGAAGATCGTCTATATGCACGAGCCGGCATATTCGTCCGGCGGCATCTACGGATCGAATCCACGCTTTCAATGGCCCTTCGCAGCATGGGGAGCCAGCGTGGTTTTGTCGGGCCACGACCACATTTATGAACGGCTGTTTACGAATGGTATCCCGTATTTTGTAAATGGCCTTGGAGGATATGAGACCTATGCCTTAACACCGCAAGCTCTCGCTGGCAGCCGCGCCCGTTTTAGCGGCGACCACGGAGCTCTCCGTATCGACATTACATCGAGTGAAATGTCCTTTAAATTCTTCACACGCTCGAATGTGCTCATCGACAGTTTTGCCCTTCCGGACCCGAACTTCCCGGCGCCGCCGATAATTCTCGAGCAGCCGTGGCCGCAAGTCGTTCGGCCAAGTTCCAATGCCGTCTTCCAGGTTGAGGCACGCGGCTATGCGCCGAGTTATCAGTGGCAGAAGGACGGCGTTCCGATCCCCAAGGCGACGAACAGCACACTGACGATTACCAATGCACAACTTGCAGACGACGGCGTCTTTACTGTTGTCGTCTCTAACGGGATTGGCTCGGTCACCAGCGAGCCGGCCCGGCTCACAGTCGTTATCAGACCGCTAATTATTCTGCACCCGGTCGATCAGCAAGTTGCGGAAGGAATGTTTATGACCTTCAGCACCGGAGTTACCGGTACTATTCCAGTCACCTACTCGTGGCGGCGCAACGGTCTCATCTATACGAACATGACTCTCAACCAAAGGACTTCGTTCCTGACCCTGGCAAACATCTCGACAAATCTGGCCGGGACATGGCGAGTCAGTGTTTCGAACGTCGGCGGGCTTGGCCCGACGACAAGCAGCAATGCCGTGCTGACGGTGCTCACGGACACGGATCACGATGGCGCTCCGGATGTTTGGGAAATCGCCAACGGATTTGATCCGATGCTGCGCGATGACGGCGCTTTGGATGCTGACGAAGATGGGCTCTCGAATGCCGCCGAGTTCGCCGCCGGGACCGATCCACATGATCCCACCAGCAACCTAAGAATCGCGAGCATTGGAACGACGTCAAACTTTGTCGCACTGCGATTTGCTGCGGTATCAAACCGCACCTACGCGGTTCAAGCGCGCAGCGTTCAGGAGCAGGTCTGGCAGACCGCATCTGAAATTCCCGCGAGCTCATCGAACCGGATGATCGAGGCATTTTATCCCCGAGCGACAAGTGCTGTGTACCGTTTAATGACACCACGCGTGCCCTGAGGAGTTTGCCCTGCATTGCAGTCCCGCTCAAATTCTCACAGTTGCGGAACGATTTATTGAAAAACCAGCCATTGACACCCAAAATTACGAGGCGTAAGTTTTGAGTGTGAGTGTAATGGAGACAGCAACGGGCATTCAGATTCAGCCAGTCGTTTCTCTCACGGAAAACGCCGCCGCACAGGTCAAGTCTCTCATCGGCGACCAGGGAGAAAACGCGGGCAAAGTCCTGCGTGTCTACGTCGAATCCGGCGGTTGCTCGGGGATGCAGTATGCGATGGTGTTCGATGAACGGCGGCCTGATGATTTCGTCGCCGAAACACACGGCGTGAGCGTGCTCGTCGATCCATTCAGCGCCGATTATCTCAATGGGACAGTGATCGATTACATCGATGCGCTGACCGGAGGCGGTTTCAAAATTTCCAATCCGAAAGCCCGGCACAGTTGCGGGTGTGGAAAGTCATTCGAAGCCCAGCTGGAATCCTGATTCCGCCTGGGTTCAAAACGCCGTTCCGTGTGATGCGGAACGGCTCTTTTATTGGATACCCCTTATTTCCGGGGTTTTCGTTCATTCCGGCGTGTGAGAGTCGGTTTCAGCCGCTATCGACATATACGAGCGCCCGGGCGTTACCCGAAGAGGAAAGAACAAATTGGGACGCGATACTCTGCCAAGTAGCTTTCCGTACTGAAGCCTTTCTTTTTCGAGCGAGTAATTGAAGCGGAACCAATCGGCAGTCGAAGCCTTATTTTGTTACGGGGAACGAAAGAACGACATCAAGTCTTTCGCTTATTTTTTCTCTTCGTAGAGTTCCACTTTATGACCTTCAAAATCCTTTACTACCGCCCTGCGACCGAAAGGAGTGTCAGAGGGCTCGGCAATCACGGTCGCGTTAAGCCCTCGCAAATCATTCAAAGTCGTCGTTAAAGATGGCACTGAGAAGCCCAATCGCGTGGCACTAGTGCTCTCCTCCGGACGAGCAACAGGATAAATTTCGAAAACTGTTTCCCCCACCTGAGTGCTCAGATGTTCCGGTCCGGTCCCATGCTGGTGGCGGACAAAGCACAGGCCCAAAGCAGAATAGAACTTTGCCAACCCTCAAGATCTCGCGATCGGATGACTACCAGACTTAACATGCTTACTAATCCTTAACGCAAATCGCGACATCAGAGTCCGGGAAACGAGCCCGCACTTCCAATTCGCCGCCCAAAGCTTTCACCGCCGCTGCCAACGTACCCACTTTTACTTCGCTGCGATGCTCGAAACGCGAAATTGCAGATTGCTTTACGCCTACTTTTTGGGCGAGTTCCACTTGTGAGCAATCGTAAAGCTCCCGGAGACTCTTTAGCGTTAGAACCCGGGCTTCGCTATTCGGGGATCGGAAGAGTTGTACGAGCCGGCGGACCGCTACTTCCGGCGTTCGATAAATCTCAATTGGACCTTCTCCATAGCCTGCTTTGCGGCCAAAGACCCCAAAGCCTTTACCTGGCTGATATTCCACAGCCACACGCCTTTTGCCGGCGCGAATGTCAATCCACCAGTTTCCTGACCCTCGATCCGGTGCATCCACTTCAACATTGCACTTGGGGAGCCGGTCTTTAATCAGCGCCTTTAGCTTATCAACTTGCTGTTCCATATTACACAGACAGAATATGCCCTTCATGGAATAATGTCAAGAAGATCACGTGACATCACGCGAGGGCAATTATCCGTTCAGGTCTTCTGTTCTTCTCCCGTCTGCCCCTGGTTTATCCAGAATCACATCCTTTTCGAGCGTTTCGATGCGAATCGAGCCATTCTGCCCAAAGTATGTATTATGCGCCGCGCTTCGATAGCGGATTAAGAGCGGTTGGCCGGGTACGGCCCGCCGGTTGTCATCACGAGGCGAGTACATACGGCCATCGCTTGTGGGAAGAAGAGGATTGAACGGAATACCGGAGAACTCGTCTTCCACCTGATTCAGCACGCGCTCAAGCAAAGATCGGGCTTCGCCTTCTGAAGACGCGGCGGATGCGGCTGCCAGCCGGTCCAAAAATATTTGCAGTCTTTGTTTTTTCGACAGCATGAAAGAACATTAGCAAACCAAGTGCCTTCCCACAGGTAAACCGAATTTGGAACCAAGCAATGGCGCGAATAGAGTGCTCGGACATGTTTTGGGACCAAAGCGCAAATTTGATGCGTGCAACGAAATGCTGCGCGGCCCGAAGCAGTCAACGCGTCTAACGCCGCCTGACAAAACGGAAACGGATTGCTCTTCTCCGAAATCGAACGTGACCTCGCAAACGGCAGTTCGTTTACTGGAGGGGAACCTTGCCCGAAAGCCGGGCAACGCAGATGATGCGACATTTTCCAACCTGACGTGTTATTAAAATGAGCAATCGGTTCTGTGTCGCGAAGATGGTTTTACTTGCCTCCCTTTGCAGTTGGCTGCCCAACGCGAGAGCCGAACCGAACGAACAAAACAACTCACGGCAATCCGTCAGTATCTATCACCCAGATCCAAACCATCTTTGGAACCGGCTGTTTGTCACATTCTATCGTCAACAGATATCGATGTATCGTTCCCCTGGTGACCGATCCAGAACCGAACAGCACTGGATTGGTCCGGATGTGTTGGACCCACCTGTTGGGCGTTTTCTATTGGATGATGCACCATTCGCAAAGGCGAATCTCACATTAGACGAGTTTCTAAATAAGCAGGGAGCCCGGCTCATCGATGACGGCGTTAAGAGAGTCACGCTGCAGCGTGATCTCTGGGCTGTGTTTGATCTGCTCGCCTCAACAAATGTTCTGCAACAGCCTTTGACATCCGCACAACAGCAGCGCCGCCTCATTCTGCGCGGCAAGATTGCCCAAATAATTCGTTCGCTCGCTCTCGCACGCGTGCAAATTGAGAAATTGCCGGACACCTACGATGCTGCCATCCGTTCTGGTGCGTTCTCCAACAAACCCGACGAGACGAACTTTTTGCCTTCCGATCTTTTCACTGCGAACAGCGGTTGGGTCGAGGTTCAAACCGGCCGCAATCTCTTGATGCACACAGCCGCGGCAGGCGGTCGTTCCCTGTTTCGCACTTTCGTAAAGTTGCCTCCGGGTTCCACCAATGTTCTTGCCGACTATACTAAAAGGCCCTCCCGCTTGTTGCCGGTGGGAACACAACTGCTTCTGCTTCGTGAAATGATTTGTCTGGACGAGAATCTGCAAATGGCGCCAACCCGTATTGTTGAATCCGTTCAGTTTCGAACCACCCGTAAGGGATTGCTTTCCGAATCTCTGATCGCCCATGAAGTCGAATTAAGCCGTGACCTGTTGTTTCAAGGCAAACAAGGCGGATTACGGCCAATCTTGAATGGCGAACCGCGGATCGTGGGTTTCGGAATGCTGGACGGTCTTTTGGATGATAAAGGGAACGCCCGGCCACTGGTGAGTTTTCCCAAAGCCTGTGGGATGTGCCACCCGCCGCGTAGATTGGAATCGGGCGGACAGGCAAGCGCGGCCCCTGTTCGTTCGCCTTCAATCGATGTGATCAACCAATGGAAAGAAAAGAGAGGTGACCTGAATGTATTGCGCGACTTCATCTCTTCACCAGCAGATGGACAGAAGTAATTCGGCATTTCTCAGGGGAAGCCAAAGTTCACCGCCAAGAACTGATACACGCCCTACTTCTCAATGCGTTTGTGTCTCAAATCCAAAGCCCACACGTCACCCGGATAAAGGCCGTCAACGTCTTTCCGCGGAATCCTGGCCCGGACCATCGGCCCGGTGCCATCCGACACCGTGATCGTCGCCGCGACCGGAAAGAGAACCTCCGCTCGCAATGAAACACGCGCTTCGCCGCCCTCGTCAGTCAGAGCTTCGCCCAGCAAGCGCTTCGAGCCTTCTTCGAAAATCTGAATCTTTTGGTTGTGGATGGGCGTTTTCGGCTTACCGCCGCTCACACCGGTATAGACAATGATCGTGACGGGGTTGTGCGCCGGGTTGGGATATAGCCTCACGTTGTCCACGGCCATCCCCATCGGCACGTTCGGGACGTTCACGTCCACTTTAAGTTCGATGTGCGTGTGATTGAATCGCACGGTGTGTGAGGGACCAACAGGAATCCATTTTCCATCCACGACGAGGTAGTTCTGAGTCTGCGATGTGGCCCCGTCGTGAGTCAGCACGACCGTATGCCACCGGGCAGTTTCTGTTTCGGTGGCAGGATGGACTGGCTGGAGATACGTCCCATAACCCGAATATTCCCAAATCCTGGCCACATAGGCGGAATGCCAGCACGGGGTATCTGCACGCGCGATCTTGCCGAAGATGATCTCAGTGAAAAAATCCGGGTAGTCGCCGCTGCACAAATGAACCATATGCTGGATTCTTCCTTCCCGATCAAAAGGTGATTGAACCTGCATCTCGGCTGCGAGCACCACATCCGTATCGCGAAAGTACTTTGAGATGACGCCGCCGTACTGATGGTTTGCTCCTTTGGGACGCGATGCACCTGAAATCAGAAGATGACCATTTTCGATTTTAACCCCGATGGTCTCGTGATTCTCCACCAGCCACGTCGGGCGCGACCAGAGGTTCGTATCGAGTCCTGGCCCATCAAAACTGTCTTTGAGTAATGCCCCCGAAAGCATGAAGAACGGATTCACCGTCACCGTTGACGCCGGGGCCGGGAGTGCGGAAGCCGTCCCTGGTGTGTCCGCCATTGCTGGAGAGACCGCTGTATGGCCGACAATAGCAACGGCTGAGAGCATCCGCGCAATCGTGAACATGCGACTAGACAAAGTCGCCCCGAAACCTCTGGCAAGGTAAAATACAGCAACTTTACGAGGATGCCACATCAACGGCGCGACTCTCGATTTTTACGTCGAGTGCTATGCAGCCTTTCGCCTGGGAATGATGACGCTGTGCGCGGCCGACCAGAGCGGTCCCGAAGAGGAGCGACTCCACCGCGCGGCAAATCAGTATCGTAATTTTCTCGCGAGATCCCCGGCAGTGGCGCAACCATAGAGCATTTTAAATAATGTTGTAGCCATGGCAATGCGGGCAGTCAGCCGAACGGAGTTCGGCGATACAGCAGGACGGAGTCCTGCGCTACATCTGACAATGGCCACGCTTTTCCTTAACATGCTCTAGCCTCGCGACCGATATCGAATCGACCCAGGGTGGCGTCACTCTGCCATCGCCGATTCGCGTTTCTCCCAGCGGGGGCGCTGGCGTTCGGGCAGGGAGGTATCCACTTTGGCGTAGTAGGCATCTTCTCCCAATTCGGCTTCGACGGCTCTTTCCAGGTCAGTTGAAGGCAGGACGAAATAGCGTTCGTGGGTTTCAATGAAAATAATTTCGCCGGCCGGCCGCATCAGGCAGAGAAATAGCGGACATTTGCCGCGATGGGCTTCGGCCAGGTTGCGCACGGTTTGCAAGCGATCAGGATTGAGCTGAGCCGTTTGGAGTCGCAAGTGAACCTGTCGCGTGAATTTCCTCGGCGCGTCTTCCAAAGGCATGATTTCCTGTGGAAAAATCTTCGGCTTGCCGTCGTCGTTGTTGACTTCACCGATGACGAGAATGGCTTTGTTCGCCGCCAACAGCTCGCGGTATTTGTCGTAATTCTCGTTCATGACCAACAGCGACATGCTGCCCTGCAAGTCTTCGAGCGTGACCATCGCGTACGGTTTGCCGGATTTTTTTGAGACGCCCTGCTGGACGGCCGAGATAAGGCCGCCGATGCGAGTCAACGTCCGCGGCTGCAGTTGCGACGCGGTGACCGAATTGCTGAGCGCGTAGCGTTCGAGCAGCGGCGCGTAGGGCGTGAGCGGGTGCCCGGTGACGTAAAATCCGAGCAGCTCTTTTTCAGCCGCCAACAATTCGTGCTGCGGCCACTCCGGCAAATTTGCGATGTGATCGGCCTTATCCGCCGCCTTGTCTTCAAGCATTCCAAAGAGCGAATGCTGGCCGCGCTCGCGATCCTGCACGACGCCGGCAGCGCGCATCAACGTATGATCGATCGCGGCGAACATGCCGGCGCGCGTGACACCAAAACAATCGCAAGCGCCGGACTTGACCAGGGCTTCAAGGACTTTGCGGTTCACAGTGCGCGTGTCCACGCGCTCGCACATCTCGGACAGTGACGTGAATTTTCCGCCTTGCTCGCGCGCGTTGAGTATCGACTGCACTGCTACTTCGCCGACGCCCTTGATCGCAGCCAGGCCAAAGCGAATGACTTTGCCCTCGCGCGCCGGCGCAAAAGTAACCTGGCCCTCGTTAACGTCGGGAGGAAGCACTTCGACCTCCATGGCCCGCGCCTCGTTGAGCAACACACTGAGCTTGTCAGTATTGCCCATGTCGTTGGTCATGAGCGCGCAGAGAAATTCGACCGGGTAGTTCGCTTTCAGATATGCGGTCTGATACGCGACGATGGCGTAAGCCGCGGCGTGGGACTTGTTGAAGCCGTAGCCCGCGAATTTTTCAAGCAAATCAAAGATGGCGTTGGCCTTCGGCGCGGGAATGTTGTTCACCTTTGCGCATCCCTTGACAAAGATGTCGCGCTGCTTCGCCATTTCTTCCGGTTTCTTCTTGCCCATGGCGCGGCGCAAAAGATCGGCGCCGCCGAGTGTGTAACCCGCGAGCACTTGCGCCGCCTGCATCACTTGCTCCTGGTAAACCATGATGCCGTAGGTCTCCCGGCAGATCGGCTCCAACAAAGCGTGCTCATATTCGATGCGCACTTCGCCATGGCGGCGGCGGATGAATTCGGGAATGAGTTCCATCGGACCAGGCCGATAGAGCGCAATCAACGCCGTGATGTGCTCGATGGAACTGATCTGGAATTTCCGACAGAGATCACGCATGCCACTCGATTCCAACTGGAAGATGCCGACCGTGTTGCCTTTGTTGAGAATGTCGTAAGCTTTCGCGTCATCGAGTGGCAAACGATCGATCGGAATATCAATTCGCTTCTGCGCCTTGACCAATTCGCACGTATTACGGATGACGGTGAGCGTCTTGAGGCCAAGAAAATCCATCTTCAGCAGACCGAGGTCGCCGACCGGATTCATCGCGTATTGCGTCACGATCGTGCCGTCCTCGTCGGCTTTGAGCGGGAGCAGATTCACAAGCGGCTGGTCGCCAATCACGACTCCCGCGGCATGCACCGAGGCATTGCGCGTGATGTCCTCGAGAGTAAAACCGATGTCGATTATCTCACGCGTGACCTCTTCGGTCTCATAGGCTTGTTTCAAGTCCGGGGATTGCTTGAGCGCCCTGGCCAGATCCATCTTCAGCTCGTTCGGAACCATCTTCGCGAGACGGTCGCCATCGCCATAGCTCAACCCCATGACACGGGCCACATCCCGCACAACTGACTTCGCGCCCATGGTGCCGAAGGTGATAATCTGCGCGACGGAATCCACGCCGTATTTCTGACGAACGTATTCGATCACCTGCGCGCGGCGATCGTCGGCAAAATCGATGTCGATATCGGGCGGATTGACGCGCTCGGGATTGAGAAAGCGCTCGAAGAGCAGGTTGTAACGAATGGGATCGACGTTCGCGATTTCGAGCAGGTAAGTCACAATCGAGCCTGCGGCCGAACCTCTCGCCACGCAATCGACGCCATTTTCGCGACCGTAACGGACAAAATCGCCGACGATCAGGAAGTAACTGATGAAGCCGGTCTTCTCGATGACGGCGAGTTCCAAGTGCAAGCGGTCCATCACCGCCTTCACCGCGGCAGCGACTGCAGGATCGTTCAAGTCCGAATGGCGGAGGTCTTCCGGAGGCGAGGGCTCCGTTTGCCCCTGCGGAATATTATATGTGGGCAAGAGCCGCGCATCCGGAATGGACTCGATAATGAACTCATTGCCTTTAGCTTTCGCGCGAATGCCGTAGCGCTTCTGGAGTCCTTCGGCGAGCAGATGGCGCAGATAACCCTCGCGCGTGAAATGCTCGGGCGGATGAAACACCGGGTAATGCAGTTTCCCAAACTCAATCTCCAGGTTACACTTCTCGGCGACTTCGAGCGTGTTCTTCACCGCTTCCGGTATCTCGCTAAAGAGCGCCGACATCTCCTGCGCCGACCGCAGATAAAACTGCTCCGGCACGTATTGCATGCGCTTCGTATCGGAGAGATTCGTCTGCGTGCCGATGCAGATGAGGCAGTCATGAGCGTGCGAATGGCCTTTTTCGACATAATGCACGTCATTGGTCGCTACGAGCTTCAGCCCCAGCTCTTTCGCCCACGGAATCAGTTGCCGGTTCACTTTGGCCTGTTCGGGAATGCCATGGTTTTGCAGTTCGAGGTAAAAGTTCTCCGCGCCAAGGGTTTGCTTGAACCAATCGATCGTGTCGCGTGCCTTCTGCAGATCATCTTTCTGGATCAGTTCGGGGATTTCGCTCGCGAGGCAGCCAGATAACGCGATCAGGCCTTCGCTGTGGGCAGCGAGAATTTCTTTGTCAATGCGCGGCTTGTAATAATAACCCTTCAGGTGCGCGTCAGTAACCAGCTTGATGAGATTCTTGTAACCAGCCTCATCTTTGGCCAGGAGCAACAGATGATGATAGACATCGCGGCTGCCGCCACTCGTGGTCTTCTTCTCCAAGCGGCTTCCGGGAGCCACATACACCTCGCAGCCGATGATCGGCTTGATCCCCTTGTCGCGCGCGCCCTGGTAAAAATCGATCGCGCCATAGAGAACACCATGGTCGGTGAGCGAGATTGCGGGAAACTTCAGCTCGTGCGCCTTGTCCATCAGCTTGTCCAGGCGGCAGGCGCCGTCGAGCAGCGAGTACTCGCTGTGCAAATGGAGATGGACGAACTCTGAATGCATCGCGAGTAAAATTACCGTCTGGAAATGCTCCCGCGCAAATCAAACCTTGAGAGAGTTGTGCCCATGGCGACGCTGCGACGGCATTTGACAGTCAGCGAGGCGTGCCAAACACTTGCTAAGTGAGCCATGCCAGCGACAAGGATAACCGGGTCTTCGGGCTGGATGCGCTACGCGCACTGGCCATCCTCCTCGTCCTCGTGGCGCATACGTGGCCGTCCAGGGCAGGCACACAATACGCCGGCGCATTGGCCGTTTTGGGTGTCGAGCTGTTTTTTGTCCTGAGCGGATTCTTAATTGGCGGGATTGTTGTTCGGCTGGCGGAAAGTGACCGATTGTCGCATTTGACAGGGGTATATGGTTTTTGGATTCGCCGGTGGTTCCGGACGCTGCCAAACTATTACTTATTTCTCGTTCTCCACCTGATATGGGTGGCGGGCATTGCCGGCTTTCCTGATCAGGCCATTGTTAACTGGGAGTACTTCTTCTTTGTTCAAAACTTCAGGTACCCGCAAGGGTTTTTCTTTCCTCAAACCTGGAGTTTAGCGGTTGAAGAATGGTTTTATCTCCTTTTTCCACTTGCGCTCTTTATTGGTCTGCGGTTCTGCGGCAAACCACGTTACGTTTGGGTCGCGGTTGTGGGGTTATTCCTTGTGATCCCGACCGCGTTGCGATTTCGCGACGCAATTCAGATGAACGTAGTAACGGATGCCACTGCCCTGGAAGGTGGGCGGCGCGTCTGGGACACGGTCGTTCGCAAGATAGTCATCTTACGCCTGGATGTCGTGATGTATGGCGTCGTTGGGGCACTCCTCGCCCGCTGGCGTCCGGGAATTTGGAAGAGCATGGGTCGATTATGGCCGCTGGCCCTGGCGATCGTTCTCGCAGTCATCGCCAGTCTGGCATGGCATGCGCCCCTGGATGCCGGCAGGCCATGGCAGGGGTTTTTGTTGTGGCCCTTGATTTCCGTTGGGTTTGCGCTTCTGTTGCCGAGGTTCTCTCAAATCCAACACGGCTGGGGTTACATTGGCCTCACGATATCCTGGGTGGCTCGTGTCTCTTACGCGGTCTATCTATGTCACGGGCTGGTCATGCTGGCGTTGGCGCGGTGGCTGGGCCAAAAGTCCATATTTCCGCTGACTCGAAATACTGTCCCCTGGTGCATCGCCATCTGGATTCTCACGTTTATCCTGGCTGACATTGTCTACCGCTGGTTTGAAAAACCAGTCATGGATTTGCGCGATAGGTCTGGGAACGCAGCGAAAGCAAAAGCGCGCGCGGCGCCGCCGCCTGTGCCTGAAGTCCACGGTGAAAACAACGAAAACAAGCTGACCGCTTCAACTCCCGAGTACTGATTTCCCAGGGGCCCGTTGTTGCCGCAATGCCGAACCTGTGGCAAAAACTGGCAATGGCTCGTCCGCGACTGATTTGCCTGGTTCTGGTATTCGCCACGCTCCTCGTCTATTTGCCCGTACGCGAGCATCGGTTCATTGGCTATGACGACCCGGAATACGTCACGGACAACCCGATTGTCCGTGCCGGTTTGACATGGGCGGGACTAAAATGGGCTTTTGCGGGGTTCCATGTCAGCAACTGGCATCCATTGACCTGGCTCTCCCACATGCTCGACTGCCAGTTATTTGGGGTCGAACCGGGGGCACACCACCTGATCAATGTGCTCTTTCATGCCGCCAACTCGTCGCTCGTTTTCCTCTTGTTGTTCCGAATGACCGGCGCCCTGTGGCCCGCGGCGATCGTGGCGGGATTATTCGCGTGGCATCCGTTACATGTCGAATCCGTCGCCTGGATTGCAGAACGAAAGGATGTGCTCAGCACATTTTTTGGGCTGCTTTCGCTCCTGGCGTATGTCCGCTACGGATCGGAACGCGCGCGAGCCCCCAATGTCGCAAAAAGAGAGTTCGGTTTTTGTCTGCTATGGTTTGCATTGGGGCTGATGGCCAAGCCGATGTTGGTAACACTTCCGTTCTTGTTTCTCCTTTTGGATTACTGGCCGCTGAAGCGAGCGAGTATCGGACAAAGTGCCCGCCCGTCAGGGTCAAATCTGCGCGCGCTGATTTTGGAGAAATGGCCGTTCTTTCTGCTTACAATCGTTTCTTGCATCATCACTTTCTCGGCCCAGCGCACCGAAGCCGTTGTTGATCTGGAACAGCGTCCGATGGGAGCGCGACTCGCCAACGCGATCGTTTCCTATGTGCTCTATTTAGTGAAGGCCGTTTGGCCAATTGATCTGGCGATTATTTACCCATTACCCCGTCACATCCCTGCAACGGCGGTAGTTGGCTCGGCGCTGCTTTTGGTTGTACTCTCCTGGTTTGTCTGGCGACTGCGAATTCGCCGGCCGTATCTAATTGCAGGTTGGCTCTGTTTCCTGGGAACGCTGGTGCCCGTGATCGGGCTCGTGCAAGTGGGCACACAGGCTATGGCTGACCGGTACAGCTATTTACCCCTTATAGGAATTTTCATGGCGGTCGTTTATCTGGCGAGAGACATAACTGCGGAGTTCCGAATCAAACCTCCGTGTGCTGCCGCGTGCGCCGCCGTCGTTCTCGTTGCTTGCGTCGTCGTCACTAAGCGTCAGTTGACGTACTGGCGAGACAGCATCGCCTTGTTCACGCATGCGATTTCCGTGACGCGTGACAACGACGCGGCTCACATTGATTTAGGAGTCGCCCTGGAGCAGGAAGGGCGCAAGGAGGAGGCCCTCAAGCACTATGTGGAGGCCCTGCGCATCAATCCAAACCGCGCCCATGCACATAATAACCTCGCCAATCTATTGCTGACTCTTGGGAAACGAAACGAAGCCATCGCGCATTACCGCGAAGCCTTGCGCTTGAAACGGCGAGCGCCGCTGGCTCATCTGAACCTCGGGACTGCATTGCTGGAGACCGGAGAATTTGAGCAAGCAATGGAACATCTGCTGGAGGCGGCGCGACTCGCTCCGGAGGACTCCCGCGCGCATTTGGCAATCGGCAAGGCGTATCTCCGCCGTGGCCAGGGCGCCCAGGCCATGACCCATTTTCGCGAAGCCATGCGACGAAATCCTGAGGACATTCAGACGCCGTTGTTTTTGGCCCGTGTCCTGGCATCGGACGAGAACTCAAATGTTCGCAACGGACCGGAGGCACTGAAGCTGGCTGAGGATGTGAACAGATTGACGGGTGGCGAACAGCCCTTTGTGCTCGACACGCTGGCGATGGCGTATGCCGAGATGGGCCGCTTCAAGGATGCCGAAGCAGGCGCACGTAAAGCGATTGATTTGGCGGACAAAGCCGGCGTGACGAATGAGGTCCTGGAAATGCGTGGCCGCCTGCAACTCTACCAATCAGGGCAGCCCTTTCGCGAGCGATTCAGCGGCGCCCCGCTCCCGTCCATCCAGAGTGACATGCCTTAGGCCGCTTCGCTGGTGCGTCAAATTCACGCAAATATAAGCTTGAATTCCGACTGGAGAACCGTTTTACTTTGTCATTCCAGAGTCGATGAGGGCGATGTTCCTCCAAGTTACGTATGATGCCCTCAGAGGCGTGGCAGAACTTTGTCAGCGTGTTCAGGAGGCCTGTGTTTATTGGTGTCTCCGTGTTTCTACCGTATTGCCCCATTCTGATTTGCAAATTGCTCAAGCCTGTGCTTCTATAAGGACGAACCCGATCTCTGGTCGCGCGTGGATTGTATTGCATCCACTCGTGGCACGAATACAGCTATTGAACAACTATCAATTTAGTCGGACGTAAAACAACACACAGGTTAAGGTCAAACTTATGCGACGTAAAAGCCTCCTCAATCTCATCTTTGGTTTGCTGCTATTTGCCGGTGTCGGCGTCTCTAATGCGCAGCAGCTTACTTTGATGCAGTACAGCAATCAGTGGCGTTATCTCATTACGAATGCCATGCCGGCTGGCTGGTCTGCAAGCAACTATCCGGCGGCGAACGGCTGGCCGCAGGGAGCAGGGGTTCTGGCCTTTCCCCTCGCCGAAGCAATGCCCGCGGGCGTCCCGGCGCCACTTACCGTTCTCGCCACCAACTATAACAGTACCATTGTCACGAGCTTTTACTTCCGCACTTCCATCACCCTGACATCCAATCCCAATTCTCTCTCCATTACCGGTCTGGCTGTCATCGATGATGGCGGCGTGCTTTATGTGAACGGGCGCGAAATTGCGCCACGGGTTCGCATGCCTGCTGGAACACTCACCTATTTTACTTTGGCCAATGCTGGTGGCGAAGTTAACGGCCGGCCCGTTGACCAAATTCCAATCGCTTCGAGCAATTTTGTGCAAGGCGTCAACGTCATTGCGGCCGAAGTCCATCAGGACGCCCATACGAGCAGCGACGTTGTCTTCGGGCTGAGTTTGGTTGCTGACGTCCTTGCGCCGCCGACCATCGTTACGCATCCACAGAGCCAGACCGTGGACGCTGGACGCAACGCCACCTTCAGTGTCGTGGCTACTGGCACAACTCCTCTAACCTACCGGTGGTATAGCAATAGTGTCCTTGTCGCCACGTCCGGAGGCACGAGTTATACAACCCCCATCACAACGCTGGCGATGAATGGAACGACCTATTTTGTCACCGTGAGCAATCGCTTTGGCCTGGTGCAAAGCAGCAATGCGGTGCTGACCGTTGAGTTGGATAATGACGGACCGCAAATGATCCTCGGGGTGAATATAACGACCAGCTCTAATCAACTTGAAGTGACGTTTAACGAGGCGATTTTGCAACCACCGGCGACAAACGTTCTCAATTGGGCCGTTTTCGTGCTCGGGACGACGAATTCACTCACGGTTACGAACGCGCAATGGGGCACGACACGAGTGCGCGTGTTCACCCGTGAAGCGTTAAACCCATCCAGCAATTACGTGGTTTGCGCATATAACATGCAGGATGGAAAAACCAATACTACCCCGCAAACCTGCATCGGCCTGGGATTTGCGCAGACCGTGGAGTTAATTGGCTTTGGCGAGGTGTGGCGTTTCAATGACAACCAATGGATGGACGCGGCTGCCCCAACCAACGCCCCCGCCAACGTCGATTGGAAGCAGATCAACTTTAACGATGATCCGCTTATAAATTGGATGTGGGCCGAGTCGGCGGCACCATTCCGCGATGACCAAAACCCAACCATGCCCCTTTGCGAGGTTCGTTCACCGACAAGCATTTTCCATGACGCCATTACGTATTACTTCCGCAAGCGGTTTGTCATCAATCAGGACTATGGCACCAATGCGGCGATTACTCTCCGATACAACGTTGATGACGCCGCGGTCTT
>Ga0193697_1000070_pt1 | contig 38754 bp, 36 predicted proteins | sample L3m2metaG_FD_145073 | JGI IMG/M metagenome (GOLD analysis project Ga0193697, IMG submission 145073) | Soil microbial communities from a riparian zone of the East river system, Colorado, United States - L3m2 | ecosystem: Environmental > Terrestrial > Soil > Riparian zone | place: USA: East River...
TTGCTGTGAATCAGGGCGCCCACACCTGATTCGCTCACTCCCACATTGTTCAGGAACTCTTTTGCTTCTTCCGGCGAAAGATCGATCAATTCGCTTTCGAGTTGCGCGCTGATGACCACCGTTTCACAGGCGTGATGCGTGCGCGCGTACTCCCGGACTTTCGCAACATGCGGGTTCTCGTCCGCGGTTGCCAACTCGCTCTCCTTTACGTTGGCGGCGAAAATTGTTGGCTTGTCCGTGAGCAAAAAAAACTGCTTTGAAACCACCCGTTCCTCAGGCGCCAAAGACAACGTCACGGCGGGTTTGCCGGCGTTCAGGTGCGGCTCGAGTTTCTGAAGAATGGCTTGCTCCGCAAGGGCCGTTTTGTCGCCGCGCTTTGCGTCTTTCGCTACTTTGTCGAGCCGCTTCTTGACCGCTTCCAGATCGGCCAGTTCCAATTCGGTCGTGACCGTTTCAATGTCGCGAATGGGATCAATCGCACCGGCCACGTGATGAATGTCCGGATCTTCGAAACAGCGGACGACCTGCACGATCGCATCTACTTCCCGAATGTGACTCAGGAACTTGTTCCCGAGACCTTCGCCTTGCGACGCGCCCTTAACCAGGCCGGCAATGTCAACAAACTCGATCGCGGCGGGAATGATCACGCTCGTCTTCGCGATCTTTGCCAGCGGTTCCAGTCGCGCATCGGGAACCGTGACAATGCCGACATTTGGATCGATCGTACAAAAGGGATAATTCGCTGCCTCGGCCTTGCGCGTCCGCGTGACGGCATTGAACAGCGTCGATTTTCCAACGTTCGGCAGACCAACGATACCGGTTTTCAGCATAACAATGAGGAATGTAACCGTGGCGCGAGGAATCTCCAACGCCAACACGGTGCCAGCAAAAAAGAGAGCGGTGAGGCCGTCGTTAAAAACAGCAGTAATCGGCGAAAATTAAACCTTCACCCACTGCCGATTGCGAGCCGACTCTTCGACGGCGGCGAGGACCTGCTCGTTACGCAGCCCATCTTCAAAAGTCGGTTGCACGGGCTTGCCATCGACGCACGCGTTCACGAAATCCGCAATCGTGTGAACGAACGTATGTTCGTAGCCGATGATATGCCCCGGCGGCCACCAACCGCCCACATACGGGTGCGTGCCGCCGGGCTGCGTCACGAGAATGTCGCGGAACCCCTGACGATCCTGGGGGTCACTGTTGTCGAAGAATTTGAGGCGGTTCATGTCTTCGAAATCGAAGTGCAGCGAGCCGTTCGAGCCGTTGATTTCCAGTTCGATATGGTTCTTGCGGCCCAGCGCAAAGCGAGTCGCTTCCAAATTTGCCAGCGCGCCGTTCTTGAATCGACCAATGAACATGGCCGCGTCGTCCACGGTCACTTTGCCCATCTTTTTGCCGCCTTTGCCGCCAAGCCCCTGGCCCTTGCCTGAGTCATCCATCATCGGCCGTTCTTTGATGAAGGTGTGCATCAACCCGCAAACCTCACTGAACTCGCCGACCAGATAACGTCCTAGATCAATAATGTGCGCATTGATATCGCCGTGGGTCCCGCTGCCGCTGACGCCTTTCTGCAAGCGCCACACGAGCGGAAAATTCGGATCAACAATCCAATCCTGCGAGTAGCGCGCGTAATAATGGAAAATGTCGCCGAGCGCGCCTTCCTCAATCATTTTCTTCGCCTGCGCGATTGCGGGGATGCGCCGATAATTATGACACACCATGTGCACCACGCCCGCCTTTTTCACGGCGTCCAACATCTGCTGGCATTGCTCCACCGTCAGCGCCAGCGGTTTTTCGCAAAGCACATGCTTCCCCGCTTTTGCGGCCGCAATCGCGATGGGCGCGTGCGAATCGTTCGGTGTGTTGATGTCGATGACGTCGATGTCGGGCGAGTTCACGACTTCTTCCCAGTTCGTGGAGGCATGCTCCCAGCCGAGTTGCTCGCGCGCCGCTTCGACGCCCTTCGGATCGCGTCCGCAAACGGTGTGCAACTCCACGCCGGCCTTAAGGGGGAAGAAATGCGGCGCCTGCCGCCATGCGTTGGAATGGGCCTTGCCCATGAATCGGTATCCGATCATCCCGACACGCAGACGGCGGCCGGACCGAGAAGCAGTTTTCGCCATAATGTGTTAAAGTAGAGATTGAATTCGGTAAACGCGGTGTTTATAGTTGCCGCCCATTATCAAGTCAAACGAGACTTGCCGATGCGCCGCCACTACCGAGCCGCGCGCCCTGATCCCCGACATAACAGGGGACTGACGTATGCAGATACATCTTTTGAAGTCGAAGATCCACCGCGCCATTGTCACCGCGGCCAACGTGGATTATGAAGGCAGCCTGACGATCGACGTGGAGTTGATGCAAAAGGCCGGGTTTTATCCCTACGAGAAAATACTTTGCGGCAACCTCGCGAATGGGCAGCGTTTCGAGACTTATGCCATTCCCGGCGAACGCGGGTTGCGGTCCATCATCCTCAATGGCGCGACGGCACACCTCGGCAAACCGGGGGATATCCTCACGGTCATGAGCTATACCTGGGTCGAAGAGGCCGCTGCCAAAACATGGCAGCCCCGGGTGATCGTACTCGGCAAGACGAACAAAATTGTCGATGAACGTGGCATCTAAACCGGCGAGGCGGCCCGCGACGGAAAGTCAGACCAGCTCGCCGGAAGCCAGCCCGCAACTTACCTTCACCGCCGCCGAAATCGCGCAACACGTCGCTGGCAAGATCGACGGTGATGGTTCGGTTGTGCTCGCCGGCTTCGCGCCCGCCGACGCTGCTGGCGAGGGCGACCTGACCTTTGCCGAAAACGAAGCTTACTTCGCTCGCGCAGAGCAAAGCGCTGCGTCGGCAGTCCTCGTCGCGGACGATTTCACATCCAAATCGAAAACACTCATTCGCGTTCCCGACGCGCGCCTCGCTTTCGCCAAAGTGTTGCCACTTTTTTTCCCGGAGCCACCTTTTGCTCCGGGCATCGATTCGTCCGCCTTCATTCACGGCACAGCCGACGTTCACCCGACGGCTCACATCGGTCCATTCTGTGTGCTGCGTGAGCGCGTCAAGATCGGTGCGCGGGTTGTGCTCGAAGGCGGAAACCACATCGGGGCAGCATCTGAAATCGGCGAAGACAGCCGCCTGTTTCCGAACGTCACGCTTTACCCAAGATCGGTCGTTGGCGCACGCGTGCGTATCCATGCTGGTTCGGTAATTGGGTCTGATGGTTTTGGTTACGTGTTCGACAAGTCTCGACCGGAAGCTCCCCACCGCAAAGTTCCGCAAGTGGGCAAGGTCATCATTCACGATGACGTCGAGATTGGCGCGAACGTCACCATTGATCGCGGCGCGCTTGGTTCGACCGTTATCGGCAGAGGCAGCAAGATCGACAATCTCGTACAGATCGCCCACAACGTGGTAATTGGGGAAAACTGCATCGTCGTTGCCCAGGTTGGCATCGCCGGCAGCACCAAACTTGGCAAGTCCGTGACGCTTGCCGGGCAGGTCGGTCTTGCGGGCCACCTCAAGATCGGCGACCAGGTCGCCATCGGCGCGCAATCCGGCGTCATGCACGACATTCCCGATGGCGAGAAATGGCTGGGCTCTCCCGCCGGCCCAATCGCCAACACCAAGCGCCAATGGATCGCCGTGCAAAAACTCCCCGAGTTGCTCCAGCGCGTAAAAGCATTGGAAAAACAGCTCAAGAAGAAATCGTAGCAAATTAGGTTGGCGTCTCCTGAGACTGGATTGTTCTTTCGATCCGACCGAAACGAATCACCGTGTGACCGGCGGCACTGGTGGGGGAGGGAAGGCGAGCGGAAACGGGAATGGCGCCGGGATGACCTGGGTGGGCTGCTCGGGAGCAGGCTCGGGAACATAATCACTTTCTCCCAGATTCTGAATCCATTGGCTGCCGCTCTTTTGATATGCCTGCCAGAGTCCTCCCATTGTCTGCGCAACCGATTGTTCGGTTGCGTCTCTAATTCGCGCAAGCGCCTGCGCCCGCTGGTCGGGCGTCAGATTCGGATTAGCCTCGAGCCGCAATTTCTGCCGCTCCGCCTCAAGTTTCATGTCGATGACTTTACCGGCCAAACTCGGTGAGGCGTCGAAGCGTTCCATCAATTGCCTCAAGGGTGGGTAGTCCGGATCCTGCACACGCTGGTACTCGGCGTAACGCTGGCTGCCGAGCGCCTTGCGCATTTCCGACTCGAGAGCTTGTTGTGCCTGATCTCGCGCGGCGGCCTGAACGTCTGTCTGGTTCGGGTCGGTGACATTGAACCCGTTGTTGAATTGGTCATCGAATGTCTTCTGCATCTGGAATAACTTCCGAAACTCCTCCTCAGACGGATTGAACCCGTGCAACTGCGCGCGCAAGCTCGCCGCCGTTGGGGAGTTGCGCAACTGATATTCCTCCAACTCTGTCGGGGTGAGCACCTGGGCCATCTCCGCGTCGCGCTGTTTTTGCAGTCGCCGCAGCGCCTCCTGGTCGGAGTCGATCAGGAACCCTTTGGAGCGGCTGTAGATTTGCTGCTCGAGTTCATCGAACTTCGCCTGCACCTGCGCCACCTGGTCGCGTTTTTCGGGCGCCAGGAATCCGTAGACGCGCTCGTTGCGGTCCTCGTCACCTGTGTATTTCGCCATTTCACCCTCGAGCTCGACGCCCAGCAAATCACGCACGAGATCGCGTTCCTCGCGGTCCAGGGCTGCGAGTTGAGCGACGATTTGAGGGTCGGAGACCTCGCCGAGTTCGCCCGATTCACTCGTTTGCCAGAAACGGTAACCGCCAGACTGTGCGCGAATCTGCGCGCGCCGTCGGGCATAAGTTTTGGCGACGTCAGTGAGGATAATGTCGCGCACCGTCTCTTCCGGGCAGCCGAAATTTCGAAGATTCTCGATGTAAACCAGATAGTTGGTGGACTCGATCGCGGCCCAATTCAACGGCCGGCTGGCCAGCGCGGCCAGGAGGTTCGTGGCATTGACCTTGCGCACGTTAATCTGCCTTACGGTGTTCGTTACGAGATGCGGTGTGGGGATATACCGCGTGGAACCTGGGCTAGCCCGCAGCAAATACGCCATGTAACCGAGTGCTCCCAGCAGCACGATATTCAGTGCCAGCAGCACCATCGATGTGGTCCGTGAACTCATCCGGTCAACCTCTATTTACCAACACCGCCATCGCTTACGAAGCTCAAAATACCATGGGTTTTGGCAAATTTCTTCGGGAATCTCCCCATTTCAGCCGGACCGGAAACGGGCAACCGTTCGCGGGTGGATGTCGAAACCATGGCTGAGCAACTTCGGGCCGCTTATCGCGGCGCCGTTCCGCGCTACCGCCGGGATGACGAGTCCGAGGTCCAAAGCCGGCATCACCGCCGCCTCTGGACGATCCTGCGCAGTATCGGCATGTCATTTTCGTTTCCTATCGCGGTGCTGGAGGCGGGTTGTGGGACCGGCCGCTACTTCCATTGCCTAGAAAACGTCGATCTTCTTATGGGTCTCGACGTCTCGTCCGATATGCTCAAAGGTGCGGGAAACCCGGTGCTGCGCGAGCAGGTTTCCGCCCGGCGCATCGATCTGATTTGCGAGAATGTTTTCCACGTCGCTTTCCCGCCCGGCTCCTTTGATTTTATCTATTCGCTGGGGATGTTCGGTAATGGTTGTCCGGTCACGTCTGAAATCTGCGAGCGTTTCTTCACCTGGCTTAAAGCCGGGGGCAAACTGTTCTTCGACGTTTTGAGCCTCGCCAACCTCCCTTTGCGCGTCCAGATGCGCCGAACGGCCCGGCGCCTGGCTTATCCATTGTTCCCAGCGCGAGTGCGCCGCCGACTTGACCAACGCGCTGCGCGCATGCCTCTCTTTGCGCTTAGCCGCTCCGACCTGGAAGACATCATGCGCTCGACCTCCTTTTCCGAATTCGATGTGTCCATTCAGGCCGATGGTCTGCCGCGCTGGGGTGGCGCTCACCTCGAGTGTCTTGCCGTTAAGTCCTGATCGCAGCGGCGGACGTCATCTCCCCGCGCGAACGAGAAGAATTGGAATGGAAGTCCTGTGGCGCACTTCATGAATAGTGCTTCCGAAAATCAAGTCGCCAATAAGCCGATGGCCATGCGAAGTCATGGCGATGAGTTCGCACTGTTCGTTGGCGGCGATTTTCAGAATTTCGGTCGGCGGATCACCAAGCGCGAGGTGCGCGGAGACCTTTAATCCTGCGGAACGGAGTTGTGTCGCAATCCTCTCCAGGTATTCGCGATCCTCGCGCATCTCTTCAGACTCGGCGAGCTTGAGCTGGTTGTAGTTGCGGGCTACCCAGCCGTCAGCAACGTGCACCAGGAGCAAGTCGGAATGCGCGAGCTTCGCCAGTTGCTCAATGTGCGGCAACAGTGCCGAGTCCGCTTTGCTGTTTTCGAGCGCTACAAGAATCTTGCGATACATGCGGGACCTTTAGGCGAAAAGTTTCACGATCCTGTCGGTGATCCCGAAGAAATCCAGCAGCAATTTGGCATTGAGCACGACGATAATGCCGGTGGTGATCCAGGCGAGGACTTTCACCCATGCGGGATTCGCGAATTCGCCCATTTTCCGGCGATCGCTCGTGAACAGAACGAGCGGAATCACCGCGAACGAGAGTTGGAGACTCAGAATCACCTGACTGAGGATCAGCAAGCTCGCCGTGCCACTTTCACCGTACTTAATTGTGACGATTACGGCCGGAATAATCGCAATTGCCCGCGTGATGAGCCGTCGGAGCCACGGGCGCAGCCGGATGTTAAGAAAACCTTCCATGACGATTTGGCCGGCAAGCGTGCCAGTAAGGGTGGAGTTTTGGCCCGAAGCCAGCAGCGCCAAAGCGAACAACGTGCTCGCCGCGGTGAAACCGAGCACAGGCGAGAGCAGTTTATAGGCGTCCTGAATTTCCGCCACATCGTGATTGCCGCGCGTGTGAAACGTCGCCGCCGAAACGATCAGAATCGCGGCATTGATGAACAACGCGAACATCAGCGCAATTGTCGAGTCAAGAGTCGCGAACTTGATCGCCTCTCGTTTTCCACCAGCGGTCTGTTCGTACTTCCGTGTCTGCACGATCGAGGAATGCAGATAAAGGTTATGCGGCATTACAGTCGCGCCGAGAATGCCGATCGCAATCACGAGCATCTTTTGATTTACAACGATTTCAGGGCGAGGAATAAAACCGCCGAGAATCGCCACCACACTCGGCTTGGAAAAAATAATCTCCATGAGAAAACAGCCACCGATAGTCACGATAAGCGTAATAACCAGCGCCTCGATGTATCGAAAACCTTTGTTCTGCAGATACAGGATCGCCAGCACGTCCAGCGCCGTGATGCAGACGCCCCAGACCAGCGGAATCCCAAAGAGCAGGTTCAGCGCGATCGCTGATCCAATCACTTCCGCGAGGTCGCACGCGCAAATCGCCAGTTCGCAAAGAAACCAAAGACAGTTGGAAATCGGACGCGAATAATGGTCTCGACAGGCCTGGGCCAGGTCGCGGCCCGTCACAATCCCCAGTTTCGCGCAGAGCGATTGCAGGAGGATCGCCATCAGGTTCGAAATGAGAATGACACTTAGCAGCGTGTAACCGAAGCGCGAACCACCCGCCAAATCCGTCGCCCAGTTTCCCGGGTCCATATAACCGACCGCGACGAGATAACCCGGCCCGGAAAACGCCAGCAGTTTGCGCCAGAAGCCCAAGTGATGCGGCACCGGCAGGCTTCGATGAACTTCCGGCAGGCTCGGAACGGTCGGTTCCGAACGCCACGGTTTATCTTGCGGGGGTACGTCAGGTTTCAGTGCTTCCGTTGTGTCCATAAAATCAAAACCGCCACGAAAGCCCAAGGAATGGATTGATGTCTTCCGCCGAACGCGTCACGCCGACGTTCAAGCCGGCGTCCAGTTGGATGTCTGGCGTGAGCCCGTACGTAAAACCAAAATCGAACGAGCCCACCCAATCCGACCCGCGCTCGGTGCTGACCGCGCTGAAAAATTCGACATACCCCGCCAGTTCGCCAATGATCTGGTGCCCGAAGGTGATCGAGTTGATGAATTCGAGGTGATGACCGCGCCCGCCCTCATCGCGAATACCGTCGAACTGCGTCATTAATCCCATCCCCCAGCCGCCGGGCAGGTCCATTGCGAAGGGCGCGATCAATCCCCCCTCAACCGAATTATTTCCAAGATGGTCCTGGTTCGTAGGCAATTTGACGTAGGGCATGAGCGCGAGCGCGGTCGGTCCCCCATCGTTGCCCCACATGTTGGCCTTTACTCGCACGACGACATCGCCGAAGCCGCGCTGATTCTCCACCTGGCGCGCAGCCCGGATATGAGTGCGGACGGACGTATACGGCTCAAGCATCAACTGCAAATCGGCGCGATTACACAAGCCCACCTTCAAGTTCATTGGCGCGATCAACACGCTCTCAATCCGTGTGTCGCCGGGCAGACCGTTGTCGCGATCGTAGGAGTAATTCAGCAGGTCCATTTCGACCTGAAAATGCCCGGCATCCACCGTGTAAGCGCTTTCGGTCTTATCAGGCCGGTCGGTTGACATGTCGCGCATTAAGTGGCGCGGTGTCGGATTGAAGAGGTGGTAGGAACCCTTGTCCTCCGCCTCGGCAAACCCGCAAAGGACCATCGGAATGACGCAGCCCAAAGTCACTTTCACGGCGCGAGAAAGTATAGCCATATTTTGTTTGTGTCAAGAAACAAATTTAGGCATACCTAATCCATGGGTCATACATGCTTGCATGGCCAATACCTGCGCCTTGGAGTTATTCCCATCTGGGCATAACCTGTGAATAAGCCGTAAAAACTTTTGGTTTTCGCCAATTAATCCATATTAGAGCATTACGAAGATGCAAAACTACGAGCACCTTAGAGGCGAGCTATTGACGCTCCTGAAGGCCAGATCCGTGTTCCATGGCGATTTCACTTTGGCGTCCGGCGGCAAGAGCAAATATTACGTCGACTGCAAGCTCACCACTCTCGACCCCCAGGGCGCGTGGCTGACCGGTCGGGTGGTGCGCGACGTGATTCGACGCGAGGAATCAAAGCAAGGGATTTCAATCGATGCGATTGGCGGCTTGACGATGGGGGCCGATCCGATCGCGATAGCGACGGGCATGATTTCACAATGGGCGAAGGACAAAAGAGTCCTGCAGGTATTTTCGGTGCGAAAGACCCCGAAATCGCACGGTCAAACGAAACTGGTGGAGGGCAATTTCAAAAAGGGCGACACCGTGGTCGTGATCGATGATGTGATCACGCGCGGAGAGTCGACGCTGGCGGCGATCAGCGCGATTGAAAAAGAAGGCGGTAAAATTGCATTCATCGTGGCGCTCGTGGACCGCGAAGAGGGCGGACGCAAGGCGATCGAAGAGCGGGGGCATCGCGTACTCTCCGTTTTCAATCGGGCGGAGTTGTTCGGGCAGTCCGAATCTCCGGCATCGCAAAAACGGGACTCCGCGCTGGTTGGTTGAGGATGCGCACTCTCGACATCCAGCCAATTGGAAATCAACTGGCAATAAAATGGGAGGATGGCCGGGAGTCATTCATTTCGCTTGAACAACTGCGGCGGCATTGTCCCTGCGCGGCGTGCAAAGGTGAAATGGACATCATGGGAAATGTTTACAAGGGGCCGGATACGCCGCTCACAGAAAAAGCCGCTCAGTTACTCAGAATCCAATACGTCGGTGCGTACGCCATTCAGCCCGTCTGGGCAGACGGCCATTCAACGGGACTGTATTCGTTCGATTATTTGCGAAGGATTGCTGAATCTCTCGACGGCGCGGCGTCTTAAGCCGTAACGATGCAGTTGAACATGAGATAACAGAGCTTCCGGACGGCTCGCCTCCTTCGGCCATGAATAACTTTGAAACCCGTATCAGTAAACAGAGAACACCGAAGTACCAGTCTGTCCCTCACCCTAACCCTCTCCCCGAGGGAGAGGGAATAGTCCGCGCCCGATGTGTGCGAATTTGGCTGTCATCGGCTTCCGCGTCCGCCCTTCGAAACGACGGTGACCTGCGGTTATTTCTGTCCGTTTGCTCCGGTTCCTCTTCTGAATACTTTAGGGCTTAGGCGGCTGCTGCTTTTAGCACGCGCGCCAATCCCTCGCGAAGGGTATCGAGGAAGAACGGTTTCGTAAGAACCAGGTCGATCGTCGCGGGTGGCCGCGCCGGCGGGAATGCGGTCAGCAAGATCACCGGCGTGGAAGGGGCGCGCTCTTTCAGCGCACGCGAGAGCTCGTCACCTTTCATGCCGGGCATGCAAAAGTCGGTGATCACGACATCAAATTCCGCGTGAGTGTATTTCGTGAGTGCCTCTTCGCCGCTCGCTGCTGTTTTCACATCATGACCTTCGTAGGTCAAAAGCATGCAGACGGATTCGCACACCAGCGGTTCATCATCGACGACCAAAATGCGTTTACGGCGAGTATGCGACATACATCCTGTGGTTAATCGGCAGTTCCGGCTTTCGGCTTGAGAACAAGCCGGCACGCTCGCACAGTGAAGTGATGAAAGCGCCCCGATTGCAAGTGATCGAAGGCGATATCACGAAGATCAAGGCGGACGCGATCGTGAATGCCGCCAACACCACCTTGCTTGGCGGCGGCGGGGTCGATGGCGCAATCCATCGCGCCGCCGGACCCGAACTGCTGAAGGAATGCCGCGGTCTGCGCGGTTGCGAGACCGGTCAAGCCAAAATCACGCGCGGCTATAAACTGGCCGCCAAATGGGTGATCCACACCGTCGGGCCGGTTTGGTATGACGGCGGACATCGCGAGGATGCGTTACTGGCGAATTGCTATCGGAATTCACTGGCGCTCGCCCTGAAACACAACGTCAAAAGCATCGCCTTTCCGGGCATCAGCACCGGAGCGTACGGCTTTCCGATGGAACGCGCCGCCCGAATTGCGGTCGTCACCACGCGAAAATTCCTCGAAGCCAACCCTGTTCCCCAAACAGTGATCTTTGTCTGCTTTGATGGGGCAGCACGTGAAGCGTATCAGTCGCTTCTTGCCGAGCCTTCCTGATCACGGCGCGGTGAGAACACCAACGCCCTATCTTAAATCATGTGACAAAACATCGCGTCGCGCAGTTTCGGCTCAAACCACGTGCTCTTGGGCGGCATGATGCCGCCTGCGTCCGCAATGGCCATCAATTCTTCGATGCTCGTTGGGAACATTGCGAACGCGCATGCGCAAGCGCCACTATTCACCAGTTTCTCCAGTTCGCCGGTCCCGCGGATTCCGCCGACGAAGTTAATGCGTTCACTCGTGCGCGGATCGTCGATACCGAAAAGCGGGGCGAGTACGTACTTTTGCAACAACGTAACGTCGAGCTTCTCAATCGGATCACTCGTGGCGGCGAACTGCGGCCGAAAGAAGAGTTTGCGCCATTTGCCGTCGAGGTAGAGACAGACTTCGTGTCGTCTTGATGGCGTGGCAACCAACTCGTCCTTGATCACGAAAATTGCGTCAAGTTTCTCCAGCAACTGCTCTGGGTTGTTGCCGTTGAGGTCCTTGAGCACGCGATTGTAGGGCAGAATCTGCAATTGCGAGTGCGGAAATATCACCGCGAGAAAATGCGCGCTGTCTCCTGCCCCCTTTCTCGCCTGAAAAACGCGCGCTGCGGCCGCACTGCGATGATGGCCGTCCGCAATGTAAAGCGTCGGAATTCTCGCAAAAGCGTTTTCAATGAAAGCGATGTCCCCCGGCGCATCGATGACCCATGAGCTGTGGCGGACGCCATCCGGCGCGGTGAAATCGATGTCAGGCTGCTGCTCGATTTTTCTCGCAAACAGATCGTCCAACTCACACACCGCCCGGTAAGCCAGGAACACCGGGCCAGTTTGCGCGTTCAGAGTTTCGATATGGCGAACGCGGTCGTTTTCTTTGTCGATGCGTGTGAGTTCGTGCTTCTTGACGGCACCATTTATATACTCTTCGCAACTGGCCACGGCCACCAATCCGCACTGGGCGTGTTTGCCCATAATCTGGCGATACAAATAGAAGAAAAGTTGCTTGTCCTGCCGCAGCGCGCCCTGAGCGATAAGCTGCGACAGGTTCTCTCGACCTTTCGCATAAATGCGCTCATCGTACGGGTCCGTGTCTTGTGGCAGATCGATCTCCGGTTTGCTGACGTGGAGGAAACTCAGTGGCCGGCCAGCAGCGATTTGGCGCGCCTCCGCTGACGACATCACGTCATACGGCAGTTCACAGATGTCCCTGGCCAGGTCCGGTTTGGGACGCAGGGCGGGGAACGGTTTAACGATCGCCATAAGTCCTCAGAAAGGTATGTGGTGGGGTCCTTCGATGAAAGTATGTTCACCCCGGTGAACCCTGGTGAGAATGGGGTAGGTGAAAAAAGGGCTTGGCAAGTGCAGGGCATTGGGTAAAAGTCCGGCTCGTAAGGGCCAGCCTGCCCAAGCAGGCCAGGGCGTTCACAATAGGGAAACAATAAAAGTTCAACTATGAAACTGATCGCGTTACTGACACTCGCAGCCTGTTTGGCGCTCGTAGGGTGCAAGCAAGAGGGTTCCGATACCACCGGCGGTACGACCTCTGGATCGACCACCACGACCAACAAGTAGCCAGTGAAACTCTCGGGATATGCCCAACGGCACCCGAGTTACGCTTGAGCCGGCCGTCATTATGAGATTGGCGTTACCGCATCTCATTGTGGTGGCCGGTTTACTCTTTTGCGGCTGCAAGAAGCAGGACTCCGCTTCGGAGTCTACCAATACGAACGCCGCTTCCTCCGGGTCTGGAAGTTCCGGTGATTACTTTGGAGCGATGACCAAGGCGAAAAAGGCCGCCGAAAAAACCGTCGGCGCCGCCGGTGTTAATCAAGCGATAGGGATGTTTCAGGCACAGGAAGGACGGAATCCCGCCAACCTCGATGAGTTAGTCACCAAGCGATACCTGCCGAACATTCCCCCTCCCCCAGCCGGGATGAAGTACGACTACAATCCGCAGACCGGGCAGGCTCGAGTCGTACCGCAGTAATCTTGTCTGGTAGGGTTCCCGACGTGTCGGGACTCGCGACCGTCATTTCGTAGAGGCCTGCTGAAGTTCCGCTAATTTCTTCGCTGCTCTACCATCATCGACGATTTCCGCAGCCATCGACCACCCTTGATCCAAAGACTTCGCCCGGCCTGCCACGAGCAACGCCGCCGCCGCATTCAGAAGCACCGCATCTCGTCGCGGGCCGCGGTCTTTCCCTTCGAGAACAGCGATCACAAGTTTGGCATTACCATCGCGATCCGTTCCGGCAAGATCGGCCAACGCGACCCGTTGGAGAGGGAAAACCTCGTGCGACAGCGACGACGAAGTGAATCCGCGCTCGTGATAGAATTCAGCAACTGTCGTCGTACCCAGTGTCGAAAGCTCATCCAGGTAGTTCGTAACCCCCGACGTAAGGAGGGGGCTGACTAGTCCGCTCACCACCATCCCGCGACGTACCCCAAGCACCTGAAGCACCCGCGCAATCGGCTCGCACAATTCTGGTCGCGGCACGCCGATCAACTGCGCCGTGGGCCTGGCCGGATTCAGCAATGGCCCGAGGAAATTAAAAATGGTCCGTTGTCCGCGCTCGGCACATAACTTCCGCGCAGGCGCGATGTGCTTGAACGCCGGATGATAATTCGGCGCGAAAAAAAACGCGAACTGATGCTCTCCCAACCAGTCCGCCGCGAGCTTGGGCGAGAGATCCGTGCGAATGCCCAGCGCTTCCAGCACGTCGGCGCTTCCGGTTTTGGACGTGATCGCCCGATTGCCGTGCTTGGCAACGGTGGCGCCGGCTGCGGCCAGAATGAACGCGACCGTCGTGGAAATATTAAATGTGTTCAACCGGTCGCCGCCGGTTCCGCAAACATCGAGAATCTCACCGCCGCGCGTTACGCCGTCGAGCGGCACCGGCACGGCGCGGTCGCGAAGCTCAAGCGCGAACGCCGCGATCTCATCCACCGTTTCCCCTTTCAGCGCGAGCGCAGTCAGGAAACCCGCTTTTATCTCAGCGCTCGTCTGCTCGTCCGTAAGTGCCTCAACTGCCTCCCGCACCTGCAGCGCAGTAAGCGACTGGCGTCCGTCGAGCTGTTTCGTAAGGGCTTCGAGCACGCAACCATCTTAGCCGCAAGCGTCTCCTCACGCAAAACCGTTTAGGAGACGGCTACCCAACCCAATGGGGTTGCGTCCCTTACGCCGCGGACATTCCACGGATGCTAACGCTTCGCTGCAGCGCCTTCTTCAGCGCTCAGGATCTCGACGGCCTTCTTCCGAAGCTCGTTGTCAGTCGGCAGTCGTCCATGCTTTTTTCTAAACTCCGCCACGAATCGCTTCATGGTTTCGTAATAGGTCGACAACGTGTCGTAGAACGGTTGTTTCCGGTTCTTATCGTCAATGAGCCAGAATCCACGGTGCTTGCCTTCGGGATTCTCGTTGCAGTACATCTCCCAATACAGAACGAACGGGCAGCCCCACTCCAAGGCTGCACGGCAGACATCACGAGCGTAAAGATCCTGTTTCTGCGGTGTCTTCGTATGTTCCAAAGAAAATCCGTATTCCCCAATGAAGACGCGTTTCCCCTGGATGCCCACTTTGGGTGGCAGTTTTGATTCGATGTAGTCCAGGGCGGCGTGCAAAGGTTTGCTCACGTTGCCCACCTGCAGGTTGATCGTTTCGTAGCAGGAATAAGAAACGTAGTCCACCGCCGTATGGGGCAAGACGTCATTCACGAGACACTTGCGGCCCTTCATGCCTTTTTGGACCAGGTTAACCTCTGTGTAATGATATAGGTTAACGTCGCTGTGTTTCGTGTCGCGCTTTGCATCGTCGATCGCTTTCTGACGAACATTCAGCCATGCGATCATGCTCTGGATTTTTGTGGGAGTCGGTTCCTCGTTTGGGTCGTATCCAGGATGAAGATACCAGTCGCCCTCCCAGTGTCCCAGGAAGAAAGTCTTCCCCGTGCCGCTGTAAACTTGCAGCAGATATTTGGCGAGGGCATGGATTTCTTCGTACTCCTCGTTTCGTTCCTTCTCCGAAAGGCCGTCCACCCACGCGTTGTCCTCGTGAGCGAACGGGTAAACCCAAATGTGATACCAGGCGAAGGGCATATCCAGCACCGCTTTAACTGACGGCTCCTTGCTTGCCAGATCCACCAGCGACCGGATGCCATCATTTCGGGGCAGACTGTAGAGATCTTTCTGCATGTAGCGCCTGGTCATGCTAAACTTCAGAATAGTAGAGCCCATCTCCTGAATCCGTTGTGCAGTCTCGACCAAACCTGTTTGCTCGGTGAACTTGTACTTTATACCGATTGTCTGCGTTCCAAGAACATAGTTGACCGTGTCAACCCGCCCAGTACTTGGAGACACCCCTTCGCCCGCCGCGACAGCCACACTTACTGAAGCGAGTGTGATTATAGCGAGAAATCGGCGCGATCGAACACGCACGTCAACACCGCTCCCTTCTCGCACGAACGCTTCGTCGCAGCGCCTGGTTAAGCGCCCCATCTGAAACCGAAGCCTTAATAAACATAAGGAATCATGCGCCAGGTCGTGATTGAGTATTGAGCATACTCGGGATAGCGTGCCGCCACCAGAGACTCCTCACAGTAGATTCGTATCAGCGCGCTGCCCAAAACCAACCCGCCGCACAAACCAGCGTTCCAGGATAAATGCGCCGCTACCCCAGCCGAAGTGAAGAGGCAAAACGCCGCGTAGATCGGATGCCGGATGTAACGATACGGTCCGCCAGTCACGAGGCCTCCTTCAGTCGGATCAGCCACCACATGATAACTGCGTCGACCGAAGGTAACCCGGGCCCAAAGGAACAGCAGAAAAGCCAACACCTGTAACGAGATGACGAGTGGAGACGATGAGAAAAGAGCCCGCATAGCCAGCAAACCCAGCAAACCGCCGATCATCCCGGCGTAACCAATGATTGATAAGGTCTTCAACATGATGCAAGGCAAGGGCGGCTAACGACCCCAGGGCTCAGCGAGAGCGATGCCAGTGGCCGCGTGCTAACGCTTCGCTGCAGGGAATGGTTAGGTGTCCTCATTGGTCAGCACTAAACAAAACAAAGCGCCCCTCTTGCGCCGCTCGCGTGTAAAGGTCTCGGACGCCCTGAAACCCCTCCCAGGTGTAACCGAAATCCTCCTCGGTGAGCGGGCATCCGTAACTGTCGGCATCAATGGCAAAGTAACGCCGCCGAAAATCCGTCTCCGTGATGCCACCCAAAGCCGCCGCGATGTCGCGAACCTGCTCTGGCGTCTTGAGACTCATGATGTAGTCCGGCTCCGTATAGAGCAACTCGCCGGCAAGGACCGTGTGATTGAGTGGATAGTCGCCGCTGTCCCAACTCAACTGCCCGTCAGCAAGAGCGCGGTGCATCGCGTCCCACGACTTGTCGCTCTCGGCTTTCAGATCGGGATATTTTCCGAAATACGTCTCCTCAATGATCTCTTGCAAATGCCCAAGCCGTGCCTGCTCATCGGTGAGCGAACGCAAGTGCGCCGCTTCCTTTTCAGTCAATGCGAAATGGACTCCAAGACAACTCATAGCGATGCCGGTGGCCGCGTACTAACGCCTCGCTCCAACGCATCGTGAGGCGGCATTTGCATCTTCAGGTTCACTTGTCGGACCAAACGCCAAGTTGATTCCCTGCAGGATCGATGTACTGAAAGCGGCGGCCTCCAGGAAAACTGACGATCTCTTTGGATATCTTGCCACCAGCCTTGATGACGCGTTCTCTCGCCCCCTCCAAATCGGTGGCGAACACAACGACCAACGGCCCTGACGGCCGATGCGCGGCATCCGCGCTGAAGCCCGAAGCTGTGCCGCTGTCCTTGGTGTCCGAATAGCTCTCACCCCAGTCTTGAAATGACCATCCGAAAACCTCCTTGTAGAACCGCTTGACGGAGGCGAACTCCTGAGCGGACGGGGCCGGGAACTCGACGTAATCAATGTGATTTTCTCGTGAATCGGTGCTCATAATTTTAAGAGTAAACTGCTAGCCGCGCCCGAGGATGCCAGTGAATGGTTAGACAGCGTTCTCATGCCCCGTGTGTACTCTCCCGCGCCGCAAAAGCAATACGCCTACTGCCAGACACGGTAGCGCCGCGACCATCAAAAGCAAAAGCATACCGTCCCAGTGCCAAACATTGAGAAGGTACTCCGAGACTGTCCCGGTCTCGTTGCCGACGAAAGGCGGCATGTCCTTCGTATTCAGAATCCCAGCGCGCAACAGACGCACCTGAAGTAGCGAGAGCACCAACCACACGGGCGCGACCGAGCAGAGAACGATGCCGATGAATTTGCGCATAGCGTTCGCAGCGGCCTAAGGACCCCAGCTCAGCGACCGGCGCTCGACCGAACCTTCGTTGCAAATCCGGTTCTTCGTACTAGTTGCGATTCTACCCAGGTAACAGTCAACTTGCCATCTCAGAAGCCGACGAAAAACTCAGGAAGGGCATCTCCTGGCCACAAATCAGGAACAAACTTCATTGCCTTAGTTGGCTTTTGTAAGAAATAGCACGCCGTCCTCGATGTCTTCTTTGAAACTTAATGCTCTTCCGGAGAGTAATTAGTATGCGGACATGCCCTTTTTGTTCGGAGATCGGGCAGCCGCGATCCCGAATGACTTCGAGTATACAACGCCAGAGAGTCGTTTTTTACGTCATTGCAGTACTTGCCGCTGCCTGGCTCTGGATGTTGAGCTTCCGGATTGGTTTTCATCCGCCCGAATGGGTCGCCATTTTGGTGCTGATGTGGCTTCCAGGCCTGGTTTCTATTATCTTCCGTCTCGCGTTCAAAGAAGGCTTTTCCGACGTCGGCTGGCGTATCGGCAACGGGCGGTACTGGTTGTGGGCTTACCTCTGTCCGCTCGTTCTCGCCGCGCTATCATTTTGCCTTGCCGATCTGTTTCACAAAGCCGTCCTGGCAGCCGACTTATCCAGGCAGTCGATGGTCTATGCAGGATTTCTCAAAGTCCCCTGGCTCTTTCCAAATTCGTCGACTTTCAGTTTGCTCTGTCAGCGATTTCTTTCGGTAGCCGTGATCGGCATCGCGTCCGGCTTCATTTTCGCTTTCGGCGAAGAGCTGGGTTGGCGCGGGTACCTGCTGCCGCGTCTTATTCAGTCAGGCTGGCCATTTCCAATCGTTCTCAGCGGTTTGGTATGGGGGATTTGGCACGGTCCACTCTTTGTCTTGACCGGTTACGCGCATGGAGCGGTGACTCTATCTTTGCTGATGTTCGCCATCTTGACCATTTTGTTCGGCGTTTTCATCAGTTGGCTTCGTCTGGCCTCTGGCAGTGTGTTTGTCGCGGTGACGGCCCATACCTCCTTCAACGCCTTTGTTCAGAATTTCTTCGGCGAATCCTTTTCCGCAGACAAGGCCTGGTTTTGGATTGGCGATTATGGAGTTTTTACTCTCATTCCCTACGGATTACTGACGGCATGGCTTTACCGATCTGGGCGAGTCCATGCGGCTTCGTCACCGTATGTCGTGGGCTTTCATGGTGCGCGATCTGTATCGAAGGCATAAGATGGGTGACATGCGAAGCTCAGGGAGATTCAGGCATTGCGATTTCCAGGTGCTGGGACGTTTAACGGTTTTGTGGTTGTTATTGGCGGGAACGGTCGCCGTCAGAGCACAATCTGAATGGGTCGACAAATCGCCACACAGGACTGCATTCATCGCGGTAAACGGTATCAAGCTCCACTATCTCGATTGGAGCGGAAAGGGCGAGACGATGCTGTTTCTGCACGGGTTGGGCGACACGCCCCATATTTTTGACGACCTGGCGCCCGCATTCACAAATCGCTTTCGTGTCCTTGGACTCACGTCGCGGGGGCATGGGCAATCAGAAAAGCCGGACACCGGTTATGATACAGCCACGCTCGTGGAGGACCTTCGGCAATTCCTCGACGCCTTGAAGATTGAGCGCGTACTTTTGGTGGGGCATTCATTGGCGGGGGACCAGTTGACCCGGTTCGCCGGCGTCTACCCCAACCGCGTTGTCAAACTTGTTTATCTCGATGCTGCGGCCGACCGCGCGGGGTTGCCGGAAATCCAGAAACACTTGCCGCCCGAGTTAGCTCCGACGAAAACGGATATGGAATCGCTCGACAGCTTTCGACGGTGGGTAAGCCGGATGAGCTTCTGGTCGGAGGCCTGGGAAGCCAATCTGCGCGAGATGATGGTCTTCTCACCGGACGGGAAGATTTTGCGCGAGGCGAAGCCAGGCAAAGCATCTCGTTTGCTGATGCAGGGCACGATCGACTCTCATCCCGACTATACTAAAGTCACCTCGCCGGCGCTTAACATTGCTGTCATTGGCTTCAGTTCGAAGATCTCTGATTTTCTCAAGACTCTGCCCGAGTCAAAACGCGGCACGGCCGAAGACTCTGTAAAGAGATTTACGGACTTTCAGCAGCAGCAGATCGAGCGCTTTCGCACAGAAATTCCCAACGGCAAAGTTATCATCCTCACGAACACGGACCACCACTGCTTTATCGAGAAACAGAGTGAGGTACTTCATCAGATCCAGCAATTCACGCAGCATTAGCCTCATGGCTGCCGTCCGAACGCAGGCCAACTGATATTCCACCAACCTTCCCTGCACCCTTGCACCGCGGACGTTCCACCTCCTCCTTCCATCCCAAGGGGTTCTCGCCGAACGAGAGCCGCGCAAATTGACGACGTACCTTCCAGGCAATAACCTTTCCAAAAGGACGACAGCGATGGCTAACGAACGAGCGGCAAAAACATATGAGCTATGGCATTCCGAAGCAGAAGGATGCCACAGCTTTTTCTGTAGCGAGAACTCCGACCATCATAGAGCGCAAAATGCGCCGGATGCCCGCTTGGTTTGGACCGTCGACGCGATAAGTTACGCCGATGCACGTCGGAAGCTTAATGAGCACATGGGCTGGGGGCCGTACGAGCCTCCTCCTGAATCTGTTCGTTACTTGGAGGAGAATTATTGAAGTCGCTGCGCATGGTGGCACGCTCACACAACTTATGTTTCGACATTCCGGAAAAATCCTGTTCGCGGCGATCCTGCTGAACGGGGCCGTCGCCGTACTGCCCACAGCAGCACAAACCAACAATGCACCGGGCGAAGCTCAGTTTCTTTCCAACATCCGCCAGCTTATCTTCGAAGGGCGGCGCAGCGGCGAGGGCTACTTTCCCCCCGATGGCAAATCCTTGATTTTCCAGAGCGAACGCGAGCCGCAAAACCCATTCTACCAGATCTATATTCTCGATTTCGCATCCGGTGATACACACCGCGTTTCTCCCGGCATCGGCAAGACGACCTGCGCGTTCTTTCGTCCGCGCAGCGACGAAGTGATCTTTGCCTCGACTCACCTCGATCCCGAAGCCATGGCGAAACAACAGGCTGAACTCGAATTTCGCGCCTCGGGCAAACAACGCCGCTATTCCTGGGATTACGACCCACACATGGACATCTTCTCCGCCCGCCGGGACGGCACGCGCTTGCGCCAACTCACGAAGGCAACGGGTTACGATGCCGAAGGCTCGTACTCTCCGGATGGCCGGAAGATTGTCTTCTGCTCGATTCGCGACACGTATCCGACAAACAAGCTTTCGGCGCCCGACCAAAAACGTTTCGAAAATGACCCCGCTTACTTCGGCGAGATTTACACGATGAACGCCGACGGCTCGGGCCAAAAGCGGCTGACCCATACCCCGGGCTACGACGGCGGGCCGTTCTTTTCACCTGACGGCAAGCGCATCGTCTGGCGGCGCTTCGATGAGAGCGGGGCCATTGCGGACATTTACACTATGAAAGCCGTAGGCTCGGACGTTCGCCGCGTGACCGACTTTGGATGCATGTCCTGGGCGCCGTATTATCATCCTTCCGGCAAATACTTCGTTTTCACCTGCAACAAGCTCGGCTTCTCCAACTTCGAATTGTACATGGTTGATGTGGACGGCGGCCGTGCCCCGGTTCGTGTCACTTTCACCGACGGCTTCGACGGTCTGCCGGTTTTCTCGCCGGACGGCAAACGCCTTTGTTGGAGTTCAGCCCGCACTGCTGACGGCAAATCGCAACTCTTCATCGCCGATTGGAACCATGCCGCTGCAGTTGCCGCCCTCTCAGGCAGTGAACCCGCGTCACGATCAGTCACGACTGAATCTGCTCCCCCGCCTCTGAGCAAAAGGAGTTTTTCTCCCGCGATTCGTGAATCCGATCTCCGCGGCGAAGTCGAATACCTTGCCTCCGACGCTTTGGAAGGTCGCATGACCGGCACGCGCGGAGCCGAACTCGCCTCCGAATTTATTGCCGAGGAATTGAAACGCGCCGGCCTGAAGCCATTCGATCAACAAAGCGGTTGGTTCCAGAAATTCGAGTTCACTTCTGGTGTGCGTGTCGTGACAAACAAAAATGAGCTGGTGATCACGGGCGCGGCCATGCCGCAACTCGAGGTCGAGAAGGAGTTCCGGCCGCTTTCCTTTACCGCCAACGGCACGGTCGAAGCTCCGGTCGTGTTCGCCGGCTACGGACTCGTCGTCCCCGGCAAGGACGGCTACGATTCTTACTCGGGTTTGGACGTGAGCAACAAGATCGTGCTCGCACTGCGTTACGTTCCCGAGGCTGTCGACCCGAAACGACGGCAGGAACTCAATCGCTACGCCGGCCTGCGCTACAAAGCGATGAACGCCCGCGAGCGCGGCGCGCGTGCGATTGTCTTTGTGACCGGGCCGAATTCTCCCAATCCCGGGGCGCTCGCGGGACTCACTTTCGACAGCAGTCTGGCGGGTTCAGGGATTCTCGCGATGTCTATCAGCAACAACGTTGCCGACGCTCTCCTCGCGCCCACAGGCAAAAACCTCAAAGATCTCCAGACATCGCTCGACGCCGAAAACCCTCACGCCGAAGGTGGTTTCACGATTTCAAACCTCACGCTCAAGATTTCCGCCGGCGTCGAACAAATCCGCAAAACCGATCGCAATGTTGTCGGTATGCTCCCTGGCCGCTCCGGAAAATTTGTCGTCGTCGGCGCGCACTACGATCATCTCGGCTTCGGGGAAGCCGGCGCGATGCAACGCGCGGGCGAAGAACACGCCATCCACAACGGCGCTGATGACAACGCTTCTGGTGTCGCGTCGGTCCTCGAGCTCGCAGCTGCGCTCGCCCGGGAGCGCAAGGCTCTCAACCACGGCATCATGTTCGCGTTCTGGTCCGGCGAAGAGATCGGCCTTATCGGCTCGTCTTATTTCGTCGAACATCCGCCCGTCCCCCTTTCCAACATCATCGCGTACATTAACTTCGACATGGTTGGCCGCTTGAAGGACAACCATTTGAATGCGCAGGGCATCGGCTCGGCGGCCGAATGGCGGCGGCTGCTTGAAAAACTCAACGTCGGCGCGGGTTTCAACCTCACCCTTCAGGACGATCCCTATCTGCCCACGGACACAACCTCGTTTTACTCTCACAACGTGCCTGTCCTCAGCCTGTTTACGGGCAGCCACGACGATTACCACCGTCCGACCGACGACCCCGAAAAAATCAACTACGAGGGCCTCGAACGAATCACGTTATTCTCGAAACGGCTCACCACGGAACTCGCCGGCGGAAGCGTTTTGCCACAATATGTAAAGGTGGCCCGCAGCGATTCTGCCTCCGGCAGCCGTGAAAACCTGCGCGCCTATCTCGGCACGATTCCCGATTACACCACGGAAGTGGCCGGGGTAAAACTTTCTGGCGTGCGCGGGGGCAGTCCTGCCGAAAAAGCCGGCCTCAAGGGCGGCGATGTGATCATCGAATTCGCGGGCCAAAAAATCACCAACATCTACGATTACACCTATGCCCTCGATGCGGTGAAAATCGGGCAGCCTGTCGAGGTCGTGGTGCTTCGCGAGGCCAAACCAGTTCGTCTGCGCGTCACTCCCGAAGCCCGCGGTCGGTAGGGCGCGGTGTCCTCACCGCGCCGCTCGCTCACGTCCGATGAACAACCTTGCGATCGTGTCTGATTCCGGCCAGGCTCCGCCATTATGAAAACCATTTCTATTCTCGCAGCGCTCGTAGTGGCTCTCGTTGTCGGTGCCGCATCGAAATATGATTCCAAAGACAGTGAACAGCGCAAAGGCAAGCTCCTGCATGTGGTCTCCTTCAAGTTCAAGGAGTCCGCGACGAAGGAACAGATCAAGGAGGTTGAGGACGCCTTTCGCGGGTTGAAGAAGAAGATCAAGGAAGTTAAAGACTATCATTGGGGCACGAATGTGAGTCCCGAGAAGCACGACAAAGGTTTCACGCACGGCTTCATTCTTACTTTCAACTCGGAAAAAGATCGCGATGCATACCTGGTACATCCGGACCACAAGGAATTTGGCAAGCTCGTCGGACCCGTCCTGGCCGATGTCTTCGTGATCGATTTTTGGGCGCAGGACTGACCGGCAAGAACTAGTTTGCCCCTCACCCTGGCCCTCTCCCTCAGGGAGAGGGGAAGCCGCCGGCAGAAACGCCTAATTCAGTTCAACTCCCGAATCAATAACATCGTCGAAGGAGATGACGCGCACCTCGGGATCACTTTCGAGGAACTCAGCGGTCTCGTGGAGGATGTTGATGAACTCCACGTCCGGCGTGCCGTTGCGGAAATATTCCCACCAGTGCGTGACGAGGACGGTGAGTCGTTGTTGTGCGACGGTGTTTCTGATGCTCTCCAGCATCTGCGCGTAAGGCCGCTGGCATGACAGCAGACATCCCGGATGGGTCAACAAGACCGTTCCGTTTACGCGCCAGTGCGGGCGGTCTGTCGCCCGTTTAATCAAATACGGCGGCCACCATGTCGCAGGTAACCGCCGCAGTTCGTACCAACCGGTCGAAAGCACACGAAATCTTTTGGCGACTTCCTGTATCGCCTCTCGCGACAGTTTGTCATATGGGGCGACAAAGGTCCTCGGCGCGCCCAAACCGGCCTTGCGAAACTCAGCGCGTCCCGCGTCCAGACGCCGCGCGATCTCCGCTGCGTCACTGCGATCAAATTCAAAATAATCATGCTGCCACCCATGGTGCACGATGCGGTACTCGGGATTTTCTTTCAGATAAGCAACCAGGTTGCTGTTGCTTCCAATGGGCAGTGTCGCCGCCCCGGGTGCCGTCTTCCCGGCCCTTAAGAAGCCTTCGTATTCGCCGCCTGGCGTTTTCACGTCGGTGCGCACATTGGGAATCGTCGCGAGATTCACTGGGAAGCCACGCTCCAGAAATGGCCGATACAGCTTCTCCAGGCAGTCGACCGGCGTCAGCGCATTTGTATCATCATCTCGAATAATCACGTAGCGCATATCCACTGATTACTGATTACTTCCTTTCCTCAACCAACTCCTCATACAATTGCTTCACCTGGCCCGCCAGCACTCGCGTATCGTACTTCGCCCGCGCCAGTTCACGTCCTCTTTCCGTCGCGACGCGCGCGATCTCGGGCTGTGTCAACACGCAGTCGAGCGCGTCGTGAAAACCTTGCGGATTTTGCAAATCAAACAGCCAGCCATTCTCACCATGCCGAATCAAAGCCGACGCGCCCGAAGTGCGGCTGGAAATCACCGGCGCTCCAGCTGACCACGCCTCGAGAATCACCAGGCCGAACGTCTCCGAAATCGACGGGAGCACGACCACCGAAGCTTGCTGCATCAGGCCGATCAGCACTGGGTCACCCGGCGGAAATCCACCGGGCGTCAGCACTTTATCGTGCAACCCCAATTCACGAATTCTCGCCTCCAGCGCAGAGCCATATTCCGCATCCGTGCAGGCTCCGGCGAGGACGACGACCGCATCCGGATGTTTCATGAGAATTGCCGGGGCGCGTTCCGCCACCCATCCCTGGTTCTTAACAGGATCGACCCGCCCGACAATCAGGATCAGCTTCTTGCCGGTGATTTTCGGGAAGGTTTCGCGCGCGGCCGCCCGATGATCCTTTTCAAACACGCTCATCGGCACGCCGTGCGGTTGGACCTGCACTCGCTTGTGTGGAAATTTTTCCCTGAGCAAGGCCGCTTCCCGTTCGTTGCAAGTGAGAATCGCATCGGCCTCAGGCACGACGCGCCGCGAGTTGAACACGGCTCCAAACGCTTTGCCCCACTCCAGACCGCCATAGCTGGGCTCGTGCATTTGACGGCGCAACGTCTCCGGCAAATCCAGATATCCTCCGTGAATCGTCACCACAAACGGCAGGTTGCGTCGTTTCGCCACGGTGAGTCCGATTCCGCCGAGTCGTCCCAGGGCATGCGAATGAATCACCGACACCTCACGCTCTCGCCACAAATCCCTGAGCAGTTCAAAGGAGAAAAGGTTGCCTCCAACTGAGACCATTTGCCCGCGCGTTTGCTTCGAAATCCCCCACACCGGCACGCAAGCGCGAAAGCGCCTGATCTCATAGCCCCGCTCCGCCAAGGGATCTCTCCAAATCGCCGGCGACGGGGTGCCGTTGCCGTTTTGCTTGAGGCGCGGGCAATAAATTACCGGCGTCACCGATGGCTGCAGCCCGTCAAACAATCGCTCGATCGCCGTTTCCGTCCCTCCCCATTCCGCAGGGTTGTATTTGCGCAGAATATGTGCGACGCGCATGGCTAGGCTCCCGTAGGCACGCGACGCCCACCGTGGTGACGGAAGCGGCGCCGTTCGCGTCCGTATGAAACCTCCATCTCCTCCTCAAACCCTTCTTCATCGAGCGCTTCCTGGTAAGCCCATTCGCGGTGTCGAAGGTAATATAAACTCGCCATCGTGCCAACGAGTGCATGGAACGTCATGATGATCGGCGTTTGGCGAAACACCCATTCCGTGAGGCTTTGCAGGAACACCCCCAACAAGGCGAAAAAGATGCCCACGCCCAACCGCCGCATCGGCGCTTCAGACCGCCGCCAGAAGAAACTCGCGCCAACCCAGAACCATCGCATCCACAACAGCACAAACGCCACCAGACCAATCCAACCCATTTCTCCGACGGTGATGATGCCCAGATTGTGCGCCGGAGGCGCATACTTAGCGCCCCAGTCATAGACCACCGGGCTGTCGAGCATTGACCTCGGGATATCGTCGTAATCTTCATAGGGCACGCCCGTTAATTCCCCGTATCGTTTGCTGACCCAGTATGACCAGTTGTTGAGCCCGACCCCGTTGGGCCGCTCGTTCAGGATCGCTTTCGCCAATCCAAAATATTGCCCACGGTTCTCGAAACCTTTCGTGTCCTTTTCTTTTTCGAGGTCAGTCTCGCCGAAGCGTTCCTTCAAGTTTTGCCAATTTAGCGCAGTCATCCCGACCAATCCGCACACGATCAATGTCGTCAGCGCAAGTTTCTTGAACGTAATCTTCCACGACATGCAGAACGCCGTCGCCCCAAGGGTCACCAGCGCGAACGCTGGAATTCCTGTGCGCGAGACCGTCAGCAAACTTCCCACGCACGCCAGCGCAATGGCTCCGTAGCAATAATATTTCAGCCATTTGCTTTCCCATGCCGCTGTCGCTGCCGCCACCAAAACCGGACCCGTCATGCACAAATACATGGAAAGGCTGTTCGCGTGATCCAGCGTGCCGGTCGCGCGGTCCACATGCAAAAACACACGATGTTTGATTGCCAGCAATCCTTGCAGCCAGACCGCCGTCGCGATTGCCATCACCAGGTACTTCAACTCTTTCTCGCTTTGCACGTGCAGCGCCGCCGCCCAGAAAACCATGATCGCGCGGATGATTTTCGATACTTCGAACATCCCGAACAATTTCGGCTGCGAAATAGTCACCGAAAAAATCGCGACCGCCAGGTACAAGAGCATGAACCCAAAGCTGGCCGGAAAATAAAACCGTTTTTGGTGCCTCTGTGGCGTGAGGATCGTGCTAAACAAGATCGCCCACGCGCAAATATCTATCAGGGAGAACTCGAATCCACGCGTAGTCCCCCGATACCATTCGGCGCTCATCAAGTTCACGTCCATGCGCTCGCTGACCACCGCCCCGGCGAGCAAGAAGAAGAACGCGAAGTTCCGCAGTCGCGGCATCAGGCACAACACGACGGTCCCGCCGACAATCGCCAGCGGAATCCCAGTCAAGGCGATGAGATCTTTCAGTTGCACACGAAATACTATGCTTGGCGCACGTTGCGTCGCTCAGTAGTAGAAAACGTCTGTGCTCGTCACTCCGGGGCGGCACGGACCGACACTCTGGAAAATCCGAAACCGTTTCGCATGGTTCTTCATGCGCAATCCAGGGTACCGCCATGAGTCATCGACGACGATGATTCCGCCCGGTCTGACGTGCTTCTCCGCGTAGTAAAAGCAAATCGGGCGCACGTGCGTCCACTCTTCGCTTCCGTCGATCGAGATCACGTCGAACTGCTGATCCGGCATCGAATGCAGATACTCCGAATTCTCGAATCCAATCGGATTTTTGAAATCGAAGGGCCGGAAGCGCATCTCAACATTTTGGATTTCTTTTTCGAGCAAGCGCTTGGTCACCAGTTCATACCACTTGGCGTTGTCTTCAATGGCGCAAACGAACTTCGTCCGCCGGGAATAGAACAGTGTCGACCCCCCTGAGCCATACTCGCACACGATCATGTGTGGCCGAAGAAACGCCGCGAGGAAATCGTTCGCCGCATACGAGAACCACGGCATTTCCAGATCGAGCGGCGATGATCCATTGATCAAATTGTGCTCAATGCATCGCGGTAGATAATTGGGGTGGACCAACAGGTCGGCAACCAGCCTTCCTAGTTTGCGGGGAATGCTTCCTTTCATACTTTCTCGGGTGTTACGGTCGTTACGGTTGTTGTCAGTTCACATACCTCTTTCGGGGTCGCGTCCGGCTTGAAGTCTTGCAGACGGGGACTCTTCGTGTCGGGCCAATAGGTCTCGAATCCGTCCTTCAAAAAGTGATAAGCCAGCCAGCAGGAAAACACGCTGATCCCAAGCCCCAGGATTCCGGCCGGCAGGTGGGCGAGCTTGTGAAATCCTTTGATTCCGTCCAGTCGCATGAATCGAAACGACAGCGCGTCGGGAAACAAGTGCCAGAAATGTCTCGTTCGCTGCATGTGCGCGCGGATCAGTCGACGCAGCCAGTCCGGGTCGAACCGGTCCTTGTCGTGCAGCGTTTCGGCGAGGTTCAGCCGTTCCTCGAGGCGCAATGTCGGCAAGTACTCGTCGACCAGCACGTGCACGATCGTCTGCCCGATCATCTGCCGTTTCTGGTTTCGCAATATCTCCAGTAAACCCATGTACGCCTGGAACACGTGCGACGCATCTGCCGCGCGCATGACCCGGCTCGGTACCCCGGGCCGGGTCAGGAAAAAAGTACAGACGAGCGTCTTGATAAATCCGTCTTCACACGCCATCAGGTCTCGAGGCAGGTATATATTGCGCGCGACGGGCGTGCGAATGCAGTAGAGCTGGCCGCTCAATTGCGCCGGCAAACTCTGCGTCATGCGCGAGGTCGCGAGTGAAATACGCTCGCGCCAGGTCTTGCTTCTCCTGAATGAAATGTCTTTTAGAGGCTCGTCTGTCGCCACGCTGGCGCTCTTGTTGGTTTGCAAGGTCGCGTACATGTTCCAGAGCGTCGCCGGGTTGTGCACCACGATGTCGCCGTCTGACAGAATCAGGCATTCGGCTTCGCGGGCGGACAACCGGTGAACAAACTGGTTCCAGGCGTGCAGTTTTCCGGGCCGGGCCAGTGGGACGACCTGGCATTGAAAGGCCTCCGCGAATGGATGCGAGGCGCTTTGTTCCTGGAACATTTTTTGTGCGATCTCGACGGTATTGTCCGTGCAGCCATTGGCCACGCAGATGATCTCACACAGCCATCCGCGCTTTGTGAGTTCTTCAAACAATGTCTGCCGGAACAACGATTCCAGCATTGCGCCGATCGCGTCCTGCTCGTTGCGCACGATGATGCCAATCGACAATCGGATGGCGCCTGTCCCTTTTGGGGCAATCCTCAGTTCCTGCGTCATTGGTGAACGCATCATAGGCCCGGCTCTCCGCACGGTTTAGTGGGTCATGTCCTAAAAATCCTAGGGCTAAAACCCCAATTTTCCGCCGAGCACGGTCAATATAAGCTTTGGATATTGGCGATTTATGAAGGTGGGGCTCTCCATGTGCGCTTGCGTTGGCGTCACGTTCTTTGTTCGGTCGCAAAACACCCCCCAATCTTCACCCCAGCCAGAGTCAACGAATGCCGTCGTTGCCGCGGCTGTCACCCAACCCTCCGCCTTGCCACTGAGCGGCAAGGCTTCGTGGTATGGCGAGGAAAACCGCGGCAAACTCATGGCCAATGGTCAACCCTTCGATCCCGACAAGCCCACGGCTGCCTCCTGGTTTTATCCGTTGGGCGCTCGCGTTCGCGTCAGCCTCAGGATTGATCCCCGGGTGTTGAATCCCCCGCCGCAACGCACGGTCTGGGTCACAATCACAGACCGTGGGCCGCATCGCCGGTTCGTGCGTAATGGCCGGATTATTGACCTCAGTTACAGTGTCTTTCGCCTGCTTACTGATCCCGACGTGGGGCTGGTTGACGTCATCGTCCACCCGGAGCCACAGCCTGAACAACTCGCACTGCGTTCTCCGGGGTGATCACCGCATATCGCACGCCGCGGATTTGCACTACACACAGGGGTAAGTCTGGTGCCATGAGTGATCCACTGGTTTCCATTATCATTCGTTCCTTCAACGAAGGTTGGGCCCTTCGGCACACACTCCCAGCGTTGCGCTGCCAGAATTACGGTCATTTCGAATTGATTGTCATCGATTCCGGCTCCACCGACGGTTCGCAGGAAATGATTCGCGCGGTCAACCCCGACCATTTCATCCAGCTCAGGCCGCAGGACTATAACCCCAGCCGCGTCATGAATCGCGGTATGGAAGTCGCGCGCGCTGAATTCGGCATTTTCCTCAACGCCGATGCCACACCCGTTGATCAAAACTGGCTGCGTCCGCTCGTTACGACACTTTTTGATCCGAAGACCGCCGCTGTTTATGGCCGCCAGGTCCCGCGCCCGGATTGCCGCGCGGTTTACGCCTGCGATTACGAACGCTGCTTTGGCCGCAAGCGCGAGTCCAAACGCTGGGACCATTTCTTCAGCATGGTGAGCAGCGGTTTGCGCAAAGACATTTGGTCGCGGCGCGGCTTCCTGGAAAAACTGCAGTATTCCGAGGATGACGAATACACGCGCTGGTGCCGCGCGCAGGGGTACAAAGTTGTCCATTGCCCTGAATCCGTCGTCATCCACTCTCACAATTACACTCCGGCTCAGGCTTATAGGCGCAGCTACGGTGAGGGGCGAGCACTAGCCGCGGTTTGGGAACACGATCCTAACCGTTTCAACTGGCCGCGCACCGTTCTCGGTGGATGGCTCAATGACATCCGACGCGATCTCTTTTATTGCGCAAAGACAGGCCGCCTCATCGAATGGCCACATGCGATTCGCATCCGCTGGAATCAACGACGCGCGCGCCTCGCCGGCTTCCGCGACGGCTGGTCTCATTACCGCACTCCCTGCCATGGTAACAACGTGCCCGCTCCAGTCCATCTCGCCTGAGGTCGGGACACTTGGGTCAGCCGAAACGGCCCGCTCGCGTCCGCAACCCCGTTACACCGTTGATGGAGGTGACGCTCTGGAAGGATATCTCGAACACAGCTGCCAACTCGTGAGGGAAGCGGTCCTCAGCGTTTTTCCGCGAGCGAACATCGAAGGCCTCCTGCTCGGCGGCGGATATGGCCGAGGTGAAGGAGGCGTGCTTCAAAGTGCTGAAGGCGAACGTCCTTACAACGATTTGGAGTTTTATATTTTTGTTCGTGGGAATCGCCACCTTTTCGAGCGCCGCCATCGCGACACGCTGCATCAACTCAGTCACGATCTCGCGCCAAGGGTCGGCGTCGAAATTGAAGTTAAGGTTCTCACGCTGGAAGCGCTTCGCCGCGCCGCGATTTCGATGTTCTTTTACGACATGCTCGCCGGCCACAAATGGCTTATCGGCAGCGACGAACTCTTCCACAGCTGCAAACACCATCGTGCGGCGCATCTCCTGCCGGTCTCCGAAGCGACACGCCTCCTGATGAACCGCTGTTCGGGGCTGCTCTTCGCCCATCAACATCTTGCCGCGACGCCGTGCAAAGCCGACGACGCGGACTTTATCCGGCGCAACATTTCCAAGGCCCAACTCGCCATGGGCGATGCGATCCTGGCGGCATTTGGCCGCTACCATTGGAGCTGCCGCGAACGCCACGAGCGGCTCGAAAAATTCACCGTGCCGATTCCCTGGCGCAGTGAATTGATCGAGCACCATCGCTGCGGAGTTGAGTTCAAACTTCATCCGTTCCGCAGCGACGAATCGCGCGATCAACTCGCCTCCGATCTGAACGCGATTACCAGCTTCGCCTGCGATGTTTGGCTCTGGCTGGAAAGCAAACGCCTGCACCATTCGTTCATCTCGCCGCGCCATTATGCGACGAGCCGCTTGCAGAAATGGCCCGATTCCACAGCGCTCCGCAGCGGGTTGCTGAACCTCAAGCTCTTTACACAGCCTGTGATTCACAAAGGTATGAGGCATCCGCGCGAGCGCATTCTTGAATCACTTGCATTGCTGCTTTGGGAGCCTGTCGCATTGAGTGACTCGTGTCTTCGCGAGTTGCTTCAAAAAAGTCTTCGGGCTTCGCTGTCCGATCGCGCAACCGCGGTCTCGAGATATCGAGATCTGTGGTCTCAGGTGAGTTAACGCTGATAGACCGGCAAAAGCTGCAAAGGCGGCGTGAGTGAAAGCACGGCCATGGCCGTCGTGTAAGTGTTCCCGAACATACTGTCCGAGCCGTTCGGTTCGGGCGGCCATTCACCTGAAGAACGCTGGCTACGGACCAACACTGCCGCGAGGTTCGGAAAAAATTGTTTCCAATATTGGCCGCCCAACTGGGCCATGGCCTGGCTGCAATAATAGGTGCTGTAAAAAAAGCGGTCACCGCTGCCGATGCGTTCTCCGAAAGCGCGAAACGGATATTTCAACAGCCATTCGCCGGCCCGCTGCGCCACCGTTGTCTCGTGTTTTCCCGCCATCGCCAGCGAGAGAACACCAGCGCCAACCATCCCACGGCTGAACCGCCTTTCGCTGCCCGTTTTTCTGTAGAAAAAGACACCCTGGTTGTTGTCCCAACAGTTCTCAACAAACAGCACCGCATCATCGATATACTGCTTCGGCACGTCGAATTCCGCATTTTTCGCGGAGCGCAAGAACATCAGTTGCCAGGCAGTAACTGACAGGTCCGACTCGCCATAGGTGTCTGAGTAGAGGTAGCGCCAGCCACCCACTTCACTGGGACTTTGCTTGGGCAATGTTTGATTGCGTCGCGTGAAATTGAGCGCCGCCAGGATCGCGGGCTTGAGCCGCGCTGCGCGTGTGCGATCCGTCATGCCGTAGACTTCGGTCAGCATCAGAGCGGCGATCGCGTGATTGTAATTGGCAGTCTTACCGCTGGTCGAGCGATACGCGCCGCCCCCGCTGTAGGCGAGCAATCCATCGGCTTGTTGCGTACGAAGCACAAAGTCGATCGCCTTCTCAAGCGTCCGCCCATAAGGCCCTTCGCCCGGCAAATGACCCTTCGAAAGAAATGCCATGACTGTGAGGCTCGTGGCGGCGGGCTGCGCATTGTCCGGAGCCTCAATCGAACCGTCACTGTCCTGCTGTTTGGCCAGCCAGGCGAGAGCGCGATCAATCGATTGCTCGACCGAGGTCCACGCCTGTGGCGACAAAGCGCTCGCGAGCGACTCCGAGCCGGACTTGGGCGGAGTGGAAGACTGGGAGAAGCTATCACTGATCAGTACGAGAAGAATCAAAACGGAAAGCCAGTGCAAACCGCGTATCGTGAGTCCCTGGATTTTTCGCATAGGCTGCCGAACAGAGTTCGGCGATACAGCAGAACGGAGTTCTGCGTTACTTCTGTTGCGCATCGGTTGCCGATTCCGAGATGATCTTGAAATAATTCTCGATCGCCTGGCGGTATTGCTCCGGCGGCGTATTGTCGCGGCCCTGGAGCAAATCCTTCTGGAGTTTTGAGACGAGCTTGTTCCACGCTTCGCCGCGCGCCTTCGCATCGGCTGTTTCCGTTACGCCGTTCTTGCGCGCTTCGGCGAGTGCCTTCTGCGCGCTTTCCCGAGCCTGCTTTTCAAGTTGTTGGGCCTTGGCTTTGCCCTCCTGGGCCTGCGCCTGCGCAGCCTGCGCTTGAGCGCGACCCATTCCCTGGCCGGGATTCGAGCCCGGTTTCATCCAGTCTTTGATGACCGTGACATTGATGGGCCGGCACGGAATTCCAAGACCTTCCGCCGCCCTCTTTTCATCTTCCAGCAAGGCCAACAGGTTCTCCAGGCCGGGCGCCTGACCAGCAGCATCAGGAGGGGGCGCTTCGTCGAGCTTCGCAATAATCAAACGCATCAACTCGTCAAAGGTATTCTCTGCGAGAGCGAACGCCGGGACGACACCATTGAGGATTTCTTCGGCGGCTTTGACGTCGCGAACTGAAAGCTGACTCACCGATGTGCCCTGCGGTGGAATAATGTCGGTTTGCGTGGTCTTGTTGAGTTCCGCGGCTTTCTTCGCGATCTCGTCGGACATTTGGGCGACCTGCGTTTCAACGGTTTCGAGCTTGTCACCGAGCGTGACGGTCTCCTGGGTGACGCGGCTCTGCACGATTTCGGCGGCTTTGGGAAAATCACCATTGTTGAACGACTCTGCGATCTTCATCTGACCAGAGTGGGCGCTGATCAAAGACTCGACATCAACCAGCCGGTTCGCGACGTGCGCAGTCATTTTCGCTTTGTTGGTCGAATTCACTTCGTTGAGCTCAGACAAACTCTCACGCATGGCGCGTAATTCAGTCAACGCCTGCTGTGCAGCTTCAGGCTTTTCTGCCCCCTCCGCCGTAAGCTGAGCAATTTTCTCGGCGCGCGTGAGCACGGGTTGCACCTTCGGATCGTCCGCCTTCACGTCGAGGGGCAGCCACGTTTCGAGATTTTCACGGAACTTCGTCGCGTCCTCCACGACCTTCTTCTGTTCCGCCGCATAACCTTCGCGGAACTGCGGAAGCAACGCCGCGCGATCTGCTTCCGGTGTTGCGTTCCATTTTGCGACCTGCTCCTTGATTTGCTTTTGGCGTTCGGCAAGCAGCGTCATCTGATCGCGGTAGCTGGTGCCCTGCAACTCAAGCATCGCCATGTAACGGCGGAGCATTCGCGGATCTTCGCCGAGGACCTTGGCGAGCTCGGCCGTGATTTTCTTTTTCTCTTCGAGCAACTCCTTGAGTTTCTTCGCGAACTCTTCGTCCACTTCGGTGATCTTGCGGTCGTAGGAATTAATTGCCGGCTTGGAGCTGCCAAGCAGGGCCTGAGTATCTTCGAGGAAAATCTGGTACATCTTGTTCAGCTTCTGCATCGCGTCGGCAATCTGCTGATCGCGCTTCACGGTCTCATAAGTCTTGGTGAGATCGGCGAGCATTTCTCGCGCGCGAGCGATGTGGAACGAAGCCTTGTCAATCGGCGCGACATTGCTGCTCGCGCTCGCGGCCGGAATCGCGACGGTGCCAAGACTTTTGTCCGCGGGGACGATGTGCGCGTCGCCAATGTTATGAAGCTGGAGCCCGATGAAGGCATAAGGCGTTCCCGAAGTCCTGGCTTTGAGATCGCCAATCGCCTGCTGCGACTCGCCCAAATGTCCTTTGGCCTCCTTCAATGCCACGGCATGCGCTTGCTGCAAGCCGTCCGCTGAAGCGGCGGGCTCTTTGAGGGAGTCGGTCCTTTGTTGGGCTTTCGCGAGCAACTCTTTCAGGCGCTCCAGCACGGGATCAATCGCAATTTCAAGTTTCTTGCGCTTCTCGCCTTCGAAGCTACCCGCCCATTCATCCACACTGACGTTGCGTGGCTTGCATGACGCGCACTGGCCGGCATCAAGCATCCGCTTTTCCATGTCGTTCGGCGGCGGACGGTCGCCTTTGCTCTCCTTCTGCTCGGATTGCTTGGCCGCTTTGGCGGCGAGCGAAGACGATTTGTTTGAAGATTGTTGCGCCTTGCTTTCCTGCCCTTCGGACCCTTTCGATGCGTTTTCTCCTTCCTTCTTTGAAGCTTCAGCGACCTGCTGCTGTTCTTTGTCGTCCGGCTTCGCTTCGCTCTGGTTCTGTTGCTGCTCACTGGCCTTTGCCTCGGAGGCGCTGGCAAGCTGCTGCGATGACTGCTGCTGTTGCGCCTGCGCGCGCGCTTCCGCGAGGCTGGCGGAAGCAGGCGTTTGCTTCGTATCCGTGACCTGCACCACGTAAGAGAGTTGGTCGCCGTGCTTCAGGCCGAGCGCTTTCGGGTCGAGCTCTACCGTTTTCTTCAGCTGCTTCTTACCCGCTTCCCCTTGAAGCTCGACGGGAATGGTGACCGTGTTCGTCTCACCGTTGGCCTTCGTGGTCTCAACAATGACCTCAGCCTTCGCGACGCCGAAATCATCCGCTGCTTCGAAAGTCACGTTTACCTTCTCGCCTGGGAGCACCGCGATATCGTCGCTCGGTTCCAGAATCTTCACGCTCGGTGCCAGGTCTTCATAAATACTGATGCGGCACGACGGCTTGTTCTTGTTCTCCAGCTTGAATTTGTTGATGGCTGCGGCGGCGAAGGTGAAGCTGTTCGTGGGTCGCGAACGGAATTGATACCAGTTGTCCGCGCCGGCCGTCAGTTGAGTCGACTGCCCATTGCCGAAATCCAGCAACATGCGATCCAGCGGCTGATCGGAACGGAAACTCACTTCGACTTCACTGCCTTCCAGCACGCGCACGGCATTTGGCAGTGACGTTTTCTCTTCCTTCGGTAGCTTGCTATAACTCGGCGGCGTCACCTTCAGCTTTACTTCGGAAATCTTCGGACGATCGACCGCGGTGATGCGGTACCACGGCGTCTGTCCATCGCCGGAGCGAATACGGTACTGAAACGAGTCAGACACATCCTCTATGGAATGCTGGAACGCATCCGCAGCGCCGGTCTTGGCTGTCATCGTCAAGGTCTTGCTTCCGGAACGTTCCGAGCGGATGAACAATTTGGCAGGCTGTTTAGGGAGACGGCCTTTAATCGTCGCATTCACGGTGAGCCCCTCGCCCCTGGCGACCCACACGTCTGCAGGTGAAGCGTTGACCTGCGTGAGTGAAATCTCTTTGCCCGGCATCCAGAAGCGCTGCACCAGGCGGGTTGCCTGCGTGAAACTCACGACCAAAAGCAGCGCGAGGACGGCGCCAGCACCGATCAACCAGCGGCTCGCTCGAAATGCCGGTTGCGCCGAAACGACAGTTTTGGGAGTGATGCCGGTATTCGCCAATTCCGCTTCTGACGCGACCTTGTGGATCATCGCTTCGGACCCACGCACTTCCGGCGCATCCTGATTCTGCGAAAGTTCGGTGACAGTGGACCAGCGCTCTTCGAGTTGTGGGAGGGTGGCATCGACTTCGCGCGCCGTAGATACAATGGTTCGTTTGCGAAACAACGGACGCAAGCACCAGTATCCGAATGCGACTACCCCCACGCCGATAGCGAAACCGGTCATGATATGACGGGGCAGCGGATCGAACCAGCCGACAAGCCAATCCGTCAGCATTGCGATCAGCATTGCGCCGAGAAATGCGGCGACTGTGAGGAACAGCCCTTCGAGGAGAGTTAGCGTGATGGCCCGCCGGCGAATGGCGCGCAGCTTTTGCGCGACGCTTTTGGGAAGATCGGCCCCGCTTTGATTCGCATTCATATGCCCCTTTTATTTACATTAACCACATAGTTCCATCGCCGCGTGACGCTTGCAATCAATAACACCGGCGCAGTTTCGATGGTTGCATCGCATTGCTCCACACAATATCCGTCTAAAGCCGGGACTCCGACGATCAACCGTTACCATTGTTAAACGCTGTTGATGGCGGGTTTAGTCGAGGAAAGAGTGTCCGGCCGTTGACTTTCGCGCGCGCCGGCATCGGCGGGCGCAAAACCCGCCGATGTAAGTTGCTGCCGTTATTGCACTTGCAAAGAATTTCGGGTTTTTTCTGGGTTTGAGAAGGAGGGCTGAACCGCAGCAATCCAGACGCCTTTCAAGCAGTCGCCGACCCGTCGACCCTACCCCAGGGCGTATTTCAGGGAGGCGCGCACATTGGCGTCCTCGAACGCCAGTTGGCGTTCGAAGGCCATTCCGGTGGTCTTTGGCAATGGCTTGCTGGATTTTTTTGATTTGACCGTGCCAAGCGAACGCGCGAGCGCTGAGGCAGGAGCGTCTTCCATTGTCGCCCAATAGCCGTCGGTCAGACAGGGAATCCGCAATGGATCGCGCGTGATCATTTCAAGATTGAGCTGAATCGCCGGGTTTGCCTTTTCGAGAATCTCGATCATTCGCTTGAGATCCAGAAATCCATCGCCAAGCGGCACTTCTGAAAGGAAAAAGCCGTCTGCGGCTTCCTGCACGGCCATGTCTTTGATATGGGTTGAAAATGCGAATGGCGCGAGCGCCTTGACGACCTCCATCGCGTCTTCCAGGAGCGCGATGCTGTTGCCGATGTCAACACACACGCCCACCCATTCACTGCTGATTCGCTGGAGGATGCTGAGGAGTTCGGGCACGAGCCAGTCTTTGTGGTTTTCAATGGCAACACGAAGTCGATGACGCCGCAGAATCGGTTCGGCAAGAGCCAGCGAATTCCACGATTTTTCGCGGAACTCGCGAAATGCTTCGACCGTCTTAAATGTCTCGTAGCGCCGCCCTCCGAGGCAGGCGGTTCGAAACAGCATTGCGCCAGCGTCGCGCGCCAACCGAACGTCGTTCTCAAAACGAGCGGTATCAGACTCATTTGCCGGCAGCGCGAACTGGGCCTCGAAATACATCTGGTGCTCTTCTGCTTTCGTTTTAATTCGCCGCGCATATTCCGTGTCCTTCGCGCCGCTTGTGACCTGCCCCCCTCCCGCACCGAGTTGATGCGCGTATTCCAGGAATTCCAATGCATCGGAAAACTTTGCAGCGGCGTGCTTCTCTTTGGCTGCCCGCCAGTGGAAACCGTAGGAGTGCATTCCGATGCCGAGTCGCTTCGCGAACGGTCTGTCTGCCGCCGAAAGCTGATTACACGTCAACGCCGCGGTCGTCCCGGCGAGCACGCCCAACATTTTTCGTCGGGTCATCATGGTTCGATCAGGAAAGCAGCGCCTTCAATTGTGCGTCCCATGGCGCGCGATAAGGTCGCGTGAGCATTGCCGATGCTTCGGAATCGCCAATGACGTCCTGCTTGCCGGAATCCCATCGCAGCTTTCGCCCAACTCGCGCGGAAATGTTCGCGAGGTGGCAAGCCGTCACGACCTCGTGAGCACTTTGGAGATCGGATACCGGCTCCTTGCGCGACTTGACGCAGTCGAGGAAGTGACGCGCGTGATCGAGCAATTGATTCTTGCGATCGCCCGAAGTGTCTTTCACGGCTTCAGTGCGGAGTTGGTTTGGCACATCCTCTTCAGGTTGCGGCCCCCCAATTGGATGCCCGCCCATGATTCGGGCAACGACGTTCACCGGCTTCTCCTTTTTATCGGGAACAATTTCAGATCCGTCGCGGGTGATTGCGAGGGTGCCTTTGGTGCCGTGGAACAACAGGTTCGGTGTGTTCGGCACCGTGCCTGACGCGGCACATTCTCGTATCTGACAAACCACCTGAAAACCGGGATACTCGAGGATCGCATCCTGCACGTCGGGCACAGGATGCGATC
>Ga0193697_1000071_pt1 | contig 38635 bp, 34 predicted proteins | sample L3m2metaG_FD_145073 | JGI IMG/M metagenome (GOLD analysis project Ga0193697, IMG submission 145073) | Soil microbial communities from a riparian zone of the East river system, Colorado, United States - L3m2 | ecosystem: Environmental > Terrestrial > Soil > Riparian zone | place: USA: East River...
CGCAACCGCCTTCGCCGATTTTTTGGAGCAACTTGTAACGACCAATTCGGTCACCGGGTTTCTCGGTGATCGACGCGATCAATTCGGTCCCGCCCGACCCAAGTCCTGACCGCGGCAGCGCGCCCGACATGGCCGGGGTCTCCATGAATCCGCCGATCTCTTCCTCCTCACGCAATAACTGTTCGACACGCTCGCGCAGCGGGTCGTCCGTGCCGCAAACCGCATCCAGAAACCCGGCACGTTCTGCGACGGGTTTTTCGAGCGCGCCGAGAAACAGTTCACGCTCACGCGCGGCAGGATTGGATTTCGGGTCGCTGCTCATGGAGCTGTCCATTATACTTGCGCAAAACAGGCCGAAAGTCCGCCGAAAAATGGCGGATTCGGCACTCGAACAATTCAACTCCCCGGAGAAGCGCTAGTGCGTAACCCGGTAAAAGCGCGGCGGGGCCGTGGCTGAAGTGTCCGTCACTCGCACAGTTGGCCAGTCGTTCGTATAGCTGAAGAGGTCACGCCATTGAACGAGGTCGCTGGAATATTGGAGATTATATCGGGTTCCGACTTCGCCGCTAATATCCAATTCGGTCTCTGACGAGTTGCGCCTGACAATGCCTTCAAACCATCCCCGAGCGACGCTCGCCGATTGGGCGATCGCATTTGGTTGTCCGACCACAACGAAGGTCTCATTGCCGAAGGCGACGTCATACAAAAAATAATTTCCGATCTGCGGGCCGATGCGCGTTTCGTTCCAGTCCACGCCGTTGGTGGAATGCAACAGAATATGCCGCGATTGATTGAGCGAGCCGACCGCGACGTAAGTGCCGTTTCCAAAGCCCATCCCTGAAATGTAATAATTGGTGAAACTCAGGACATGCGACATCCAATTCTCCCCATCGAGCGATGTCAAGGCGGCCCGCGCGCCGCCATAGGATGTTAGAGTCACGAACTGACCGTTGCCATAGGCAACCCCAAGATGACCGGCGTATGGCGAACTCCGGGGTGCCCAATCGACACCGTTTGAGGAGACAAAGATCGCTCTGTTAGTGCCCTTAAAGCCATCTCCGACCGCCACAAACCGTCCATTGCCGTAGGCGACGTCGGAAAGGCTTGAGTTCGCGTCGAAGGTCCAGTTGGACCAGTTTACCGCGTCAGGTGAAGTATAAATGGTGGCGCGATAATTCCCACCACTGACCGGATATCTTCCCACAGTTACGAACAACCCGTTACCGTGGGCAATCCCATTGAGGTTAAGCGACGTGGTGTTGGAGATGCTGAAACTGCTCCAATTCTCGCCATTGGTCGAGATGGCGATAGTTCCATTCGCTCCCACGCCGACGAATTTGCCGTCGCCGTACGTTATCGCCGTAATTGCCTGGGTCGAGCCGTAAGTCCGTCGCGTCCAGGAAATACCATCCTCAGAACTCACGATCACGCCTGAAGTGTCGTACCCCGCAGCGACGAACTTCCCTCCGCCGTAGGCGACGGTGGAGAAATTGGCAAAGCCTGAGATTCCGGAAGAGCGATAAGTCCAATGATCCAGCGCCGCGCCCGGAGCTTTCCCGGCTGCCGCTATTAATAGAACGACCGTAATGGCGGTCTGGCCTTTCACGATTGATTTGAGTCTAAACAAAAGCAGGCGTGGCTCTCAAGTCAGACAGCAAATTTTTTGGTGTCGTTTTTTCCGGACCAAATCCTCACTTGCTCCTTGAGTACAATCCTCAGCCACCAGTAACGCGATGGAGAAAGGCATCGAGTGCGGCTTGAACGTCACGGGTATGCTGATCGAGGCTGATCGACTTGGCAGCGATTTCGATGAGTTGCGCGCCCGGAATTTCGCGGGCAAGTTCTTCGCCGAATTCCCAGGGGTGAATTGGATCGTTTCGATTTGCGAGCACCAGTGTCGGCGCTTTGATCGCGCGCCAAAGCTTGCGATCGCCGCAGGGAGTGTCGGAGATAAGGATGTCGAGCTTGGAGGCCGTTTCCTGGGCATGCGGACTTTCGAACTGTTCGGCGAGCGAGGTCGCGACATCCGGCCAGCGGCGGAGCGTGTCGTGGTATTCGACGGTCTGACGAAACAGTTCCTGTCCGCGCTTCGGGCCATGCTCGCGGAGCAATTGCGAAATCAATGTAAAGATATGAACGTTCCAGGGATGCGGACCTTCAAGCCACGCAGGGCGAGAAAGAACGAGCGCGGCCACGCGATCAGGATATCGCACGCAAAAGTTCAGCGCGACCCCGGCCCCCATCGAGATGCCCCCGACAATCGCGCGGTGGATCTTCAGGTTGTCCATCAGGGTGCGCAGATCGTCAGCAAACGTGTTGAAGCGGAGGCCTTTGGCGTCACCCATGGGCGTGGTTGCGCCGTGACCGCGCGCGTCGAAAGCAATCAGACGAATACTGCTTGGCGGAAGAAAGAGGCTGAAGGGCTGCGTGATGTCCGCGCCAAGGCCGTGCTGAAAGAAAAATGGCGTGCCGCTCCCGCCGCTGTCGCGGTAATGAAACGTGAGGGTGTCGTGAGAGAAAACCGGCATGCGTTACTTCGCGGCGGCGATATCCATGACCGCGAGCCAGACGAATTCGAGGAACTTCCGCAGCCCCGCAACCGAAAGGCGCTCGTCATTGCCGTGGAAGCGATTGCTTTCCTCTTCGGTCATGACGCTGCCAATGCCATACGCCTGCACGCCTTTGGCGCGGAGTTGCGCCGAATCGGTGGCGCCGGTGAGGAGAATCGGGATGGTTGCCGCGTCGGGAAACATGTGCCTTTGGGCGCGTTCGAGAGCCTTGAACATTTCGGTGTCCAGGCGCGACGGCGGCGCGGCCGGGCGCGCTTTGCCGCTACTGGCGGAGACAACTTCAACTGCGGGATCGTCGATCACGTCGCGCAGAGTTTGCAGAAATCGATCGAAGTCTTCGTCGGGAAGTGCGCGAACGTCGACGGTGGCCAGCGCATCGCCCGGGATTACATTCACACGGAAGCCGCCCTTGATAATATTCGGCGAAAGGGTCGTGCGTAGCATCGCATTGTAACTGACGTTGCTGGCGCGGAGTTTTTCCTGAACGAGGGGCCCAACCACCGGGTGCTCAAGATGCTGGTAGAGGAAAGCCTCTTCAGGCGGACTGAGTTTCGCGAGGCGCGTGAAAAATTCGCGACTGGTTTCGTTGAGGCGCATCGGCGGCTGCCACGCTCCGATCTTCGCGATAGCGGCAGCAAGATGCACAATTGGGTTGTCCATGCGCGGCTTGGAACCGTGGCCACTGGTGCCTTTGGCGGAAAGCAACACGGGGCGTGGAACTTTCTCGGTTGCCGAGACTGCCACGTATCGCACACGGCCGTCCTTTTCGTAGATCGAGCCGCATTCATGACGGGCAAATTCGCAAAAGACTTTCTCCCAATGTTTCTCGACGATGAAGTCGATGCCGCATGTCGTCGTTGCTTCCTCGCCGGCTTCGGCCAGAAAGATCACGTCGCGCTCCAGGGGGACCTTGAGACGGTGAAGCATTAAAAGAACCTCGAGGCATATAGACGTCATGCCTTTGTCGTCGGCAGCCCCGCGCCCATAAATGAAGCCGTCTTTGATGACCGCCGCGAATGGATCGACAGACCATTTCTCGCGCTCCACGCCGACGACGTCCAGGTGGCCCATGAGCAGGAGCGGCTTCTTTGTGCCATTTCCTTTGATGCGCGCGACGAGATTACCGCGCCCGGGCTCCAGTTCGAGAATCTCGGACGCGATGCCCGCTTTATCCAAATATGTTTTGAGGAACTGGGCCCCCCTGGTTTCGTTTCCGGGCGGGTTGCTGGTATCGACTTTGATGAAGCCAGAGAGGATTTCGATGGCTTCTTTGTGCCCAGCGTCGAAATCGGGAGATTGCGCGGCAAATGCGCTGACGCCGAGGAACGCTAGACAGGCCAAGCCCCGCAAGACCTTCATGCGTGAACTGTTTGGGATTTGCAGTCCACTGGCAACGCAAATGGAGTGAAACTTTTGCGAAAAACCCCTTGCGCACAAAGGTGCCGGTTGTATATTGGCCTTCCTTGGAACGCGGGGTGGAGCAGCCTGGTAGCTCGTCAGGCTCATAACCTGAAGGCCGCGGGTTCAAATCCCGCCCCCGCAACCAACTTCTTAATTCAAGCGAAGGTTTCTCCAATAGGCATTTCCTGCAACGCGGTTTGGGACGAGGACACGCTGGTAAAGCCGCGTTGCAGGAAATGCTCCCGCGAATTCTCTAAGATCGATTCTAAGTTCCTGCCAACGCCGGCCGCCTTCGTTTCCGCCTTCGATGATGCGCTTTTCGAGCAGTTTGTTATTTGCGTAAACGTTGAGTTCCCAGGCGCGGCCTGTATCGGCGGCAACCTGAACTTCGAGTGAAGGGCTTTTGCTCAGCTGCGCAGTGCGGCGCAGAACAACGCCGCGGACTTCGTCGCGCGGGTAGGTGGCGAGCACATCCCCATCGAGATGTGTGATACCGCGAATTCCAGCCATGCCGCCGCCCGCGCCGCCGAACCCGGCACGCTCCAGCTTCCAACCTGAGTTCCAATATTTTGTGAGGTCGGCGAGCGAAAAGATCTCTGCGGATTGCGATTGGATTTTCTGTGGCGGAATTGACCAGGTCGCTCCCGATAATCTGGCGTCGCGCGCAAGGAACTTTTCACCAATCGCGGCGGTGCGGCGCGCGAGTTCAGTAATCGATTCATCGACCGGCGGCGTGAGCGTGACGGGACCCATTTTGTCACCTTTGATCCGGTCGCCAAGTTGTTCGACCATGTGAGTCGGAAGGCATGACATGCCGCGCATCGCGCCCACCACTGCAGCGGCATTGGCGGCATTACAATCGGCGTCGGTAAAATCGGCCGCTCGAGCGGCCAGGTTAATCGTCTTGAGAAAATCGCCTTCACCGAACCAGACGCACGCGGCAACGATGCCGCCGTTGGGAACGGCATTGTTCGTCGCGGGATATTCGATATGCCAGCGATCTTCAACCGCGCTTGCGATCTCTTCGAAGGACGCACCCTGCTCGGCCATCTTAATCACCATTTCGAGGCATTTGCGATAGGGCGAACTCGGGTGAATAACCAGCGCCGCTTTGCGCACAATGTCGCGCGTGGATTTTTCCGCGAATGCGAGGCTGACCATCGCCGCCATGAACACTGCGCCGTCCGTCGCTTCGGCGTAGCCGTTGATATGCCCTAACTCGCGTGCGAGGCGCCCCGCGACGTTGGGCAAACCGGGCGCGACGGCCCCATAAACGTCTGCGCTGAATTGCGGTCCAATCGTGAACCAGAGTTTGTTGTATCGCGGATGCCCGGTGTCCGGCGCTTTGAGTCCTTTTGCGAGATTGAGGCGCGCCTGTTCGCTGGAACCCCATGAGCCGCAGGCGTTTTGTTTCCATTGCTCGCCGAGTTGCTCGACGGTCAAGTCGATACCGTGCTTCTCGAAAGCCCGCACCGCGACCATCTCGTAATACCAATCATCGTCCACCGGGGCGGTGGTGTATTTCTTCGGATAATTGGTGATCCATAACGTTGAAGCCGTCTGGTGCTCGAAGGGCCAGGCGGCGAGGACGGCGGCAATTTGCGCGACCCAAACCGCGTGGACGCGATCCAGGTAATCGGCGCGCGTGAGTTGAATCGGCTCAGCACCAGACAGCCGCGCTGAGACGCTCACGAATACGAGCAACGCAAGACGGTTGACCTTCAATTATTGAGCGTGGTGACTGTGATCGGCCGATGTGGCTTGCGTGGTCTGCAAAGGCACAGGGTTATTCTGCAGGTAACCATCTATGTCCTTCGTCACGACCAGTTGACCCCACATCACCATCCAGTGACCCGGATAAGTGCAGACGTATTCGTAAGTGCCCTCTTCGTTCGGCGCAGTCATGCTCACCGTGGCGCGCTGACCCGCCTCGATGAGTTTCGTGGCCGCATAAATATCGGTGGTCTTCGGAACGTATGCCCGGCCACGGCCATCGTCGTCTTCGGGTTTCATCTTTTCAGCAAGTGTGGCGACTTTCTCGCGCGTGCCGGGCCGGACGAAAACAATGTTGTGCGGCATGAAATCGTCGTTCATAAGAATGACTTCGAAGGCCTTGCCCGGCTCGACAACCAACCGCGGTGTATCGTAACGCATTTGCTCGCGTACGGTGCGAATGACGAATACAGCCACACCGAGCTCGCGCAGGTCCTTGCGCAGGGAACGGGCCTGCTCCTTCGGCAGAAACCCTGCGAGATCATTCGCAACCTGAACGGTAGCTGGTTGGGATTGTCTGCGCCCATTTTGCGAGGGTTGCGGCCGTCTTCCCGCCTTGCTGCTTCGGCCACGCCGATCGTGGCAAGGTGCGGATGCCTTGCGCCGCGGGCATGACATGCCTGCCGCTCGCGATCAACTCGCTCAAAGCGGCAAAGGTTTGGTCCTGGTCGCGATTCATGCTGACCAGCGCGTGGATCGCGGCGTGGCTCACGTCCGCATTGTTCTGAGTGAGCAACGGTTTCACGCGCTCGTAGGCTTTGCCGCGGAAATCGGCATCGTTGATGAGCGCGATTCCATTCAGAAGATCAAGGAGGCTGCGCGAGGATTTCGAGGCGTCGCGCCAAACGGTTTCGAAGGAATCGTCCGCAAGTGCGAGTGACGCCCACGCGGCCTGCCGAACGTCGATCAGATTTTTTGTGCCGGTGAGTTTCGCAATTCGCCCGCGAACCGGCTTCAGGTCGGAAGAGAGATGCGTCGGGAGCAAGCGTGCCAGAAAGGGCGACCCTTCTTTCGATTCGAGCAGCTTGAGGACTTCAATCAGGCGCGTCGACTTTTGCTCGGCAACAAGAGCGTCGAGCGCCTCCAGACGATTGGCGTCCGGCAAGTCAGAACGCGAGAATATCGCCTGCAACACTGCGGGAGTGCGCGGCAGTTTCGCGAGCTCGCCTGTGCTCAGGCCTTTGACGAGATATTGCACGGCTTCTGGATTATCGCTGGCAAGCTCGCCTGCGGAGATGGCCTTTTGCCAGTAAGGCTCTAATTGCCGGAGAGTTTCTTTCAACGTGTAGTCGAGATAGTAATCTTTCGGATATTTTACGGCGGCAAGCGCAACGACTGCCGCTTCGCTGTTGCGGAAAAAACTGGCGGCACGAACGGCTTCGAGGCGAACGCGCGGATTTTCGTCGGTGGCTTGCTTTTGAAGAAGCGCGAGAACGTCGGGCACGCGATCGCGCCAGTAACAGAGGACGCGCGTGGCGGCAGCGCGGGCGCGCGGATCGGAGGAGCGAAGCATGCGCTTCAGGAGATCGGTATCGACGACATTGTGCCATTGATGCACCCAGAGGGCTTCGGCCATGTGGTGCTCGTAAGCGGGATCCTTCTTGTCGAGCGCCGCCGCCCACTTTTTTACAGCGGCGATGACCTCCTTGCTGTCGTGCCTGTCGAGTTCGACCTTGGCCAGTTCGCGTACACCATCTTCCGGTTCCTTCAATAGCGCAAGCAGCGCGGGAATCGCCTGACCATCGATCTTCTTCGGCTTCAGCAGAGGGCGACCCTCATAAGTGATGCGGTAGACGCGGCCATGGTCGTGGTCGCGACTCGGGTCACGCAAGTGATGCTGCATGTGCCCAATGATCGGATTATGCCAATCGAGAAAATAAATCGCGCCGTCCGGTCCAATGCTCACCGCCGAGGGACGGAAGTTCGGATCGCTCGACGAAATGAGATGTTCGAGTGTCTCGCCCTTCAGGCCGGAGCCGTCTTCGCTGACCTTCACGCGATAGATGCCCTGAAAACTGATGACATTGAGATTGAGGAAATTCCCCTGGAACTCGTCCGGGAAATGGCGGCTGCTCAAAATGCCAGTGCCGGGACATGGCCGGGACGGGCGCTCCCAAAAGTGCTTCATGTTCGCATGTTTCTTCGGGTAATCGATACGCCCGCTGAACGCCGGACCGAAATAGGTATTGTTGCCGGTGGCATCGGTGACCAGATCGTTGCCCCAGTAGTCGAAGACGCGGCCGTGCGCATTGGCGAATCCATAGCTGATGTGGGTGTCGAATTTTCCGGTGCGCGGCTCGAAGCGATAAATCGCGGCGTCGTTGTTGCGCACGACACCGTAGGCAGTTTCAACCTGAGTGCGATGGAACACGCCGTCGCTCAAGTAGATCGCGCCACCGGGTTCGTGACAAATCGAGTTCGCAGTGTGATGCGAATCGGCGGAATCCATGCCCATGAGCACGCGCTCTTTCCAATCAGCTTTGCCGTCGCCGTCGGTGTCGCGGACAAACCACAAGTCCGGCGCCTGCATGACGAGCACGCCATCCTTGTAGAACTGAAAACCGGTCGGCGCATTGAGGTCTTCAAGAAATGTCGAGCATTTGTCCGCCTTTCCGTCGCCATTGGTGTCTTCAAAAACGAGGAGACTGTCGCCCTTTTTGCTTGTGGGCGTGCGCTCCGGATAGTTGAGCCAGGCGGAAACCCACAGACGGCCTTTCGTATCCCAGGCCATCTGCACTGGACTGACGAGATCGGGAAACTGCTCTTCGCTCGCAAAAAGGTTCACTTTCATGCCGGAGTGAACGGTCATCTTCGCAATGGCCGCTTCGCCGCTCAGAAAGGTATGTGTTTCGTCGGGATTGGACCCGGGTTTGTTCGACCTGAGTTTGGTGACTGACGGCAGGTTCGAATCCTCCACCTGCAAATCCCCGCCTTTGGCAACAGCCCACACACGTTTGTCGCGGTTTGCCGTGAGAACATCGCGCTGGGACATTTCCTCCTGCATGACATGAAAATTGGAAATCTTCTCGCCGCCTTTGCCGGACTCATAGCTGAGTTTCGAACGACCACCATAAACGTTGTAGCCGTCGATTGTGCGATAGCGCCCGTGCCATTCAGCATTCTTGTCGTTCACCGCCGTGCGAAGTTTCTCCAGATCGCCCGGCGGTGGCGCTTCGCCGAAAACATTTTGGAACATCACAGGAGCCAAAAGCTTGTCGGCCTGGTCCGTCAGATAATGACTGTTGACGGTGAGGGACCGACGTTGTTTTGCCGCGCTCGCATATAAGTCCTGGGAGGACTTGAAGAGATTTACGAACTGCACACCATTGGCTTTCGCGACGTCGGCCATGGCGCTGGTATAGTCCTGCAGGCGCGAATTGTTCAGCGCGGGGTCGGGAAAGCTCGGGTCCTGGTGCTTCTCATCGGCAGTTGGCGAGAACAATACGATGCGCGGCGAACCGCGCCCGGAATAGTTTTTCGCCAGGGTATCCTTGAGATATTTGTCGAGGTCCGATTTGAACTTCTCGAGACCTTCGTAACCTTTGAACGATTCGTTGTAACCGAAAAACGCAAAGATCACATCCGCTTCGGTTTTCTTCAGCCAATCGTCAGGCGATCCGAAGTTTTCAGAGCGATGGCGAGTCACAATTTCGTCGCCAGAAACGGCAAGGTTCCGAAGCACCAGTTCGTGCTGCGGATATTTCGCGTGGACGAGGGTCTCGAAATAACCCGAGTGCTGCATACGGTCGGCCACTGCATTGCCGACGATTGCGATGTGATCGCCTTTGTTGAGCTTGAGTACGCTCGTGCCTTTGTCCTGAGCTTTGGGCTTTTCTTCCTGCGCTTTGCCCGCAGGCAGCACTTTGCCCAACGCGTGGTCCCCCGGTGTGAGTCCGCGGCGATGCCCCTTGAAGCCATACATCGTTGGTTTGAAATCATCGACATATGCGACATCTGCCTTGGCGGGAACGTCCATTCCGAGCCCCCAATAAACCGCATTGACAACCAACCGGCGCAAACCCTCGTTCTGTAAGTCAGTGGCGGAAGCCATGGTCGTGCAGAAGACTTTGTTCTGTTTGCCCTTCTCATTCGTATGCAGGCGCGTCCACGCAACGGGCATCATAGGATCGTTGACATCCTGCTCCTGTTTGTCAGTCGCGCGTTTCTTTTTGTAGTCGGCTGGAGGATCGCCTGGGCTCATGCCTTTGAGCACCTGGCCGCGCACGAGAATTTTCGCGTCCCCCGGAGGATGCGCTTCGTAAACATCCGTATCTCCAAAAACGTCTGCGACGCCCCGCAGAATTGGATCGTTCTTAGCCGCTGCTTCAATAATGCCGCGCGTCGCCTCCTTCTTATGATTGCCCCAATGGCTGACCCATTCTTCGCCTAAAACTTTTTTGCCCCACTGGTTGTACGACGTGTACGGACTTGAGGCCGGATAATTAAAGGCGTGCGTGCTCGTGCGCAACGCGATGATCGGCACGCCGCGCTCGTAGGCTGCGATGAAATGCTCCATTTGTTCCTTCGGCCACGCGCGGTAGCGCAGCAGCATCACGATCGCGTCCGCCGAATCGAGCGCTTCGGCGTTGGGCAAACTCTCTTTCGCCTCGGGATTAATTGTGCCGTCCTTGTCCAAAGCGAAAAGCACGGTGCACTTGAAGCCGTGCCTCTGACTCAGGATTTTAGCGAGCATCGGCAGCGCCTCTTCGCTGCGATACTCCTCATCACCGGTCAGGAAAACGACGTGCTTCCCCTGCCCTGCCCCCGATTTCGCAGGATAACTGATGGACGTGTCGGCAGCCGCAGCGGCGCTCACCAATGCGACGGCAAACCACAACGCGATAGTTCGGATCATGAACATAGATAATGAAGTCGAGTATTAATGAACAGACTGCGGCGGGAAACACTTATTCAGTCGGCGCGAACGAGGTTGATGTACGTAAAAAGGCCGACAACGCCCAATACGCTTAATCGCCGAACTCCTCCGCCCGCAGTTTCAGGAATAATTCATAGACTACAGCGCGCTCCCTGGCGAAAACACACCCGATAACGCGACGGCCTTTCTCAAATCGCTCCACGTAGATGACACGATAGCCTCCCGCTCGCAGTCGATGATAGGGAGACAGCTTGCCTTCCAGCCGTTTCCGGTCCCCCTTATCATGCGCCAGAGCTTTGATCGCCTGCCGCAACGCCCGACGAGGCTCGGGAGCGAGTGACTTCACAAATGCCTCGACCTGCTCCGAGATTTCAACTCTTGTCGTCATCGAGGCAGGAGACTTCCTTGAAGCGGGTTTTGCCCGCCTCATACTCACGGATAGCCTTCATGGCCCCAGGATCTGCCATGATCTCCAACGTCTCCAGCATCGCTTCCATTCTATCGCGAGAAACGATGAACCCCACAATATGGCCGTTGCGGCATACAGTCACCGCGCCTTGCTGCTCGGCGCGTCGCATAATGCTCGCGGGATTGCGGGACAGGTCCGAAATCGAATACGTATTTTTCACAATGAATATACTAACCTCGAAGAGCAAAAGGTCAATGGCACCAATCCGAGTGCATGAGATCAATGCATCTGAACCTCGCAATTGCCTATTCCTGGCAGATAGAAGCTGAACTGCACGTTCGGATGCTCAGCCAAAAGCGACATCGGGACGGCGGAATCAGCAATTTTGTTGGAGATCATCCAGGTCGTGAGGCGTTGGCCAAAGGGATTGTCGTGCGTGCCGGCGTGCCAGATAGAGACCTTCTCGGCGCGCCAGGTTTCCAGCGGACCGACGCTGATCGCCTTTGTCGGTACGAGCGCAATGTTGCCCCCGCCCGAAGTGCGCGCGTTTTGCGCGATAGTTAGCGGGTGCAACTCGACCACGCGCGTCGGTAGTTGGCGATACTCGGCGGGCGAAGGCGGGCTGTCTTTGTGTTTGCCTTCACGCTTTAAGGGATCATTGAAAGCCCAATGCTTTACGTCACCTTGTCCACCCTGCATCACCGCGCAACGCACACCATCCCAGCTTTTGCGGTAAGCGGTCGTGTCGGCCTTAGGAAAATGCAGACTGGTGTTTGGCATCACGAGTTCGGGTTTGATTCGGCCAAAGCACAACTCGCGATCAGCGCGTTCAAACGAAAGCGGATGCGTGACGGGCACCTCCCGCCCATCAAGAAACCACTCATCCATTCCCCAAAAATGCGCCGACTTCAGCGAGATGTTCATCTCATTGACAATCTGTGCCACCAGCGGCAGTTGCTCCGTCGGCCCGATCGGTCCACAAATGCCGACGGGGTTGTCCGGCATGGACTGCTTCCATGCGTTAATGTATTCGAGGGCTTCGGCGAGATAGAATTCCTCGAGCGTCTCGTACATCACTACACGAAAGCCGGGCCGTGAAAGCTTGAGCATCGATTCGGGCGTAAGACGCGCCGCCGCTTGAATGATTTCGTCGTCGAGCGTCGTGTAATCCCACCAATCGGGCGCGATGGAACTCAGCTTGCGTGGCATAAAAGCACGCTACGAACCAGCGAGCGGATTCACAAGATACTTATCGCCGAGCAGTGCCCGCAGTGGATCGGCCTCCTTCGCACTGAAGCCAACGTGCAAGTGGCGCCGCCAGCCTTCCGCATGCTCGAAGCGGCCAGACATTCGCCCGGCCTCACGCGAGAGCTCATCCATCGTGATCAGGTATGAGTCGAAGCCCTGGCTGGCATCGAGCCATGCCTTTTGGCTTGCGTGGGCGGCCAGCGCTTCGCGTTTGCACGCGTGCACAGATGTCGTGTTCACAAAAGCATCCGGCACGACCGGCCGGCGCAACGGGTCGCGCAAGCTGTGAGGCATCGCATGATAGATCGTCACCTCGATATCGACTACGGATCGCGAGGGGCTCGTGCGAAAATTCGGCATTCCGCGCGCAAAGGCCGCGGTCACGGCGAGCCGACACGTGTTCGTGTGGTCTTCCATGTAGTCCTGCGGCGCATGAGTCAGGATGATGGATGGCCGCACCTCGCGAATAATTGCCGCAAGACGTCGCAGCGTGGGCAGATCGTAAAAAATCTCCAGATCATCAGTCAGTGAAGGATGATACTGCGCCTCCAGCATCGCGGCGGCTCGTGCCGATTCCTTGCGGCGAATCGCACGAAGTTTTGCCGGACGGATCGTCAGGCTCCCGCATGAGCCACTCGACACGGTCATGTAATGGATTTCGAAACCAGCTTCCTTGAGCAGCAACAGCGTGCCCGCCATGTAGAATTCGATGTCGTCGGGATGAGCGGCGATCGCGAAAGCCGAAGCCCGCTGAGAGATCCCTGGCGTTCGCTTCGCCACAGCAGGTCAGTGGCGGCGATGCGCGTGCCGGGCGGACGAGTTGTCGGCGGCAAATATCACTTCGTGCGTGCGCATGGCATGCTCAAGACTCGTCAGCGGCATCTCTTCGCCTTGAGAGAGAGCAGTAAAAAACGCCTCAAACTGCCGTTGATACGGATGATCGGCGACATCACCTGAGTCGAGCAGCTTCATCGAGAGCGTGCTCCATTTGGACTTGTCGAGACCGCCGAGGTGAGTTGAGTAAATCTTATTATCGAGCAGGCTGCCTTCGCTGCCTACGAGATGCACATGAAAATAATATGGCTGCAGGCAATCGATAACCGACGCGCATTTGCCTACGGAGCCGTCCTTGAACTTCACAATCGTCACGCTCGTGGTTGGATACTCGTAATTCGCGAAGTCGGCATGGGCCGAGTGTGTGGAATACGCGCTCACGACCTCTACATCTTCGCCCATACAGAGCAGTAACGCGTCCATCGCATGGCAGCCGGCTGAGAGCAAACTGCTGCCACCCGATTCTTTCTTGATATTCCAGCGATACTGTCCGTACCACGGGCCGATGCCGTGATAATAATCGACTTCGCCATAGTGAATTTTACCGAGCAATCCTTTATCGAGGATGGCCTTGATGGTGAGAAACTGGCTGGAGTAACGGCACTCGAAACAGACGCACGTCCTCACTCCGGCTTTGGTCACGGCCTTCTGAATCGCCTGGCAATCCTCCCACGTCAGGGCGAGCGGCTTTTCGATAATCAGATGTTTGCCTGCCTTCGCCGCGGCGATCGCATGCTCGGTGTGCTGATGAGGATAGCTGCAGATGGAAACTACATTGACATGTTCATCGGCCAGAAAGGCCTTCAGTCCCGTGTAACAAGTAATATGACCACCATGGCGGGCGCTCAATTCCGCCGAGTTGAGTTCCCGCGAAGAATACACCGCAGTAACCTGCGCGTGCGGTGTGGCGTTGATCGCGGTAATATGCGCGCCGCTCACCCAGCCGTAGCCCATGATGCCGACATTGTACTTCTTGCCAGTCATACTCGGAATCGTATTGATAGAATGGCGATCATTTGCGCCGCCTTGTCAAAGCAAAACGCACATCAGCGGGGCTTCGCTGAACCTCAGCGGCTACGACTGTTTAAGCTGCTGCTCCAGGAACTTATGCCGGGCCGCGACACGTTCCAGAAGATCGTTCACAGCTTTGTCGTAGTTCTCTGCCCCTTCCTTCAGAGCGGGCTTAACTTTCCCCGCCAGTTCTTTGATTCGCGATTGAGTGACATCCAGTCGGAAAGCCTTCGTGAGAAGTCGATTGAGCTCTGCGCGATAACGCTTCTTGCCTTCGGGGGTCTCCAAAACCGCGCGCGCAAGCACGCCCTTGAATTCAGGAGTGATTGGCGTGTCACTCCGGCCGAAGACTGCTTCGATTCCGTGCGGCATGAATATCATCTTGTCGTTCGTCGGGTCGTGGTAAATGCGATAGCGCGCCTTGCCCATCGCGTAACCATTCGTATGACCCGTGATCACTTCCACGCCGACAAAAGACAAAAACCGGTCCACATCCAGCAGCGTTTGCAGTTTCTTCCACCGTTGCTCCAGGTTCGATTCTCGCGCAGCCTCCGCCAGCGCCTTCACGTCGGCCTGGCCGCTGCCGTCCCCGGAGTCCTTGTCTAATTTATCGGTGATGTCAGTGCCGTCGCCTTCGTACAAGTTGCCCTTTGATTTATCGAAGTGCCGGTCGAGAAAATCCTTGTTCACGCCCTCGGAGACAACGTAAAGCCCAACATCTTTTCCATTCAATTTTACGAGTGCAAAGGTGTTGCGAGACGCCGGGATGCCGGCGGAACGAAACAATTCATTGGCCACTGCCTCTCCAACGTAAGTGGGATCATTACGCGAACTCTCGAAGCCGAGCTTGCGCTGCCCCTGCAATCGCTGGTCGGTAATGAATTCGTTGAACTTCAGCGTGAAGTCGGGCCGCGCGATTTTACTCGTCATATTCGTGCCCTTGAACCGGAAGCCCGTGTTGGCTAGGACGTTTGTCCCTTCCTTCACCGTTGCCTTCACATAGACGCGCGGTTCTCGTTTGAGCGCGTCGAGTTGCGCCTGCGGCACCTCCACTGAAATCTCGAGCACTTTGGGATTGGCAAAAAGCTGCTCGGTCGCCGCCAGGCTCGCCTTCTTCAGCTCTTTGCTTTCCGCGGCCTCAAGGGCCAAGACCGCCGCAAATAATGCCGACAGGGTAATTACGCAAGCTCTCATGTTCCTCCTTTTCAAAGCCCCACTGCCTCGGATGGCGCGCTACTTGACTTCCGCAGGTTTACCGACGACTGGCGGTTTCTCGCTGTTACTGGTATTTGCCTGGTTCGCTATCGCGGCGCTGGATGCCTTGTCGTCCAGTTGCGAAATCACTACGAACCACGCGCTGCCATTCTTGCTGTCACCGCCACCCAAGGTGAAATAAGTCCCGCGGCTGAGCGCTTTCGTCGTCTTATTCACCGGCTTGCCGTCGCCGATGAGCTTGACCTCCACCTTGGGCCCTTCAAGTTCAGTAATCTCGACCACACATTTGTTGCTCACGCGGAAAGGCTTCGTGCCGCGGCTCGGCACCACCCCATTCGTGCGGCTCACTTCGAAATAATTCTTCCAGGTAAAAATCTTTCGGAACTCCTCCACCAGTTTGGGATCAACCGGCTTATGCTTTGGGTCTGGGGACTTGTCGTCGTTCGTGGCCCAAATAAGCTTGGCCTCGATCTTCAAGTCCTCGGCGGCTGCCGGAATCGCGAGCGGCAACCAAAACGCAATCAACAAAAACCATTTCGCGGAAACGAGTCGCTGATTCATCGAAAGTTAAAAAATATCGTCAGTTTCAATCAGCTCAGACTGGGGTTCGGCCTCCGCCAGGCTGCTCGTGTCATGCACCCACACCACGAACATATTGTCCGATCGAAACGTCGACGCGCTGGTAAACTCCGCCAGATCTTCAATTTCTGCCAAATGCTGATTGGAATCATCAATCAGTGGATTGTTATAGAAACGCAACGCGGCAATTGCAAGAAACAGAATTACGGCAATGCCGGCGGCCGGCGCGAGAAAACGGCGCCATCCGCGCACCACGGCGAGCCAGCCGCTCACGGCGTCCGTCGCGGACTCGGCTTCAAGGCGTTGTATCTCCCGCTGGATTTTGCCCCAATAAAACTCGCGGCTCTCCGGCACGGCCATTTCGGGCTCATTCTCCCGCAGCAAGACTTTGGTCGCGCGCAGTTCCGCCACCACCGCCTGCGCTTCAGGGTCCTGCTGCAAGGTTAGCTCTAGCTGGCGCGCCTCCCGGTCGGAAAGCTCGCCGTCCACAAATGCCTGATATTTCAATGCCAGATCGCGATTCATTTAACTCATTTCCTCTCGTTTATAACTTGCCATCAAAGTCGCCATTTTGCGACGCGCGTAAAACAGCCGCGACATCACTGTGCCGATCGAGCAGCCCATGCGCCTCGCGATTTCCTTATATTCCAGCTCTTCAAATTCGTGCAGAATCAAAACTGTCCGGTGCTCGTACGAAAGCTGCCCCATTGCTTTGTCGATCCGCTGCCGCAGCTCCCGCCGTTCCAACCCCGCGGTTGGATTCACTGTTATTATCGGCATTTGCCGCTCGACGCCTCCGGAATCTTCTTCCATCGCTTCGATCGACTCCGCCCGCTGCCGCTTGTGCTTCCGCAACTGGTCCAAACAGAGGTTGATCACAATCCGCGTCATCCAGGTCACGAAACTCGAGTCCCCCTGGAACTGCTTCAACCGCTGCCAGCCCTTTACCCATGCTTCCTGTGAAAGATCAACCGCTTCTTCCTCGCTGCGCATCATGCTAAACGCTCGCGCATAAATCTTGTCCCGGTGGCGCGCGATCAACTCTTCGAACGCAGCCATGTCGCCCTTTTGGGCGGCGCGCACCAGCTTATCATCGCCGAGCGAGGAAATATCTTTCTGCGTCGCCATGAATTCGACGGGGCGTCAAAGTTGCGTATTCAGGGCAATTTTACAATGCCCCTTTCGTGCTCGGCAGCCGCCCGGCTATCCGCGGATCACGTTGGCAAGCCGCATCCACAGCCCTGGCAAAGGCTTTGAAAAGCGCCTCTGAAACGTGGTGCGGTTCCTCCCCATAAAGCAGCTCCAGGTGGAGATTACACCGCGCCTCATTGGCAAATCCCTGGAAGAACTCCTTAGCCAGCCCAAACCGAAACTCCATCGCCATATCGCCTTTGACGGCTTTAAAAGCGATTCCGTCCAGCCCCCGCCACACCAGCATCGGCCGACCGCTAAAGTCGACGACACACCGGGCCAAACATTCATCCATCGGCACGTACGCCTCTGCCTGGAGTGCCGACTTCGATCTGCCCGCTTGTAGTTCAGGCTTTAGCCTGTCCCCGGAATTCTTTGGCCCAAACCCTGCCCCATACCGGCGTATTCCCTTTTTGTCTCCCAACGCTTTTACAAATGCCTGCCCCAGCGCAATCCCGCAGTCCTCAACAGTGTGATGCGCGTCGACTTCCAGGTCGCCCTTGCATTTCAAATCCAAATCAACCACGGCGTGCTTCGCGAAGAGAGTCAGCATGTGATCGAAAAAGGGGATTCCCGTACGGACCGCTGACTTTCCTTTGCCGTCGATCTTCAACTGCAAAGCGATATCGGTCTCCGTAGTTTTACGGTATATTTTCGCGTATCTTTCCCGCACTCAGGTTATTCAAGTAAATACACGTCCCCTCCGACAATACATTTATCAAATCAATGCTCGCTCCTAGCACTCATCGGGCGAAAAACGGCCATCCCCGTGCCGTTCACGCGCAATCTGACCGCAATACGGATCTTCTTCTGGCGCCGCACCTCGAGGCGCTCGTCGCCATCGGGCGCGACCAGGGATATGTCACTAAGGCTGATGTACGCGAATTCTGCCCCGACCAAACCAATGGCGAACTGCAGGCCACTTATGACAAGCTTCGTGAACTGGACATCGAAGTAGTCTCCCGGCCGGGCGCTGACACTACGAAACCCTCGCCCGAAGCCGCGACGGAATCCGAGCCGGATGGCCTCGATGATCTCGTCAACATTTACCTTCGCGAAATGGGCCGCTCTCCCCTGCTCTCTGTGGAGCAGGAAATTGCGATCGCGAAAAAAATAGAAGCGGCTGAAGAAGCATTTCGCGCCGTGGTTTATGATTTTGGCTTCATCGCCAAAGAACACATCGCAGTGGCAGAAAAGCTTTTGTCCATTCCGCCGCGCGAGCGCTTTGACCGCGTAGTTGAAGACAGTCACATCGAGCTTCGCGAGCGCCATCTCAAGACACTTCGTCGCATCATCCCGAAGGTGCGCAAACTCGACAACGACCTCGACAAATGGCATTGCGGCCATGTGAAACGGTCAACACGCAGAAAGGCCGGCCCGACTCCCAGGGAACGTCGGTTGCACGCGCTGTTGCGCAAGTTTTGCTTCCAACCGAAAGTGCTGGAAGAGATGAGCGTGGTCGCGCGCAACATCCAGCAGGAATTCCACCGCCTCCTCGGCGGCTCCGCAAAACGTCACCCGCTAAGTACTCGCCCCAAACACCGCAAAGGGGTCGGTCCTGAAGAAAGTACACTCCCTCTCGAAAATGGTAATCAAGCCCGGTCCAAACTTCGCGCTGACCGCGAGCGAGTCGCTGCTCTCGAACGTCTCGTGCGTATGTCTGCGCGGGATTATCTCGCGGCTTGTGCGCAAATGAATGCCCACCTGGATGCTCTGAGCCAGGCCAAAGGAGAGATGATCGAGTCGAACCTCCGTCTGGTCATTTCAATCGCCAAGCGCTATGCCCATCGCGGCGTTCCGTTCCTCGATCTCATTCAGGAAGGCAACATCGGCTTGATGAAAGCCGTCGAGCGCTTCGAATATCGCAAGGGGTTCAAGTTTTCCACTTACGCAAGCTGGTGGATTCGCCAGATGATTGGCCGGTGCGTTTCCGAACATAGCCGCACCATTCGCCTGCCCGTGCACATGGTGGAGACCTTGCATAAGGTCATGAAGGCCAAACGCGCGCTCGCCCAGGAACTGGAGCGCGAACCGACCGACGAGGAACTCGCCGAGGAATTGCGCATGCCTTTACATCGTCTCTGCGCCGTCTTGCGCGCCTCACAACAAACCGTTTCCCTGGAAACACCCGCGGGGGACAACGGCGAAGCCAGCATTGGCGATTTCATCGAGGACATTGTTGCCGAAAATCCGCTTCAACAGGCCAGCTACCATTTCCTCCAGGAGAAGCTCGTTGAAGTTCTCGCCGAGCTGAGCGAACGCGAACGCACAGTTCTCGAACTTCGTTTCGGCCTGAAGGACGGTTCCGAGCGGACCCTCGAGGAAGTGGGCCGGCAGCTCAACGTCACCCGCGAGCGCATCCGCCAGATCGAAGCCAAGGCCCTAAAGAAACTCCGCCACCCGATCCGCCTCAAACAGCTCGAAGGCTTCGGCGCAGGCAACGATCTTCTCGCCTAGCACTCTGCACATCGGCCGTTTCCCGGTGTCTATCGAGACACCTGCGCAATCCCTTAGGGTAAAGACCCACCGTGCCGTTATAAAGCAAACCACTCCATAGTCATGATTGAAAGGGCCGAGGACTTCGTCCTGATGGGCGCGGCTCGGATTTCGAGCAGGGACGGCTAACCCAGAACGAAATTAGAAAATCTGACCAAAACAAACTGGACGGGAAAATGGGGCCGGTTTTGTGGGCAGGAACTCGCTGTCCCCGAGGAGATAATAACTGCAAATTGTGACCACTATTTACGAACAGATTCACCAGCCAACGAGCACCGAGGTCTTTGGCGGTAGCTCCGACTTGTTTGGTCTTGAGATCGCTGACTTTACCTTAGAGTCGCCGGCCCAACCGGATCCTGTAACGTTAACCCAGAGCCCGGGGCGACGGGCCGGAAATGTCCCTGAGACCAGAGATGTCACCAGTTTTTTTCGACCGCTTGCCGAAGCCCCGGTCAATATCCTCCTCGTGGATGACAGGGTCGACAAACTCACGGCTCTCGGAGCGGTAATTTCTGATCTGGGCCGCGTGGTAAAGGCCCGATCAGGGGCGGAAGCATTACGCCATTTGTTGCGAGAGGATTTCGCCATCATTTTGCTGGACGTAAATATGCCCGGGATGGACGGCTTTGAGACCGCTTCCTTAATTCGCCTGCGCGACAACTCGAAGCATACGCCCATCATTTTTCTGAGCGCGGTTTGCGATGCCGACAAGTATCTCAACCGAGGCTACTCGCTGGGTGCAGTTGATTATCTCTTGACGCCTGTCGCGCCGGAAGTCCTGCGCACCAAAGTTTCTGTGTTTGTCGAGTTGTTCAGGAAAGCTGAGCAAATCAAGCGCCAGGCAGAGCGGCTTCGCCAAAGCGAGGAGCGTTTTCGATTGTTGATGGAAGGGGTCAGGGACTATGCCATTTACATGCTCGATGCCACCGGGCGTATCGCAAGCTGGAACGCTGCAGCCGAGCAAATCACCGGATACCGTGAAGAAGAGATTATTGGGCGGCATTTCTCCTGTCTTTTTCCACCGGGCGAGACAGAGCGTGCCACCCCCGACCACAAACTCGAGGTCGCCGCTACCGAGGGCAGGGTCGAAGACGAAGGTTGGCGCGTGCGAAAAGATGGCACCCGGTTCTGGGCCAACGTCATCATCACCGCCCTCTTCGATCAAAGCGCAAGGCTGCGCGGGTTTGCCAACATTACCAGAGACATTACTCGCCGCAAACGCCTGGAAAGGCAGCTCCTGGAAGTCAGTGATCGCGAGCAACGGCGAATCGGCCAGGATCTGCACGATGACCTCTGCCAACAGTTGACCGGCATCGAGTTCATGAGCCAGTCCTTGCAGCGGCATCTGGCGGACAGATCCGTCCCTGAAGCTGCCGCCGCCGCGGACATTGCGAAGCTGGTCAGAGAAGCCATTTCACATACGCGCGACCTCGCTCACGGCCTTTGCCCGGTGATATTGGAGCCCGGCGGACTCATGCTGGCTCTACAGGAACTGGCGGACAATACTGAGAAGCTTTTTGGGGTCTGCTGTCGGTTCCATTGTGAGTGCAAGGTGCTAATCGACGACAGTGCCATCGCCATTCACTTATACCGTATCGCCCAGGAGGCCATTAGTAACGCGATTAAGCACGGCAAGGCAAACGATCTCATCATCAGTCTCACGAATGTCAGTCAGGGAATGACTTTGTCTATTGAAGATAATGGGACCGGCCTTCCCCGCCAACGCCGCACTCGTCCGGGCATGGGCTTGCACATTATGGAGTACCGGGCGCGAATGATCGGCGGCTCGCTCACGGTCCAATCCCGCGCTGGCGGGGGAACCAGCGTCGTCTGCTCTCTCCAGAGCGCCGCCGAAAGAGTTCAATGATTCTCGCGGGTGCCAACGTTGCCAGCCAGCCGCGGATAAGGAAAATCCTAATCGTGGACGACCACGCCGTAATGCGGCAGGGTCTCGCGAAACTGCTTAGCGATGAAACAGACCTTCAGGTATGCGGCGAAGCCGAAAATGCGCCCGACGCTCTGAAAGCCATCGGCAGGCTCAAGCCCGACCTGGTGATTGTGGATATCTCATTGACCGGCCGCACTGGCATCGAATTGATCCGGGACATCCGGCGCGATCACCCCGATGTCTATGTGCTGGTTCTCTCCATGCACGATGAAACCATTTACTCCGACCGGGCGCTGCGCGCCGGCGCTCGCGGCTACATCATGAAGCAGGAAGGAGGCAAAGTAGTCGTCGAAGCCATTCGCAAGGTTTTAGCGGGCCAGGTTTATTTAAGTGAAAAGATGACTGCCAAATTCTTCGATCGCATCTCAGGGGGCTTTCGCGCCGCAGATTCTCCCCTCGAAATCCTCAGCGACCGCGAAATGGAAGTCTTCCAACTCATTGGCGATGGCCTGACTACCCGACAGATTGCCGAGCAACTCTGTCTGAGCATGAAGACCGTTGAAGTCCATCGTGACCACATTAAACGCAAGCTGAGTCTCAAGGATGGGACCGCTCTGGTGCGCTACGCGATTCGTTGGGCCGAAACGGAAAAGATCGCCTGAGCTGTTCGCGCAGCTCGCTCTCCCTCCAGCTCGATTCCATTTGGCGCGCTCCTGCACGGCGTAGGCAAATCCCTTATGCCCCTCCTCCCGTTGCACAATGAAGAATTAGCTTGCCGCCCAATTTACGAGTGCATGGCCATAACCTTAGAGTGCCGCCCGTGAACGGTACATCGTTGTATCCGAATTCAAAATAAAACACTCGGGTTAACGAGTGTCGACTGACCCAAAACTCGTTTCCCAATTTCGGGTTTGAAGTTGGGGCTGAATCAAAACGGAAGGAGTGGAGAAAGATGAAAAACAAAATCGTGCTGAATGTAGAGGAACTCGAAGAGAGAATCGCGCCGAGCGCGAATCTCAATCCAGGCGAGAACAATACCAACCTTCAAGGCAACCAACCGGGCGACGGTGGTGGCGGCGGAAATCCAGGCAACAACAATCCAGGTGAGAACAACACCAATAACCCCGGGAACGAAACTCCCTAGCGACAACTCCCAAACTGACGCTGAGCAATGGCCTCAAGGCTCATGAGTCACGTCAACAAACAAACAAACAAACAAAACGGAGAACATAAAATGAAAGACCAAATCGAGTTAAACGTGGAAGAACTGGAAGAACGGATTGCGCCTTCAAACGCCAACTTCCCTCCGGGACAGTTTCCCTCGGGCAATCCTGCGCATGCTCCAGGGCAAAGCAATCCCAACGAAGTACCCGCTACCAATCCAAGTAATGATTAAGTAGGACGGATTCAATGGATGAGTCGTCTGGGGCATTCCCAGTCGGCTCATCTTCGTTGAACAAACAAACAAAAATGAAACGACAAGGAGATAACATGAAAGACATCAAATTGAACGTTGAAGAACTCGAAGAGCGCGTCGCGCCGACCATCGTGCTAACGAATCCCGCCGGGAATACGCCGGGATCAGACAGCGCTGCCAACGGCCAGGCTGTCGATTACACAAATCCCGCCGGCCACGCGCCTGAAGGCTGGAACAAGCAAGATTAGTGAAGGGCGCGCTACCTGGGGCAAAAGTGGTTGGTAGCGCGAGCTGAATGGATGAGTCGCCTGACGTTTTAGGCGGCTCATCTTTCCCCTAACAGTGAGCACAAGATAAGGAACGAATATGAAAGATATTTTGCTAAATGTCGAAGAACTCGAGGAGCGAATCGCGCCAACCATCGTGCTAACAAATCCGGGCGGGAATGAACCGCAAGGAAACGGAGCCGCCAACGGCGAGGCGCACGACTACCTTAATCCTTCCGGCCACGCGCCTCCCGGCTGGAACTAATGATCCCTCAATGATGTGCGCGCCGCTAAGTGGAACAATAAGCGGTGCGCGCTGAATAGATGAGTCGCTTGGGTTCGCAGGCGGCTCATCTGTTCTCTAAAACAATCGAATGGCATCGGAACTCCTGGTAGCAAATTCGCAAGATCGGCCATCGATCGCTGAGGCTCTGCCTCCTTCGCCGCAGCCTGCAAATCAATCGACCGTGCGGTTGAACGCCCGGCTGCGTACTGACCTGATCCAAAGCTATCACCAGAATGGCGACGCATCGTATCTCGTCGTCAAGGACCCGGTGCGGAACCGGTTTTTCCGATTCGGCGAAATCGAAGCGTTCATCCTGGGCCGGCTGGGTCCGGAATCGACTGCCGAGCAGTTGCAAGCCGCGGTCCAGGAGCAATTCGGAGCGCCGCTGCCCCGCGAAACCCTCGATCAGTTTGTCTCAAAACTGTCGCGCATCGGCCTTTTGCAGACAGAAGAAATCGCAACGCCTCCCACGCCGGCGCAAAAACGGGTTCGCGGCTCGCTGTTGTATTTGCGTTTTCCCGGCTTTAATCCCGATCGTCTTGTCACGTGGCTCGCGCGCAAGGTCCACTTTTGCTTCACGCCGCCCTTCGTCATTTTCGCAACGCTCGCGATCCTCTGGGGAATCGGATTTACAGTATCGAATTGGGGAGAAATCACCCGCGACTTTACGCGCCTTTACAGCTTCAGTTCGTTCCTTGCCATGTATGTGACCACGCTGGTCGTGATCGCGTTTCACGAGTTCGCCCACGGCGTCACCTGCAAGCACTTCGGAGGCAGCGTTCGCGAGATGGGTTTCATCCTGATCTACTTTCAGCCGGCGTTTTACTGCAACGTCAGTGATGCCTGGCTTTTTCCGAAGAAATCGCATCGTCTTTGGGTCAGCTTTGCCGGCGCCTATTTCGAGATGCTCCTCTGGGCCTTCGCAACCGCACTCTGGTGCATCACGGACCCGCATACTGTCATCAATTACATCGCGTTGATCATTATGGCTACCTCCGCAATCAAATCAATTTTCAATCTTAATCCGTTGATCAAACTCGACGGTTATTACCTCCTCAGTGACTGGCTCGGTCTGCCAAACTTGCGCCAGCGCGCTGTCGGTTATTTGGGCCATCTCTTCAGAAAGCTGCTTTGGATCGATAGCACCGGGGGCACGGCAGAAAACGCGCGCGAGCGGCGCATTTTCATAATCTACGGAATTCTCGCCTGGACCTATTCCACGTGGCTCCTGGCGTTTATCGCGCAGAAGTTCTTTGGCTTCGCAACAGAGCGTTACCAGGGGTGGGGCTTTCTTGTCTTTACATTTTTGCTGGCGCAGGTATTTCGTCAACCGCTCAAAAGGGCCTTCGCTCGGCCGGCTTCGACAAAGGCCAGTATGAAAAAGTGGGGCAAAAGAACAATTCGCTTCGGCGTGCTCGGCGGCGCAATCGCCGCATTGTTTCTGATTCGCACAGAGCTAAGGATTTCCGGACCGTTCTACATCCTGCCCGTTCACAATTGTGACGTCCGGGCAGAGGTTGACGGCATCATCCAGCGTATTTTTGTCGATGAGGGCCAGACTTTGAAGAAAGGAGACCTCATTGCGGAGTTGGCCGACCGTGACTTGCGCGCCGAGTTGACAAAGACGAGTGCACAAATCGACGAAACCCAGGCCAAATTAAAACTGTTGCAGGCCGGAACGCGCGCGGAAGAGTTGGAACTGGCGCGGACGCTCCTCAAAAAAGCTCAGGAGCGCGTCGATTACGCGAGTGCCCAGTTGAATCGCGACGACGCCCTGTTCAAGGACCGCCTCATATCCGAGAGGGAATTTGAACTCACCAAAGAATTGGCTGCCGTCCGGAAAAAGGAATCCGAGGAGGCGCGCGACCACCTTAAGCTGCTACAGGCGGGCAGTCGCCCCGAGGAAATTGATGCTGTTGCCGCCGAACTCAACAGACTGAAGGCGCATTCGGATTACATCCAGCAGCAAATTGCGCTTTTGCGGATTCACAGCCCTGTCGATGGCATTGTCACGACTCCGCGCTTGCGCGACAAAGTCGGTCAGGCCCTCAAAAAGGGCGACCTCATCGCCGACGTGCATGAAATGCGCAAGGTTACTGTCGAGATTGCGGTCCCCGAAAAGGAAATTGCCGATGTTAAGCTCGGACAGAAGATCCGGCTCAAAGTACGGGCCTATCCGTTGCGTACTTTTGAGGCGGTTGTGACGGCAATCGCGCCGATCGCCACTGAGCCCGATGACCAGCGCCTGGAACGGACCGTTAGGGTCCGGACCGAACTCGAAAACCCGGACTTCCTGATGAAGCCCGAAATGAGTGGCCAGGCGAAAATCTACTGCGGTGAACAGCGTCTGGTCGACATCGCCGCCCGCCGCTTCGTCCGCTTTTTCAAAGTCGATTTCTGGTCCTGGTGGTAGACTTTCGCGCACCGCGCAAGGTCCTGGCAAACTTCCTCATTTCATCTCTTTTTGCCCGTTTGCGGCATCGTCTTCACCCTTTTCATCCTGAGCAATGTCGCTGGCATTGATCAGTTCCATCGCCTTCTCGTAATCTTCGTCGCTGACCCAAACTTCGGGCCACGCCCAGGCCAGAGATGGATTATCCATCACCGGCAGTCCGCATCCCGCGGCTGCGGATCCCAACTCGTTTTTGATCGTTGCAAAGATTCCTTCCGCTTCCAGCATGCTCTTCACCAGGTCGCATGGAATGACACTCGAATTGCTGAACACTTGCCTCATGGTGATTTGTCCGATCATCAATGGTTGCTGCGCTGAAAGCAAGTTTCCTGACTCGCTCCTCTTCACCCTTTCTCACCTGCTTCACCGCAGTTCTCCCCTTGCCTCCCCTGCCCCCTTTTGAAACCTTTGTTTTATGGAACATGTGAAGTTGCACATTCCCGGGCCGGTTGAGGTGAGCGACAAGACGTTTCGCGCGTTTCGTTCTCCCATGATCGGGCACCGCGGCCAGGGCTTTAAGGACCTCTATGCCAAAATTCAGCCGCAACTCCAGACGCTCCTTTACACAAAGCAACTTGTTTACCTAGGAACCAGTTGCTTTTGGGGTGTAATGGAAGGCGCAATCCGCAACCTCGTTTCGAAAAAGGTCCTGTGTTGCATGAACGGCGCCTTCTCGGACAAATGGCTCGACGTTTCCAAACGCTGCGGGAAGGAAGCCGAAGCTCTCCAGGTTAATTGGGGTTCACCCATCCTCGCTGAGCAGATCGAAGCGAAGCTTTCCACCGGCCAATTCGACGCGCTCACGCTCATCCACAACGAAACTTCCACCGGCACGATGAGTCCGGTCTATCGCATCGCCGCACTCAAGGAAAAATTCCCTGACGTCATGTTTATCGTTGATGCAGTCAGTTCGATGACTGCGGTGAAGCTCGAGTTCGACGCACTCAGAGTCGATGTGCTGCTCGCCGGCACACAGAAAGCCTTCGCGTTGCCGCCTGGTCTCACTGTTTTTGCTTGCTCTCCCGCAGCCCTGACCAAAGCGGCGGCGATGAAAGATCGCGGCTACTATTTCGATCTCGTCGAGTTCCAGAAAAATGCGGAGCAGAACATGACTCCGAGCACGCCCAGCATCGGCCACATCTACGCACTCGCTTCCAAACTTGAGGACATCTTCGCCGAAGGCCTCGATACCCGCTTCGCGCGCCACCAAAAACTCGCACAAATGACTCGTGATTGGGCCGCGCGCAATGGCTTCAATTTATTCCCGGAAAAAGGCTACGAATCCGTCACGCTTACTTGCATCAACAACGGCGCGAAACCGGGCGGACGTGTGATCGACGTCGCGAAATTCCAGAAGCTGGTCAAGGACCAGGGCTTTTTGATCGACGGTGGCTACGGGAAAATCAAAGGCACTACTTTCCGCATCTCTAACATGGGGGATGAAACCGAAGCAACGATGCAACAGCTCTACGCCGCGCTCGATAACGCGATAAAGAAATTGTAGCTCCGAACAAGCCGAAGGTGTTGGGATTTGCTCGGCGAACCCGGGAGGTAAATACCCCGTGCTGGAAACTTCGCCACACAGCTAAAATCGCCCGGCATGAAATCAATTTTGATCCTCGCCGGGTTGTGTGCGCTGCTTTGCGGCTGCCAGGGAGTGAAGCAAGAGGAATATTACTGGGCGCATTTTGGGTCCTATCCGACGAATTATGATGCGATGATTACGGCATGGGTTTCGACGAATTTTAACTCACCGCGCGGCCTCAATATTTCCACACCGGTGCGAGTGCGCTTTCCGCACGACGTCAATCCTTTCGAGAAGTCCACCAAGGTTTACGGGTGGTCATCGGGCGTGAGTTTTGAACCCAAAGGCGCGTTTGATGGCTACACGTCGCGCAAATACTATCTGTTGTACATGCGCGACGGCCAGATTGTCGCCACCGACCCGAACACGCAAGAGCAACCGCGATCGCGCGGGATCGCGCAGACGCGATACTTTCAGTAGCCGGCCCAATTTGGACACTAGTGCGGTACACTGGCGGTTCGCCGTTAATTCGGTTTCCTCACCGTAACTTCTACTGGCAAGCGGCCAACCATCAATTGAGTGGCGTCCTTTGGGTCTGCTAACGTAATCAGCCAACGGGTCCCGTCAGCCACAAGAGTGCCTTCAGCGCTGTATGTGTATGCTTGGAAGCTGATGTCCCGAACAGCGGGGTCGTTCTTCTGCAATTCGTCTAAACTTGACGGGAGCTTACCGCTCTTGTCTCGGAACATCTCCAAGGCAACGAGTAGCCTCCTCATCTCAGTGTTACGCTGCGCATGAAGAGCGCGTTGCTTGTTCGTTTCGATGTCACATCCTGTGAACAGGAGCAGCCCCGAAAACAAAGTCGTGATGACGATACTGTTGAGGCGACTCATCGGCCTAAGGGGGGCGGTCCTGAACATTGCACACTTTCGGAACGTCGCCCCTACCTACTCGTCCGCGCGGGTGGCGATCCATTCGCGTTTGCGGACCTCATTGCCAAACTCGAATTCGGTCTCGCCGCGGATGGTGTCGCCGTCGAGTTTGCCGGAATAGAAAGTAACCGTTTCGACGCCATCGCGTTCGCGCACCACTTCAAACGAGATTTCGCCGTTCTTGTACTTGCCGTTTTTGATGTCGACTTCGGTCGTGCGGATTTTGCTTTTGCCTTTGAGTTTGTCTTTGCCGTCGAGCTCCAGCTTGACCGAGCTTTCGAACCGGGTATTCCCGAAGGAGGTCTCCCATTTCCAGGTGCCGACGGGTGTGTTCGGCGCACGTTTCGCGAGCCACTCGTAACGGCGCGGTTCGCCCGCCCAGTCGGAATGGATGGTTCCTTTGATCGTCTCGCCTTCAAGTTTGCCCTCGTAACGCGTCGTTACTTTTCGCCCGCCCGCTTCGCGCACCACAGACCAAGTGATTTTGTCACCGTCGAGTTTGGGGTCGGCGATCGGGATCGACATTCCTGCGCGCGGAATGGAATTGCCGGTGAACGTGTCGCCTTCCTGTTTGAGGCGGACCCTCGGTTCGGCTTTGGTGCCGTCGGGCATGGTGAAGGACCATTTCCAAACGCCGTCGAGTTTGGAGAGATTCGTCGATTCGGCAGCATGCGCTTCCAACGAGAGCAAGGCTGAGGTTAAACAACAAAGACGCAAAGGCGCGAAGAAGACAGTTTTCATCGGCTGGTCCTGGTTTCAATGATGGGTTTGGGTCCTGCGCGGACGGAGAACTGGAGCGAGATTTTTTCTTCGTTGCGATTGTTGCGGCCGCTGTAACGCACGTCGATGTGGTCACCGAGGTCGTTCACGGTCACGAACCCGAAGCCGCCTTCGTTGCGTTTGACTTTGTAAACGCCCTGGCTGTAGGGGCCGCCTTTGATCGAAGATGTCTGGTCCAGCGGCGCGCCGCACATGACCGGCACGCGGAAACCGCCGTGGGTCGAAAAATCGGAATTGCTGCCATCGTCCGCGCCGAGCATGTGCGCGTCGCCATGGAGGATCGCCAGGCCCTCGATGTGGTTACTGACGACAAAATCGCAAATCTCGCGACGTTCGGTGGCGAAAGCGCTCCAATGGTCTTCGTCGGCGCCCGGCTGAGCGCCACGGCTGCGGCCCGGGCGATTGGTGGAGACGGTCCCCGGGAAATTGGTGTGATGAACGAAGCCGTAGTAGTTCGTCGGCACCTTATAATAATTGGAGCCGCGCACGCCGAGCCACGGCACTGAACTCACCCAGAAAATGAGCGGGTATTTTCCGTTCGCGGAGAGCAGCTCTTGTTTGAACCATTGTTTCTGTTTTTCGCCCATCATGGTTTTGTCGGCGTCTTCGTTTTTCTTCGGATCATCGCGTTCGGAGCGCAGATCGGTGACGATGAATTTCACCCGGCCAACACTGAAGGTTTGATAGATGGGATCTGCTCCGGGCGCTCCCGCCAAGGGATAATGCGGAACATATTCGGCATAGGCGGATCGCGCAGCGTTGTGTGAGGTGGCTTTACGGCTGGAATTATTGCCGCCGTAGTCGTGATCATCGTAAACGTAAAAGAATGGCGTGCTGCGATAGAGGTCGGACTGCTCGGGCGAGGTGAGGACGAGATCGTACGCCGCACGGAATTTCATCACATCGGCGTTGGTCAGGTTTTGGTAATGGAAATCGCCGATGTTCATGTAGAACAGCGGCTTGTTGTCGCGGATCGTATCGAAGATATCGCTTGTCGAAGCTGTCTGCGCGCACGAGGCATAGGCGAAGCTGAACGACGCTGGCCCCGCCGGAAAAGTGCGGAACTGCCCGCGTTTGGTTCGGTCCAACTTGCCATCAACTTCCAGAGCATAGTGATAAGTGGTGTCGGGTTTGAGTCCATCGAGTGGAAACGTGGCCAGATAATAATTGTTGCTGCTGGTGCGGAGCGGCGGATTGAATTTTGCGCTGGTAAGGAGCGGGTTCGGACTGAGTGCCAGGCGCGCAGCTAATCCTTCGCGCGCGAGCCGCGCCTTGACGACAGCCGAATTGGGCGTCACTGCGCCGGCCCATGGGCCGCGCGCCACGAGGGAATAATCGAAACCGAGTTGCTGGAAGAGGAAGGAATAGACGTCGACGAGTTGCGCGACGCGCTCGTTCAACGCGGTGCCGATGCCATGGCCGCTGCTGCCGCTGGTGCGGAGCAGGACCGGATTTTTGGATGCGTTCGCCGCCTGAATGCGCGCGGTCATTTTACGGGAGTGCGCGGGGTTGACGCGGCCGTCGTGCTCGCCGGTCAGCAGAAGCACGGCGGGATATTTCGCTTTGTCCGCGACGTGGTGGTAAGGCGAGTAGGCATAAAGGGCGCGGAACTGCTCCGGAATTTTTACGGTGCCGAACTCTGTGGTGTTGAACTCGCCGTTGGGGTCGAGTTCGACGCGCAACATATCGTAAATGCCAACGTGCGAAACGACGGCGCGGAAGAGATCGGAACGCTGGGTCAGGGCGGCGCCCATGAGCAAACCGCCGTTGCTGCCACCTTCGATGGCGAGGCGATCGGGGCGCGTGTAGTTAGAGCGAACCAGGAACTCGGCGCAGGCGATGAAGTCGTCGAAGACATTTTGTTTGCGCGTGAGGTTGCCCGCCTTGTGCCACTCCTCGCCGTATTCGCCGCCGCCGCGAAGGTTCGCGATGGCATACATGCCGCCCTGATCGAGCCAGACGCGGCGCGTGAAACTGAAGTGAGGGGTCATGCTGATGCCGTATCCGCCATAGCCGTAGAGGATAGTCGGTGTGTCGCCGGCCGTGCGCGCGCCTTTGCGACGGATGATGTTCAGCGGAATCTTTGTGCCGTCCTTTGAAATCACGAAACGCCGGACGGCCTCTACATCCTGAAAATCCGCCGGCGAGACGCCTTTGACCTGCGTGGAGGAAGCGCGCTCGCGATTTTTGTTGGGGTCATAACTTTGCCAGGTGTACGGCGCGGTATAAGTGCTGGTTCGGAAGAGGAGTTCGTCGCCGCGAGAGCAGACCATTTGCTCAATCGAAGAGAGGCCAGTGAGTGAAATCTTCCACTCTTTGGCCGTAGGCTTTTGTCCGTCGCGAGATCCATCACGGCGACCGCCGCCACGGTCCCGATTCCGCTCCCCGCCCCTCTCGCCTTCTGGCTCGGGATCGTCGAGGCTTGGGTCCGGCTCACCTTCGGCATAGAGATCGTGGCAGCGAAGCTCGGAAGGGCCCCCATCGAGAAAGTGAAGGTAAAGTCCGCTCGCGGCGGGGACGAAACCGGAGATAACTTTCGGGCGTTGTTTGATCACTTCGGTGGCTGAGGCGAGGTCGGGGTTGTTGAGCGAAATCTTCAGAATTTTTCCGCGCGGCGCATCTTTGCGGGAAAGCAGATAGAGGGAGTCGTCCTTCGGCCATTCGATGTAGAGCGGGTCGCGGCCAAACTCGACTTGCTTGATTTGATCTTCGTAACGAGTGATCTGACGCCATTGACCGGACGGGGTGCGGAGATAATGCGCGTAGTCACCGCCATCGCCGTTGGAAACGGTCGCCAGCAGATAACGGCCATCGAGGCTGGTTTTCAGGTCAGTCTCGGCGATGCGCGGGAATTCGTGGCCGATTTCGTAGCGGTCCTTCTCTGTCGGTGTGCCGAGTTGATGGAAATAGACCTGTTGATAAAAGCGAAGATCTTTCTCAGGCCGTTCGCCGGGCGCGGGATAGCGGGTGTAATAGAAACCGGTGCCGTCGGCATTCCATGCGACGCTGCCGCCGGCGGTTGGCAGTTGAACACGCGGAACGACATCGGGGAGTTTGCGGCCGGGCGACACCTCGTAGACATACACCGTGCCGGCTTCGCTTCCCTTTTCCGAGAGCGACACAGCGACCATGCGGCCGTCGATGGAAGGCTCGAAGAAATCGATGCCGGTGCCGCCTTGCGGATCGAGTGTGTTCGGGTCGAGGACGACTTTTTCGGTATTGGTTTCCTGGAGTGAGTGCATCCGCACGAGAATCGCCTGCTGAGCGGGCGGCTTGAACTTCATGGCGAAGATGCGGTTGCTGCGCACGACGATGCCGGAATAATCGGCGGAGACGGCGGAGAAGAGTTTGCCGAATTCGTAGGTGAGGGAGGCGCGGGTGGGGAGCTTATCGAGATACTCGCGCGCGGTCCGGTTTTGGTCGGCCGTCCATTTGCTGACTTTGGGATCGGTCGCGTTTTCGAGCCATTGGTAATCGTCCTTTATGCGGACACCCTGATATTCGTTGACGACGGTTTTGCGAGGGGTCTGGGCTGCCCCGGCGGCGAGCACCGTGAGCAAAAGCGAAATACAAATGCGCATCATTAAAGAGACGTGTGGCACGGGAAGAAGTTCCATGAGAAGTTTCCCGCAAGTCGAGTCCGATTTCCTGTTCCTGAAGAGCAACAGACGAAGCAGGCGTATCATTGAATTAACGTTAATGACCATTATGGAGAGGGAAAGGTTACGAGCAACGCAGAATATCGGATAGCTGATTAAATGGATTGACGGATTGGGATTGGCCACGAGGCGGCCAATCTACTGTCGTTGCGGCGGAAGTAGAACAACGCCTGCGCGAACGGTTGCGGCTTGCCCGCCAGCCACGCAGATCCCACGAAAATAACTGTCACCTTCCATCCGGCTGTGCTTCTGTGAGGGAATGGACAAGCAGCCGCTCGTGGCGAAGGGGAAAGTTCGACTTGCGGATTTCGATCCGGATTATAGCGGCGGACTGGACAAGGACAAAGCGAAGAAGAAGGCCCGTGAACATGCCGGGCAACTCGGCGCGCTTCAGGAGTTGCTCTACGCGAATTCCCGCCATGCAGTGCTGTTGATCTTCCAGGGTATGGACGCCAGCGGAAAGGATGGCGCGATTCGCAGCGCGCTGGAAGATGTTAATCCCGCCGGCGTGCAGGTCGCCAACTTCAAAGTTCCCACGGAAGAGGAACGCGCGCACGATTTTCTTTGGCGCGTGCATAAAGTCATACCGCGTTACGGCCAGATCGGGGTGTTCAACCGCTCGCATTACGAAGCGGTGCTCGCCGAGCGCATTTTGAAGATCGTTCCACGGAGAGTCTGGCAGGAGCGTTATCGGCACATCATCGACTTCGAACGCATCCTCACGGAGAACCACGTCCTGCTGCTAAAGTTTTATTTGCACATCAGCAAAGAAGAGCAAGCCGAGCGCATCAAGGAACGACTGGTCCAGCCGCGCAAGCGCTGGAAATTTTCCCTCGCTGATTTAGAAACGCGCCGGCACTGGGACGATTACATGATCGCGTATGAGGACATGATCAACGCCACCAGCCATGATCTGGCGCCCTGGTACATCGTACCGGCGAATCGAAACTGGTACCGCGATTTCGTGATCGCCAAAATAGTCGTGGCCGCGATGGAAAAACTGAAAATGAAATGGCCCAGGCCGAAAGTGGACTTGTCCCACATCAAGGTCGAGTAAACCCTCGCCGACCGGGCGGTGGTTGGTCTTTGCTGGAAAAGTCTTGTGTCTCTGAACGAGCAACCCTCAACTTTCAACAGATGAAAATATGCCTCTTTGGTGTTTCTGGCATCGTGCTGGGCAAACATAACATCAAAGACCCGCGCCTCGACCAGACGCATCAACTGGTAGAGGCGCAGAAGAAGACCTACGCCCAGGCAGATGTGGTGGGCGAAAAGGAGATGATAACTTCAGACGCCATCGTGACGACTCGCGCCGCACTGAGCGACTTGTTGATGAAGGACCTTGACGCGGTGGAAACCCGGCTCGGCCGTGATCCCAGTGAAGCTGAAAGGGCCGTTCTCCAAAAGCTTGCCGACGTTCTTATGAGCGAGAAACCGGTCTCGGAGGCCAACCTTTCAGCAGATGAAACCAGTGCGATCTCAGCCCATAACTTCCTCTCGAACAAGCCGGTGGTCGTGGCGGACGACGCGGAGTTGGCAAACCCGGGCGGGCTTTTTGTGCGTGCCCTTAAGGAGAGCGGTTACATCAGCTTTTTGACGGTCGGCGGGAAAGAGAATCGCGCCTGGCCGATTCGGGCGGGCATGACTGCGTGGGAAGCCGCCGGCACCATTCACACCGATATTCAGAAAGGTTTCATCCGGGCGGAGATCATCAGCTTCGCCGATTTTATCGCCGCGGGCGGCGAAACTGAGGCGAAACGCGCGGGCAAGCAGCGCCTGGAACTGAAGACCTATGTGATGCAGGACTACGACCTGACAAATTTCCGGTTCAACAAATGACGTACGGTCAGGGTGTCAGCCGCTCGAAGCGAATGCGGCGGACATAGCCGAAGTTGCTTTCCGTGATGATGATGTTGCCCATTGGATCGGTGTTGACGCAGCGGACGCGTGAGACTTTCGCCAAACTCGGATTGGCATAAAACCACTGGCCATCGCCCACGCGGAAGTTGTTAGCGCCGCTGCCGTTCATCCAACGATGGATGTTGCCCGCCGGATCCACATACCAGACGCGATTGCCGGGATCGTGTTCGCCGATGAAGTAGCCCCCATTGGGCAGGAACCAGATTGAGCGCGGCAGATTCAGGCCCGTTAGCAACGCTGATCCGCCTTCGCCGCCGCCGGGAGAGTCGGTCGTCGTGCCGTTGCCGGCAATGGTGACCAGATTGAGATTGGTGTCCATGCGATAAACACGGTTCGCGTTGCGATCGCTGATGTAGAGATCACCGGTGCGCTCGTCTCCGACAATATTGCCGATGTTCAGGAAGTTGGCTGAAACGACGGCAATGCCGCCCGTGGGCGTCCAACGATTGAGCGTAGTGACGTTGAGGCCGACACCCGGACCGGAACCGAAATAAACCAATGATTCGTCGCTTTTCACCCACAAAGCGCGACCGTCGCCCATATAATTGGTCGGCGTTGTGGTGAACATGGTGCGCATGATGCCGTTGGTTTCGATTTTCCGGAGTTTGCCATTTTCGGTGTCGAGAACGAAGAAGGTGTTGTCGGACACACGCAACCAGCCGCCATTTGGAAAATTGAGTTGAAGATTGGTCGCGAAGCCCGGGCCGTCACCGTTGAAGCCATTGGTGTGTGTCCCGGCGTAGGTATAGATGCGACCGTCCGGCGTGACTTTTTCCACGGCACTGCTGCCTTGATCGACGATGTAGATATTACCGGCGGCGTCGCCAAAAGAAATGTGAGGGCGGGAAAGATTGGCATTTGTCGCGAAGCCGCCTTCGTTCGTTGAGCGCCAATAGCTGATGTGGTCGCCACTCGATCCGTTGCGGCCCGCGATGGTTTCGAGGATGCCGTACGATTCGAGCAGGTTGGTGTAATGCCGCGGCGTGTTGGTTGAGATATCGGTGGAGAGGAGGCGCACGAAGGTCTGCGTCGGGGTGAGCGAGACGCTCGCGCTGCCGACGGAATTGGAAGTGAAATAGTTCGGAGCCGTCACCGACCACGGAGCGAGCAAGGATCCCTTGCGTTCAACAGTGACGACTCCCGCGGGCAGCGCATTAGACCAGGTGACAAGTCCGTTGCGATCGAAAGACCGAATGCCGAAATCGGCGGCGAAACACAGCCGAGCAGCGAGGCCAAGTACACAAATCCCGTACAACGCTTTCATGGTGAATGAGTTACTGTGGCACAACGCGCGACAAAGACAACGCCAAAGAAGATCAGAACCCTAAGCGGCGACTTCCTGCGGACCTTTGCCGCCGTTAACCAGGAACAGCACGGCCATGCGGACGGCAAGTCCGTTGGTGACCTGTTCCAGGATCACTGAACGGCCGGAGTCGGCAATTTCGCTGTCGATTTCCACACCGCGATTGATCGGACCCGGGTGCATGATCAGCACGTCGGGTTTGGTGCGGGTGAGACGCGCTTGCGTCAGGCCAAAGAGCGTTGTGTATTCGCCGAGGCTCGGGAACATCGTCTTGCGCTGGCGTTCATGCTGGATGCGCAGAAGGTTAATGATGTCGGCATCGGCAATGGCTTCCTCGACATTGTAAGTCACTTTGCACCCGAGTTGTTCGAAGACGCGCGGCACCAGCGTCGAAGGTCCGCACAGCGTCACGTTTGCGCCAAGCTTGAGGAGGGCCCAAATGTTCGAGCGCGCAACGCGGCTATAAAGTATATCGCCAAGGATCGTCACGTTCAGCCCGGCAATGCGGCCTTTCTTTTCGCGAATTGTAAAGGTGTCGAGCAACGCCTGCGTGGGATGCTCGTGTGCGCCGTCGCCCGCATTCACCACGCTGCCCTTCAGGAAACGCGAAAGGAAATGTGCCGCGCCCGTCGCGCTGTGGCGGATAATAATGATGTCAGCGTTGAGAGCCTCGAGATTGCGCGCGGTATCTTTCAACGTTTCACCCTTTTTCAAGGAAGAGGCTTCCGCCGTAAAATTGATCACGTCAGCGCTCAAGCGAATTGCCGCCAACTCGAAACTGATGCGGGTTCGCGTAGATGGTTCGATGAAAAGGTTGACGACTGTTTTGCCGCGCAATGCCGGGACTTTTTTGATCGGACGTTCGCCGACCGCCTTAAAGGCTTTGGCGGTGTCGAGCACCGTCGTGATCTCCTCCGGCGACAACGATTCGATGTCCAGGAGGTGTTTGCGGTGCCACGTCATAGCGTGCATAGCTCGATCAGATCAGCTTTTATCTAAAAATACCACATCTTCGCCACCCTGCTCCTTCAAGCGCACATCGATGCGTTCAGTCAATGAGGTCGGCACATTCTTGCCGACGAAATCGGCCTTGATCGGCAACTCGCGGTGGCCGCGATCGATCAGGACCGCCAATTGGATGCGCGCCGCCCGGCCGAAATCGTTCAACGCATCCATCGCCGCGCGCGTGGTGCGTCCGCGAAAGAGCACGTCATCCACCAGCACGACCGTTTTGCCATTCACGTCGAAGGGCATCTCCGTTGGGTGGACTTCGGGCGCAATTTGCTGGCCCACGTCATCACGGTGCATGCTGACGTCCAAGGTCCCGACCGGTACATCGTGTCCCCAAATGCCCGCGAGAATGCGACCGAGTCGGCGGGCCAGGTGAACCCCACCGCGTTGAACCCCCACGACGACGACCGCGTGACTGTTCTCGTTGCGTTCGGCGATTTCGTGGGCAATACGAGTCAGGACGCGGTTCATCGCGCCGGCGGACAGAATAACGGTCTTATCGGACATAAAAAAACGAACGGCCGCTGTTTCAGCGACGGTTCGTAACTCTGCTCAACTGCTGTCGGCTGAGCAATCCCGCTTTAACGACGATCGGGCTGGCGGCTCTTGCGCCATTTGGAACGGTGCTTGATGATCCAATCCGTTAAAGCCCGCTCAAATCCAATGTCATGACCCACTTTTTCGGACTCGATCCATTTGTGCTTCAGGATTTCTTCCCGTTCCGCCTGAAATTCACGATAAAGAGAGGAATTCTTCACTAAACTGGTGTCGTTGGACACTTCTGACGATTTAATCGACATATCCGCTTAAACTTCTGAGTGACACGCAACGTAACATTTCACCATGCTACTTACAATATCGAAATGGAAAGGCAGGTTATGTACCGTAAAAATGCGGATAAATCAGACCGGGAGCAGAGCTGACGCAAGTGCCTGCGCCGCAGGGACTAAGGACTTAAGGCCACTTCGAGGTTGCGCGCTATGTCCACAAAACATCTGGCAGGAGGCCCCTGGGGGTCGGAAATTACTACCGGCAGCCCCTCATCCCCGCCGATCCGGATTTCGGTATAAATGGGGACCTCTCCCAGGAATGGCAAATTTCTCCGCGCGGCCTCCGCGCGCCCGCCTCCGTGGCCGAAAATCTCGATCCTCTCTCCGCCGGGCGCATTGAAATAGCTCATGTTTTCAATGATTCCGAGAATTGGGACCTGCACTTTTTCAAACATCCCAATACCCTTGCGCACAACTCCCAGCGAAGCCTCCTGGGGAGTCGTCACGATCACGCCCCCGTCCAGCGGGACCGTCTGACAGAGCGAGAGCTGCGCGTCGCCGGTGCCCGGCGGAAGATCAACCAGGAGATAATCCAGTTGGCCCCAATCCACAGAATGAAAGAATTGCTGGACGGTTTTCATGATCATGGGTCCGCGCCAGATCACGGGTGAATCGCCCTCGATGAGAAAACCCATACTCATGAGCTTCACGCCATAATTGGACGGCGGCACCATCTTTTGCTCCGCGCTGATCGTTGGGCGCTGGTGAATCCCCATCATCAGGGGGATGCTCGGTCCGTAAATATCGCAGTCGAGCAACCAGA
>Ga0193697_1000072_pt1 | contig 38572 bp, 38 predicted proteins | sample L3m2metaG_FD_145073 | JGI IMG/M metagenome (GOLD analysis project Ga0193697, IMG submission 145073) | Soil microbial communities from a riparian zone of the East river system, Colorado, United States - L3m2 | ecosystem: Environmental > Terrestrial > Soil > Riparian zone | place: USA: East River...
CGCCCATGTGGCGGACGACCTGCGAGCGGTCGGGATCGTAGAGGCCGAGGACCGAGGCCTGCATGAAGGCGTCGCTGCCGCCGAGGCTCGACGGATGATCGGGATTGCCCTCGATCTTCGTCGGGCGTCCGAGGTGCGACTCGGCGAGGACTCCACTGGCGTATCCGCCGAGCGTCATCGCTGTAGCGAAGAAGATCGGCTGGCCGGGGATGGTGTTCTCCGGCTGGCGGACGTACGGCACGATCGATTCCGCCGGCTGCTTGCACGCGGCGAGACCGGCCATCGCCACCGAGGCGCCCATCAGCTTCATGAAATCGCGGCGATGGACTCCCTTGTCGAGAGCCACCGCCTGCTGCGGAAACTCCTGATGGAAGAACTCGTCGAACGAGTCCCCATCGCGCGCCAGCTCTTCGAGGCTGCGCCAGTACTCCTTGCCGCGCAGGTCGCCGACGCGTTTGCGGAATTCCGTGAAATCGAGTGATTTGCTTTCGCTCATTAGTAGTGACAGGTTGAACAGGCGATCATCGACTTGATGTTGTATTCCTTCACCAGCCGCGGTCCGAGCACGTCCTGGTTCTTCGCCACGTAATTCATGTTGAAGACCTGGTCGCGGGGGCGGACGAACTTCTCCGGCGCGCGGTGGCAGCTGAGGCACCACGCCATGGTCATCGGCGACGCCTGATACGTCAGCGCCATCTTGTCGATGCGGCCGTGGCAGCTCGCGCAGCCGATTCCCTTGGTGATGTGGATGCTGTGGTTGAAGTGGACGAAGTCCGGCAGGCGGTGCACGCGGCTCCAGACGATCGGCTTGTTGTTGGCGAAGCTGGCGCGCACCGGCGCGAGCATCTCGGCATTGGTCCAGATCTGCGAGTGGCAGTTCATGCAGGTCTGCGTCGGCGGAATGCCGGCGAAGTTCGAGGTCTCGACGGATGTGTGGCAGTAGCGGCAGTCGATGCCCAGTCCCGCGACGTGATGTTGATGGGAGAACGGAACGGGCTGCTCGCGCTCGATGCCCTGGTTCGTGAAATACGGCGAGCGAACGATGCCGCCGATGAGCCAGAGAACGAAGCCGATGAAGAAGATCGCGCCGAAGATCGTGGCGCGCGAAAAGGTGTTTGTGCTTCGGTGGAAAATCTGCGCCATCGAGGCTGCTACCGTCCAGGTTTAGATTTCAAAACAGAGGAAAGACGAGCGCGGTGCTGCTGTGCTGCAGGCCGGGCGATCATATCGAAAACAGTCTGTGATGCAAGACACCCGCTTCAGTATCACACCCGCGAAACACCGCCTGAAACGATGAGTGCCATCACGCTCGCGCTGTCCGCGGCGATCGGCGTGACGCGCGACGACGGCACGACGATCACGCAGCCCGCCATGCTGTACGAAAACGGCATGTAGACCGCGACCTGGCCCGGCATCGCGAGTAACCCGAGGTCATCCTGCGTGACGAAGCCGAGCGTCCGCACGTCGTCGGTGATGGCGATGCTGACCGGACGGTCGAAGCGCTTCTTGTCGCCGACGAACGCCTCGAGCAGATCCTTGAGCGACGCGTAGATGAGCCGCACCAGCGGCGCGCGGGTGAAGATCGCATCGGTGAGGCGGAGGAAGCGCCTGACCACGAAGTTCGAGGCGAGCGCGCCGATCAGAACGATGACCGCGATCAGGATCGCGAACCCCGCGCCGGGCGGCATCGTGTACGGCAGCAGCCGGTCGATGCGCATGAAGACCTCGTAGACGATGTAGATCGTGAGTGCGATCGGCACGACGATCACCAATCCGCGCAGGAAGTTCTTGATGAGCCAGTTCATGAGATAGCAGATAGCAGATAGCGGATAGCAAGGTCCACCGGGCCTTTTTGCTATCTGCTATCCGCTATCTGCTATCTTTTTAGCGATGGAGCTCTCCGACCTCTACGACCGCCACGCCCCGCGGCTTTTCGCCGTGGCGCTGCGGATCACCAGCGACCGCAACTCGGCGGCGCGGGCGCTGGAGGAGACCTTTGCGCTGCTCCGCGGCTATGACGCGCGGTTCGGGTCGCCCGAGGCGTGGCTCCTGCGCACCGTGCGGGACCGCGCGCTGGCGCAACAAGACCGTTCAGCCGCGGCAACCGTAGGTCAAATGGCTGGAGGTCCACCGACCGCTAGAGAACTGGTGGAAGAAGCGTTCTACCGCGGACGAACGGCCTCCGACCTCGCGCGCGCCCACGGCCTCGCGGAGACGGAGGTGCGGCGGTTATTGCATGACGGAATCGCGGACCTCCGTCGCCAGGTTGCAGCAGGAAGTAACACATGAACGAACAGCTCACAGCCGACGAACTGACCGACATCGATGAGCTCATCGCTCAGTCGATCGAGCCGGTGGCCCCTCCGGTGAGCATCCGTGCGCAGATCCTCGGCACGATCCGCAACGTCCCGCAGAACAGCATGACCGTCCGCGAAGAGGAAGGACGCTGGAAGCCGATCCTTCCGGGCGTCGACATGAAGCGCCTCTCGCGCGATCAGAAGCGTGGCACCGTCACCGTTCTCCTCCGCTTCCAGCCGGGCAGCACGCTCCCCGAGCACGATCATCACGGCAACGAGCAGACGTACGTGATCGAAGGAAGCTGCTGCATCGGATCGGTCGGCCTGGCCAGGGGCGACTTCCACCAGGTCGACGCGGGCGAGCATCACGGCACCGTGATCAGCAAGGAAGGCTGCACGCTCCTGCTGGTCGTCGACGAAGCCGACTACCGCGCGGCGTAGCTCTCGATCGCGGCGATCGCCGCGCGCTTCCGCTCACTCCACGAACCGCTGATCTCCACCACTTCCGCGCCGCACTCATGCAGCGCGCAACGGAACTTCTCGAGCAGCGCCTCGCGAACATCCGCGCTGTCGCGCGCCGGATCGTCGACGAACGGCGTGTCGACGTTCATCAGCAGGTAGAGATCGGCGCGACGCTCGCGCGCCTTGCAGTCGATCCACTCCGGGCAGGAGCCGTAGTAATGCCGCGCGTAGACGACGGTGCTGAGGAGATCGGTGTCGAGGATGAGCATCGGCGCCCCTCCCGCGCTCTCCTCGTTCGCGATCTGCCCCTCGGCGATGCGCGGCACGTCGTCCGCCGTGAGCTCGCGCTTGACGCAGAGCACGTAACCGCGCGCGTACTCGGCGACCGACTGCGTGCGGTAGTGCACGGCGAGCTCGCGCGCGAGCGTCGACTTCCCGGTCGAGTGCGGACCGATCAGGCAGACGCGAGCGATCTTCGCCATTGAACCCACCCATACACGGCGAGCGGCACGAATACTCCATACAACACCGCGCTGGGATAAAGGCGCTGCGTGAAGAACATCCACGTCGACACGCCGTCGACGACGATCCAGACGAGCCAGTTCTCGATCCACTTCCGCGCCGTCATCGCCTCGGCCACGATCGAGAACGCCGTGGTGCCGGCATCAGCGAGCGGCATCGCGGCATCGGTGTGCGCCTTCATCCACCACGCCGCTGCCGCCGTCGCCATCGCACCGATCAGGATCGTCACAATCCACCCCCACAAAGTAGTGCGCGAGACCCGCAGTTCCGTTTCATTTTTTCCGCCATGCAGCCACGCGTACCAGCCGTAGAGGATGAGCGGCAGGAAGACGACGATCTGCAGCCCGGCGTTCGCGTAGAAGCGCGCCTCCCAGAAGATCCACGCGTACAACACGACGCTGACCACGCCGGTCGGCCAGCACCAGATGTTCTCCACGGCCGTCAGCACAATGCTGACGACCGTGATGAGAGCCGCGAAGATCTCGAGCGGACTCAATGTTTGAAATCCACCATCACCACCGCGTTTCGCGTCGCTTGCGGGTAGTAGTACGGAATGCCGCTGATCACGTCACCTTCGACGGACCGGTTCATGAAAAGGTAGCTGTAGCCGCTCGGAAAGACACGGCGGCGATTGGTCAGGTTGTTGATCTGGAGCGACACCCGCACCTGCGGCGTGAGGTCGTAGCCGGCGTTGCCGTCGACGATGAAGAACGACGGAGCGACGAGGTCGTCGTTGTTCGTGTTATCGAGATACGACTTGCCGACATAGCGTCCCGTGAGTCCGAACGCGACGCGCGGCGAAGGCGTCACGTCGATCGACTGGCTGACGATCGCGCGCGGCGTCAGCAGCGGATCGACGTCGTGATGCACGAGCGGTCTGCTCTCCAGATACTCCCCCGCCTCGGAGTAGACGTCGTAGAACTGCGTCCAGGTCTTGATGCGATTGCTGCTGAAGTTCGCCACCGTGCGCAGGCGCACCTTCGGCGACGCCTGCCACGCGGCGTCGAGCTCCACACCGCGGCGATGACTGCGATCGACGTTGCGGCGGAGCAGCAGTCCGATGTCCGACAGCTCGCCGGTCGACGCGATCTCGTTGTGGAACTCCATCGCGTACAGGTTCGCCGCCACGTCGAGACGCGTGCCGTGGTAATCCCAGCCTCCTTCGAAATCGAGCACGCGCTCCGGACGCACGGCGTGCAGGTCGTGCGCGAACGAGGCGTTGTCCTCGCCCTGAAAGAGATCGTTGCGCGCCGGCTCGCGCGTCGACATTCCGGCCGATGCGTACACGCCCGATTTCGGCGAGAGATCGAAGCGCGCGCCGATCTTCGGATTGAAGAACGTCCAGTGAATCGGCTCGATCACTACGTCACCGTGATAGCGGAAGTTCGTGTAGCGAAGCTGTGCGTCGCCGTACGTGTGCCAGCGGCCGGCGTCATAGGAGAGCTTGGCGAAGGTGTTCGCCTCGCGCTTCGTGCCGTAGTTCGAGTAATCGCGAGCACCACCAACCAAGTCGCGCGTGTGCGTCCGCTGGAATTCGTTCAGATGCAGGCCGTACTTCGCGGTGAACGGACCGTGCGACCAGCTCAGCGTCGCCATCGTCCCGAGGAGCATGCCGTCGAGGCCGTACTGCCGGAGGTCGGTTTTCGTCGTCTCGTCGTCCCAGAGTCGGTACCAGCCGTAGCCGCGCTGATAGAAGACCGACGCGGTCATGTCGGTCGTCGGCGAGAGAGCCTTCAGATACTGCAACTGCGCGAGGTCGTAGCCAAACTCGTCGCGATCCTCTTTCGACAGCGGGTTGAAACGGAGATCCTGCTTCAGCGTGTCGAGATCGGTCGCGTAGAACGACTGCTGCGTCGCCTCTTTCGCCGTGAAACCGGTGAGTCGCAGCTGCGAATCCTCGAACTGCTTCGCCGCGCTGATGAAGAGGTTGTGCTGCGTCATGCCGCTCGAATCGCGGAAGCCGTCCGACTTGCCGGCCGAGGCGCGCGCGTACATGGCGAAGCCGTCGCGGAATCCCGACTGCCATCCGAGGGTGGCGAAGCGCGAGCCGTACGAGCCGGCGGAGACGCGCGCCTCGGTCTTTTGATCCTGCGAGAGATCGATCGACTGCAGGTTTACCGATCCGCCGAACGACGGCGAGCCGACGGTCGACGTCCCGACGCCGCGCTGAATCTGGATCGATTGCAGCGAATGCGCGAGATCGGCGAAGTCGGCGAAGTACGTCCCCATGTCCTCCGAATCCGCCAGCGGCACGCCGTCGAGCGTGAAGTTGAGGCGCGTGGGACTGATGCCGCGCAGCGAGAAGTACGAGTAGCCCGCGCCGCCGACGCCCGACTCGGCGTAGCTGTCGATCGATGGCGTGTCGCGCAACAGCAGCGGGATGTCCTGCTGGTAGTAGCGCTTCTCGATCTCCTCGCGCGGCACGTCGGTCTTCGTCACCGGCGTGGTCGCCTCGGCGCGAATGCCGGAGACGACGATCGAGTCCGAGAGCGCGGGACGCAGCGTGATTTCCACGTCGTCCGCCGCCGCCACGTTCGTCGACTGAAACCCGGTGCGCGCGACGCGCAACGTGCCGTCGTGTGCCGATTCCATCGTGAACGCGCCGTTCGCATCGGTAACCGCGCGCGACGAATCGATCGTGACGACGGCCCCCGCGATCGGCGTCCCGGCCGGGTCCTTCACCACCCCGTGGATGTTCAGAAAAAGGAGAGCTGCAATGATTGCCTTCATGGAAATCCTTTCGAAGAAGTTTTTCCAGGAGGGCGCTGATGAGGATGAGAGATTTTCTTGTCTGCCGTTCCCTACGCCGGTCTCAACCGGGTCAGGTTCGAAGGGTTTGATCTCAGGCCGTTACGGCCACCCCCAGGCGTCCTGCTGCGGGATTCATCGTAGCAGATGACGCCGGGCAGCTACCGGCGCAACTTCAGAGCCGGGCCTGTCACCTCGTGCCGCTCGACGCCGGCGAATTGAGGCAGCGTGAAAATATCGACGAATTGCGCCGCCGCCGCATCGGGCGGAGCGCCGAACGCAACCGCGATGGGGCCCGTTTCGCTGATGTCACGAAACTCGATGCTCTGTCCGCGATAGAGCATCGAATCGACGCCGCGCGCCGTTTCGTGAAAGTCCATCGTCAGGAGCGGTACGTACAGACCGCCGATCCAGACGCCGACGAATCCGGTCTTTGCCTTCATGTCCGGCACCGTCACCGTGAAGCGCCGGACCGGCGCGTGCGGAAGCGTCACGTTGAATTCATCGGACGACAGCACCGGCATCGGCAGCACGGTCAGCGGCCGCATCGACGATGCATAGACGAAGTGCTCGGGCGGCGCGTGACGCAGGCGGGTCACGAACGAGCCGTCGGGCTCGAGCTGCACGTCCTCCGTCGTCTGACCGCCTGGAGCGACGAAGGTCAGCATCCCCTGGCCGGAATGGTTTTCGATGCGGCCGCGCAATCCCGCCGGATCGAACCGGATCAGCGTGCGCGCATCCGCGAGCGCGTCGGGCTGCATCGCCATCCCGCATTGACGCGAGAATCCCTTGTGCGTCGCGCAGACCTGCACCGGCAGGTCGGCCGGGACGTCGACGACGAGATCGCCCCGTTCATCGCTGATGCCCGCAGGATAGGAGTGGCGGCATGCGAGCGGCGTGACACCGTCATCCGCAAACCGCTTCACGATGCACAGGCTCACCGCCGCGTCTTTCAATGAACGGTTCCGCGGGTCGGCGACGTGGATGGTCAGGCTTCTGACGCGAAGGTCGATGTCATGAGGACTGTTGGCCTTGATCGACTCGTCCGGAAAATGATCGAACCAGCGCTCACTGCCGCAAAGCTCGACGCGGACGTTATTGCCGAGGGGCGAGGCCGCGAGCGACGCGGCATAGCGCCCCGTGCCATCGCTGACCGCTTCGCCGCTGGCGAAGACGACATGCGCACGGACCGGCGCTCCATTGAGCCTGACGGTCCCGAAAAAATTGAACGGCGCGATCGCCGCCGAAACCGTCTGCTGCTGACCCGCAACGACGTTCACCGGAAACCGCTGCTCCCTGCTGAGCGGAGCGCGCACCGCGACGATGTAAGAGCCGGCGGGCACACCATCCAGGCTCACGGCCGAATTTCCCTGAAACAGCGCGGACGCTGTCGCCACCGGCTCGCAATGCGGTTCCGTTCCACTTCCGCATTTCAGGATCGCTACGGCGACTCGCGGCGCATCGTCGGCGGAAACACCCGCGCAGGTGGCCGGCGGCGTGATCTCGTTCCCGTCGTTCGTCCATTGCACGCGCACGCTTCCGGCGGCGACCATCGGCAGCCCTTCACGTTCGATTGTGACCGGTCCGGCCACATCGATCGCTCGCTTCACCGGCTTCCACATCATGCCGGTCAGTTTCAGTTCCGCCGGCCCCGGGGGAACGTCGCGGAAGATGACGAGCGTCTTGGATGCCGGCTCGAATAATGAGAACTGAGGCTTCAGCGTTTTGCCCGCCGCGATGAGCATGACGTCGGGCGGCAGCATGACGCCGCGCGCTGCATGGAACGACTCCTTATCCAATTGTAGCCACGCGACGACGTCCGTGGTGCGTTTCTCGCGCGCGAATGCTGGTAATGCAATGCGACTTCCGTCATCGACTGAGACCGCTTCGCCGATCGCAACGGGCGCGCCGTCCTCAATGAGCATCGGAAGGAGCGGCATCCCTGCCGGAGCGAGGATCGTCGTCTCACCAGCGATCAGAGGAATGAACGAGCCGGGTGAGTCCGCGGTCGGCGCAACCCATATGCCGAGTGATTGACCTGCCTGAAGCGATTTCGCCGGCACGGTCGCATCGACCAGGCCGGCGCGCACGACCGGAATCTCGATCCTCTGATATCCACGCTCCGGGATCGGCGGTCCGTCATAGATCGTGTAGTCGCGCAGGACGCTGACATAGCCGTCCTTATGACGGGCGAAGAAATTGAACGTCCCGGGCGGCAGGTCGATCACCTTGTCGCCTGCCTTGCGCGCGCCCTCGAGCATCACGAGGTATTCGCGTCGGTACCCGAAGAGCGGGAGCGCCACGAACAGCAAAATCGCGTGCATAGCGACCCTGCGGGCGAAACACGATTCAGCAATTCGGATTGACGCAGTCATTACATCCGCCGCCCGTAGCGGGACTCTTACATGAATTATTCGTGAGCGGTTTGCAGCTGACGTTGTCGCAATTGCGGTTGCAATTGCAGCCGCCCTGCGTATAGCCGCCATCGCCGCCCCAGTCGTCCTGACACGGATCGCCGCCCTCGCCGCCCCAGCAACCGACCTTCGGCACGGGTAACGGCATCTGGAATTGTGAAACCACCGGAAAATCGCGCGAATTGTCCGCGATTGTATCGGCCGGCTTTGCCTGACGCTCCGCAATTCTCGACTCGCCGGCAAACGCTGCGGACGTCATCAATACGAACAGACAGATCGGGATCAAAAGACGCTTCATGGCTCCTCCTCCGTTGGATCGAACTGTGTTGGATCGAACGAATGGAGGGACGCGTTTCGAGACTTTCTCTGTAGGTCGGCAAGATCCTACCTATGTAAGGATGGAAGTGACTTTATCGATGAGTGGGCAATTAAGTCAATAAGTATCGCTTAGGTTACTGCGCGCCTGCCGATTGATTGCAAACAGAAAGGGCCCCCTTGCGGGAGCCATTCACGTCTCGAGGACCAACGGAGGAATCCTTGTAAATGATTGAAAACAAATATCGGTTCATCGATTGAACACGATTCAAACGGGTCGGGACCTAACCCTCGTTTTCGAGGTTGACCCCTCGAATCACTCGTGGTGGTCAATTTCTGATTGGTGGTACCGCCGTCACGCGTACCTTAATGAACGGCATAGGCGTCCGCGTTCGAATAGGCCGTGGCGCACTGTTCTCGAGTGAGGTTGCGCGATGCATCGGCCATCAGATTGGATGGACCAAACGCGCCGTCGAGGAAAAGCACATCGCCGCCGAGGTAGTGTCCGATCTCGTGTGCGAGCGTGTTCTGGGGATTGCGCGCGCCGATATTGCCGAAGACTTCAAGCTCGCCGAAAAGAATGCCTTGTCGTGGCCACGCCTGTGCTACGCCGATACCGCCGTAGTGACGGACGAAGACGAGGGGAATGGTTGGGGCACTCCCGGCCGGAATTGCTTCAGCCACCCACCCGCCAACGCAATAGGGAGTCCCCGTGTCTGGCTGCGTCGCAGCGTGCGCGCAGTTAGGGCGTACATCGGCTGACACTTCACCGTAATTGACAAGGCGAAACTGAATGTTCATCCCGTATCGCTCGCCACACACGGTCCATACCTCGTCGGGAATCTGCATGATGAGCGGATTGGCGCGACCATTTGAGGGGCTGGCGGTTTGAGCGACGTCGAGGAGCTCGCGGTGATCAGCGTCGTACACACGGGCATTCAAAGAGCCGCCTCGGCTGAATGCCGACTCCAGGCGATCGACGGCGCGGCTGTCGATCCACATCTCGGCGAGGCGCCGGTCCATACGTGGCCGCGTCCCACCCGGTTCGGTGACGACGATAACGCTGACGCCGACGATCTTTGTGCGTGAATCGAGCACGACGTTCGAGCCCGTGTCAGGAAGATCGTCCCACTGCCACTGTCCCACGAACGGCTCGCCATGGAAAACTCGCCGCCGCATATGAAGGCTCACAGGTTGCCCGGGTACGAGCAAGAGACCATTCGCCTGCCATCGGATGATCGCCGGGCGCGTACCAGGCTGCGGGCCGACGGGCGCGACACCAAGAAGCCCGTCAACGTTACGCGAGTCGCGGAATGTGTGACCTCCGCTGCGGTCGAACACAATTTCGAAAAGATCCCACACCACACTCCGCGCCGGAACGGGCGGCGCCGGCGTTTCAAACGTGAACGTGCCGCGCTCGGCGCCGAGGATGCCGCTGAGCGGAGGGTTATCGCGCAGCACTGCGACTGTTTCGCCGCTGTTTCCCGGTACCCATTCTGTGCCCGTATGAATCGCCAGTGCACGTCCCCGCGGGTCGGAGCTGCCGCAGGCGATGAGAAAAATAACGAAGGGGGCGATGACGAACAATGCGGAGCCTGGACGTCGAACGGGACGAATATGGCCGCCGGGAGCAACTTCTACACGCTGGACGCGCATGGCTACCTCCACCTTGATGGCCGCATTGGATTTTGCGCCTCAACGACGCGAGCATTGGCGGCCTCTTGAATGAATGGTGCGTGAATCGTGGAGAACGTTTCAGCGATGTCGGGTTGAGGCCCACCGCCACGCTGTTCACCGGCTCGTGACCGTTATCTGACGTAGCGGCCTCGTCGACCGCGAGTGCCGTCCGTATAATCCGCCAGCCCGGTGGCCGTCGTCCCTGGCGGCCCTACTTCAAAACTGAAATTCCTGGTCTAGATCGACCTGAGCGGAGGGTTTGTTTACCGTTGCGCTGCTGTCCTTGCCGGCCTGTTGACCGTGGCTTTTTCCGATCTTCAATTTCCCGCCCCTGCGATCGGCGCCATCCGGCTCGATTCCGATGCCGATATGAGCTATGAATTCATCGCTGATTCGAGGACTTACACTGACTCGCCCAACCCTGAAGCCAGGAGAATCTATGGGCAATATGTGCCGGCTCTCGATCCAGCCACGGCGCTCCGGAAGATCGTGATTCAGCATCTTTCTCACTCATCAGATCTGTCCGTTGGGTTCCGGACGAACGCAGGAGCGATGAACCCGAATCTGGAGCCAGCGACCGTGACCCCTCGGCTCTATACTTCCGACGGAAGACTGCTCGGCACAGGCGCGCCTTTTGTCGTCCCGCCGCGAAGCGTGAGCCACCTGCCTCTCTCCGCGCTCATTGGTCAGCCGACGATTGAATTCACGGACGGCTATCTCCTGCTCGAATCGACCGTTCCGGTATTCGGGTACGGCTCTGTCGTCGACAACCGTTCCGGTGACCAATTCTTCATTCCTGGCGCAGACGACCGCGCCGATTGAATCTATCGATCAGACGTCAAGCCGCGCATTACAACGGTCCACATGAAACACCTGCGAGCGGCGTCTCCTTACCTTCGGTGGAATAGGCGAACTCGTCACTGCTCCCGGATGCCGGGCGTTCAACGCCGAAACGCACGGCATTCCGCGGGACATCGATGCACGAAGTGGAATAGCGAAGGATCTCGTGACGAATCAGGGTCTTGTGTTCCGCCGTAGTGTCAAATAGATAAAGATCCGCGCGGAGGCGACCCGACTTGTATTGGACCACTCCCGGCTCATCAAAGAACAACAGCCTCTGTCCGTCATCCGAAATACCGAATGCAGTATCCCTGGGACCCCAATTCGAGGCGTCGAACGCAAAGGCAAGAACCGTCCCCAACAACACCTTGTCATGTCCGGACCGGCCAAGGTAGTAAAACCTCATGAGGCCCTTCGCGACGTCCACGGCAAAATAGTCGGACAGGCTGTGATATCCCGGCTGCGTCCCGTAGTATTTGACCTGCTGCTCCGGCGAGAGGTTGTCGTAAGAGGCGAAGCACGCCGAGAGAGAGAACGCGACCACGGCGCTCCCGAGAAGACGAAGAGACGGAAGTGAAATAGTCATCGCCTGCACTCTCTTGTTGAGAAACATACGTCTGTCGGTGAGCTCGAGGTTCGAAGTGAGCTGCTACCGCCGCCCGCCCACCAGCGCGCGCAGTTGGCGCATACGCGTGTCGAGCTCCTCGACGGTCATCCCGGCATACTTCGGCGGCAACAGCCTGCGGCTCGATGCTTCGAAGACCGCGAGCAGCTCCATGTACTCGAGCAGCTCGACGTCGCGGCTGGGGAAATAGTCGCGGGCGGCGGCGAGGAAGTGCTCGTCACTGACCGGCTTGTCGCCCCCTTCGGCGCGCGCGGCGTCGTCGTTGGCCATCAGGATCACCGCCTCGACATCCGCGTTGCTGTAGCCGACGAGCTTGCTGGAGAAGCCGTGGCGGATGGCCGGGAAGTCGACCGCCGTGACGATGTGATTCTTCCGCACCAGCGCGCGCGCCACTCCTTCCACTTCTTCCGCCGTCTGCGAATAGAGGAACGGGATCTTGCGGTCGAGACGTCCGGCGCGCTTGAGATCGACGTCGAGCTTGTCGGGACGGTTCGTCATGACGATGAAGAGAATCCGTCCGCGGTTCGACGTATCTGACATGAACTCCTTCACCCGCGCGATCACGCGCGACGACGTGCCGCCGTCCGACTCCCCTTCTCCGCTGCCGAAGGCGCGGTCGCCTTCGTCGATGATCACCACGACCTGCCCGATGGCCTTCACGACGTTGAGGATCTTCTCGAGATTGCCCTCCGTCGCGCCGACCCACTTCGAGCGGAAGTTCTTCAGCTTGATCGTCGTCACGCCGCACTCGGCGGCGAAGGCCTCGGCCACGAACGTCTTTCCCGTTCCCATCGGACCGGTGAAGAGGATGCCCATCGGCACGCGCGCCGTGCGTCCCTCGCGCAGGTTCTCGGCGAGGACGAGCAGGTCCTTCTTGACCTCTTCCATGCCGCCGACGACGTCGAAGCCATGCTCCGGCTGCACGAACTCGACGAGGCCGAAGCACTCGCGCTCGAGGATCTCGCGCTTCCGCCGCGCGATCAGCTTGTCGATCTCCGCGCGTGCGTTGCCGTCCTGCGCCACCGGCGCCTCGGCATTCGGCGCGACGAGCTTGCGGATCTCCTCGTAGCCCATGCCGCTGGTGAGCGCCGCGAGCTTCGACGCACGCTCGCGCGAGTCGGGAGCATCGCCGAGGAGGGAGATGATGAACTTCTCGCGATCGGCGGAGCCGGTGTCCTCGGCGGGCGGCGGCGTGAGGATGGAGATGATCTGCACGGCCTTCAGTCCCGCGGTCAGCTCGGCGTAGCGATCGACTTCCGGCGCCGCGAGCCGCGAGTCGGCGAAGGCGGCCGCGACGCGACGCTCGTCCGTTTTCGGCATCGGCACTTCGATCACCGCGATCTTCGGATTGGAGATGATCTTCGCCGCGAGGTCGGTCAGGTTCTCGGTGACCAGGATGATGACGTTGTCACCCTTCTCGATCTCCGGCATCAGCGACCAGCGATGCAGCGTGACGATGTTCGACCGATCGCTCGAGCTTTGAAAACTCGGATCGCCGCCGGGCGCGATGGCCTCGGCGTATTCGATCACCACCGCGCAGCGCGACGAGCCGATCAGCGTCGTCTCCAGCGCGCCGAGAATCTTTCCGCACTCCGATTCGAGCACGGCGTTGTCGAGCGCCGCCGCGCCGGTCGTGCGCTTGGTCAGCCGCAGTCCGGTGGCGACGTTGTAGACGGCAATGTTGTCCTTCGATTCGCGCAACAGCACGGTCGTCAGGAACTCGCTCATGGTGAGCGGCTTTCCCTGATAGAGCACGACGTCGAAGACGTTGCCGTGCAGCACGAACATCGACGACTCGCCGCGCAGGTAGCGGCGGCGGAGATCGTCTGCCCAGGGCGGAAGAGTCGCTGCTGTTGTCGTTTTGCTCACAGTTCCTTGAACTTCCCCTTCACTTCGCGCACGAGGTCGACGAATTCAGGCATTTGATCGACATTCGGATGCCACATCAATCCCCGTTCGATCAGGTCATACGTGGCCTGCACGCGCGCTCCGGGAACCGGCGTGCCGTCGGCGGCGCGGTCACGGCCGAGGAGGATCGCGGTGTCTGCGACGCGCAGGCCAGCCTCGATGTTGTGGGTGACGACGATGATCGTATTGAGCTCGTGCAGGTTCGCAACCTCGGTGACGAGGCTGCAGACGCGATCGACTGCCAGCGGATCGAGTCCGGAGAACGGCTCGTCCATCAGCAGGAAATGACGGCTGCAGAGGAACTGCTGCGCGATGGCCACGCGCTGCCGCTGTCCGCCGGAGAGCTGGCTCGGATAGCGTTTGGCAAAATCCTCGAGTCCGAAGCGTTTGAGCATGTCGATCGACTTGTCGCATGCCTCGGATGACGATTTGCAGCTCTGCCCCGCGGCGATCGTCAGGTTGCCGAGGACGGTGCGGTGCTCGAAGAGCTGGTAGTTCTGAAAGACGACGCCGACCATGCCGGCCCTCACCAGAGCGCCATCCGCGCCGATCTTCACTTCGCCCGACGTCGGCGGCATGAGGCCGGCGAGTACACGAAAGAGCGTCGTCTTCCCCATGCCCGACGGGCCGAGAAGTGCGACGACCTGACCGGTGACGGAATCGGGACGGGTGATGTCACGTACGGTGAAGTTGAGATCGCGAAGGATCGTGTGGTCGCCATACGCGTGCGTGACGTTCTTCACGTCGACGATCGTTTCGTTGAGTTTGTATGCGGAAACCGCGGTCATTTACGCTCCAGCGTGAGCGAGGCGTACGGGCAGAAGAGATTGCGCAGCGCGCCGATGGCGTAGTCCTGCAGGATGCCGACGGTGAGGATTACGACCTGGATGGCGAAGACCTCGGCGATGTGGAAGTGCTTGTTCTGATTCAGCAGCATCGCGCCGATGCCGCCCTCCGCACGCGAGATACCTTCGACCATCGTCAGCATCATCCAGCCGATGGCGGCGTTCTGGCGCAGCACCTCGAACGCCTCGTCGGCCGTACCGAGGATCACCACTTCCCACACCACGCGCCATTCGCTCATGCCGAGCGAGCGGGCGTGATCGAAGCGTTCCTTCGGCAGGTTGAGGATCACCGCGGCCATCGACGTGACGAAGAAAACGGTCATGCCGAAGACCAGCAGCGCGAGCTTGAGCGTCCGCCCGCCACCGAGTGTGATGGTGAAGATGAGCGTCAGGCCGATCAGCCCGAGGAAGCGGCCTTTCGAAACGGCGGCCGCGATCGGACGGAAGAACGGCAGCACGGTGAGGTACGACAGCGCGAGCGAGATCAGCACCGTCCAGGCGATCGCCTGGATGTTGAGCATGAGGCTCGTGATCAGCTCGCGCCCGAGGCCGCGCATCCAGAGCGTGCTGAGCGCGGTCAGCACTTCGTCCGGCCGCGGCAGCACTGAGATCGGGGCCGTCCACCAGATGACGAGGGCGACGAGAGCCTGACCGATGATCAGGATCTTGATGACCGTCGGCGAGACGGGGCGGTTGGGAACGACGATGTCGAGGGGTTTGGCCATGTGTAGTTGATCCCTCGCCCCGCTTGCGGGGAGAGGGTGCCGCAGGCGGGTGAGGGGTCGGCTTCCTTGCGACAGGGAACCCCCTCATCCGCCTGCGGCACCTTCTCCCCCGGGCGGCGGGGGAGAAGGGCGTACGTTACGTCCCGCTCACCAGCACGATCTCCACGCGACGATTCTTCGCCTTTCCTTCCGGCGTCGAGTTCGGCGCGATCGGGTTCGTCGCGCCGTGCGCGAAGACCGTGAGGCGCTCCGACGGGAAGTTCACGCTCGACTTGTCCATCAGCCACTGCTTGACGGCGAAGGCGCGCTCTTCGGAGAGGCGCTGGTTCCCGTCGGAGCTGCCGACGTTGTCGGTGTGACCGTGGATCTGGATCGTGGTGCCGCCGGCGACGAGGAGCTCTCGCTGCAGCTGCTCGAGCACTTCCTCCGCGGCAGGCGTGAAGCTCGCGCGTCCGGTGTCGAATGTGATGTTCCACGAGCGGCGGCCGACAATGTTCTTCGGCGATTCCGTCCTCGCGGACGCTTCGTCGTACTTCGGCGCCGCTGCCTGGACCTCGGCTGTCTGCATGCCGCCGCCGATGTCCTTCAGGTACGACGTGTCGAGGATGTCCTCGGTCTTCGGATACGACGGGATGAGCTCCGGATACTGCTGCACCGCGACGTCACCGAACTTCGTGTACGTCGCGTCGAAGAGGTTCGACGAACCCTTCGCCATGCCGAAGAGGAGCATGTTGTCGGCGAGGTTGTTCACGTACGAGCCGCCGAGCGAGACCTCGGTGCCGACCTTGTCGCGCTCCAGCACCGGGTTGAAGTACTTCAGCCAGTACTCCGCGCTCTCCTCGCTGTACACATTCGCGCTGATCTTCGCCGCCGTCTCCAGCGCGTTGCGGTTTCCCTTCACCGCATCGCCACCCTTGAACAGCGCGGTCAGGTAGTGATCGACCAGCGGACGGTTGTCGCGCATCCACTTGTCGATGCCGATGATGACGTTCGGCATCTGCGTGTTGTACTCGCGCGTGGAGACGATCGAGACGAGACCGCCCTTTTCGTGCGCCACGGTGACGTCGCCCGGCGTCCAGGTGACGACGCCCTGGACGGTGATCTTCCGCTTCTCGCCCGTCGGCTTGCCGTTCTTCACGACCGGGCGCTCTTCGCTCCAGCCCTCGATGTATTTCTTCGAGGCGTCGACGTAGGTGTCGGCCGCGACCCAGTTCAGCGCGTCCGGGTCCCACGTCTTCTCATCGGGATTGTTCGGCAGGCCGTTGTCGCCGAGCCACTTCTGCGCGATGTTCCAGTCGCCGTCGCGGAGCACGCCCGCCACGACGCCGCCGCGCGAGGCCGCTGGATTCGCCTTCCACGACGCCGGTCCCATGAACTTGTCCTCGCCGCGCGAGTAGCCGCACGAGCCGATGATGCGCGCGCGGTACTCGGGGCCGAGCTTCTTCACGAGCACGTCGTTCAGGCCTTTGAGGAACGACGGGCTGCCGTCGCCCATGACGGCGACGAAGTGCACGCCCTTGGTCGGATTGCTGTCGCCGCTCTTCAGCGAGGTGGCGAAGGCGACGAGATTTTCCTGCATCTTGCTGCCGTCATCCTCGCGGATGAGCTTCAGGTTGACGCCGTTCTCGCACATCAGGCTGCCCTTGGTGGCCTGCTTGCCACCGGTAGCGGCCATGAGTCCCATCTGTGCGTTCCACGCCCAGATGTTCATGCGGATCTCGGGCTGATCGACGCAGCCCGCTTCGGTGCCTGGTTCCTTGTAATCGACTTTGTTTGCCGCGGCGTCCTGCGCTTCGCCCAGCTCGACCTTCGAGGGGACGACAGAGGTCTTGAGCAGGCCTGCCGGGATCAGGGTCGCGCGGTACTTGTAGACGAAAAGCCCGACGATCCCGAGGACGATGATCGTGATGAAAAGTTTGGCAAAACCGGTGAGTCTCATGCGGTCAACGCTCCTGCCACACGGCTGTCTGCCGCGTGAATCCGACGTTAGGTGAGATACTTATTTGACCATTGGGATGCGCTGAATAGCTTACATGAAATCGTCCGCGCACCCTAGAATGGTGCGCTCAAATGTCGCCCGCCCAGCCTCAGGAAAAGCTGCCCGGTTCACCGCCGTACTTCAAGTTCGCCCTGGCGAACCCGTACAACCTTTCGTTGCTCGTCGGGGGACTGACGGCGGCGGCGGTGCTGACGAATCCGATTCTGGCGATCGTCGCGGCCGGTGCCGAGGCGCTCTGGCTGCTGCACGCTCCCGACTCGCGACTGCTGCGCAAACTGGTGTGGGATCCGAAGTTCGCCGGGATGCGCGAAGAGGAACGGAACCGCGAGCGGGCGAACAAGATCGCGTTGCTCGATCGCGAAGAGACGAACCGCGTGCAGCGCCTGATCAAGAAGAACTACGAGATCTCGCAACTGGCCGGCTCGAACCCGACGTTCACCGGCGAGCTGCTGCGGACGGAGCTGGGGAAGGCAAGCGTGCTGGTTGACTCTTTCATTGATATGGCCGTCACCTGCCACCGCTACGAGGACTACCTCGAGCACCTCGACCTCAAGCACCTGGAGCGCGACCGCGCCATGTGGGAGACCCGGGCGAAGCAGGGCACGCCGGGCGACGCGCAGACGGAGATCGCGAGGAAGAATCTCGCCGTGATCATCAAGCGGCTCGAGAAGCTGCGCGAGATCAAGAACTACGTCGACGTCGCGCGCGGCGAGCTCGACCTGATCGAGAACACGTTCCAGCTCATCGCCGACCAGATCGTGACGATGCAGTCGCCGCACGAGCTGTCGGGGCAACTCGATGAGCTGTTGTCGGGCGTGGAGTCGGTGCGGGAGACGGCGATCGATACTGAGGCGTTGATGGCAGCGGTGGAGAGATAACCGGCCCGATCAGCGCGTGATGTTTTCTGCCGCGCAGCCTCCCGGGAGTGGGAAGAATCTCCCGCCATCCTTAGTTACTGATCGCCGTATTGCCTTAATAGCGGGTTGTACCGCATCGCTTCTCTCATCCCCATCAGTTTTCACACCGGCGATTCGATTCCGTACGGTTTCGGATTGCTCACCAGCGTCGCGTCGGCATCAGTGGGCATCAAGATCGCCGATCCCAACAACACGAATCCGTTCCTCGACAGTACGCAACAGGCCGTCGTGCAGAAGCTCTATAACCACAGCCGTTCGCACACGACCTACAACGGCTCGACGAGCCCGGCGACCTTCACCTGGAACAGCGACTGCAGCGCATTCACCAAGCAGACCGACGGCTCGATGGTCGTGACGTCGACCAATCCTTGCGGCGCCAATACACCGTCACCGAAGATGTTCCCGCTCGACGCGTTCATCAACGCGTACGCTCCGCCCGTGGCTTCGTCAAACCCGAAGTTCGACATGTTCGATCCGAATCTCTTCTGCGACGGCACGGACGGCTATTGCGATTTCTTCAGCGCCGGCCGCCGCGCGGTGTACGGCCAGATGGGGCACGACTGGGTGGTCAATCCGCCGATCTTCAGCAACACCGGCCTCGGCGACTACACGGCGACGTTCCAGACATATGACGGCCACTACCTGAGCGCGCGCAACGGCGGCGGCTCGGACGTCAACGCGGAAGCGACCTCCATCGGCAATAACGAGCGCTTCAGCGTCTACATCCGCAGCACCAGCTCGCAGCTGAGCGACGGCGACACGATCACCATTCAGTCGCTCGGCACGCAGCAGGGGCAATGGGTCGCTGCCGAATACGGCGGCGGTTCGGGCAGCACGGCGAACGCGAACCGCATCTGGCCCGACAGCTGGGAGACGTTCGTGATCCACAAGCTGAACGGCACCGGCGCGATCAGCAACGGCGATCCGGTCGCCCTCACGTCGGTTCTCGGCTACTACGTCTCCGCCACCAACGGCGGCGGCAGCACGGTGCTGGTCGACAAGACCGCGGCGATCACGTGGGAGCGCTTCGTGATCGGCCTCACGCACAATTGAGCCGGCACGGCCGGCAGCGTTGATCGCTCCGCCTTCATCACGAGCGGTGACATGTTCGCCGATCGTGACTTCGAGCGGCGCAACGCGCCTGACGTTCGTTCTGCCGGCGCAGAGGTTCCTCGTGGGGCGGGTTGGAGAACCCGCCCCACATTTCTCACATCGTCTTCTGCGCCCCTTGCTGCGCCTTCCTCGCCTTCATCGCCTCGAGCTCCTGGCGCGCGGTGACGTCGCCGGTCTGATTCTTCAGCTTCGCCAGGCGTGAATCGAGTGATGACTCCGAGAGCTCGGTGCCGAGGTTGGCTTCGGCGATGGTGTTCTTGATGTGCGACCGAACGGTGTCGAGGGCGCGCACTTCGTCGTCGACCGACAGGCCGTCGAGCTGCTCCTGGATCTTGATGCGCGCCTGCGCGCTCTGCATCTTCGCCAGCATCGTCTCGCGCTCGGCCTTCAGCTTCTTGATCTCCGACTGCACGGCGAGCAGCGACGACTTCGCCGAGTCGGCGTCGGCGTGCGACTGATCCATCTCCGCCTTCATCTCCGTGATGTCCGCGGTGAGCTGGTTCTTCTTCTGAATGAGGATGACCGCCAGATCGTCCTGATTCGTTTCCACCGCGGCATTGAGCTCGGCCTCGGTCTGCTTGAGGTCGGCCGTCGCGCGCTTGTAGCGCTCGTCCAGCTCCTCGCGCCGGCGGATGATCGCGGCGGTCGCCGATTTCAGCTTCGCGTACTTCGACGTCATCGAGTTGATGGCGTTCTCGTACGCGATCTCCGGATGGTCTTTCTCGATGTCCGAGATCCAGAGCGAAACGAAACCCTTCCAGAGATTGGCGAGACGTCCAAAGACGGACATTGATGTTTCTCCTTATGCCGGCTCGTGCAGCTTCGGCGATTCCTTGACCACTTTCGCGACCGCATCCTGCCCGAAGAATTCGAGGATTGCCTGGATATCGAGCTTCTTCGCGTTGCAAAGCTGCATGACCTGCTTCTGTTCTTCGACCCGATCCTGCATCACCAGGCGCACGTCGGCGACCTGCTGCTGCAGCTGCGCGATCCGCTTGTCCGATTCGTTGATCAGCAGCTCGGTGTCGGACGCGCCGGCGCGGATGTACGCCTCCAGCGCCTGGATCTCCTGCACGCCGCCTTCGATGATCTGATCGATCGGCACCCCGAACGCGCGCAGCGAGGCCTCGACGATCTGCTTGCGTACGATCGGATCGGTCCCCGGCGGAAGGCTCTTCAACAGCTCCGCCGCCTTCTCCACGCGTCCCCGCTCCTCGGCGTCGACGCCCGCGGCCTCGAACACCGCATCGAAGTCGACGTTGCCACCCGGCGCGGGAGGAGGAGGCGCGTTGAACACCTGCGGCATCGGCTCCTTCGGCTTCGCCGTCTCGGCCGCGCCTTTCTTCGGCGTTGCGTCAGAGAACGGGACGTAATCGTCGTCCCCAACCTTCGGGGCATGGTCATCCTGAACGACGAACCACCCCATGACGGTGGAGCCCCAGCCCTTCTTTTCAGTCATGAAAAGATCATATCAAGCGTGCACGCCGGGTGCCTCGTGGCCGCTCGAGGCGACGTACTCGACGTACGAGCCGCCGAACACCCGCGTCGCACCGTCGAGCTCGAGCACGCGATTCGACAGGCCGCGCAGGAACATGCGGTCGTGCGAGACGAAGAGCATCGTGCCGTCGAAGTCCTTGAGCGCTTCGACCAGCATCTCCTTCGTCGCCAGGTCGAGATGGTTCGTCGGCTCATCGAGGATGAGGAAGTTGGGCGGATCGAGCAGCATGCGCGCGAGCACGAGGCGCGAGCGCTCGCCGCCTGACAATGACCGCACCTTCTTCTCGACGTCGTCGCCGGAGAAGTGGAACGCCCCGAGGAGACTGCGCAGTGTGCCGATCGACTCGAGCGGGAAGTCGTTCTGGATCTGCTCCCATACCGTGAGGTTGGCGTCGAGGAGATCGAACGCCTGCTGCGAGAAGTAGCCGACCTTCAGACTCGCGCCGAGACGCACGCTGCCGGAGTCCGGCTCGAGCGCGCCGGCGACCATCTTGAGCAGCGTCGACTTGCCCGCGCCGTTCTTTCCCATCACGCACCACCGCTCGCCGCGGCGAACCATGAAGTCGAAGCCGTCGTACACGGTCCGCTTGCCGTACGACTTCGACACGCCCTTGAGCATCGCCACGTCGTCCCCGGAGCGCGGCGGCGTGCGGAAGTCGAAGCGCACGGTCTTGCGCTGCTTCGGCGGCTCGAGCTTCTCGATCTTGTCGAGCGCCTTCACGCGGCTCTGCACCTGCGCGGCCTTCGCCGCATGCGCCGCAAACCGATCGATGAAGCGCTGTTCCTTCGCCAGCTTCGCCTGCTGCCGCGCGTAGGCGGCCTCGCGGTTGGTCTCGCGCAGCGCGCGCTCGCGATCGTAGAAGTCGTAATTGCCGGAGTAGGTGTTCAGCTCGCCGTCGTCGATCTCCACGATCTTGGTGACGACGCGGTTCATGAACTCGCGGTCGTGCGAGGTCATGAGCAGCGAGCCGGGATACGACTTGAGGAAGCCCTCGAGCCAGATGATCGACTCGATGTCGAGGTGGTTGGTCGGCTCGTCCATGAGCAGGACGTCGGGGCGGCCGAGGAGAACCTTGGCCATCGCCACACGCATCTTCCAACCGCCGCTGAGGAGGCCGACGTCACCATCGATGCGATCGTCTTCGAAGCCGAGGCCGTGCAGCACTTCCCGCGCGCGCGCCTCCAGCTCGTAGCCGCCAAGGTGCGAGTACTCCTCCTGCACATGCCCGAAGCGCTCGAGGACGGCGTCCATCTCGTCCGCTTTGTCGGGATCGGCCATCGCGTTCTGCAGCGCCTCGAGCTCGTGATGCAGATCGCCGAGGCGCCCGCTGCCGGCGATCGATTCATCGAGCACCGAGCGGCCCGACATTTCTTCGATGTCCTGCCGGAAGTAGCCGATGGTCATTTTCTTCGGGACAGAGACCTCGCCCTCGTCCGGCGATTCCTCGCCGACGATCATCCGGAAGAGTGTGGTCTTCCCCGCCCCATTCGGCCCGACGAGCCCTGCCTTCTCACCCGGATTGAGCTGGAAGGAGGCGTCGACAAAGATGAGCTGCTTGCCATACTGCTTCGAGATTCTGTTGAAACTGATCATGTGCGGAGGGCTGAACGCGGGGCGCTGTCCGGTCATTTCGAAATGGGGAACGACCGGGGCGCCTCCGGCGGGCGGGCCCGGCCCGCAGCGTTAGTCTTTAGGGCTTGGCCAACAGACGCTGCGGGCCGGGCCCGCCCGCCGGAGGCGCTCTCGTCGTTCCCTATTTCGAAGCGAGGCGAACCACCGCGCTGTACACGCCGTCGACCACGGCCGCCATGTGCCTGTAATCGAGCGTGTCGGCGGTGTCGTGGATCGTGTGGTAGTTGAGGTTCCGCTCGTACGCGGTGTCGGTGACCATCACCGCGCGCCAGCCGCGCGACCAGTAGTTGCGGTGATCGGACGCGTCGATCAGATCATGCGGCGCGGTGAAACTCACGGCGCGCACGTCGCGCATCGAGCGCTTCACGAGGCGTGTCAGCGCGCGATCGTTCCAGCCGCCGGCGACGCTGATGAAATCGCCGCGCGTGCCGTAGAGCAGCGACAACACCCACGAGTGCCAGTACTGCTCGTGTCCGAAGTAGCCGATCATCTCCAGGCAGATCATCGCGTCGACGCCGCGCTTCTCCACGCTCGCGGCGTGGACGAAGCTCCCCATGTTTTCCGACGCGAAGTACGGCGGCTCCTCGGTCGCATAGGCGACGAGCATCACGGGACGCTCCAGCTTCGCCGCAGCGAGGAGACGCGCGAGCTCGATCAGGCCCGCGGTGCCGCTCGCGTTGTCGTCCGCGGCGGGCAGGTCGTCGAATGCGTCGTAATGCGCGCCCACGACGATCAGCGGCGTCTTGCCGTCGTCGGGACCGAACGTCGCGATCACATTGCGGTACGTCTCTTTGCGGACGACGAACGGCTGCTCCGTGACGGTTGCACCGGCGAGGCGGAACGCGGTCGCGATGTACTCCGGTACACCGGTGCGGCTCGCCGTGATGAATCGGACATGCGCTTCGAGCGCATCCCGCCGCGCATGCCGGTTCGACGGATACGGCAGCACGGTCAGCGTCGGCTGCCGTACGCAAGCGACCGCCACGATCACGATGCAAACCACGACCGCGAGAATCCGCGCAATGCTCGTCACCATCCTTTGACGATTGCCCGTGCGTGCGGTCACGCCGAGGGAGGACGACCGGAGCGCCTCCGGCGGGCGGGCCCGGCCCGCAGCGTCGGTTGCCATAGGCTGAACTCACACATCTCGCGCTGAACAGGATTTACGCCCTCGTCGTTCTCCGTTGGTGAGCGCGATCACCGCGCGCATCGCGTCGACGCCCGAATGTGTGCGGATGCGAATCTTCAAAGCTCTCGCGCTTCTCCTGTTTTCAACCGCCGCCTTCGGCCAGTCGCTGACCATTGGCCTGACCTTCGGTGGATCGCCGAACTCCAGCGACACCGCGATCGCGCCGGTGCGCACCGACATCAGCCTCGCGCCTGCTACGGCGAACGGGACCATTACTACCGTGCACGTCTACTGGTCATCGTCGGGCTGCACCAATGCCGTCCGGATCAAGTTCTTCCATCGCAACGGCAACACCCTCACACCGTACGAAGACCGCGGTCCGTTCACGCCGACTGGCGGGGACTCCACGATCACACTCTCTCCTGCTGTCACCGTGCGGCAGGGCGACTACATCGGCGTCGCGCGCGTCGCGAATTGCGGCAACGCCGGGACGCTCTTCGGCATCGTCAGCACCGGCTACGTCGCGTTCGGGAGTGATGTGACTGGACCGGTCGACATCACGACCGGCACCTCGAGCGGCAACGTGCTCTTCCTGTATGGCACCGGTACCGCGACGTCGTCGACGGCGAAAGTGATCCCGGTCGTCGGCTCCGTGACCGGCGCGTTCGGCGCGCAGTTCAAGACCGACCTGCAGCTCCTCAACACCAGCGGCGGCACGCTGACCGGATCGATGGTCTACCACCCCGCCGGCACCTCGGGACAGCCGACCGATCCGACCGTTCCGTACTCGCTTCCCTCGGGCCAGGTCGTTTTCATGAGCGACTTCGTCGCAGGCCTCGGATTGACCGGCACAGGCAGTCTCGACTTCGTCGTCCCGAGCGGCCAGAGCGCGCCGCTGACGATCGCGCGCGTCTACAACGACGCCGGCACGAACGGCACCAGCGGCTTCACCGAGGAGCTCGTCGGCACCACCGTGGCGTCGTCCGATCCGCATCTGATGTTCCAGGGAGCGACCGGCTTCATGGTCGCGCCCCCCGATCCGGCCAAGGCGCGCTTCAACATCGGCATCCGCACGCTGTCATCGGGCGCGACGATCACCGCGGTGCTGAAGTCCGCCACCGGCACGACGATCGCGACAGTGACGAAGACGTATCAGCCGAACTGGTTCGAGCAGCCCTCGGCGGCCGTGTTCTTCGGCGTCGCATCGATCGGCGCGAACAACATCGTGCAGATCTCAGTGAGCAGCGGCAGCGCGATCATCTACGGATCGACGACCGACAACACGACGAACGATCCGGCGATCCAGGTGATGACCGTGGCCTTCGCGATTGCCTAGCACACGGGAGGCGCCCTCGTCGTTCCCCTAATGCGGAGCGGCACGGCGGCGTGATGGAGACGTCGCCGTGCCGAAGACGTACGCCCCCGCGGTGTCGATGCCTGCGCGCGGCTTTCCGTCGCGATCGAGCGTCACGACGTTCGACAGGTTGCCCGGCGGCACGCCCGACGGCGCGTCGCTCCAGCTGAATGACGGCATCGGCACCGTCGCGAACGGAAATGCGGCGAGCGGACGGTAATCGGCCGAAAGCTGCGGCACGAACGCGTTGATCGCGTTCTCGGCGCGGATCTGCACCTCGTTGCACGTCGCGTTCGACGGCGAGCAGCCGGTCTCGTCGCCGACACCGAGCGGCGTGTCGTCGCCGTCGTTCACGATCACGTTGCCGCGGATGATCAATCCGTCATCCGCCAGCGCGAGCAGCGGCGCGTTCGTCCCTTCCTCGTTGTTGATCGGCGCGCCGACCGTGAGGTGCTGCGGACTGACAGTGCCCGCCGGATTGACGATCAGGTTGTTGAAGACGAGGACGTGTTTGTTCGGGATATTGACGTGATTCACGCCATCGTCGACGACCGTCGTCCCCCATCCGCCGGCGTTGAGGTACTGCTGGCAGCGCTCGCGCCCCGCATCGCCCGGCACGCCGTCGCAGCTCCGCGCGCCGAACACCGCCTCGAACAGGTGCGAGCGCGTGCCGATGCGATAGAGCGTGTTGTACGCGAACAGGATGTCGTAGCCGCCGTTCACGCCGAGGCCCGCACCCTCGGTGTCGTGGACGACGTTGTTGATCACTTTGATGTCGTACGCCTCGTATTGAAGCCACGGCGGCGACATGAATTGAAAGCCGGTCCCCTGCCCCGCCGTGAATCCGCCGGTGCCGCACTGGAAGAATTCATTTCCCTCGATCAGCAGATACGCCGACCCGCCCTTCGCGTACTCGCACCAGTCCTGCGCGTCGTGAATGCGATTGTTGATGACGTGGCCGAACTGCACCGCGACGTAATCGATGGCGTTGTCGAACGCGCCGTGGATGTCGGAGCTCTCGACGTAGAGGTATTGCGACTGGTTCGCCTTCAGCGTCTCCTGCGCGATGCGCGCGCCGCCGTCGAGATGACAGTCGCGCACCAGGATGTGATCGCACAGCTCGAAGTGGACGACGTCACCGGGCGGCGACGGAACGAGATCGAGTCCGATGAGATAGAGGTAGCGACAGTCGAAGATGTTGAGATCGCCCTGCACATGCGCGGTGCGCGAGCCGTCAGCGGATTGGATGATGACCGGAAACTGAGCGCTGCCGTAGCGCGACTCCATGAAGACCGGCACTGAGCTCCGCGGATGCGTACCGGCCATGAGCTGAATGCGATAGCCGATGGTGAGCGCCGTTCCGCGCGGGATGCGATTCCAGGCCTCGGCCAGCGTCCGCAGCGCGGCGGCGCGGCTGTCTCCCGAATTCGAATCGGAGCCGCCGGCCGAATCGACGAATACATCGCGCAGCACCGGCGAGCCGATGTCGTACGGCGTCGCCGCGAACGCGCACGGCGCGGCGAGGAGTGCGAGAAACAGCAGGCGGCGCAACATGCGAAGTTAATCTACTCCGGCGTAATGTACGCCGCCGTGATCCCCCCATCGACCATGAACGTCGATCCATTCACGTACGACGCCTCATCGCTCGCGAGGTAGAGCGCGGCATTGGCCATCTCCTCGGCGCGCGCGAAGCGGCCCGGCGGAATGTGCACGAGGCGGCGCTGGCGGCGCGCGGGATCGGAGAGCAGCTCCTGCAGCAGCGGCGTCTCGACCGGTCCGGGGCAGAGCGCGTTGACGCGGATGTTCTTGCGCGCGAACTCCACCGCGATCTCCCGCGTCATCGACAGCACGCCCCCTTTGCTCGCCGTGTACGCGATCTGCGGCGCGGCCGCGCCCATGATCGCCACGAACGACGCGGTGTTGATGATCGACCCGCCACCGTTGCGCAGCATCGCGGGGATCTCGTACTTGCATCCCAGAAAAACGCCTTTGAGATTCACGTCGATGACGAAGTCCCAGATCTCTTCATCAGTGTTCGTCACCGAGTCGTCCTTCGGATGAAAGACGCCCGCGTTGTTGAACGCGATGTCGAGCTTCCCGTATGTCTTCTCCGCGAACGCGACCATGGCCTCCGAATCCTTCGCCTTCGACACATCGGCCGCGACCGCGCTCGCCTCGCCGCCCGCCTTGCGGATCTCATCGACGGTTTCGTCCGCCGGCTTCAGATCGACGCAGACGATCTTCGCCCCTTCCTGCGCGAAGCGGAGGCATGACGCCTTGCCGATGCCGGAGGCGGCGCCGGTGATGAGGGCTACTTTGTTGGCGAGACGCATCGTTCACCCCATCTCGAAATACCGCCGCCGCTCCCAGTCGGTGACGACGGCGTCGAACTTTCGCTGCTCGGTTTTGAAGAAATGCAGGTAGTGGTCGACGACGGCGTCGCCGAACGCTTCGCGCGCGAAGGCGCTCGCTTCGAGTGCCTCGATCGAGTCGCGCAGCGTGTGCGGGACCTGCGGCAGATCGCGTGCGGCGTAGACGTCGCCTTCGAATGCCGGCGGCGGCTCGATCTTCTTCTCGATGCCGTCGAGTCCCGCCGCGAGCGTCGCGGCGAAGGCGAGGTACGGATTCGCGTCGGCGCCCGGCGCGCGGCATTCGATGCGCAATGACGGACCGCTGCCGACGATGCGGAAGCCGGCGGTGCGGTTGTCGTGCGACCAGGCGATGCCGGTCGGAGCGAAGGAGCCGGCGACGTAGCGCTTGTACGACGCCGGATACGGCGCATAGAACGCGAAGAGCTCGCGGATGTGCGCCATCCAGCCGCCGAGGAAATGGCGGAATGTGTCGGACTCGCCTTCGAAGAACGACTTCTTCACGTCGGCATCCCAGAGCGACATGTGGATGTGGCAGCTCGAGCCGGCGTAGCGCTCGTCCCACTTCGCCATGAACGTGATGGCGTGGCCCGCTTTCCAGGCGATCTCCTTCGCCGCGTGCTTGTAGATCGCGTGGCGATCGGCCATCTCGACGGCATCGGCGTAACGCAGTCCGATCTCCTGTTGGCCCGGTCCCCATTCGCCTTTCGACGATTCGACCGGAACGCCGGAGCGCTCGAGATGGGAGCGGATCGCGCCGATCAGGAACTCTTCCTTCGTGCCCTGCAGCACGTGGTAATCCTCGATCACGCGCCCGATCGGCTCGAGGCGGATGTAGCCCTTCTCCGCCGCCGAGTCGTACGAATCCTTGAAGAGGTAGAGCTCGAGCTCCGACGCCGCCATCGGCGTGAAGCCGAGCTTCGCCGCACGCGCGACCTGGTGGCGCAGCATCGTGCGCGGCGCGAGCGGCACGTCGATGTCACAGATCACCAGCGCGCTCTTCTCCTGCCACGACGCGACGCGCAGCGTGTCGTAGTCGGGGATCGGATTGAAGTCGCCGTACCCCTTCGCCCAGCTGGTGAACGCGTAGCCCGGCACGGGGTCCATCTCCATGTCGCAGGCGAGGAGGTAATCGCACGCGTGCATACCGTGACCGGCGACGTCGTCGAGAAAATACTGCGCGACGAAGCGCTTGCCGACGAGGCGGCCGTACATGTCGGGAAAGACGGCGATGACCGTTTCGATCTCGCCGCCGGCGATGAGGCGTTTCAGTTCGTCGAGGTTGATGCGGCCTTGCATTACGTCACATCCACATACACCGTCTTCCACTCCGTATAGCCATCGAGCGCCTGCAACCCGAGCTCGCGTCCGATGCCGCTGCGCTTCACGCCGCCGAACGGTCCTTCGAGATGCACGCTCGATCCGGAGTTGATCGACAGATTACCGGTTTCGATGGCCCGCGCCACGCGCATGGCGCGGCCGACGTCGCGCGTCCAGATCGATCCGGAGAGTCCATACGTCGAATCGTTCGCCAGCTCGATGGCCTGCGCTTCATCGTCGAACGGCATCACCGCGACGACCGGCCCGAAGATCTCCTCGCGCGCGATCGCCATCTCCGGCTTCACGTCGAGAAACAGCGTCGGCTCGAGATACGCGTGGCCGCTGACGTTGCCGCCGGTCGCGAGCGTCGCGCCGTCGCTGCGGCCCTGCTCGACGTAGCGCATCACGCGCTGGCGATGCGCGGCGGTGACGAGCGGGCCCATCTCGGTTTCATCCGCCAGCGGCTCGCCGACGTTCACCTTTTCGAACGCGTCGACGAGCGCGCGCGTGAAGCGGTCGTAGAGCGGCTGCTGCACGAGGATGCGGCTGCGCGCGCAGCAATCCTGGCCGGCGTTGCCGAGGGATGAGGAGACGGCGGAGGCGACGGCGCGATCGAAGTCGCAGTCGTCGAAGATCACGTTCGCCGATTTGCCGCCGAGCTCCAGCGTGACGCGCTTGATGTCGTCGGCCGCGAGCCGCATCACGTTCATCCCGACTTCGGTCGAGCCGGTGAAGGCGATCTTGCGCACGAGCGGATGTCTGATCAGCGCCTCGCCGATCACCGAGCCCGGTCCGGTGACGACCGAAAGCACTCCCTCGGGCATCCCCGCTTCGAGCGCCAGCTCGGCGATGCGGAGCGCGGTCAGCGGCGTCTGCTCCGCCGGCTTGAGGACGACGGTGTTCCCCATCGCCAGCGCGGGCGCGATCTTCCACGAAGTGATGGCGATCGGAAAGTTCCACGGCACGATGATTCCGCAGACGCCGACCGGCTCGCGGAACGTCATCAGGATGCCGGCCGCGGCGCCGGGGATGGTCTGTCCGCCGACTTTGTTCGTCGTGCCGGCGTAGTACTCGAAGCAGTTCGCCGCGAGCCCCACTTCGTCGCGCGAGTCGCGGATCGGCTTCCCGACGTTGCGCGACTCCAGCTTCGCCAGCTCCTCCGCGTTGTCGCGGATCAGCTGCGAGAGTCGCTGGAGGATGCGCGCGCGGCTGCGCGTGTTGATCCGCCGCCACTCGCCGCGGAATGCTTTATCGGCCGCGCGCACGGCGCGATCGACGTCATCGGGCGACTGCTGCGGAATCGACGCGAGCGTCCCGCCGGTCGCGGGCTCGATCAAGGTGAATGCGGACACGACTGCCGCATTGTGCAAGAAGCGGGCGCAGGGTCAACCGCGGCGATGCCGCGCCGGGTGTGCGCTCCAGCACGCGCGGCCGTGCGACGGGACGACGACGATGCGGCCGCTGGCGAGGATGCGGTAGCGGAAGACGGTGGAGATGAGGTCGAGCGGCGCGTGATTGCCGCGCGTCATTTCGAAGATCGGCGCAACGCGCAACCGCTCGGCGATCTCGAGCGGATCGAGGGTCATCGAAAGCGCGCCGGTGAGGAGCGTGGCAGCGGCGGTGGTGTCGGACATGATCAATCGGGCGCCGGCATCTCAGAGATCGGCTCCCCGACCAGCGTATGCCACCCGATCGCCGCCAACACGATCACGCCACCGGCAATTGCGTACCCCGACGGCCGCTCCCCGAGCAACAGAAACACCCAGATCGGATTCGACACCGGCTCGAGCATGCCGGTGAGCGAGGCCTGCGTCGCAGTCACGTACTTCAATCCGCGCACGAAGAACGCGTACGCCAGCGCGATCTGAAACAGCCCGAGGAACGCGAGGACGCCGAACGATTTCGGAGTGAGCGAGAGGTCGTGCGCGACGAACGGCAACAGCGCCAGCGCGAGGACGACATTGCCCCAAGTGACCGCCGCCTGCGCGGCGTCATGCTCGCGCCGCAGCGCGAGGATCAGCCCGGCGAAGAAGACACTGGAGACGAGCGCCATGGCGTTCCCCGCCATCCCGCGCGTCTCGAACTTGCCGACGAAGAAGAGCGCCATCCCGCTGATGGCGACGACGATGGCGATGACGTCGCGCGCGCGCATCGGCTCGCGCACGACGAGCGGCGAGAGAAGCAACACCCAGATCACGCCGGCGTACTGCAGGAAGATGGCGTTCGCCGCAGTGGTCCACCTGGTCGCAATCACGAACGCGGTGAGACACGCGCCGTAGCAGATGATGGCCGCGATAAACGCCGCGGTCGATTTCCACCGCCGCCTCCCCCACACGTCGCGCCCAAAAACGACGAAGAGCGCAATGGCCGCAAAGAGCGAACGGTAGAAGGTGACCTTCAACGGCGAATCGGCAATGCCTTTGATGCCGATGCCCCCGGTCGACCAGAGCAACGCGGCCGCAACGACCCAGATGACGCCGCGTCGACGCTCGATCACGCGCGGATTGTAAGAGAGAACGACGAGAGCGCCTCCGGCGGGCGGGCGCGGCCCGCAGCGTTAGTCTTTAGGGCTGGGCCAACAGACGCTGCGGGCCGGGCCCGCACGCCCGCCGGAGGCGCCCCGGTCGTCCCCTAGTTCGTGTAGAACGAGCCGCTGCGATCCATCCGGGAGCGCACGTCGCTGTCGGCCGGCGGACAGGGAAGCGGATCCTCGGGCGGCAGCACTGCGGCGGCGCATTCGCGCACGACCTCGGCGAGCGTGTCGACCTCCAGTGGTTTATTCAGTACGGCGGCGACCTGGGCGGGATCGATGGACGACTCCCCCTTCGGATCGCGGACTGCGAGCACGAACGTCGTCGCCTGGGGGCGATCCTCGCGGAACTGCATGAGGAAGACGTCCGCCTCGCCGTCGGGAAGGTCCATGTCCAGGATGATCAGCGCGTAATCGCACTTCGAGACGCGCTCCAGAGCCTCTTCGGCAGTGGCCGCGGCGTCGACCCCGAGCGGCTGATGGCGCAGGATCGTGAAGAGCATCACGCGCAGAGCATCGTTGCTCTCGATGATCAGTACTCTTGGTTCATTCATGGGGTTGGATATCCCAAGAGTTGTGCCAGCGCGAGCATTAATTCGGCTTTTCTGACGTCTGGTCGAGATCGCTTTCCGGCGCCGGACATTGCTCGTTCTGCGCGAACGGCTCGAGCGTGCGGATGCAGGCGCCGATCGTGTCGACGAGCAACTCGATGTCGAACGGCTTGCGGATCGTGCCGGCGACCACCTTCGGATTCAGATCGCGCGGCTCGTTCCCCGCCGTCAGCACGATGACCACCGGCCGGATCGCTTCGGGCCAGACCTCGACCTGCTCCAGAAACTCGTAGCCGCTCATGCGCGGCATCATCAGATCGAGCAGCACGACGGAGTAGCGGCATTGCCGCGATCGCTCGATCGCCTCCTCCCCATTGCGCGCCGTATCGACGCGATAGCCCCGCTTGCGCAGGACCGTCAGCAGAAGGAGGCGGATCGGGTCGTCATCATCAACAATCAGGATTCGTTTTTCCAAACGCCGCGCCCACCCTCCACGGTGATGCATTGCAAGATGCGAGCACTCAACTATTTAGAGGTCTGCTCGTCGAGGAAGGTGAGGACGAGTTGGGCGGTTCTGGCGACGCTTTCGCGGACATGAGGGCCGGCCTTCGTGACCGTCGCCACCTCCTGAATCGCGGCGGCGGCGAAGCCGTAGGTCGTGAAGTGGATGTGATGCATGTCGGTCGTCGGGGTCGTGGCCAGCGATGCCGTACGGAGCTCTTTGAGGAACGTGAAGTCCGGCTTCATGAACGGGTCGAGCTCTTCGTAGATGTGGAGCACCGGCGGCAGCTTCGCATGGCGATCGAACTTCAGGAACTGATTGCCGGTGGCCGTTCCGATGCCGCCATCGAGACTGACGATCGCGCGGATGTTTCGATCACGCGCCGCCAGCAGTAGCGCCGCGCGCGCGCCGAAACTGTGGCCGATGACCGCCTGTCGATTCTTCTCGATCCGCACGACGCGCGCGCGGCGCTACCGCGCGCGCTCCAGCGCCGACTCCTGCTCCTCGGCGAACGCACCGATCTGCGGCTCGCCGGTCATCGGATGCTTCTTCATCGGTGACGGGACGCTCGCCACGACGTATCCGTGACTGGCGAGAAACTCCGCCAGCACTGCCTGGTCCGCCGCATCCTGCCCGTTCCCCTGCGCGATGAGCACGAGCGGAAATCTGCCCTTCGCCGCGATCGCATCGCGCGTCGCGTAGACATGCGCATCGACGAACGACACGACACCATCACGCGAGATCCCGCGCTCGTGCAGAAACTTCTCGAGATCGGGAGCGTCCGTGCCGAGGTAGTCGCGGAAGTGCATCGAGGCGCCGTCGGTCTGCGAGGGATACCAGAGATCGACGCCGTCGACATGCCGATAGCCGGCATGAAATCGCCCCGGCAACAAGCCGGCCCAGAGCGAGAGAAGCACCCAGAGCATCGGTCTCATGACAGCCGCTTCCACGCGGCGGTCAGCAGTTCCGGATCCGACGATGCGATCAACTCCGGCGATCCATGCGCCATCGCGGCGTGGAGAAATGCGTCACTCGCCGCGCTCCATTCGGGCGCGAGCACCACTTCGTCATCGTCGTTGGTCGTCAACGCCGCACCGCCGGTCAGCGTACGCGCCCGTTCGACGATCAGGTTGTGCAAAACGGTGAATCCAGCGCCGATCGGCGAACGGGAATCGCCCGCGGCGAGCGTCGCGGTATGGTCGTGCGCATCGCCGAGCCATCGATTCCATGCGCGCGAATACGCCTCGCGCGCTTCGTCGGGTATGGCGTTCTCCAGCATCGCGACGTCATCGAGTGTGATCGTGCGCGCTCGCTCGAGGATGCGGCAAACCGCTTCGCCATGCGCGCCGAACAAACGCCACACCGGCTCTTCATCGATGACCTCGACGGCGACCGCGCGCGTGTACTTCGCGTACGCCGCCGGCTGCTCGGCCGCCGGCTTCAGCACGGAGACGCGCCACAACTTCCCCGGCCACTTCGCGACGACGATCGATTCGATCGCCTGATCGACGACGATCCACGGCGGACCATCATCCGCACTGCGAACCGTCTTGCCGGCGGCCGCGAATCGCATCGGTCCGTCCTCGACGTCGGCGACGAAGACGAACCCGCTCACGCGCCGCCGGAACCAGCTCATTTCTTCTCGCGCTTCTCCAGCGTGTATCCGGCGAGCCGCCGCTCGTGACTCGAGTCGTCGATCAACAGCGCCAGCCGCCGCGTGCGCGTCTCTTCGCGCTTCGCGCTCGTCACATAGTTGATCGCCGAGCGCCTGTACGACGGCGCCTGCCCGCTGAAGTACTTCCACGCTTTCCTGTTCGCGCGGAACTTCTTCTCATCTGCCGGCGCCAGTTCCTTCGGCGCGTTTTCGTATGCGTAGATGCCGGACTTCTCCGCTGTCCGCGCTTCGAATGCTTTCAAGCCGTCCGGCTGCATCAAATCGAGCTTCGTCAATTCGGCGACCCGGCCGATGTTCACCGCGCTCCAGATGCTGCCGCGCCTCCGCGGCGTGAAGCGGATGGTGTAGCTGACGTCGTCGATGCGCCTGCGCACGCCGTCGATCCAGCCGAAGCAGAGCGCCTGGTCGACCGACTCCGGCCACGTGATCGACGGCAGTCCGCTGTCCCTCTTGTAGAAGCCGACCAGCAGCTCCGCCGCCTTGTCGTGATTCCGCTCCAGCCATGCGCGGAAATCTGCCGGCGTCTCGAAGAAAGTCGGCTTCACTTGACCAGCTTGGCGATGGCGCGGAACTCGTCCGTGCCGGAGTTGACGGTGAGCTCGAACAACACCATCTCGGTCGAGCTGAGGTGCGCGCCGTCCGTGACCATGCGCCGGATGGCGATGTCGCGATTCTCCGCGCTGCGCGACGACACGGCATCGGCGACGATCGTCACGTCGTATCCCGCGGCGAGCAGATCGGTCACGGTCTGATAGACGCAGACGTGCGTCTCGATGCCGGTGACGATGGCCTGCTTCTTCTTCAACTGCCGCATCGTCGCCTGGAACTCGCCGTTCCCCTGCGCGGAGAAGCACATCTTTTCCAGCGGCTCGTATCCCGCGGTCTCCTCGAGCGCGCGGCGCAGCGGCTCGATGGTGGGACCGAGGCCTTTGACGTATTGCTCCGTGACGACGATGCGCATCGTGTCAAGCACATGGCAGCCGCGGATCAGCCGCTCGATGTTCGCCGCGACCTCCGCGTGCCGGTCGATTACCGGCATCAGCTTCTCCTGCACGTCGATCACCAGAAGTACTGAATCGCTTCTTTGTAGTCGAGCCATAGATCCGTAGGGTTAGACTTACGTCATCGAGTAGGAGAGAGAAGATCGCTTGCGGCTTCAGTATCCCGCAATCGCGCTGGCCCTGTCTGCCCTGATGCTCGCCGGCATCGCGGCCGTTTCATGGCAAAGCGTGCACCAGCTCGCGTCGGGCGCGGAACGGGTCGAGCAGACCCACCGCGTGCTGAGCGCTATCGACCAGGTGCAGCGCCTGGTGAGCGACGCGCGCCGCGGCGAGGGCGGCTTCCTCCTCACCGGCGACGCGAGCCGCCTGCAGACGGTCTACACCGCGCGTCTGCAACTGAAGGACACGCTCGCCTCGCTCGCCGCGTTCACGTCCGACAACGCGACACAACGCAAGCGCATCGACCAGTTGCGCGCGCTGGTCGACGCCGACTTCGCCTCGATCGATCGCACCGTCGCACTCGCTCGAACAAACGAACAGGCAGCGGTCGACGAATACGATTCGCCCACGACGCAATCACGCTTCGCGCAGATCACGCATCTGCTGGATGACGCACGCCGCGAGGAGCAACGCCTGCTCGACACGCGCGCGGGCGGCGTGGCGACGCGCGTCCGCACAACTCTCCTGATCGTCGGGTTCGGCTACGCGCTCGCCCTCGGCCTCGGCGTCGCGGCACTCCTCCGCGTCCGCCGCGAGATCGTGCAACGACGCCGCGCGGAGCAGGAGGTGGAGCGCGCGAATCGCGAGCTGATGACGCACGTCAGCGCATTGCAGACGCGCTCGCAGCAACTCGCGATCCTCGGGCACATCGGCGAATTGCTGCAGGCGTGTCAGACGCGCGAGGAGGCGGCGGAGCTGCTGTCGAACAGCGCGCCGGCGATGTTCAGCTTCGCGCGCGGAGGGCTCTTCCGCGTTGCGCCGTCGCGTAACGTCGTCACGCCGATGGCGTCATGGCCCGATGCCGCGGAGCCGTTCGCCCCTTCGGATTGCTGGGCGATCCGGCGCGGCGCTCCGCACGAGAGCACAGCGAATGTCACATGCGGTCATCTCGCCCGCTCTACAGCGGACCACGCGTTCTGCGTTCCGCTGGTCGCCCAAGGCGAGATGCTCGGCGTGCTGGCGCTGGAGTGGGACGGCGATCACGATCCACGCGAGCTGGCGCGCGCCGCGGCGGAACAGATCGCGCTTGCCCTGGCCAATCTCGATCTGCAGCAGACGCTCCGCATGCACGCGATCCGCGATCCGTTGACGAGTCTCTTCAACCGCCGCTACATGGAGGAGTCGCTGAATCGCGAGCTGCATCGTGCCGCGCGCTCGAAGACGCCGCTGTCGGTGATGATGTTCGACCTGGACCGCTTCAAGGAATACAACGATCTCTTCGGCCACGCCGCGGGCGACAATCTCCTCCGCGACCTCGGACAGAACATCGCCCACGAAGTCCGCGTGGAGGACATCGCCTGCCGCTACGGCGGCGACGAGTTCGTGGTGATCCTCCCCGGCGCCCCTCCGGAGTGCGCAACCGCCCGCGCCGAGCTGCTGATGGAAAAGACGAAGCGTCTCCCCACTGCCGCATTGCCTGACGGCGGCACGGTAACGATGTCGGTCGGTATTGCGTCCTTTCCAGCCGACGCCCGCGAACCGGAAGCGCTCCTCGGCGCCGCCGATCGCGCGTTGTACGGCGCGAAACGCGCGGGGCGTGCGCGCGTCTTGCGCGCGAGTTGACGGGGGCGCCTCCGGCGGGCGGGCGCGGCCCGCAGCGTTTGTTATCACACCACAACGTGCAGCGGCACTTCGCCGCGTAAGAAGCGGCGCACATCGATTGCCGCGATGAGGGCCATGGCGGTGCGCGCTTCTTCGGTCGCTGAACCGATGTGAGGCGCCAGCACTACGTTCGTCATCGTCAATAAACGCTGGCTCACCTCGGGCTCGTGTTCATAGACGTCGAGCGCGGCGCCGCGAAGGTGGCCGGAGTCGAGTGCGTCGCACAGAGCGGCTTCATCGACGAGCGGGCCGCGCGAGGTATTCACGAGGTAGGCGCCGGGCTTCATTTTCGCGAGCGCGGCAGCATCGATCAGGTGATGTGTCTCGCGGGAGAGCGGCGCGTGGATCGAGACGATGTCGCTCGTGGCGAGGAGCTCATCGAATGACTCGCCGCGGCGGACGCCGATCACGTCGATGCCGAACGCCTTCGCGCGTTGGGCGACGGCCTGGCCGATGCGGCCCATGCCGATGATGCCGAGGCGTTTGCCCTGCAGGCCGGTGCCAAGGAGGTGGAGCGGCTCCCAGATGCACTCGCCCGTGCGGCGGACCTCGTGGTCGCCTTCGATCAGGCGGCGGGTGACGGCGAGGATCAGAGCGATCGTCAGGTCCGCCGTCGCCTCCGTCAGCACGCCCGGCGTGTTCGTGATCGTGATGCGCAGCTCGCGCGCGGCGTCGACGTCGATGTTGTTGTAGCCGACCGCGTAGTTCGCGACCATTCGCAGGTTCGGATTCGACGACAGCACGCGCCGCGTCAACGGATCGGAGAGCAGCGTGATCGCCGCATCCGCTTCGGCGAGCAACGTCATCATCTCCTCCTCGCTGCGCGCCTGCTCCGTCGGGTGCGCGATCACGTCGAACTCCCCGGCGAGGATGTCGCGCGCGATCGACGGGTAGTCGGCGGTGAGGACGACGGTGTACTTCACGGCTTTTTCGCGCGCGCCATCAGCCAGCCGACGAGAAAAAAGCCGCCGCCGATGAAGAGCATGCGCACCTCCGTCGGCACGTCATCACGCACAAGGCCGATGTACAAACCGATCGGCAGGATCACCATCCCGACGAGCTGGAAGAAGCGGCCGAAGAACGCGCTCACGGCGAGGGAGCTTATACGAGAACGACGCTTCAACCTGAGGCGTCGACAGGCGCAAAGAGCGACCAGACGCCGAGCCTGCCGAGGGATGCCTCTCCGCGCGGGACGAAGTCCAGACCGGAGCCTGCGACCAGATCGCGCACCGTGTTGGAGACGAGCACCTCTCCGGCCGCCGCCGCTTCGGTGAGCAGCGCGCCGATCTCCACCGCCGTGCCGCTCACGCTCTCGCCGTCGCTCTCGCATTCGCCGGTGTGCAGCGCGGCCGCGAGACGCACGCCGGCGCGCAGCGCCGCATCGCGAATGGCGCACGCGCAGCGGATCGCGCGAGCCGGACCGTCGAACGTCGCCACGAGCGCGTCGGCCAGGTGCCCGAACTTCCGTCCGTGAAACCACGCCACCTCCCGCGTCGCCTCCTCGTCCAGCTTCGCCAGGCTCTCGGCGTCGCCGTCTGTCCGGACGAACAGGCACGTCGCGAGGACGCGGGTGTACTGGCGCGGCGTCTCGCGCAGCTCCTCGACGAAGCGCTCGACCGCGTCGAGGATCGCGTCCTGATCGCCGACGAACGGCAGGTGATCCTCTCCCGGCAGCTCGACCAGGCGCGCGCCCGGAATCTTCTCCGCGAGCAGGCGTCCCTCCTCCACGCGCAGACAGCGGTCGCCGCGGCGATGAATGACCAGCGTCGGAACGCGGACCGTC
>Ga0193697_1000073_pt1 | contig 38387 bp, 38 predicted proteins | sample L3m2metaG_FD_145073 | JGI IMG/M metagenome (GOLD analysis project Ga0193697, IMG submission 145073) | Soil microbial communities from a riparian zone of the East river system, Colorado, United States - L3m2 | ecosystem: Environmental > Terrestrial > Soil > Riparian zone | place: USA: East River...
CTGATCGATAAACGCAAATTCTCCGCGACGCAGGCCTTCTTCGATCAGCAGCGCGCCAGTATCACTCGGCGTGCGACGAAGCTGCCGGGCTTTTCGCTGCAGCCGCTTCGCTTGTTGCGAAGAAACCCTCAAACTAACCACAATCGATGACATACTTACTTTGTAAACATTGTAATCAACCATTGGTCCTGAGTCAAGTTATTCCCCCCTAAGGACCAGCACCCAATCCTGGTCCTCCCGCGGCGGCGACGGCGCCATCCACTCGCTCTGTGCGTTTGCCGAAACAGGACCAATTCGCGTCTCAGCTCCACTCACTGGATCAAACCACGACGCCTCGCAAACAGAGACCCGCTCGATCTCCCGCACCACGTAGCGCCGACTTTCCGGCAAATAGATTATGCGCGCTACCCCCGGAAGTCCGGCCGCATACGGCGCCATATATTTGCGATAGGCAGCCTCAGGCAATTTTGCCCACGGCCCCTCGCCATACTTTGCAACGACCTTTGGCGCCGGCCAACTCGCGTCGTTGAACACAATGTTCGTCCAGCCCGCTTCCTCGTTCTTCGCCACACGCCACGAATTATCCGACGCGACGTGCGCTACCTTTCCCTCCTGAACGATCTCCAACGCACACAGCAACCCCGCCGGATTCGCCTGTGGCGCAGGCACGTTTTCCGCGCGCACCGCCAGAAGATTTTTACCCGGTTGAAGACGCTTCGTAATGTTGAACTCGCGAACACTTCTCCACGTGCTATGCGAACCAAGCCGCTCGCCATTTAGATAAGCGACCAGCTTGTCATCGGCGGTGAGTCGTAACGTCGCGCGCGTGATCGCCCCGTTCGGCACTTCGAAACTGCGCCGGAAAAATCGCGCTTCCGCGGGCGCATCTTTCGCCGGCTCGCCTTCCGGAAACCAGATCCAGTCTCCCCATTCAATTGGTAGGGACGCGACGCCGCTCACGTCCGTCGCATTCGTGTCCCACGCCGCCCACTCCGGATGCGGTTCAAACCGCCACCACTCGAAGCGTTCCAACAACTTCTTCGCCAACCCCGTTTGCCGCGAGCCCGGCAGCTTCATCGCATCGTCCCACGGCGTCGTCCCCCAATTCCCTCCGCGCGGCGAGTTGCCGTAAGGCTGCTCGCGCCGATTCACCTGCCAGATTCCATTCGCGCCGTAGGTGTGTCCCGCCGCGCCGCTCAACAGGCAGCTCCACGCAAAAAACCGCTGCACGTCATCAAAACACATCCCGCTAATCCCCTCATAGCACACCTCCGAATTAATCACTGGCATCGTCGGTTTGAGTTGCACCGCTTTTCGCAGCGCCTCGATCGTGTTCGGAATGCTCGCGCGGTCCGAATGCCCCGTTTGCAGCATCTCGAAATCGAGCACTTTCGGGTCCTCAACCTGCGACCGCGAATAATCCGTCGGATGAATCGTGATCAGCCGATGATAACCATCGATCTCGCGAATATATTTTGCGACTGCGGTCCACCCCTTGATCTGAAAGGCGCGGTCCCGCTCCTTGTCATCAGACAAATAATATGGCATCGCGCCCTCGCCCGCGACGCACCACGCCACCGGATATGCCCCCCATCGCGCCACTATATAGCGCCAGTGCTTCTTCATCCGTTCCACGCCGAGCCAGGGCAAATGATATCCCCACGCCCCGACGACGCACGGCATCAACCCGCTGTCGCACAAATGCTGAATTCGCCTGTCCGCCGCGTCCCAATATTCCGGGTTTACGCGCGAATAATTCGTCGTCCACGGAAATCCACCCTCGCCGCGGCCCCGTTCGTCAAATGCCGGCATGTCCGGATACAACCCGGCTACGATCTGCACGGTATTGAAGCCCTTTGCGACGCGATCCGCCGTGAGCTGCTGAAACTCATCCCAATGGAGTCGTTGCGAAAAGCCCATCCACCACGTGTCCGCCAGCCACATGAACGGCGTCCCATCGAGATGCTGAAAATGTCGCCGGTCACTAGCGACCTCAATTGGGCTATGAATATAAGAAAGATTTGTGCCAGTATAAGGCATCACGACAACATTGGTCCTGACATTATGAAGCGAGTTGTCGCCCGTTTCTGAACAAATGCTGCGCAACGAATACCTTCCAGGGACCACGGAAGTGAACCGCGACCGCCAAACATTGCTTCCCGCCCAAAATGCCGGAACCCGCATCTCTTGTTTTCCTCCTTCAACGACCACGTCAACCTCGATTTCATTAAATGAATCTTTGTAATGATTGGTTGAGACCAGCGTCCACTCGATCACTGGGGCCCCACTCGCACAAAGGCCCGTCGCAATTCCGAGGCACAGCACAGTAACGCGCCAGCATCCTGGAGTGCGCCACTCCCGTGGCGCCTTGTAACCCCCGACGTAAGGAGGGGGCCAATCTCGTCTTGTCCTGCCACCCATCCGCAATGATCCTCTGCTTACGCAGTACATGACGTTCCTTCTCGTTATTTCAACGACCACACTGGCGCGTATAAACCTTTATATTCACGCTTCCACCAATTCCCCGTCTTCGCCTTCTCCGCCGCGGTTGTGAAATGATATTCATACAAAGTCGCTCGAATAAACTTCGGTGGCGCTTTCGGAAACGGATTCGTTTCCATCAATCTCAACACTTCCGGGCTCCCCTGAAGCAGCCTGAAACAAAATCGCTGGAACCACGTGTTTTGATCATACGTGCCCAGCGCCGCGAACCACATCTGCCAATCCAGCCGCGGCTGATGCGGCGCGACAAATCCTGGCCGCCGATCCAGCTTGCCCGGCTTATATTTAAATTCATACGCGTGCCACTCCTGCCCATCGTTGCTCCCCTCGATAACGATCTCAGGCCGGTTCGTCGTCATCACCGCGAACAACCCGTAACTGTTGATGCTCCGAAACGACGCAGTCTTCTGATACACCTTCGTCAGCAAACCATCCGGATTGAACTCCCGCCGCAACGACCCATAAAACAAAAACCCGCTCATCACCACGATAAAGATCGCCAGCGCCGCGATGCCCGAGTTGCGAACAGTCCACAGCCTGCGTCGAAGAGTCGTGATCGCCGCCGGTGCATTTGCCTTCGTCTCGGAACGCCACCGTTGTGGAATTATCTTCCGAATCACCGCATCATCCAGCAGCAACACGCAGAGCAGGATCGCCAGCAGATTGAAGAACGTGTAGTTGCCCGTCGCGGCGATGCCCAGTTGCAGCAGCACGAACGCGCCGCAGGCCACAAACCGCAGTCGCCGTGGCAAAGAAATCAAAAACGGCAAACCAAGCTCGATGAAGAACATTACCCGTGTTGAAAATTCGTGAAAACCCGCCGGCAGATGGTGCGCGTGCCACGCCACCCACGTCGGCAGCGGCTGCGTCTCGTAATGATATTGCAGCGCCGTCAGGTTGTGCCACGTCGGATCGCCGCTCAACAATTTCACCGCGCCCGACAGGAACATCAGCCGGAACAACAGCCACCGTAAAAGCCAGAGCACCGTGCGTGAGGGCTGTGGCCCCCGCGCGCCGCGCAACCACAACAGCGGCGCGAAGAAAATCGCCAGGAAACCCGTCTCCAGCAGCAGTGCGTCCCACTGGTAATTCAGGAACACGCGCGAAAGCACGCTCAGCGACAGATACAACGCCCACAGCAGTGCCAGACACGGTGCCGGAGCGACCCCCGCCATCACCAGCACGGCCAACGCGATTCCCGCGCTGGCCTGGAAACGCGTAAACCCTTCCGTTCCGCTGATCCAGCCCAGCGTCGGGAAGAACGTGTATCGCTCCAGCCCCATGTGCCTGTAATTCGTCGTGTCGCGCAGCGCGGTAACGAATTCGCTCGCCGGATAGATCCCCTTGTCACCGATCAGCCCGGGAATTTGCACGTAAAGCGATATGAACGCGATCAGATATGTAAGCCCCAGCCCGCGAACAAAGATGGAGCGCACATGATAGTATGTGGGCCGCTCCACGTGCGCGCCCCACAACAGCCGCGTCACCCACGAGAAGAACATCCGATGCCGCGCGACCAGCTCGTAAAAGAATTCGCTGATCGCCGCAAATCCCGGCCGCCGCTCGTACGCCCACACCGTCCAATGCCTCCCTTTTGGGATCGCCAGCGCCCGAAACACCGCCTCTGCTCCGCGGTAAACATGGCCCGACGGCATCACCAGGTGCACCGCTTCCGCCATCCGCTCCGGCAACAACTCCGGGAACCGCGTCTCAACCGCTGCGTCCTGATACGGAATGTATTCGACCGCCTCGCCCGTCAGGTCCTTCCATCGCGCGATCCACCGCCGGCAAAACCCGCACTCCCCATCAAACAACATCACCGGCTTCGCCGGCGCAGACGCAACTTTGCCCCGATTAGTCACTTACGCGAATTGCAGAGCGAAAAGCGTCGATTGCAAAGGGAAATCTTTCCGTGTGAATGGACAAAGCTGGTTACAATCTTGTCGAAGCGCACGATACTCTTTAAACTACGCTATGGGTCGCCCCAGCAGCCAGGCGTTTACGAGGTGGGATCTAATTATCTGCCTGGCGGCGATCGGCATGCTTGCGATTTGGCTTCCGATGCTGGCGCGCTCGAAGTCACGGACATCCCGCTTCAACTACTGTTACTCTAATTTACAACAGATCGGCTTGGGATTTCGGATGTGGTCTAATGACCACGGAGATCACTTTCCTTGGCGCGTTTCGACCAATGAGGGTGGCACATTAAAGTATGCCGAATCGCGTGAAGTTTTTCGGCATTTCGTCGCCGCATCAAATGAGCTGAACAGTCCGAGGATTCTTGCGTGTCCCGCTGACCCCAAACGGTCACGGACGAGTGCTTTTGATTTTCTTTCGAACGAAAACCTCGGCTACTTCGTTGAAATCAACACCAATGGCAGCCAGGTTTTTCTATCTGGTGATCGGTTTCTCAGCACGAATAAATCAGTTCGATCAGGACTGATGACCATCTCTAAGGTCAAGTCGCTCCAATGGGTGCCCGGTGCCCACGTGAAATCTGGCGGTATTGTGTTTTCCGATGGTTCTGTGACGTGGACCGCCAACGGTCAATTGGGAACAATTTTCACAAATCTTCCCATCCGCATCGCGATTCCATAATACCTGGTTTAACTTTCGCGCGATATACTCTTATCGCATTTCCACCAGTGTCAGCCTGACCTCCGCCCCGTAAACAGCCTTTGCAACCAATAATGAACCGAGCCAAGGCTACTCCCTCTCCTGGGGGAGAGGGTTAGGGTGAGGGCGAGCCTAATCTGTGCACGAAGTGCCTGACTAAATCCAAACTGCCATTTTTGGGGTCAAAACGGCTTCGGCGGTTAGCAACCCCCGTGCCATACAGTATCTCCCGGACGCAAATATTCCCGGCAAAAAGTTGTGGGGGTTACCCAATACTCGTCCAACCCCCCGTGCGACAATCGAGCCGTAGAAAAACAGAAATACAGTCAAAAATATGAAAAACATAACCAACATCTCGGCTCAGAATTTACCGCCCACTGGTAGGGTCGCGACGCCGCTCGCGACCGCTCCTTCGGAGGGGCGAGCTCCGTCGAGCCCCGATCGCACTTCCGACGTGCAACTCGGGCTATACCTGACCAGCCCCCCGTCGTTGCAGGTTGACTCCTCTCACCGCCGTCGGCGCCGGCGCCTCGTTAACTGGGCACGCGCGCAATTCTGGTTCAGCCAAATGCGCCGCATGGTCGATGCCGCTGTGGACTGGAAACCCGCGCCCTTGCCTCGCCCCGAACAAACCGCCCTCGATCTCCACCGTCCAATGGAAGTTGTGGTGAAGAGCAGCTAAACGCCGAAGTCCGAAGAGGAAAATCTCAGCTAAGGTTAATTGCCTACCGAGACAACGCGCGGTGCCATTTGTGTCAACTTGTAACTTGTAACCCCCGACGTAAGGAGGGGGCTGAAATTTTCGGAGGGGCGAGCTCCGTCGAACCCCACTCAACTCACGGCACATCCGCTTTGCGAATTACCTCCACCAGCACCGGCATATCGTCCCGCGGAGCCACAATCACAAGGGTGTTTGTTTCCGGCGCCGATACGAAAATGAATCTGTGTGTGTCACGCAAGCGCTCCAATCCTGGGTCCGCAGAACGGTTCGCACGCACCGTGTTGGCGGCCACCGCCATCACATTACCGGCTCTATTCGAGAGGACCAATTTCCGTTCTTCGAGGTAACCGAGCTCGATCAGAGCTCGCTGGTGCTTTTCAATCAGGTCCCATCGACCGGCCGGCCACGAGGGAGTCGGCTTTCCAAAAAGGCGATTCAATCCTTTCTCCGCCCGCTGCTCCCACGATCCCTCGTAGGCGGAAAGATATTCCCTCTTGTGCCACGCAATGCTCCCTTCCTTCGGCCGCGTCAGAACAACCGCCACAACACCGAGAACGGCAAGGATCAGCAGCCCTGTAACAATGCGTTTCCGCACAACCGCATTCTAGCTCTCTCCACCGGACTTCGCGAGCCCGTCAAAATCCGAATCCCGAAACCCGAGAGAAACCCGAAGCTCGAATCACGAATTTCGGACTTCGGAATTGGGACTTCTTTCGGATTTCGGGGATTCGGCCTTCGGATTTCATGACCCTTGCATCTTATGACAATGCGTTTCCGCATTTTCTATTTCGCACTCTCCAAAGCGTCGGCGTTGCGCGCGGCTTCTTCCAAGCCAGGCACGTCTCTCTTCGTCGCGACAATTTTGAGTCGGTTGTTTTTCTGAATTTCGACCCTCAACGATCCCACGCCCTTGCGCCAGTTCGCTGCGGCCTTATATACAGCCGCCCGAACCTTCTCGGGCGGGCAATTCGTCACGATCACAGTGCGCTCATCGAGGTAACCCAATCGAATCAGAGCTCTTTCGTGGTGCTCCATTCGTTTCGTATCTGTGTGCCAGCGTTGCTGCTGGCCGAGGACCTTTCTCGCCTTATTGACCAACTCCTGGTCCCAGACCCAACCGTGATAAGCGGCGCTGTACTTCTTCCTGTGGTATGCAATCGAATCCTCCTCCGGCCTGACGGCAACCGCGATCATCCCAATCGCAATCGCCATTACTACAACGACCACGCCCATAACAATGCGTCTCCGCACGCTTCATCAATAACTTGTAGGAGACGAGGTAACGAGTCTCAAATATCGACCTCTCACTCTCCCACCGTCTCACTTTCTCACCTGCTCCTCCCTTTGCGTTTCTTGCGTCTTTTGCGGCAATTCAGATTTCCGTCCCTCAATTCAAAAGCCGGCACCTTCCGGTTCCGACGACGCCTTCCGAACCACTTCCTCCCACTTCGGCATATCATTCGCAGGCGCCGTCACCGCGATCACTGCGCCCGTCCCGAAACTGCCGGCGGTGATGACACTTCCCGACGCGTATCCCTCTGCGGCTCTGGTCGAATGCAACGTCATCAACGCCGCGTACGTGTTTTGGCCAACGGACACTTCACGCGTGACAAGAAATCCCAACTCAACCAGCGCTTTTTCATGCCCATCCATTTCATTCACCAACGCCCGGCGCTCCGCTTCCGTGAGACGCGGCGCGGTTCGCCGAACAACACGCCCGTAAATTTGCCGAACACGATCCGACAGATCGGGATCGCGTTCTGCCCCGTCCATCCTGATCGCGCGATATTCCCTCTTATGCCACTCGACGCTCCCCTTTTTCGGCTGCGAAAACACGAACGCCAACGCCCCGACCGCAACCATCGCGACAATCCCTGTGACAATCCGTGTTCGCACAACACACCCGTACTTCGATTGCGCCCACCTCGCGAGTGGGACCAAGGAATTACGAAACTCCTGAGTCTCGCGTTGCACGGCCTCTGAATCCCTTGACCTCCAAATTCAAACGAGACGTGCGCCAGCTATCCCCTCTCCCTCGGGGAGAGGGTCAGGGTGAGGGACAGACTGGTTCTTCGCACCCTTGCCGACCGCCGAATCCCAGGCACTACGCGCCTTTGACGCGCACGGATTGCCCGAGCCCGAAAACATCTCGGAGAACATGCATCGCATACACAAACGCCCCTACCGCGATCGCAACCAACGAACTCAGAAGAAACTGCGACGCTACCAACAGCCCCAGGATGTGCCATGAACGTTCCTCCGGAGCGAACCGCGCAAACAAGGATAAAACAAGCATGCCTAACCCGAGCGGCACAGCAGAACCGAAAACCAACACCGAAAAAAGCACTCCCGACCTTCGAAGCGCATGCCTGACGTTTGATTCGCTCATACCAGGACTCCTATCCGAGCCACACTACAACGTAACCACACTTACTCCAACACGAATTCAAAACCCTCCGCAGTGCTGCTACGGAGGACGGGTCATTCGGCCTTCGACATTCGTCATTCGGATTTTTCCTCCTCCCCGCCCCGGAGGGAAGAATTTAGCCCAGGGTTGGCGAGCGTCAGCGAGCCTACCCTGGGAACCCGATCCAAAAACAAAAACCCCCTCTCCCGCCGGGAGAGGGGGAAGGGGGTGTGGGCAATCCGGTCACTGCGGCACATCAAGCTTCCGTATGGCCTCTTCCCATTTGGGCATTTCGTGTGGGAGGCCAATTATTCTCACCGTGTTTGTTCCCATGTCGATAATGCGCGAAAGGTCCAACGGATCATTCGTGAACACACTGTGCAATGTCCAAAATACATTAGCTCTGTCCTCTGTCACGGCATTGGACAATACGAAGGTCCGCTCTTCCACATACCCCAGCTTGAAAAGCGCTGCCTTATGGAGCTCCTGTCGTTCGGCCTTCCATCGCCCCAGTGCCACTCGCAGTCGGTACGGAGCAGTCGCTTCAAGCCATTGCTCGATGCTTCCCCAATCCCGCGCACGCAAATACTCCCTCTTATGGTATTCAAGGCGACTCTGCCACGGCCTCCACAACAGCGCCGCGATTCCTCCCACGATCACGAGGGCAACCAGACCTATGACAATGCGTTTCCGCATTTTCTATTTCCCATTCTGCGGGACATCAGCATCCCGAACTGCCTGTTCCCACCGGGGTGCGTCCTTTTTGACTGCTATGATGCTGACAACATTTGGTCCGCGGACTTGAAAGCTCAAGAACTCAAAGTCGGAGTCCCTCCCGTGCCAGTCATAGACTGTCACAGGATGCATCGCCCCCACTATATCCTGCGAGGGCCGATTGGAGACAACGACCGTGCGTTCTTCCAGATACCCAAGTTCGACCAGCGCCTTTTGATGACGATTCGCTTCCGCTTTCCACCAATGAAAGGAGTAGGCGCGCCCAGGAATGTGGCAATAGATGGCTCGCATTTCACTTCGCAGTCCGCCTCCATTTCGCACACTAAGATATGCTCTCTTGTGATACTCAATTGGACTTTCCCACGGTCGAAACACAAACGCGGCAATTCCTCCAATCACCAGCGCGACCACACCTATAACCACCCGCTTCCGCACAATGCCTCACTTCCCTTTCGGAGGGTTTTTTTCAAGTTCCTGCGCAATCTCATCCCAGGTCGGCACCATTCCTTTCGCTGCCACGACCCGCACGGCGCTCGTGCCGAGAGTCGCGGCGCTGAAGAACTCCGAGTTCGTGCCTTTTTTCAACACAGCCTTTTGGGCGGCGGCCATAACGTCCGACAGAGATGCGTTACTGACGCCGAACGTGCGTTCCTCCAGATAGCCGAGCCGGATCAGGTCTTCCTTGTGCTGATGCATCTCGTTTCGCAGCCGGGCTTTGCGGCCCATTCGCTGGCTCCACATCTTCCGCCAGACATCGCGAAGTTCATCCACGAAAGTCTCCTCCCCGCTCAACTTTCGATCCGCCTCTCTATAGGCGCGAATGTGATATTCTACGGAATCTCTTCGCGACCAGCACACGACCGCGACGATTCCTCCCCCAATCACCAACACGACCAAACCTATGATCACCCACTTGCGCACACCGAAATCCTAACCAGATCGTCCCCGATTCGCGAGCGCCGCCTCGCCTCAATACACGTCTGCTTTCCTGATGGCATTTTCCAGGGCCCGCATGTCCTGGGCAAAACCTGTCACGACCATCACGTTCGGCTTTGGCCGGCAGTCGAGCAACGTGAACCGATGACGCGCTTTGGGAAGCATGGAACCGAGACCGCCGGAGACCCGCGTCGCGACCACGTCCACCGGTTGATTGGAAATGATAAATGTGCGTTCGACGACAAAGCCCAGCTTCACCAGGGCCGTTCGGTTGCTCTCCAATTGGAAGTGCAACGCAGATATTTCGTTGCTGGTGAGACCGCGCGGTCGACGAGTCGTCGCCGTGATTTTGAAATAAAACTCTTCGACCGGTGTAAACCAATTACGCCCGCTGATCTTCTGTCGTGCGGCCTGGAACGCCCGCTTATGCCGCTCAAGGGGATCGCCGGGCCGCATGATGAGCACGGAGACGAAAATCACCAACTCAACCAAACCTATGACCACCCACTTGCGCACACTGAAATCCCAGCCAAACCATTCCCGTTTCGCGAGCTTCACTTCAATTCGGTGCGTCCGCAGCTCCGTAGCGCAGGACGGAGTCATTGGAAATCTGCGCTACTTTTGCGCCCCAACCTTTGATTTACAATCCCTGCGCTTCTGCTAAAACGACACTCACACATGTCTGTCTATGTCGTCAGCGCTCGTCCCACGTTTACTGACATGGTCAAGGCTGCTCTCAAAATCGGCGAAGTGCCCACATTTTCCACGCCGGCCACGCTCTTGAAGCATCTGTTGGAGCGCAGCCGCTCCAAGTGGGAACTGATATTGTTGAATTTGGATCGCGCGTCCGATGCGCCGCGCTTCATCGACTTCGTCAAAAGCTCTGCTCCCCTCACCTCTGTGCAACTGGTTGCCATCGGCACCGAGGAACAGCTTCTTGCCCTGGGGGCGAGCACCCTCGCCGTCCTCGATGCGATGTTGATCGCGCCGTGCAGCGCCATCGAGATCGCGGCGACCGTCGCCCAACTTCAGGAACGCAGAGAAGCCCGGCTCAACGATCCTCTGGCGTGATCGTAGAGCGCGGGGAAACAGCCGATTCCACGTCGCGCACCAGTTCCGCCCATTTCGCCATGTCGTCTCGCGGTGCGACGATGATAACGGCATTAGGTGATTCGCGAGCATCAGCTCCGTGATTGTAGGAGACGAGGTAACGAGTCTCAAATATCGACGAAGCCCAGCCCGAAACAGCTAACTCAATAACCGCGGGACTTGGCGGATAATCTCCCATGTCGAGAGTCGCCGGGGCAAAATAATCAGAGACTCGTTACCTCGTCTCCTACACGGAACTGTGCTCTACTTTTTTGCCGTCCAGGTGCCTTTGAACTGGTCTTCGAAACCTTTGACGATAACGTCACCGGCCAGTTCGCCGCCCTTGAGCTCGCCGGTGTAGACGAAGGTCACTTCGTTCTCCTCGATGGTGCGAGGCAGCTCCATGAAGAGCTTGCCGTTGGTATAGGTGACCGTTTTGAATTTGTGTTCGCCACTGCGCGGGCTGATCAGGACGCCGGACAGTTTTCCGCCCGCGTCCGCGAGGTTCATTTCGTACTCGCGATCATCTTCGCCGAGCTTGACGGTGACCTTCCATTTTCCAGCGACACCGCCGGCCGGAGCAGGAGTTGCGGCGGCCGCCGGACCTTCCACGCGCTGATAAACCTCCACGTTCGGCTTTTGGTTTTCACGCTCCTTGTCGAAGTTCGATCCAAGTGTCAGCGTGTCTCCGCTGAGCACGTAAATTGTGGTGCGGTCGTCGTCGACGGCGCGCGCGTCGTTGGCGGAACCACCTGCTTCGAGAGCAGTGAGTTTGAGGACGTTAAACGGCCCGAGCTTCTCGGCCTTGACGTCGCCCTTGGCGAAGAACCGCACTTCCTTGTCGGAACTAAGCATTTGGAAGATGAGCTTTTCGCCCTTGATCTCGACCGTGGTCGTGACTTCCTGACCCTCCCTGGTGGTCCGTTTGCCGGACCATTTGCCCTGGAGCTTTGCGAGGGCGGGTGACTCGGCAGAAAATCCATTCGACGCCAACGTAACGGCGACGGCAGCAACAATGAGCGATTTTATAGGGAACATAACCGGGCGGGGTTGAAGTCTGTTAGAGTGTTCACAGCAATGCCAGCGACGCTGAGCGGGCTGGTTATCGAACAGCTTCTTCCCCTTTCCCGAAATTTTGCAAGCTCAATTTGGCAACCGATTCCACGCTTGCCGCATGAATCGAAATATTGTAAGAGCAAAGGTTGACGGCGCTCCCCATTTGCATCGCGCGATTGTTCCGGCGATGCCGCATTTATGAAAATGGCGATTCTTCAAACGCTGGCCTGGCTGGTCGTGGCGGGTTCGTCTGCATTCGCACAAGGCTCGGCATTTACCTACCAGGGCCGGTTGCTCGAAAGCAACAGCCCAGCCAACGGCCTCTACGAGATGCAGTTCACGCTGTTCGACGCGTCAACCAATGGCAACCAGATTGGCTCGCCGGTCAGTGTCGCTCCCGTGACGGTGAGCAACGGACTGTTTACAGCATTGCTGGATTTTGGAAGCGCGTCCTTCAACGGCGGACCTCGCTGGCTGGAAATCACCGTCAGGATTTTTGGCGGCGGCGTTCTGCCGACGACGCTCATACCGCGCCAACCGCTCACGCCCACGCCATACGCGCTCTTCGCGCCAACGGCCGGCACCGTGCCGGACGGAGCGATTACCGCGCCCAAACTGGCGGGAGGTGCCGCAGAGTCGAATTTGCGCGCTGACGGTCTCAGTGCCGTGGCCAGCGGAGGTGTGGTGTTGTCCGAACAAGGAAACGCGAAGGACTTGCTGGATGCAGGTTACGTCAAGATGGGCCGCGTCGATCTGATCGAAGAATCGTGGCTCACTCGAGCAAGTGGACCAGCTCTTCTGGCTCCTTCTCCGCTCGCCCGTAGTTTGCAATCCGCGGTTTGGACCGGCAGCGAAATGATCATGTGGGGCGGCTATGACGGAATATCGCGCAATAACGGCGCCCGCTATAATCCTGCTGTCAATACCTGGACGCTGATTTCCCCGACAAACGTGATTAGCCCGCGCTTCGGGCACGCCGCGGTTTGGACCGGCAGCGAAGTGATCATCCACGGCGGCGCCGTTTCGGCCTTTTTCGGCGGCACAGTGTCCACCAACACTGGTGCCCGTTACAATCCAACCACAGGTGCGTGGACGGCCATTACGTCGGGCGGTGGCAACCGTCGAAATCATGTGGCCTTTTGGACCGGTACCCGCATGCTCGTGTGGGGCGGCACCTTTACAGGTTCGGGCACTTTTGGTGGAACGTCGGAAGTCCCCCGCGGCGATGGCGCGCTTTATGATCCCGTCGGCAACTCGTGGACATTCATTTCGGATACCAACGCGCCGAGCCCGCGCTTCGGATTCTCGGCCGTCTGGACCGGCACCGAATTGATCATCTGGGGAGGCTACACCTTCGTGGGATCATTCATTGCGGTGCGCACAAATCTCAACACTGGCGCGCGTTACAATGTGGCCGCCAACACCTGGACACCCATCAACACCGCTGGCGCGCCTTTCCGCCGTGACGGACATTCGGCCGTCTGGTCGGGCTCGCAAATGATTGTCTGGGGTGGACGGTTCGCGGAAGGAAGCTTTGGTGGGACGACAACGAATTACAACGACGGCGCACGCTACAACCCCGCGGCTAATACCTGGTCGTCGCTCAGCAGCCTCGGTGCTCCCAGCCCGCGATACGATCACACCGCCATTTGGGCAGGCGACCGCATGGTCATGTGGGGCGGGACGGACGGGACGAATATCTTCGAGTCCGGCGCGCGGTATTTCCCAGCGGCAAACACGTGGAGCAACATGACCGCCACCACGCGCCCGGCGGCGCGGAGCGATTACAGCACCGTGTGGACCGGCAGCGAAATGATCATTTGGGGTGGGTTCAACAATTTTTGTTTCGATATCGGCGGCGGATACAATCCAGTCACCGATGCCTGGCGCGCGACCGCTCCCACTGGCGAACGCAGCGAGCGCCGGGGCCATACCGCTGTCTGGACCGGCACGGAGTTCATCGTGTGGGGCGGCTTTGATGGCGAGCGTTACCTGAACACGGGAGGCAGGTTCAATCCCGCCTTCAACTCGTGGATTCCCATGAGCACGAATTCCGCGCCCGCCGGACGGATCGGGCACACCGCCGTTTGGACGGGCACGCAAATGATCATCTGGGGCGGCACGAGCACAAACTCTCTCAATTCGGGCGGGCGTTACAATCCCGCTTCGGACACCTGGAATGCGACGGCCACCGGCGGCACCGCGTCCCTGGCGCGCTACAATCACAGCGCGGTTTGGACTGGCACGGAAATGATCATCTGGGGCGGCGCCGATGCCAGCTTTCGCAATACTGGCGGACGTTACAATCCCATTGCCAATACGTGGGTGGCCACACCGACGGCTGGAGCGCCTTCGGCCCGCAGCGAGCACACCGCCGTCTGGACGGGTAACGAAATGGTGGTGTGGGGTGGCGTCGGCGGCACGGTGGCGTCACCGGTTCCGTTATTGACGGGCGCGCGTTACAACCCGACGTCGAATTCATGGGCTGCAATTCCCACGGGCGGAGCTCCCGCGGCGCGCACGGGCCACAAGGCGGTGTGGAGCGGCGACCAAATGGTGGTGTGGGGCGGCACGGATTTGATCACCGACCTGAACACCGGCGGGCGCTATCACGTTATCAGCAACAGTTGGAGCGACATCACGACGAACAACGCGCCTTCCCCGCGCGTGCAACACACTGCGGTGTGGGACGGCACGCGGATGATTGTGTGGGGCGGCTTCGACGAAAACGCTGGCTCCTATCTTAACACCGGTGGAGGTTACAATCCGCTTACTGATGCTTGGTTTGCGACGGGAATCTCCACGAACGCTCCGCTGCAACGCTCGCAACATGCCGCTGCGTGGACGGGCGATGCAATGATCATCCACGGCGGTTGGAGAGGCATAGCCTATATGGACGACACCTATCAATACGCGCCGCCGCGGACGATGTTCCTTTATCTCAAGCCCTGAAGGTTCAGTGGCCGGGGCATAACTCATCGGTCCGGCAGTTGGTAGCGGAAATCGATAAGAGATCTATCAGGCGGCAGCTGGTACCGAAAGTCGATGAGACAGCAGACCTATGGCGATTCGTTTCCGCACACCTCATCCATAGCTTGTAGGAGACGAGGTAACGAGTCTCAAATCTCGACGAAACCGAGCCCGGCTCGAACTTACTGCGGCCTTGGGTTTGAGGCGAGGGGCTACGGAGGGCGACTCGAGAAATCAGAGCGGGGCCAGGAGGCGACGATATCAGAGACTCGTCACCTCGTTTCCTACAAGTAAAGGAATGGCCGCGGGAGTTTATCGTCTCGATTTTCGACGCGCGACGCCGTGAAAGGCGGCTCGCCAACGAAGCGCCCGCGGCTGCTTAGGGACTAGTCCTGGTCTTTGCCGTTGAGCGAGCCGTTCGAAGCGCGCTTTGTCATGATCGCGTCCACGATCTTTTTGGCGATATCGGGCTTTTCGACGAGGGCTTCACGAGCGGCTTCTTTGCCCTGGCCGATCAGCTCGCCATTGAATTGCAGCCAGGCGCCCTTTTTGTCGATGACGCCGTGCTGCAAACCGACATCGAGAATGCTGGCCTCTTTGTTGATGCCGTGATTGTAGAGAATCTCGAACTCTGCCTCGGCGAAGGGCGGAGCGACTTTGTTTTTGACGATCTTCACCTTTACCTGGTTGCCGATGGCAATGCCGGCCGCGTCCTTGAGGGTTTCTTTGCGGCGAATATCGATGCGAATGCTGGCATAAAATTTCAGCGCCTTGCCGCCGGGAGTTGTTTCGGGATTGCCGAACATGACGCCGACTTTTTCGCGCAATTGATTGGTGAAGATGCACGTCGTTTTCGCTTTCGCCAGGATCGAGGTGAGTTTACGCAACGCCTGGCTCATCAAGCGGGCCTGCATGCCCATAGTGGCCATGCCCATTTCGCCTTCCAATTCAGATTTGGGCACAAGCGCGGCAACGGAATCGATCACAATAACGTCGAGGGCATTGGAGCGGGCCAAAGTTTCGCAAATCGAGAGCGCTTCTTCGCCGCTGTCCGGCTGAGAGACGAGGAGATCATCGAGATTGACGCCAAGCTTCTTCGCATACGCGGGATCCAGCGCATGCTCCGCGTCAATGAATGCTGCCAGACCACCCGCCTTCTGCGCATTGGCGATGACGTGGAGCATCAATGTGGTTTTGCCGGAGGATTCAGGGCCGAAAATCTCGACCACACGCCCGCGGGGCAGTCCGCCGACGCCGAGGGCTAAATCGACGGCGAGCGCGCCGGTGGGGATCACCTCAATTTGCTTCAGGGCACGAGCGTCACCGAGGCGCATGATGCTCCCTTCGCCGTAGGTTTTGGTGATGCTTGAAATGGCGGCTTCAAGTTCGCGGCTGCGAGCGATATTGATCTTCTCTTTCTCAGGAGAGGATTTCTCGGCGGGTTTCTCAATCGTCTTGGGAGGCATACTGCTATTCGTATAATTGAAACGGAGTGTATTAGTCAATCGCGGGATCGGTGATTTCGCCTCGCAGGCTGGTGTCGCGGCAGATTCCACGGGTGGTTGCGGACACAAATTCGATCAGGCGGCGGCATGGTTCGCCGGGAAACAAGCTGCGCGCTTCATCGACCGCGGCACGAAGCTTTTTGCCGCTGCGGAACAGGAAATGGTAAAGGCGCTTGAGATCGAGCCGTTGCTCGGGGGTGAATCCAGCGCGGCGAAGGCCGATGATATTCAATCCGCACATCCCATTTTCGCCGCGGGCGATGGTGAACGGTGGCAGGTCTTTGCTGATGCCGGAGCCGCCTTGCATCATCGCAAGTGAGCCGACGCGCACGAATTGATGCAGGAGGCAATTGCCTGAAATGATGGCGCGGTCCTCGATGACAACGTGGCCGCCGAGCAACGCGCCGTTGGCCAAAATGACGCTATCACCAACCACACTGTTATGGCCGACATGACTGTGTGCCATGAGGAGGTTGTCATCGCCAATCGTTGTCGCGGCACCTGGGGTGGCCGAGCGGTGCACGGTAACGTATTCGCGAAAGATATTGTCGCTGCCGATGCGCAAGGCCGTCGGTTCGCCTTTGTATTTAAGGTCCTGCGGTGCCTCGCCAATGACGGCGCCGGCGTAAAACCGATTGCGCGGCCCAATGTGAGTGATGCCGGTCAAATAGGCATGGGGACCGATTTCGCATTCAGCGCCTACGACGACATCAGCGTCGATGACCGCATACGGACCAACTCGCACGGTGGGGTGGAGTTGGGCTTTTGGATGAATGACTGCGGTGGCGTGAATCATGAGTAAAAGTAACCAAGTTCACGAAGCGAAACATAGTCCTTGCTGCGTTCCTGCGTGGCCCGCCCTACAATCACGTGGTCGAGCACTTCAATCTTCAGCAATTGCCCGGCGCGAATCAAGTCGCGGGTCACCTTAATGTCAGACTCCGATGGAGTCGGATCGCCACTGGGATGGTTGTGCGCGAGCACCACAGCTGCGGCGTTGGCAGCGATGGCGGAGCGAAAAACATCACGTGCATGTACAAGCAGGCTGTCGAGCGTGCCCTGGGAGAGCTTGTCAACGAGGATCAGGCGGCGGCGCGTGTTGAGCAGCAAAACCTGAAAGCGCTCGACGGTTTCGAGGCGCATCTCTTCGCGCAACAAATCGGCGACGCGTTCGGGCGTGTCAAGCAGCGGCGCTTCGGTGCGGATTTCCCGGGCCATCCGCAAGGCCAGCGTAAACGCGCTTTTTAGGGCAATCGCCTTATCGCGGCCAATGCCCTTGGTCTTGCGGAGGTCTTCCAGAGATGCCTTGGCGAGGTTTTCGAGCGTTTTGAATCGGGCGAGCAATTCCTGGGCAACGTGAATGGCGGATACGCCTTTCGTGCCAGTGCGGAGAAGGATTGCGATCAGTTCGGCATTAGGAATGGCATCAGCACCGAGCGCAGCGAGCCGTTCGCGTGGGCGTTCCTGCTCAGGCAAGTCATGGATGAGAACACCTCGGCTCATTGTGTGAACCTGACATCGCAAATTTCGCCAGATAAATCAAGCCTGGTCCATCAATGCTGGCCGTTCCCGTTGACAATAAACGGCTCGAACTCGCGGCGGGTGTTGGGCGGAATGCGGGCCTTGAAGCGGGCGGTTTTGCCCGTGTAATTCCGCTCGACCACCTGGCCGACGGAATGGAGGCGCGCGATGACTGCGGCTTCCTTATGGGGCACGCTGAGATCGACGAGTTCACGCACGGGCCGAAGCAGAGTGCCGAGTTCGGCGAGCAAATCCGAAATGCCTTCGCCGGTTTTGGCGGAGACGCCGACCGCATTTGGAAAACGATCGAAATGCTTTTGAAGCAATTCGCGTTTTTCGAAGCGGTCAATTTTGTTGAACACCATCAGCGTCGGTTTGCCTGCCGCGCCGATTTCGTCGAGAACCGCATTCACCGCAAGAATCTGCTCTTCGGCTTGCGGGTGGCTCAAATCGACGACGTGCAAGAGCAAGTCGGCTTCGACGACTTCTTCAAGCGTGGCTTTGAATGCTTCGACGAGGCCATGAGGCAGCTTGCGGATGAAACCGACGGTGTCCGTGAGCAGCACGTTTTGATTCGATGGCAGACGCAAGCGACGCGTGGTTGGATCCAGCGTCGCGAACAAAATGTCTTCGGCGAGGGTGCTCGCGCCAGTGAGGGTATTGAGCAGCGTCGATTTGCCGGCGTTGGTATAGCCGACAATTGAGGCGAGTGGCCATTGACTGCGCTGGCGTCCGACGCGCTGGGTGGAACGCTGCCGGCGAACAGTGTCCAATTCGCGTTCGATGCGCGTTATCCGATCCTGGACGCGGCGACGGTCGGTTTCGAGCTGCGTTTCACCTTCACCACCGCGCATGCCGATGCCGCCTTTTTGACGGGACAAGTGGCCCCAGAAACGAGTCAACCGCGGGAGCAGATGGTGTAATTGTGCCAACTCGACCTGGAGTTTGCCTTCTTTGGTATGCGCGCGTTGGGCAAAGATATCGAGGATCAGCGCGGTGCGACCGAGAATCTTACACTCGAAGACCTTCTCCAAATTCCGGGTTTGGGCGGGGGAGAGCTCGTCGTCGAAGATCACGGTGTCCACGTCGTCCTTTCGGCACTGTTCAGAGAAATGGCGCGCCTTGCCGCTGCCAATGAAAGTACCCGCCACGGGTACTTCAAGTTTTTGCGTGCCTTGGCCGACGACATCGCCGCCGGCAGTCACTGCAAGCTCGCTCAACTCAGCCATGGAATCCTGGACCTCCCAGGAGGTGCGGTTTTTGAGTTCGACGCCGACGAGAAAGACCCGTTCCGTGCGCCTGTTTGTCTCGATGAGTGCTTTCAACTTACGTCCGTGAATTAGTGTAACACAGCTTTTGAATGATGAAAGCACCAAATGCGCTGCGTCATCGTTGCACTGCGACGAGCGGCTGCTTATGTTGCGCCGACGGAACCCTGAGATGGACACTGACCTTCGCAAGCGACGACGAAACGTACGTTTGACGGCGTTATTGTTTCCGCCGCTCGGCCTGCTGCTTCTGTGGATGACCAGGGGGATCTCGGCCGGCCGAAAGATTTTTGCGTCAGTGGTGATACTGATTTACACGCCGCTTTACGTGGCGCTCGTTATAGCAATTCTCTGGAAGTTCTTCGGGCTGCAGTATGAATTTCGGGGTGGCATCGTGCCGGCATTTACCTGGCGCAAAACGCTGCCGGATTACGACAAACTGGAGGCGAACCGCGCTTCCCGGAAGCACTCAACCGCAGTCACCAGCAACGTTTTGGCAGCAGGCGCGTATTGGACGGGATTCCGTGGGCCGAATCGCGACGGAGATTATCAGGAGCAGCCGATCCTGACCAACTGGCCGGCAGGTGGCCCGCCGCTGTTATGGAAGCAACCGGCAGGAGGGGGTTACGCCTCGTTTGCGGTCGCGCATGGCCGCGCTTTCACGATCGAGCAGCGCAGACAGCAAGAGGTTGTGGTCGCTTACAACCTGGCAACCGGACAGGAAATGTGGACCAACGGGTGGGATGCCGAGTTCCAGGAACCGCTCGGTGGCGATGGTCCGCGAGCGACTCCGGCGTGGAAGGACGGAAAAGTCTACGCGCTTGGCGCGCTGGGTGAGTTGCGATGTCTCGAAGCAGAATCAGGCAAGACGCTCTGGCGCACTAACACTCTCGACGAAAATCGTGCGTCGCCGCTCACGTACGGCACGTCCGCATCACCGCTGATCGCCGGGGAGAAGCTGATCGTCGCGACCGGCGGGCACAGGGGCCATTCTGTGGTCGCTTACGACCGGGCGAATGGCAGAGTGATCTGGCGCGCGCTGGACGATGGGGCGGCCTACAGCTCACCGATGGTGGTGGAATTGGCGGGTGAGCAACAACTGCTCGTCGTGACGAAAACGCGCGCCGTTGGCTTGCACATTTCGGATGGCAAATTGTTGTGGGAATTCCCTTGGATCGTGCTCCAGGGCAACCGCAACATCGCGCAGCCGGTCCTGGTGAGCAGCAATCGCGTATTTCTGTCGGCGGGATATGGGACGGGTTGTGCGGTCGTCGAGGTGGGCAAAACGAGCGAGGGATTCGCCGCGCGCGAAATCTGGCGAAACAAAAATCTGAAGAACAAATTTACGAGCTCGATTTTTCTGGATGGGCTTCTTTATGGGTTGGATGAAGACATTTTGGCCTGCATTGATGCCGCGACCGGAGAGCGGCGGTGGAAAGACGGGCGCTACGGCTATGGCCAGGTTATCCTTGCGAGCGGGCAGTTGATCGTCCTTTGTGGGGATGGCGATTTGGCGTTAGTAAAGTCAACGCCGCAGCGCCATCAGGAACTCTGCCGCTTCGCGGCCATCGAAGGAAAGACATGGAACCATCCGGCGCTGGCGGGAGGTCTTTTGCTGGTGAGGAATAATGCAGAGATGGCGTGCTACGATCTGCGCGCGAAGTGAACGGCTTGTGAGAACAAATTTCTCGACAGCGAAACGGCGCACGCAGCATCGTGCGGCTATGCGCATCGCTCTTCTAACCACCGTCTCTTTGATTGCGGTTTCGGCATCGGCAGCGAATTGGCCAAATTGGCGCGGACCGTCCGGCACCGGAGTGTGCCTCGAAACCAACCTGCCGCTGCACTGGTCCACCAACGAAAACGTGCGCTGGCGAGTGCCGCTTCCCGAGCGTGGCAATTCGACGCCGGTGATTTGGGGTGATCGCGTGTTCGTCACCCAGGCGATCGAGAAGGAGGGGCAGCGAACGCTGATGTGCTTTGACAAGAACACGGGAAAGCGGCTGTGGAAAACCGACGTTGCATACAATGAAAAGGAGCCAACGCACCCGACCAATCCATACTGCTCGGCCTCGCCCGTTACAGACGGCGAGCGAGTGATTGCATCGTTCGGGTCGGCCGGTTTGTACGCGTATGACCTGGCAGGCAAGGAACTCTGGCATCGCGATCTGGGCAAGCAGCACCACATCTGGGGCAACGCCGCCTCTCCGGTTATTTTTCGCGATCTCTGCATTTTGAATGTCGGGCCCGGTGAGCGGACCTTCCTCGTCGCGCTCGACAAAAAAACCGGGGACGAAAAGTGGCGCGTCGACGAGCCGGGGGGCGATTACGGCGAAGCGAAGCCAGGGGAGAAGGCAGTGTGGATCGGTTCGTGGACCACGCCCATTCTCATCGAGGAATCCGGACAACCGCGACTGATCATGAGTTTTCCGAAACGCGTCGCTGCCCTTGAGCCAGCTACTGGTCACGAGGTTTGGACTTGCCGCGGGATCAACCCACTCGTCTATACCTCACCGCTATATTCGCAAGGAATCATCGTAGCGATGGGCGGCTTTGGTGGTTCGTCAATTGCAGTGAAGACTGGCGGGAAAGGCGACGTCACGGACACACATCGGCTGTGGCAACATCCGAAAACGAAGCAGCGCATTGGTTCGGGCGTGATCGCGGGTGAGCATATTTATATTCTCAATGATCCGGGAGTGGCGGAGTGCTTTGAGTTGCGCACGGGCAAGCTGGTGTGGGAAGAGCGGCTCAAGAGCGCCGCAAAATCGGATTCATGGTCATCAATGGTTCTCGCAGGTCAGCGATTGTACGTAAGCAACCAGGGCGGAGACACGTTCGTGCTCGAAGCCTCGCCGACCTTCAAGACGCTCGCAACCAATTCCTTGCAGGAGCCCATCTTTTCCTCGGTAGCAGTTTCAGATGGTAATGTTCTCCTGCGCACGCACAAGGCCTTGTGGTGTATTGCGTCAAGTCAGTAAACGCATCCCATGTTGTGTTGTCCGATGTGAATGTTGGGACATGTATTTCAAAGCGCCAGAGGACAGGCGCACTCCGGGACGTGGCCGAATTTCCGAGGTCCCTTTAAAATGCGCGGAAGCGTCGTGGAGTGCGCGCACTCCTGTGCCGCTTTGGAATCGGAGTCGCAATTGGTGGTGGAAACTCACTGCTGCAAACGGATCACTTCAGTGTTCCAATTTAATGGCACGCGTTCGACCCGCGAAGGCGGCTCCGCCGCGGAGGTTTTTACCTGACCCAGGTTCCAAGGCTCCCGACCGGAAGTCGTGACTAAGTGCACGCGCGGCCACGCGCCGGGTCCGGTAATAATTCTTTGCACGAGGTCGGAATTGGGCCCCTTCACTTCGCGTTCAAGCCCCGGCACGAAAGGGCTGGACGGACCTGCGGGAATCAGCCGCTCGCTTGCTGGTATTTGGGGCGGGGCTTCGGCGGAATATTTTACTGTAAATGCCCGCGCGAAGAGATAACAGCCGTAGTTGTAAGCGTCGATGTCGCCGCTGCGATATGCCTGCTGCGCCATGGCGACGTATTGCGCGGGATCGATCTGATCGGGTCGCGCTTTGGCCCATCGAGTCCAGTTCCCGTCAGCCGGCGTGACATTCAAATTCGTCGGAGTTGAAATATTTGATTGCCGCTCATTGACATATCGGAGGACGGCAAATTTGGCATCGAGCGGCGCATCTCCTTCGGCCGCCGAACAGGGCCCAAACGGAGTCGGCATTTCAAGGTCCATTGGTGGATGGCTGAATTTTATCGGTGATTCCGGGTCCTTCCACGCGAGGCCGAGCGACGGGCTGAGCGGGTTCAATTTGAGATGTTTGGTTTTCCAGTCGTCGCTGATTGAGTGGTAATGAATTTTTTGCCGGATCGTTATCGTGTCTGTTGCGCGATCGACACTGAAGGTTTCCTCGCAATAAACTGGAAACTCCCGCAGAGCGCCGGACCAATACCGCACGCGCATGAGTGGCTCGCGCGTCAGCACGTCCGACCATGCCCAGGTCTTTAGCTTTTTGCGGGCAAATACCGCAGAAGAGTCATTGCCCTGGAGGGGCGCAATGTAGGTGCCATAAAGCGGCAACAACACGACGTCACCCGCGGGTCCGGCGAATCGAAAGTGCAAGCCATTCGTGTCCAGACGCATCGAATTCGGCTTGTGTTGCAAATACACAACGCAGGGGATGTCGCCATTGGTCCAGCCACGCGCGCCGGAGAACCAAACCAGCACCCAGTTTTGCTCCATGTGCTCGGATTCGAGATGGCTTCCGTTTTTGAAAGCCCGCAGCCCGGCGGACGTCGCGAAGGCTGCATAGCTCGGTGGACCCAGTCCATAGCCGTGAAGTTCCGTGAAAAATGAAATGCGGTTTGTTTCGGTGTGAAACAGCGTGGCCGGACTGAGTTCAGTTTGGATGCACGTCAGAAGCGCTGCGTTATCAAATGATAACGGCTGCGGCGGTCGCGCTCGGGAAATATTCGTCGAGGGCGTGGCGTTGATCTGGCCATAAGTACCCTGAATCGGGGTTCTTCGCGGTGAATCGCCGCAACCCGTCACAAGGCAGAAAATCCCGACGGCCAAAACCCAGGGAGACAAAAAATTCCAAAACCGAAACCGGACGGTACCGGACTGGTTCTTCGGAGTTCTCCGAGCTTTGACCGTTAAGACCTGGGACTTCACGCCTGACCTATCGTAACGCCGGAGCTTTTCCGGACAAGCCGAACTGAAATTTTTTGCATTTTCCACACGCGTGCCACAAGCTGTCGGCGATGAAGGCACCGCTCACGCTGCTCTTGTATGAACGACTGCTGCCCGGCGGGCAGTTGGTCAATCGCATGCAAGACCTTGGCTATCGCGTGCAGCCGATCGCCGACCCAGCCACGCTGGTGGAGCAAGCCGAGCACGAGAAGCCGTTGCTGGTCATGGCCGATCTGGAGCCGAAACGCGAGCAGGTATGCGAAGCCATCTCGCGATTAAAGAAAAATTCTGAGACGGCACACATCCCGGTGATCGCCTTTGCAAGTTCGACCGATCCTGTGCTGCAGAAATCCGCTCTCGATGCAGGCGCGAAGCTCGTCGTGAACGACGTTGCCATCCTCCAATATTTGCAGAACTTCCTCGATCAGGCGTTGCAAATCGATTGAGGCCACTGCCATGACCGAGCCGAGCTTCCCATCCGTGCGTCTCAATCAGGGAATTCACGTCATCCATTTATTCTATCGAATTGACCGCGTTCGTTGGGAGCAGGCCGGCGCAAGCACTGCGAAGCAAACCTTCTCGCGATTGGAGGCTCTCTGCGCGGCCAACAGCGCACCCTCACAACCGAGGCTCGTCACCTTCACAAATATTTGCGGAAAAGCGGATTTGGCATTCATCATTTACGCGGCCGATCTCGTGCAAGCGGCACAAATTCATCGCGATCTCGAGAATTGTTTTCCGGCCGGGACCTTGCAGCGCGTTTTCAGCTATTTCAGCGTGACCGAGTTGACGGAATACATGCCCACCGACGAAGACAACAAACGATTGTTGATCGAACAGGAGAAGCTCCAGCCGGATTCCGAGGAGTACAAAAAGCGCTGGGCCGAATTGAGCAGGAAGAAGGCGGATTACGAGCATTACCGGCTTTATCCCGAACTGCCTGACTGGGAAGTAATGGGCTTTTATCCGATGAACAAGCGCCGCCAGGGCGGGGACAACTGGTACATGCTCGATTTCGCCGCGCGACGAAAGCTGATGGGCGGTCATGCGCGGGTCGGCCGCAAATATGCGGGGCGTATCAGCCAGCTCATCACCGGCTCCACTGGGCTCGACGATTGGGAATGGGGCGTCACGCTCATGGCCCATCAGGCCGATGCGCTCAAAGAGATTGTCTACGAGATGCGCTTTGACGAAGTGAGCGCGCGCTTCGGCGAATTCGGACCGTTCTACATCAACCTTCGTCTATTGCCCGCAGCGCTCTGGAAGCACTTGCACCTCTAACGCGGCTTCTCGCGCAGCAGCGATTCCGGCAAAGCAATCAACTCAGACCGGCTGCCAGTGGGACGCCAAACGACTCGCCCATCGGCTTGGATTCGAAGGATTACGCCGTGCGAGGACCCGCGTAACGTGCGCACGTGATCACCGACGTAATCAAGCAGCGTTAACTCTTGTGGTTGCGTTTCTTCCCAGAGCCGTTGGACTTTTTGGTGAGTTTCTTGATTAAACCCGTGCTGAGCGCGTCCTCTTTCGCACGCTCCTCGATTGAGGCTGACGATAAGCTCCCAACTCCAGTTTTCGATAAACGCGGCTCGGGTGCGTAGCGGTGATTGTTCATCACCACCCCCTCCAGCATCATTTCTGGAGTCACCTTTTTTAGAAGGTCCGTGCGGAGCTTCATTGCCCATAACATAGCCGCTTTCGTGCCGCGGCTCAAGCCTGCAGTGTAAGCCTGATAGTAGCCTCTCGGTTTGGGTGTTTGCCAGATAATCCAGCCAAATCAAAGCGCCACCAGACCTTGACATCTTTTGAAGCACCCCGCATTCTGCCGCAAACAGGGGAGCCGACCCGTTCTCACGTTGAGACGAAACGGCTGAGAGTTCTGCGCGGGTGCGCGGAAGACCCGTTGAACCTGCTCCAGGTAATGCTGGCGAAGGGATGTTCCGCTTCACCGCCCAAGGCAGGTCGTAAAGATTATGATCGCGACCAAAGATTCATTCGAAACAGGTGTTGAAGAATTGCTTCCTAATTCTCGACGTGTGTATCTCAGCGGCCGATTGCACCCCGACATTCGTGTGCCGATGCGGGAAATCGCTCTTTCGCCCACCAAATCAATCGGTGGCCGAATTGAAGTGAATGAGCCCGTGCGCGTATATGATTGCAGCGGGCCATGGGGTGATCCGGCTTTCGACGGAAACGTCGAGCATGGGCTTCCGCCCCTGCGCCGGGAATGGATCCTCCGCCGCGGCGACGTCGAGGAGGTGTCCGGGCAAATCCAAAATCCAAAATCCAAAACCCAGGATAGACGTAAGCCGCTCCGCGCGTCAGCAGGCCACCCTGTGACACAACTCTGCTACGCGCGCCAGGGAATCATTACGCCGGAAATGGAGTTCATCGCGATTCGCGAGAATATGGGGCGCGAGGTCGCGCTCGAATTTGTGGAGAACAAAGCCGGGGACCGCCGCGTGTTGAATCAACAACATCCCGGCAATTCCTGGGGGGCGTCGATCTCGAAACAGATCACCCCTGAGTTCGTGCGTGACGAAGTCGCGCGTGGACGCGCCATCATTCCGGCCAACGTCAACCACCCCGAATCGGAGCCGATGATCATCGGGCGCAACTTCCTCGTGAAGATCAATGCGAACATAGGTAATTCAGCCATCGCCTCAACAATCGAAGAAGAGGTTGAGAAAATGCGCTGGGCCACACTCTGGGGCGCCGACACTGTGATGGACCTTTCGACCGGCAAGAACATTCACGCCACGCGCGAATGGATTCTGCGCAATTCGCCAGTTCCCATTGGCACTGTTCCCATCTATCAGGCGCTCGAAAAGGTCGGTGGCAAAGCCGAGGACCTGACCTGGGAGATTTATCGCGACACACTCATCGAGCAATGCGAGCAGGGTGTCGATTACTTCACGATTCACGCCGGGGTGTTGTTGCGCTACATCCCGCTTACGGCGAGACGTGCTACAGGCATTGTCAGCCGCGGCGGGAGCATCATGGCGAAATGGTGCCTCGCGCATCATCAGGAGAGTTTTCTCTACACGCGGTGGGATGATATATGCGAAATAATGGCCGCTTACGATGTGAGCTTTTCAATTGGTGACGGTTTGCGGCCAGGCTCGATTGCCGACGCCAACGATGAAGCGCAATTCGCCGAACTGAAAACGCAAGGCGAGCTGACCCGCCGCGCATGGGATCATGGCGTGCAGGTCATGAATGAAGGCCCCGGCCATGTTCCCATGCACATGATCCAGGAAAACATGCAGAAGCAACTGGAGTGGTGCCACGAAGCGCCCTTCTACACGCTTGGTCCGCTGACCACAGATATTGCGCCGGGATATGATCACATTACCAGCGCGATTGGCGCCGCGATGATCGGTTGGTTTGGTACCGCGATGCTCTGTTATGTCACTCCCAAGGAACACCTCGGCCTTCCGAATAAGAAGGACGTGAAGGACGGTGTGATTGCCTACAAGATTGCTGCGCACGCGGCCGACCTGGCCAAGGGCCATCCGGGCGCGCAGTATCGCGACAACGCATTAAGCAAGGCCCGGTTTGAATTCCGCTGGCAGGACCAGTTCAACCTGAGCCTCGATCCGCAAACCGCGCGCGAGTTTCACGACGAAACACTTCCGCAGGAAGGCGCGAAGACGGCCCACTTCTGCAGCATGTGCGGCCCGCACTTCTGCTCGATGAAGATCACCGAAGACGTGCGCAAGTATGCCGCGGAAAATGGCCTGGCGGATGAAGAAGCGCTGCAAAAAGGTATGCAGGAAAAATCCAGGGAATTTGTTGAAGCAGGAGCTGAAGTGTACGCAAAAGGTTGAGTTTTGCTCTTATTCTTGCGGACAAACTTTTGCGCGCGTTTGCCAATAATATCGCCCGCGTAAACATTTCCTTTTGAGTCGAGCGTCATGCAATTCACCCAGTTGCACTCTCCGGGCCGTTCCTAGCGAGTGCCCATCCCAACACTTTGAACGGTCTGGAAAAGCTTGCCTTCGGTTTTGATGCTCGGCGCGATGATAATTTCCGTCTCCTGAAATTCGCGAATGTTCGCCGCGCCCACGTTGCCCATGCAGGTCGTGATCGCGCCGACAAGATTTTGTGAGCCGTCATCGACGCTCGCCGGCCCGAAAAGAATCTGTTTCAGCGAACCAGTGACCCCCACTTTGATACGCGTCCCCCGAGGCAGATTCGCGTGCGGCGTCGCCATGCCCCAATGATTCCCCCGGCCCGGCGCTTCCTCGGCGCGCGCGAATGCACTCCCCACCATTACCGCGTCGGATCCACACGCAAGCGCCTTGCAAACATCGCCGCCTTTGCTCATGCCCCCGTCGGTGATGATCGGAACATATTTGCCCGATTGCTTCTGGTAATAATCCCTCGCCGCGGCGCAATCAACGGTCGCCGTGACTTGCGGCACGCCCAGTCCCAGCACCCCGCGACTCGTGCAAGCCGCGCCGGGACCGACGCCGATCAACACACCGGCCACGCCGCAATCCATCAACTCCAATGTCACGCCATAAGTGACAGCATTCCCGATGAGGACCGGAATGTTCATTTGTTTCGTGAACGCAGCCAGCTCGAGCGACTTGTACTGCGTGGAAATATGTCGCACCGTCGACACCGTCGACTGCACCACAAAAACATCCGCCCCGGCCTCCTGCGCAAGCGCGCCGAAGCGTTCGGCCTTCTGCGGGATCGAGCTGACCGCCGCCAAAACGCCCGCCTTCTTCAACTCCCGGATTCGCCGGCCAATCAGATCCTCCTTGATCGGCTCCTGGTAAAGCTTCTGGATGAGGGTTGTGACTTCGTCTTTGTTGGCCTTCACGACCATATCGAGAACTTCGCTCGGGCTCTCGTAGCGGGTCTGAACGCCTTCAAGATTGATGACCCCGAGCCCACCCAGCTTCCCCATTTCGACACAGAAACGCACATCCGTTACGCCGTCCATCGCGCTGGCGATAATCGGAATTTTCAGAGTAATGCAACTGCCGTCCTTGCACGGGATCTTGAAACTCGTATCCACCTCCGCGGGATTGATCGTGATCTCGCCGGGCACGAGCGCGATCTCATCAAACCCATAAGTGACACGGGCTTTTCGGTTGCGGCCAATCCACATTCCCATACGCGTTTCTCTTTTGCCCCCTTCTACGAGGAGGCTACGACTTTTTCCACTAAAAACTAAAATGGATTGAGAGGAGACTTCCACCCAACCCCGTTCAAAACCTTATCGCTTCGTTCAGCGTGCCGCAATGCGGGCACCGCGAACGGTCCACATCCGCGTCATCGGTATAAACAAACCCGCACTTCTGACAGCGAAAGATACGGTCTTCGCTGGGTGTCGGGCCGAAACGCTTCTGTCGCTGTTCATAGTATAGCGCCAGCCCCAAAACTGCGGCAAGAAAAACCACCACGTAACCCAAAAGCAAAATGTCCGGCGGGATCCTCATAAGCCCGTCGGCGCAGCCAGCGTGTTGGTCGCGGGCACCGTGTGCCATTTGAATATCAGGTTCCCACTCGTGGGCGCCGTCGGCCCTCGCGCTGGCGGTCGAAATCGCGCGACCTTCACAGTGCGCAAAGCGAATTGATCCGCCTCAACCAGCCCGCTCCCCGTGAGCACCGCCACCGCAATCGTGTACCCTCTTGAATTGATCAGTGCGTGCACCACCGTGTTCGTCAGCAATTCACTGTGCGGCCACGACGGCAGTTCAACACGATTGACCAAACTCCACCTCGCCAGCCCGCCTTCGATGCGCAGTTCCGATTGCGTCGGCGCGCTGATCGCCGAAATGTCCGGCCGCGTCACGCGCGGCAGCGGCTTATCCGCAATGAGCAACGGCGCCATCGTGTTCGAACGGATGAATTCATGCAGGCTCGTTGCCAGCGCTTGTGTGTCCATCGTCAGCCACTGCGGCGGCTCCGTCCATTCCGAGACACGAAATTCCGGCCGCGTGAATGACAACCAACCCTCGCGTGAAAAGCCTTTCCAATTCGGCAATGCGAACGCCGCAGGATCAGAGAACGTGGGCTGCGATTCGATTTCTTGCAGCGTTCGTGCGTCGCCAAGCTGAAGCCCCGTGCGAACATTTTTTGGCGGCACTAATACCCGCTTCTGTTCGCCCAGAACCAGGATCAGTATGACTTGTGCCGCGAACACCAGCCCGATCACATGCACCCACTTCTTGCCCTTCCACCGCACCGGCTCCAAACCTTCGGCCGTCATGGTGTCCCGGGACTCCGTGGCGCCGGCAGCGCTGGCGGACGCGTTGCTGTGAGCGCATTCTTCAAACCGGCCTCGCGCGCCACCAGCATCAGGCGGTTCACGATGGCCCATTTTGTGTTTTCGTCCGCCTGAATCACAAGCGTCAACTCGGGCATCGCTGCCACCGCGTTGCGCAAACGCTCGCGCAGCGTCTCTTCGTCCGTCACCTGGTTCTCAAAATAAATTCGGCTGCTGTTGTCCACCGCCACCGCCACGGTTGGATTTGCGGTCCCCGACAAATTCGCCGCTTCCGGCAGATGAATTTCGATTCCGGGAATAAAGACGAACGACGAATTCAGGAGCAGAAACAGCGCCAGCAAAAAGAAAACCCCGGCGTACGGCGCAGCGTCCAATTGCCCGCGAAAGACTTTCGTATTACGAGGGAACCTCATGCCGACTTGGGCTCAGTCACAATGTTCACGATTTCAGTCGCGGCCTTCTCCATATCGAGCACGATCGCGTTCACCCTCCCAACGAGATAATTGTAAGCCGCATAACACGGGATCGCCACCGCGAGGCCCGCCGCCGTGCAGATCAGCGCTTCCCAAATCCCTCCAGAAAGGTGCTGCACCGTCGCGGCCGTCCCTTGCGTCTGCAATTTGCTGAATACCCGGATAAAACCGAGCGCGGTCCCGAGCAGACCGAGCAACGGCGCGACCTGCGCGATTGTCGCCAGCAGATTCAGCTTCTCTTCCAACGGCGGCACCTCGACCAGGCCCGCTTCCTCCAGCGCCTCGCGCACCCCATCGCGTCCTTTCTCGCGATTGAGGATTGCGACCTTGACGAGTCGCGCCACCGGCCCCGGCGTCGCATCACAGATCGAAAGCGCTTCCACGACATTGTCGCGCTTGAGCACGTTCCGCACACCGTTCAGAAACTCCATCGAATTGATTTGCGCCCGATGAAAATGGAGCACCCGTTCCACAAACACAGCAATGGCAACTGCGCTTGTGAACATGATCACCCAAATCATCGGGCCGCCGTGCGCTAGAAACTGCATGCCGCCATTGAAAAGCGAAAACCCTCACTTGAAAATTCTAAAATACAGCGCGGGCATCAATTAATCACTCGGTTACGGAGGGCAACGGAAGAAGTGGCACTCTCCTTGCGCGCGCTTTAGGACCGGGGCGAGCTATGCAATCCCCACACCTGCTCACTTTCCCACTCTCTCACCTGCTTTTATTTCTTCGCCTCAATCCCCGCGAAAAGCGCCTCAAGACTGTTCAAAGGCGTTTCGCGATGCGTCGCCGCGGGATTCAACACCTGCCGCAAATACTCAATTGCGTCGGGTATTGAGCGCGCCGACTTCGGCATCGTCGCTCCGCACGCATTCGCGTGGCCGCCCCCCTGTAACCTCTCGGCGACCGTCAGCGCCTCACCCCCGCGGCTGCGCAGACTGGCAATGATCAAACCGTTCGTGCGCCGAAACAGTGTCAGCAGCACCGGATACGGCGTCGCTTTTTGTTCCAGCAATTGGTGCACAATCAGGTTCGTATTCCCGACGACCGTATCCACGTAACCGACCGTTGGACTTATCTGAAGCACGTTTTTCCGGCTCCATTCCAGGCCAAGCGGATCTTCGATTCGTCGCTTGATCGCCATGATTTCCAGCAACGAATGATTCAACAACCGTTCGATCTGCCCATCCAGGAGCGCGTGCAAATTCCAGAACTGGTAAACCTTGACGAGATTCGCGTAATCATTCGCGAGCACGAAGTCCGGGTCGTCCTCAAGGAACAGATCGGCCACATTGTTCAAGTGCACGATCCGGTCCAACTCGGGCGATTGCAGCCCCGCTCCACGGCAAAGTTCATAACACAGCAAGCCGGCCGACTTGTTCAGATCATGAATCAGGCGTGCCCGGTGTGGCACGATCTCCGTGATGTGATGATCGACGATCACCCAATTCGGTTTGTCGAGCCGCGCCTCGAAACTCAAGTCAGCGACCCACGCGGAGACCTCTCGCGGCTCACGTTGCCGCCACGTGTGATAATGATACGCCTCCAGCGGCACTTTCGCGTGAAAGAGTTTCTGCGCCAGACGCTGCAGCAGCACGCCGGAGATGAGCCCATCCAGATCGCTTTCATGTGTCAGGATCACTTCCGGCCTCGGTAGGTCGAGCATGCTGCCAACGTACCGCATCATGGCCACACTGGCCAGCCAAACCTCGCCTCATTACTGACTACTGCCCCGGTAATTACTCATTAATTTTGCCCAGCAACTCTCCGTGTTCGGTTTCACTTACTTCCCGTGCTATCGCCCTGCACACCTCCCGGAAGCCGGGAAAACTCCACAAATTTGGGAACTCTTTGCACTGCCGCGGCTTCACCGGCTGCACCGAACAATCCTTTCCGTCCAGGAAGACGCACTCGCCATTCGGCTTGTCTTCCAGAGCAAGTCCGCGCCGGTCCTGCGTTACGCGCGTGTACTTCTGGATAAATTCCACCTCCGAAAGCCCAAGAAACGCCGAGATCCGCGCAATCTCCCCGTCATCCAGGCGCACTTCCCCCGGCCAGCGACAACACGCCGTGCACCGCTCGCACTCATAAAATATTGGCACGCTTTGCTATGGTTCCCGCACGATGGTCGTCTGATTTAGCCTGGGCGTGGCGAGTTTTTGAATGACGCCTGTCGGCCACATGATTTCGACCGAGCTCACCTGCGTCGCTGTTCCCAGACCAATTGTTACGGGCAATTCGGACTGCGAAAGGTAGCTGCGCGTCGGCATCACCTGTCTCGACAACGTCTGGTTTCCAACCCGCACGCGAATCCATGCGCCGATCGCATCCCGATTTGTGCGCGTGCCGACCAGTTTCAGGCGCAACCAGTTATGACCCAGCTTCTGTTCGTTGCGCAGGAGCAGCGGAGGCCCCGCGACTTGCGTCATCGCAACGTCCAGGTCTCCATCCCCATCGATATCCGCGAAGGCCGAGCCGCGACCCACGATCGGTTTCAACAACTCTTCGCCGCACTTGCTCGCCGGAACAGGCACGAAACCCATCCCACCAGAGACGCCGCGGTTCCAAAACAACTGCGCCGGTTGCCGATACTGCTGGCTGCGCTGGATTTTGTTGATCTCCTCTTCCAGATGTCCGTTCGCCGTCAGGACATCGAGTCGCCCGTCCAGATCGTAATCGAAAAAGAACAACCCGAATTTCAGCAGCAGCCGGCTGGCCGGTCCCACGCCTTCCGTAATCGCCTCATCCGCAAAAATCACTGAATCCTGTTGCGAGACGTAAAGCGCGTTCGGTTCGTTGGCGAAGTTGCCAATCGCAATTCCCAGCGCCGTGTCGTTGCGGAAACGCGCCGCGTCGATCCCCATCGCTCCGCGCGTCTGTCCGTACACATCGAAGGCGATGCCGGAGCGCGCGCCGATTTCCTGAAACGTTCCATCGTGCCGATTGGTAAACAGAAAATTCTGCACCGTGTCGTTTGCCACTACCAGATCGATAAAATTGTCGCCGTTCACATCCACCGGGGCGACAGCGAGCGACTTGGCCATCGGCACACCGGTGGCCGGGTTCTTCATTTGAATCCCTGCTCGCTCGGAGATGTCGGTGAAACGGCCGCTGCCGTCGTTGCGATAAAGCACTGGAAAGCTCCCCGGAAAATTCATCGGCGGGCCGTAGGCGCGGCCAATTCCCACCAGCCGGTAATCCACTTCAATGTCGATTTCTCGCGACCACTTCACGTAGTTGCAAACGAACAAATCGAGGTCTCCGTCATTGTCGATGTCCACCCACGCCGCCCCCGTGCTCCAATCTGCCGTTTGCCCCTTGATTCCCGCCGCCTCCGTGGCATCTCGAAACCGGCCGTTACCCTCATTGTGAAACAATCGATTCCCGCCCACGCCGGTAATGAAGACGTCCACAAACCCGTCGTTGTCATAATCACCCACGGCAACCCCCGTCCCATAAAGACTCACATCCAATCCCGAACCCCGTGTCACATCTTCAAACCTTCCAGTTCCATCATTGCGATACAGCGCCCCGGTGCTCGATGCCTTGTCCTGCTTCCACGGCCACGAAGTGCCGTTCACAAACAGGAGGTCCTGATCTCCGTCGTTGTCGAAATCGAAGAACGCCACACCGCTGCCCATCGTTTCAGGCAACAGCTTGTCCCCGTACGCCCCGTTGTTGTGCACGAAGCGGATACCCGCTTCCGTAGTGATGTCGCGAAACCCCGCTTTGGGAATCTCCGCCTCCATTCGTTCTGGCGAAACCGGAGCACTGGTTAGCGTGAGGCGAACACCGCCAGGCGGGCGATTCTTGAAGTGCCACACAACTGCGCCTGCGGTGAGGGCAATCACCACCAAAGCCGCGAGCGACCAACGAAACGCGATCCCAATGACTCGATCATCAGCAGCGGGGGGCGGCTCCGGTTCAACTGAAAGCTTCTCCGGCATGCAGCGGAGATTATCTGGCCACGGAAACCGCCTGGCGCTTTGGCGCGACATACATGTCCGTGTCATGCATTTGCGCGACGATCATATCGACGGTCCTTTCGATGGCGCCAAGGTTCTGCCGGACCGTCCCCAGTGCGTTGCGTCCAAGTTCGGCAGCACGTTCCGGATCTTCCAACAGGTTGCCAATCGCCTGTTCAAGTTCGGTCGCGTCCTTCACCTGAATTGCCCCTTGAGCGGCCACGAAGGCATTCGCGATCGACTCAAAATTCTGCATGTTCGGCCCAAACACCATCGGCTTGGCAAGCGCTCCCGGCTCGATCGGGTTCTGCCCTCCCTCGGTGGTAAGGCTCTTCCCAACGAAAATCACCGCCGCGTGCTCGTAAAAGTATTTCAATTCACCCGTCGTGTTGACGAGCAGACAATCCGCCTCGCCCGGCTTGTAGCGTGCGTTGACACTGACTTCGCTCCGATACGCGAACTTCACCCCTGCAGCATCCAGGATCCTGCCAACCTCCTTTCCCCGTTCGAAGTGCCGGGGAACCAGCACCAGATAGAGATCGGGAAATCGTTGTCGAAGCCGCAGAAACATGTCGGCGATGATTTCCTCTTCGCCCGCGTGGGTGCTGCCCGCCACAAACAGCCGTGCGCCCTCTGGCATCCCGAGTTGGCGCATCAGCGCCGGTACATCCGTCAGGCGGCGTTCGTCTAATTTCGCCGCATCGTATTTCAGGTTCCCCACCACACGGATGGCCTCTGGCTGGCAGCCGAGGTCTTGCAGCCGTTGCGCGTCGGCTTCATTTTGGCAGCCAATTCCTGCCAGGGAGGCAAAAAGTCCGCGGAAAAGAAATCGAAACCGCCGATATCCAAAATAAGACCGTTTGGAAAGCCGCGCATTGACTAAAAACACCGGGATCTCCAGTTCCCGCGCCCGCCAAAGAAAGTTCGGCCAGATCTCAGCCTCGACGAGGACGATTGCTTCGGGATGCATGGTCGCGATCGCTCGGCACACGTAAGTCCAGCGGTCGATCGGATAGTAAATCTTCTGGATATGCGACGGTAGCTTGCGTTGCAACTCACCCATGCCGGTCGAGGTCGTCGTCGAGACGACAATTTTGACGTTCGGCAGCCGTCTTTCGACTTCACTGATCAGTTGCGTCGAGATGTTCACCTCGCCCACGCTGACCGCGTGGATCCACAGCACGTGCCGGTTCGTGATCGCCTGCTTTACCTTTGAACTGTACCGGCCAAACCGTTGGGAAAAGCCGCTGCGCCACTGGCCGCGCCGCAGCATCTTCAAAAAGTAATAGGGCGCGCTCAGACAGAAAAACACCGCAAAGAGCATGTTGTAGAGGTGCTTCATTCTGTGCTTTGGACTTCAATCGCGGATAATGGCCAAAGCAATGCCTGATGGCCAGCCTATTTCTCGCAAAATCAGGGCGGTTTACAACTCCGGCTGAACGTAGAGACTCAGCGGTATTTGCCTGTTCGCAGCAGAGCCTGCACTTCATCATGATTGCCGAGGAACGAAACATACAGATCGGCAGGACGATCCTGAAAGATGAAGCGAAGAGCGAGATTCACACGGCATTCGAATAGTTTTCCACCCAGCTTGCGAATGCTCACGCCGCTGTGAACGTGTGGTTTGCCGAAGGTCTCGCATAACTCCCATAGCGCCTCGAAGCAGGCGACGCGTTCGCTTCTGGAGAGGTCCTGCAACCGCTTGAGCACCGCAGGATCGATCGTGAGCGGCTTATTCAAGCAGCTTCTTCAATTGCTTTGGGCGGAGCGTCGTCAGTTTCCCTTTTTCCTTCATGCTCCGGTAACGACGGTCCGTTGCTTTATCGAGGGCCTCTACCTGGGAAGGGGAAGCCCCATACTCGGTTCGGGCGTAATCTGTCGATTCGACATCAACTTTACGGAGGGCAATAATGTCTGCCCCTGAGACTATCCCGATATTTTCGCCGCGAGCGGCGGCTTTGAGCCATGCCCCCAGATTTTTTTTGGCATCCGTAATTGTTAAAGTCTTCATAAAGTCTTTATAAGGGCTATATACAGTCCTGTCAACGGCAGCTATCGGCCAAAACCGCGAAAAAACAGCAGCCATACGATCACAAGCATCGGCAGCATGATCGGGATTGTGTATTTCAAAACGTAGCCGAGAAACGTCGGCGTATGCACCTTTTGGTGATCGGCAATCGATTTCACCATGAAGTTCGGCCCGTTCCCAATGTAAGTGTTCGCGCCAAAGAAGACGGCCCCCACACTGATCGCCACGATGTACTGATTCAGATTCGCATTCCCCAAAAGATACGCCGTCTCGATTTGCTCGATGCTCACCCTGTTCGCCGCCAAATGGCTGCCGAAGTATTGCTTCAGGGCCGCAAATGTGTGCTGAACCGGCTCGCTCGCATTCGCGAGATCAACGCCGCCGCTCTGGATCAGATGTTGCACCTGCCCCACCGTGTCCGGGTTCACGAACATACCAAAGGCCGCTGTCAGGAAACTCAAGTACGTAGGCGCATTGTCGAGAACGCTCGAAAGCGTGCCCGAGCCCCAATAAAACAGCGCCGGACTCGGCTGTTCCATTCGGCCTGCGTTTGCTTGCAGCCAGTCCAACGCCGGAATCATCGTCGCGAAAATTCCCACAAACAAAACCGCCACTTCACGGATCGGATGAAAATTGAAGTGGTTCGCCTTGTGAACCGAGTCGCGCGTCGTAAACCACGAACCGATCGCCGCCGCGACCATCAGTTCCTCGCGCAGAAACCGCGGCTCTTTGATGAATACCGCCCCCAGGATTACGAGGAGAAAGAAGATATTGCCCAACCCGCCGAACACCCATTCGTCGCGCGGTTCAGCCATTTCTCTGCGCACGTCCGCCGGCGCGCGCAAATAATTTCGCATATCGATTACCCAGAATACCCCCGCCAAAAATCCGATGCCCACCAACCACATCGGCCAGCAATGCTCCGCCACCCACCAGAACGGTATTCCGCGCAGATACCCGAGAAACAGCGGAGGATCGCCGATCGGTGTCAGACATCCGCCCACGTTCGAGACAATGAGAATGAAAAACACCACGTGATGCGTCGTGATCCGGTATTTATTCATCCGCAGCCATGGGCGAATCAGCAGCATCGACGCGCCCGTTGTGCCGAGAAGATTCGCAACCACCGCGCCGACGAGCAGAAACGTGACGTTCGCCAGCGGCGTCGCTTCCCCTTTCACGTTGATGTGAATGCCTCCCGAAACAACGTACAGCGAGCCGATGAGCGCGATGAAGCTGATATACTCTCCCCCAGTGTGCAGCACCTTCTGCGTCGCAGCCGCAGGTAACAACGTCAGGTAATAGGCAACCGTAATTCCGCCAAGGCCGAAACAAACCTTTGGATAATGTCGCAGCCACCACTTCTCAAAAAACAGCGGCCCCAGCGCGAACAGCGTCAGGAGCACGACAAATGGCGCAGCCATCCAGAGCTGCGGGGTGTATCCCATCCGCAGAAGCTAGAAATCGGCCTTGCCGCCGGTCAAATTGAATCGTCTAGAGCATTTTAAGCAAAAGTGTAGCCGCACTCTTGTAGCGCAACACCTGAGCGTGTCCGCGCAAGAGGAAAACGCACTGACGATTTGAATTATGTCAGGTCGCGAGGGCATTAGGACTTTTGCGGCGGAGCAATTGT
>Ga0193697_1000074_pt1 | contig 38212 bp, 26 predicted proteins | sample L3m2metaG_FD_145073 | JGI IMG/M metagenome (GOLD analysis project Ga0193697, IMG submission 145073) | Soil microbial communities from a riparian zone of the East river system, Colorado, United States - L3m2 | ecosystem: Environmental > Terrestrial > Soil > Riparian zone | place: USA: East River...
GACGGCCACGAGCGAAAAACCCAGTCCGTCGGGAGTAACGGGCCACGGGGCCAGGTCGTCGTAGTCGAAGGATAGAACAGTCCCGCCCAACGCGTGGGCCAACGCAATCGTCTCGCCGCCATTGTCGAGTTGTCCGGTGTAGACGCCGTTGATGGGCACCCCCGGATAACGCGCGGCGAAGTTGGTCGGGTTGCGCACGATGACAAGGAACTGCCCGGGCAGGAGGCGAGTGCCATTGGTGAAAGAGAAGTTGATGCCTTTCGTGAATGAAAGGCCGCTGAGGTCCTGGGTCACGGTGCCTGCATTCTTGAACTCTATAAATTCGAACTCGTTTCCAGTCGCCGTCTCGTCGCCGGGTGGATTATACATAAGCTCCGAGACGAGAAGTTTGCTGAAATCCTGTGCGGTATAAAACTGCGCATCTATGAGCGGGCTCCAACTCGTGTTGCTGACGCGCACACGCGCCTTTACTCTAGTACTGAAGTTGATGGTGATGGATCCGCTATAAGCGAGCGCAGTGGGAGCAATGTTACCGCCGCGCAGGCGAGGATCGGTGCCGTCAAGGGTATAGAAAATCGTGCCGGTAGTGTTGGTGTTTGTCATCGTGAGCGAGAAACCGGCGGGGACGATGCCGCCATAGCTGCTCAGGATCGGCGCGCCGACAGTCGGCCAGAGGCCGTCGCCCCGAAGCTGAGGCAGGACGAACCCGGGCCGCTGACTGAAGAACTGACCATAAATGCGATTCATTTCGGTTACCCAGTCATTACGGGTGAAGGGAATGGCACGTTTCGAGTCACCCCAACGGGCCGATTCGGCGACAATAGCCAACTGAATTTCGTTACTGCGCACTAGAAATGACTTGCGCGCGCCTTCGGTCGAAAAGACTCCGCCGTTAAAAAAGTATTTCTGAATATGGTCGGCGACGAGCATCTTAAATTCCGCGTTCGCGGTCATGCGCGACCAGATGTATTGCGGACTGCTCTTGATAAAGGAGCTTCCCTGTAATGGGTCGCCGGCGGCGAAAGGACCTGTGCGGTCGACGCTAATGTTCTCAATCAGAAGCGTGTGCTCGGAATCATGGGCGAAGAATTTGAAGCCCATTCCGCCGACCCGGTTGCGGATTCCGAACCAGTTGTTTGGAGAATTGTTGCTCAGGAAGTTAGAGATGGGCGCGTCGAGGTTGCCGCCGTAAATGATGACGAGCATATAGTCGATGAGATCGGGCACATCGATGAGGTTTTCGTAAGTGGGATTTGGCGTGCCGTCGACGTTGAGGCCCTGCACTTTAAAGTAGTCCACGTCATTGGCGAAGCCGTTCGTCGCGGCGCGCCAGAGGCGTTCCCAGGCGAGGAGATCGCCGTCCGTAGCTTCGATGTTATAACCGAGATCGGGGTCGACTTTGATCGTATCGTAGTCCTCGGCGCGACCGCCGAAATAGGTTTCGCCGTAGGAGGCCTCCGAGCGTTCTTCCGTGTTATAGAGGCCCCAGTACTGGCCATTGACGTAAAGATGAAAGAAATCACCGCGCGTCGAGGGCTGGCCCATGGCGATCTGTGCATCGCGCGAAAACACATCGCGCAAGCAAATCATGCGGGAGTCGTTTTGGTAGGCCCACGAATAATTCTGCATGGTGCGCAGGTCGAATTTGTCGAATTCCTCCGCGCCGTCCGGGCCAAAAACCGGGTAATGCAGTTTTGACGCGCCATATTCCTGGCGGAAGAAAAATCGGAAAGCGTGCTTGGGATTATTGCCGTCGCGGCTGAAACCACCGCGAATGCGCAAGCCGGCGTTGATCTGAAATCCGTCCTTTCCGTCGGGGTAGATCAGTTCGATGGAGGCCGGCCGTTCCCAGGTTTTCTCGTCGCCGCTGGGATTTGCGTAAATGCCTCTGGCGCTGTCGAAAAGATTGCTCAGCGACGTGACAATCGAGAATGTCGGGATGGCTTTGAGCGCGCCCTTCACCATGGGTCCCCACGTCGCGTTGTTCACGATATCGGGGTCCATACCGTAATCGATAACTTGGCTGTTCACGCTCGGGCCGACCGGCCACTCGGGTGTCGGCCGCTGGCCACTGGGTGACTGCGCGACCACGTCGTTGACGAAAATGTAAGTGTGAGTATCGACGTCGGAAGCGACCAGGCCGGTCTTGAATGCCGCCGCGCGCAGGGTGGTGGTGCCGCTGATGGGCAACGGGGTGGTATAGATAAAGCCAGTCGTCGCAGTAGGCGCGCTGCCGTTGGTGGTGTAACGGATGGTGGCGCCTGGAGTTTCGGTGGTAATCGTCACCGCAAAGTTCGTTTCATAGAACCCGCGATCATGGCTGAAGTGCGTATCTCCGACAAAGCCTGCGAAGGGAGTTCCGTTGAAAGTGCCCGGCGTGGGGGTTGCGAAATAAGAGTTGGTCAGACCGAGTGCCTTATACTCCGCCAGTTCGGCCATGATCAAAAAGTCGGTGTCAGTCGAGCTTATATTCAGGCCCTGGATCGCGAGCACGTTCGCCCCGTCGCGCAGAGCCGACAGGCTGGTGCTGATGTTGATGTCCTCGTAATCGGCGCCGAGATGCTGGCCGGTAGCGGTCGAATTCCAGAGCGTGACCGCCGGGGCGAGTCGACGCGCGACTTCGACGCCGTTGAGATAGGCGACAAACCCGTCGTCGTAACGCATTTGTAACGTAAGGGACGTAAAAGAGGCAGCGTTGTTGACGGTGAACGGAATGCGCACGAAGGCGGAGGCATTGTTGCTCAGCATCTGCGACTGAATGTCAGTGCGAATGAAGCTGCGGTATCCCGAACCGCCACCGCCCGAGATCGGGGCCGATCTCACCTGCAAGCCGCCGTTTGCAACATCGCCGACCAACCGGAACGAAGTAGCGTTCCACGCCGCGAAAGTTCCCTGGGCGGCAAACAACTCACATTCGGCGCCGCCCCCGCGCTCATAATAGACGAGCCGCAATTGATATTGCCCGGCGCTCGCGAAGTTGAATGTCTGCAAACTGTCTGTGGGTCCGCGTGGCGGATCGTAGAGCATCGTGAAAGAGCCGACCGTCAGGCGAAATCCGTCATCGCTATTAACGCCAAAGGTCCATGCCCCCGCAGTGGGAATCGTGATTGTCGCTACAGCCTCGATGACGAAGTCCTCGACATCTGCGTTGATTGTCAGCCCGGGAAACGTGCGATCATTTGGATAATGCTGTCCATCACCGGTATTCAGGTAGTTAATCACGGCCGCATTTTCAGAATAGACCGCGCTTTGCTGTGCGGGTGTGGTGATGACTGTTTCGGCGTTGGCGAGCGACCCGACTTGCACGTTGGCTTTGAAATTGCGAACCGCGAATCCCGGCACCGAGGTCTCGTATCCCACGCCGTTGGTGCCGCTCAACCATGCGGCGTCGTTGAAGCCGTTGGTCGTCCAATCGCCGGCGATCGGCCCAGTGGGCACGAGCACCTTGACGGGTTGCGTGTTGGTAATAAGGCGCGTGACCTGGATGCTTTGCGCCAGGCCGTAGGAATAATTGGCTCGCTGTCCCGGGAAATTGAATTCCGTCGCAATCGTCACGCCGTCCGGCTGCACCAACGCGAGATAATCCCCGTCCGCGTCGAGGCTAAAGTCGGTGTGCAAGGGCGCGCCCGGCACGCGGCGGTCTTTGCCCGAAGCGAACACGACGAGAAAGCCGCCCGCGGAGAGATTGGTCGCGGGGAAGGACCATTTGGTGAGGTTGCCGGCGTCGTCGGTGAGATACCAGCCGTTGAGATTCACGGTGGTACTGCCGGAATTGTAGATCTCGATCCAGTCGGGCGTTTCACCGTCTTCGTCGAGCAAACCGCCGCTGTTATCGGCGAGGAATTCGCTGATGATGACCGATTGCGCTGGTAGGGTCGTCACTCCGCCAAGCAAAGTTGCGAATGTTAACACTAACGCCCACAGTCCAAACTTCCTAAACTGCATAATGCCTTCCGTTAGATAGTAATTCCGCATCCGGAGAAGGCCGCGAAAGCGACCGTCACCGGCAGATACCGCTCGAGAACATCGGCAAACCGCGAAGGGTGCGCTTACGCCACTACCGGACTAGCCGCTTCGTTCGTGGTAATCGAAATACCGTAACAGGCCCGTGCCTCGGAGGAAAGCTAAAATGTTACAAATTTGTGTCATTGCCCGTTAAATAAGCCATCCAGACGATGTTTTTGCAGGGCATGGCATTACGAATCACCATCGTTGTCGGTGAATAGTTTTCATGCTCAGGCCCCACGTTATTCAGGCCGGGTTCGATTTGTTCTTATTTGGCCAGCCTGCCCAATTCCAGGATCGATGCGATCTGCAGCGGCGCGCCCTCGCGCAATTCATCGCCATGAGTTGCCATGGCAACTCACCTGCTTGAATCAGCGTCGGACGAAGAATCCTTCGGTGTCGTATCGCGGCGTCGAATCGAGAGTGTGGCAATGATTCATGAAACAGAATGAAAACAGGATACTTGATTGACATGGACGGCGTGATCTATCGCGAGAATCAGTTGATTCCCGGCGCGGCAAAGTTTGTGGAGGCCCTGCTCGCGGCAGGAACGCCGTTTCTTTTTCTCACGAACAACTCCGCGCCGACACCGGAAGATCTCGCGGTGCGCCTTAAACATCTCGGAATCTCTGCGTTGTCATCCCGGCATTTTTACACGTCCGCACTGAACACGGCGGATTTTCTTTCGGAAACACATCCCGCGTGCACCGTCTTCGTCATTGGCGAGGGTGGGCTACTGACAGCGTTGCACGAACGAAAGATTGCCAATGATGCGATGCACCCCAGCTATGTCGTCGTGGGTGAAGGCGCGGCGAGCATGGAAAAACTGGCGAAGGCCCATGAGTGCATCGAACGCGGCGCTCGTTTGCTGGCGACGAATCCAGATAATTGGTGCCCGGTGGGAAGCGAGAGAACTCGGCCCGGCGCAGGAGCTACGGCGGCATTCCTCGAAGCGAGCACAGGGCGGCGCGCCTACTATTTGGGCAAGCCCAACGGCTACATGTTCCACCGCGCCCGGCAGAAACTCGGCGAGTTCGCGCTCCAACAGCCAGGTGAAGTCGTGATGATTGGCGACACAATGGAAACGGACATTCGCGGCGCGGTCGAAGCCGGGATGCACGCGTTCCTGGTGCTAAGCGGATCAACGCAACTGCACGAAGTTGGCGATTATGTTTATCAACCAACTCGCATCCTGAAGAGCGTTGCTGATCTCGCGGAGGAAATCGAGACAGGCAAGCCTTCGGACCGATTGGACAGCCCAGTGTTTGCCTACCCTGAATTTGGGACGCCAGGGATTCAGCGTCGCCGGCGTTCGCGCCACCGTACGGATGATGCGGAATTCCAAAAACCTCGTCCGCGACCCGCGATGACGAGATAAGCGTTCGCGACTACGGCACCCGCAAGCGATACAAACGGACGTCAGAATCGATGGCTTGATTCACCCTGTAGGTTCCGCCGGAGAGGACCGGGGTATCGGAGACATCGGTCCAGGTGGTTGCGATCGCAGAGCAGGATTGGAGGACGAAATTGCCGGCGCTCGCTGACCACGAAAGGGTAACAGTGCCGCCGGATCGCGTGATCGCCAGCGGCGTGGGCGACGGGTTGAGAACGGTCACATCAAAGGTGGTCGAGGCTGTGCCCGCGTTGGCATCGCGGACAGTCACAGTAATGGTAGCGGTGCCGGCCTGACCCGTCGCGGGTGTGACGGTAACGGCTCGATTTGTGCCGCTGCCGCCAAAGACAACGTTCGCCACGGGCACCAGGGTCGGACTGGAGGAAGTCGCGGAGAGCGTCAGTGTTCCCGCGGCTGTTTCGACATCTCCGACGGTAAAGGGCAGGGCCGCCGTCGAGCTGTTTCTTTGGATTGTTTGTGAAGCGATGCCGGAGATCACCGGCAGGTCATTGGCCGCCGTGACGGTGAGAACAAAATTCGTACTCACACCCCCAAAGTTCGTATCCATGACCGAAACCGTGACCGTTGCTGAGCCGGATTGGTTGGTGGCTGGAGTAATCGTGAGCGTGCGGTTTGTGCCAGTGCCGCTGAACGCGAAGCTGCTGGGCGGCAGCAGGGCCAGGTTCGCCGTGAAGGCATTCACGGTGAGCAAATTGGCGGGCGTCTGGGCGTCGTTAATGACAAACGGAATTGCGATCGGGGTGTCTTCCAGAGTTGTGCGATTAGTGATGGTGGAGATTGTCGGCGCAGTGTTGGCCGTCGGTTTGACATAGATTGTGAAACTGCGGCTGGTCAGCGCATTGATTGTGGCGTTGGTTTCACGCACCACGACGGTGACCATGGACGTGCCCGTCTGATTATTAGCCACGCGGAAACTCAGGGTGGCAGTTGAGTTTGGATTTGTGTAACTGATGGAAGGCGTACCCCCGCTGAAATAGAAGCCCGACCCGCCGGTAAAGCTGTTCGAAAAAGTGAGATTCTGCGTTTCGTTCGCGGCGCCTGAGCTGATGCCAGTGAGCGTAATCGTCGTGACGCCGGCGCTTTGGTTGAGGAAGACATCGCGAATTGGATCGAGCGTGGGTGCATCATTGGTCGCGATGACGGCAAACGTGAAGGAGTTGCTCACGCTGGCGGTGCCGTCACTCACCGCGACTGTAACCGTGCTGGTGCCAAACTGGTTCGGGCTCGGAACAAGGACCATCGTCCGCAGCGCACCGCTGCCATGGAAAGTGATGTTGCTGCTCGCGAGCAACGTTGCGTTGGTGCACGTTCCGCTCAACGTCAATGCCGAGACGGGCGTCTCTATGTCGCCAATGGTGATGTCCGCACTGACAGGCGTGTCTTCACCCGTGGTGATGTTTGGAATTGTCGAAATCGTCGGCGGGTCATTGACCGCGTTCACGGTGACGGTGAAGGTCCGCACGACAACGTTGTTGGATGTTCCGTCATCGCGCACCGTGACGGTGATTGTCGCCGACCCGCTCGAATTCCCTGCCGGGGTCAAGCGAAGCGTTCCGTTGGTTTGCGGACTCGTGTAGGTGACGAGGGGATCAGGGATGAGAGATGGATTGCTGGATCGCGCGGTGACCGTGAGGGTCTGAGCCTCGTTGGCCGCTCCGGAATTGACCCCGTTGAAGTTGACTGTCTGCTGAGCGGAGTCTTCGCCGATCGTGAGATTTCCAATCGGGTTGATCGTCGGCGGATCGTTAACCGGGATTACGTTCACCGCGAAACTGACACTGTTGCTCAGGGCCCCGTCGCTCACGGTCACAGTAATCGTTCCCGGTCCGAACTGGTTCGTTGCAGGCCTGACGGTGACGGTGCGATTAGCGCCTGTGCCACCAAAGTTTATGTTCGCGAGTGGGATCAGCGTTGGATTACTCGAAGTCGCTGAGAGATTCAGGTTCGTTTCGGCCGATTCCACGTCATCGATCGTGAAACTTAGAGGCCCTGTCGTCGTGTCTTCGAGGATCGTCTGGTTGGCAATACCGGTGATCGTCGGTGCATCGTTCACAGCAGTCACGGTGAGCACAAAGGTATCGGTCGCCGTCAAGAAGCCATCGCTGACAAACACCGAGATCAACGTGGTTCCAAACCTGTTCGTGACCGGAACGATGGTGAGGGTGCGATTAGCGCCACTGCCCCCCAGAGTCAGATTATTGGTCGGCACCAACGCGAGATTGGTTGAGGTGACGCTGACCGTCAGGTCCTGTGGGAGCGACTCGGGATCGTCGATGGTGAAGTTAACCACCACGGCGTTGGTATCTTCACTCACCGTCAGATTCTGGAGATTCGAAATGGACGGGCGGTCATTCACTTCGTTGAAGTTGACTTCGAAATCAGTCTGCATTGAACCGCCATCGGCATCCGTAACGGTGATTGTGATGGTGGCGGTGCCGACCTGGTTGGTGAGCGGACGAACGATGACGGTGCGATTTGTCGCCGTGCCTGCGAAACTAATTCCTGAGTCATCGACCACTTCGGGGTTGGAGGAAGTGCCCCGCAAAGTGAGGTTTATCGCCAGCGTTTCGACATCGCGGATCGTGAACGGCGCCGTGGCCGCAAAATCCTCGTTCGTGGTGAGATTGGGGATCGTGGAGATCACGGGAAAGTCGTTCACCGATCTTACGTTCACCTGGAAGTTGGTCGAACCAATCATCACGCCATCACTGACATTGATGGTGATGGTGGCAGTGCCGAATTGGTTCGTCGCCGGCATTACGCGCACCGTCCGATTGGAGCTGCCGGCAGGACCAAAGAAGATGTTTGCCACCGGGACCAGCGTCGGATTCGAAGAGCCGCCGCTGACGCTGAGATTGCCGGCCGGCGTTTCTTTGTCGTCAACGACGAAGCTAAGCGTAGCGGTGGAAGTATCCTCGTCGATGGTCTGGTCCGGAATGGCGGTGAGTACCCGCGGCGCATCATTGACATTAGTAACGGTCAGCACAAAGGAATCAAACGTATTGCTGATACCATCACTGAGGCGGAGGGTGATGATCGACGAGCCGACCTCATTGGTGGCTGGCATCACGAAAACCGTTCGATTGCTGCCAGTACCGCTGCCGAAGGTGATATTGCTCAACGGCGCCAGCACAGGATTGCTGCTGTCAAACGCCGTGACCACCAGATTGCTGACGGCGGTGTCCACATCGCCAACGGTAAAGGGAATCGTTGCCAACGTGTCCTCCTGAATACCGCGGTCAGCGGGTGGGGTAACGAAACGCGGCGCGTCGTTCACGGCGTTGATATTCACAGGAAAGCTCGTCGAATCCGTCAGTGCTCCGTCACTAACGGTAATGGTGATCATCACCGCCTGCCCAAACTGATTGGTTGCCGGGCGGATATTGACGGTGCGGTCGCTGCCCGTTCCGCCAAAGGTAACGTTTGCGATCGGAATGATTGCCGGCGCCGATGACAGGACGCTCAGCGTCAGATTTGCAGCCGCTGTCTCAACGTCGCTGATCTGGAATGGAATGCCGATGATCGGCACGTCTTCATCGGTGAATTGCTCGCCAATGGTGGTGATTGTTGGCGCATCGTTGACCGCCGTGAGCGTGACCGTGAATGCGCGAGTAACGACGTTGTTTGACGTTCCGTCATCCCGGACCGTGACCGTGACAGTCGAGGACCCGACCGCGTTGGTCGCAGTTGTAAGTAATAGACTTCCCGTCGAGTCATTCGGAGTGTAATTGAGCACAACATTAATCAGCGCCGGATTCGAGTTGCTGACGGTGACCGTCAAGGCCTGATTCTCGTTGGACGCGCCCGACGTGATGCCGCTCAGCGGCACAGTTAGTTGCCCGACATCCTCGTTGGTGGTGATGTTGGAAAGAGTATTTAAGGTCGGAAAATCGTTAACCGCATTTACAGTGAAGTTAAATGTCGTGCTGTCGGTCAGCGCTCCGTCACTCACCGTGATTGTGATAACCGCGCTGCCAAACTGATTTGTCACCGGCGTGATCGTCACCGTGCGATTCGTCGCTGTCGCCAGGCCGCCAAAAACAATGTTGTTGGTAGGCGCCAGGGCCGGGTTCGAGCTGCTGGCCGTCAGCGTCAAAGCTCCGACGTTTTCCACGTCGATAATCGTGAACGGAATCGCTGGCGTTGGCGTGTCTTCGTTGGTGGCGCGGTCGCCAATGCCGGAAATCACCGGCGGATCGTTTATCCCGTTCACGGTGACGACAAACGTCTCGTTTGTGGTGGCGAGACCATCGCTCACTCTTACCGTGATTGTCGCCATGCCCGTTTGGTTCGTAGCGGGTATGACGCGCACAGTGCGATTCGCGCCTGGTGCGCCGCCGAAAACAATGTTGTTCGTGGGCACCAGGGTCGGGTTTGAGGAAGTGCCAGTGACGGTAAGGGAATCAACTGCGGTCTCGACATCCCCAATGGTGAACGGGAGGTCTGCGGTCGAAGTATCCTCGTCGATCGGCGGAGGATTGGGAATTGCGGTTATGGTAGGCACATCATTCACCGAGTTAACTGTAAGCGTAAAAACTTCGCTGCTTGTCGCCCCCTCTTCGTCTGTCACGTAAATCGTTATCACCGAACTGCCGAACATGTTGGGCGCCGGTGTGATCGTTACGTTGCGGTTGGCGCCGCTTCCTCCGAAGATAATATTTCCAGTGGGAACGATCGTCGTATCGGACGAACTCTTGTCCAGCAGCAGACTCGCTGCCGCTGTTTCGAGATCGCCAATGGTGAACGCGATGGCCGGCGTGGTCGTATCTTCGTTGACCACGCGATTCGTGATACTCGAGATCGTTGGGCGCGCATTCACGTACGTCAGAATGAAATTGCTGTTATTGGACTGCTCGGCGTCAACAGACGAGGTGACCACTCGCGCGCGGTTGCTGATTGTAATGCCTCCCGTGTTGGGCCGGGCTGTGATCAGCACCGTTGCCACGGCATTGTTATTAAGCGAGCCAAGACTGCAGTTCACAATCGCGCCGCTATTCGCGCACGTGCCGATCGACGGGACTGCGCTGATGTACGTACAGCTCGCCGGCAACGTATTTGTCAGGTTGATCACGGTGGCGCCGGCGGGTCCGCGATTGGTCACGGCGACGGTATAGGTCAAATCGTTGCCTACAGTCACCGGGTCTTGCGATTCCGCCAGCAGGACTGCCACGTCGGCGGAAGGCAGGAGGGTCGTGGTCACCTCCACGGAGTTATCGCTGTAATCGGCGTCGGGCCCGTTGGCGTGAACCGCTATGACGTTGGTGGTGGAATTGAGGACAAATGCTCTAACCACGATTGTGGCCGTGGCACGAGTCAGGTTCGTCAACGTCCCGAGGTCGCAAATGACCACACCGTCCGAAAAGCTGCAGGTTCCCTGTGAAGCTGACGCCGAAACAAAACTGAAGTTTGCGGGCAGCGCGTTGGAGATGCGCACGCCACTGGCGTTGACTCCACCGTCCGATGCCGAAAATAAATTCGTAACCGTGACCGAATAAGTCAAATTGGATCCAGCAACGACAGGGTCGGGTGAGTCGGTCACAGTCAGGGCGAGATCGTTCGGCGGCGAGACGCGGCCCCACCACGTCCCCCACCGGCTGGTCGGCCCATTAGGAAACTCGGCGTATTCCTGGATCGTCCAAAAATCCGAATCGTTCAGTGGATCGATCATGGTGGCGCTCCACGGCCCCCACAAATTGTCGCCGAAAGAATTGGGGCGGTAATACGGAGCATTGCCCGACTTTAACAGAATTTGCCCGCGCAATGTGTCCGCCGGGTCAGGGTCGGCGCGGAAGGCGTAGCCCGCGCTGGGATACTCTGTCGGAGAAAATCGAGAAAACCCGATGACGATGTCGTTGTTCCTGTTCGCGGCGATACTGGGAAACGCGTACATCGCCATCCCATTGGTGTCCTCAAGCCGGCCAGTATGGTACGTACTGCTGGTGTCAAACTCCCACCATTGAACTGCGGCATAGGTGGGATTATCGGCGGGAAGGAAAACCGTATGGGCGGCCTGGATAGTCCCTCGCCGATAGGTGGCGCTTGTGATGCGTGAGCTGCCCAGGGCAATCTTGTTTGTCGTCCCCAACTGCGGCGCCGAATTTATCTCGTTGGGATAATCGGCCCATGGTTCTCCCGTAGGAGCAGACAATTCGGTAAACACTGGTGCGTTGACCGGTCCCGTGATTGAATATAGGCTCAGGTACCCGCTATCGATAACGACACCGTTGGTATCGACACCGCCCCAATAGTTCGCAACGAGATAGTTGGTGGAGAAAGTTGCGTCGTACGTTATGACCGGCAGGATGCCGGACGCACTATTGGTCGAAAATTTCGTGGGTGCGAACCCGCCGTTCGCATAGAGATTCGTTTTGTTGTAAACGTAGATTTCTGCATTTGCGAAGTTGTAGGGGGCCGCGTTGGTGTAAGTATCCGCCGACACGATAATCCAATTGCGGTTGAAACCCACGGCAGGCAAATCGGCAAAGAAGCTTGTATTGATGTTAATGAGCCTTCCATACCATGCCCCATTCGGATCACTCGTTGCCGACACTGCGACCAACAGACCAGGTCTGGGTCCGCCCGGATCATTGTTCGCCGATGCGATAAAACGGCCGCCATAAGGATCGTATACAATACGCGGATCAAAGACATTTGAAGCCCCCGGTCTTTTCGAAGCCCACCACGCTTCCAGGCTCATGCGGCTGATCTGATTGCCCGATCGATCCTGGATGCGCACTTCGGTATTCAACATGACCATCATGTGCGCGGGCCCGACCGCTCCATGGGTGCCCGGGTTGAACGCGCTGCCGTCGCTCAAGAGCGCTTCAAAGCTCGCCGAAGGAGGCGGGCTATTGGTGTAGGCACTTTCTCCAGCCAGGATCGAGAAACTTTGTTCGAGGCTCGTCGTCGCGAGTTTTGTCGCCGATGATCGCCTTGGCAGCGTGGCATGCGGCGGCGCCGTCGGCGGCGGCGGCCGCAGTCCGGTCGGCTTGCGTTTGGTCGGCGCAGCCGCTGCTGTTCCACAATAGCAAACAGCCGCAAAACCGACCAAAACGCATATAAAAACGGCAAAGGAGAGGCGATTCCGGGTTCCATCCATAAAAAATTTCAGCGAAAAAGCGGCAGCGCTACGCTTACGCGGCCAGAGTGAGGGTGTTATCAGACACGGCATGAGAGACACTTCAGGGTTGTTGTTCTGACGCAATGCTCGGGTTACTTCAGGTTATCTTATCATAAAACAATCGATAAAAGTCAACACCGCCAATAGAGGCGGCTTTTTGCACCACGCGCACGGGAACATTGCCATAGACACTGCGGCACGTTCGGTGTTCAAAGGCGCAATTTCATCCCGCGCCCGGGCGCAAAAATTCTCAATTACCTGTTGACTTGAGGCTGCTCTTTGTTACGTTCTCCGCTCTTTGAGTTACGGGGAATGAAGACATATTTGCCCAAAGTGGATTTGGACCAACGGAAATGGCACGTGATCGATGCCAATGGCGCTGTCCTTGGGCGCCTGGCTGTGCAGGTCGCGGATATTTTGCGCGGCAAAAACAAGCCGATATTCGCGCCGCATCTCGATGCGGGCGATTTCGTCGTCGTGATCAATGCTGAAAAAGTCGCGGTCACCGGCAAAAAGGAGACAGACAAGTTCTTCATGAGTTACTCTGGCTGGAAAGGCGGGGAACGCTTTCGTTCCGTCGCTGAAATCCGCGCCAAACATCCGGAAAAGCTCATTACTCATGCGGTGCGCGGCATGGTTCCCAAAAATCGGCTCGGCCGGGTGCTGATGACCAAGCTCAAAGTCTATAAGGGAGACAAGCATCCCCACGCCGCCCAGCAACCGGCGCCGCTCGCTCCCGCGAAGTAATCTCCGCTATGGCAGAATCTAAAATCCCCCAGTTTCTCGGCACCGGCCGTCGCAAGTCTGCGGTCGCGCGCGTGCGCCTTTCCACTGGCTCAGGCAAAATCGTCGTCAATGGCCGGGCCTTTGAAAACTATTTCATGACGGAGACTCTGCGAGGCGTCGTCTCGCAACCGTTGAACGTCACGCAAACCGCCGCTCGCTTCGATGTGCAAGTCAATGTTGCTGGAGGTGGTCCTATGGGCCAGGCCGGCGCCGTGCGCCACGGTATTGCCCGCGCGCTCATTGCGGCGGACGCGACGTTCCGCCCGCAGCTCAAGGCCGACGGGCTTCTGACGCGCGATCCGCGCATGAAGGAGCGTAAAAAGTACGGCCAGCCGGGCGCCCGCAAGCGCTTCCAATACAGCAAGCGCTAGACCGGGAAGGATTTCGCAAGCCCCGCTGGTTCAGCCTGCGGGGCTTTCGCTTTTGTGGATTGCTCCGGGCGCGGCGGGAAGAATGGTTTGGGCATGAACAAAGTCAAAGTCGGTATCGTGGGAGCATCGGGTTACTCGGGAGAGGAACTCGTGCGTCTGCTGCTGTCTCATCCCTACGCGGAATTGACGGCGATTACTTCGCGCCAGTATGCGGGACAAAATTTGGCGCAGGTTTTTCCGAAGTTCAGCCATTACCCAAAGGCAAAGGACCTGCGTTTTTCAGAATCGAATCCCGATCTGCTCGCGAAACAGGCGCAGGTCGTCTTTCTCGCTCTGCCGCATGGGGTGGCGGCGGAATTCGCCGCGCCGCTGATCCAGCACGGATGCCAGGTGATCGATCTGAGCGCGGATTTTCGCCTCAAGGATGCCGCGGTCTACAAGGAATTCTACGCGCACGATCATCCCGCACCCGAACTGCTCGCCAAATCTGTGTATGGTTTGCCGGAGCTTTATCGGAGTTCGCTCAAGGATGCGGCATTGATCGCTTCGCCGGGTTGTTATCCCACGAGCATTTTGCTTCCGGCCATTCCGCTCGTCCGCACAAAACTCGTGAAGCCCACGGGCATTATCGCCGATTCGATGAGCGGCGTCAGCGGTGCCGGCCGCAAAGTGGAGGCCGATTACCTCTTTGTTGAATGCAACGAAAGCGTGCGGCCTTACGGCGTGCCGAAGCACCGCCACCTTTCGGAGATTGAGCAGGAGCTTTCAAAGGCTGCCGGCGAAAAGGTTGTGATTCAGTTCACCCCCAACCTTATTCCTGTGAATCGCGGCATTCTCACCAAATTGTATCTCGCGCCTGAAAAACATTTCGGGACGACAGCAGAAATGCACGAGTTGGGACAGCAAATCACCGCCTGTTATCACGACGCTTACGGCAAGGAACCTTTCGTGCGCCTGCTGCAGGACAAGGGGCTGCCTGATACGAAGAACGTGGTCGGCACAAACGTGATTGAGATTGCGTGGCGTCTCGACGCGCGCACGGGCCGGCTGATTGTCATGAGCGCGCTTGATAATGTAGTGAAAGGCGCCAGCGGCCAGGCGGTGCAGAGCTTCAACATTGCCTGTGGTTTCACCGATACAGCCGGTTTGTTTTAGGGTTTATGCCAAAGACCTTCAAAACAATTCCCGGTTCCATTACCGCTGCGAAGGGTTTTCTCGCCAGCGGCGTGTTCTGCGACATCAAGCGCATCGGCACCGGGAAAGGCTCGAACAAAGGAACGAAACGCGACCTGGCGCTGATCGTTTCGGAAGTGCCCGCGACCGTTGCCGGCATGTTCACGACAAACCAGGTCTGTGCCGCGCCCGTGAAGGTTTGCGCCGAGCGCGCCAGGAAAGGCGTCGCCCAAGCCATCGTGGTGAATTCCGGAAACGCCAACGCGTGTACTGGCGAGCAGGGTTACAAAGATGCCCGCGAAATGGCTGCGATTACGGCCGAACAATTCTCGATTCCGGAAGAGCACGTCCTCGTCGGCTCGACGGGTCGCATTGGCGTGACGATGCCGATGGCCAATATAAAGTCCGGGATTCTTCAAGCCGCAGCATTGCTGGGGCACGGTCCCGAACACGCCGCCGAAGCTGCCGAAGCCATCATGACGAGCGACACGCGTGCGAAACAAATCGCGGTGGAATTTGCTTTGGGCCGCAAGATTGCGCGCATCGGCGGCATTTGCAAAGGCGCCGGCATGATCCAACCGGGTATGAGTTTAACTGGCAGACGGCCGCCCGCATTACCGCTGCATGCCACAATGCTCTGTTTCGTCACAACGGACGCGGCCATCAAACCCGCTCCCTTGCGCGCCGCCCTGGAGGAAGCCGTCGCAAACAGTTTCAATCGCATCACGGTGGATGGTGATATGAGTACGAATGACACAGTGCTCGTGCTCGCAAACGGCCTGGCCAGCAACGCAGTGCTTAATTCAAGCTCGGGGGCTGATTTCCGGGATTTCCAGGCGGCGCTCAATTACGTGACACTGGAACTCGCGAAAATGATCGTGCGCGACGGTGAAGGTGTCTCGCGCTTTGTCACGGTACGGCTCGCAGGTGCGCGCTCGCAGCAGGATGCCGATATCGCCGCTCGCGCCGTTGCCAACAGCTCGCTGGTCAAGACAAGCTGGTGCGGTGGTGATCCGAATTGGGGCCGAATCATCGATGCGCTCGGCTACTCCGCGGCGAAAATAGTTGAGAGCAAAGTCGATATCGCCTACAGCCCGCCCGGCAGTCAGAAACTGTTATACTCGCTACGCCGTGGACGGCCGACCTCAGCACCCTTTGACGCGTTGTGCAAAATCGTCGCGCTGCCGGAGTTCGATCTCCATATCAACCTCAACCTCGGCAAAGGCTCCGCGATTATTTACGCCGCTGATTTGACCGAAGATTACGTCGATTTTAACAAGGGCGATGTGACCGATCCCGCGTCGCTGGGAGGATAGAAGCGCGATGCCAGATTCAACTGATTACAGACTCGATCGCCGCATATTAACGACAACAACTTTGGATGCGCCATCCGATGAGAAACGCTATTGGTTGAGTAAGACGCCGATGGAACGGTGGGAAGCCATGCAGTTCTTGCGCGAGGTAAATTATGGGAAAGATGCAGCTACCGCTCGACTTCAGAGAGTTCTTACATTTACTGAACTCTCACAACGTTGAGTATCTCGTCGTGGGTGGATACGCTGTCGGGCATCATGGCTTCCCGCGAGCGACTGGCGATCTTGACATCTGGATTGCGGTAAATGAAACAAACGCTTCTGCGACGGTGACGGCCTTGAAGGAATTTGGGTTCAACGTTCCGGCTCTTACTAAAGAACTTTTTCTTGAAGAAGGCAGGATAACACAGATGGGCGTGCCACCGGTACGAATTGAGATACTCACGAAGATATCCGGCGTCCGATTCGACCAATGTTATGTAAACCGCGTTGTTAGTGAAACAGAAGGCCTGAAGCTCAACGTCATTGGGCTAAACGATCTGAAGAAAAATAAAAAGGCCGCAGGACGACTTAAAGACCTTAACGACCTCGAAAATCTGGTATGATTTGTTAGATCTAATGGAAGAACTGATTTCCAAAGCGCGCGTCCTGCTCGAAGCATTGCCTTATATCCAGCGCTTTCGCCGCCAGACCTTTGTCGTCAAATACGGCGGCAGCTTTATGGATTCGCCGGATGCCGAGGTGCGCAACGGTGTCGCGCGCGATGTCGTCTTTCTGGAAGCCGTCGGCATCAACCCGGTCGTCGTGCACGGCGGCGGCAAGGCGATCACTCGCGCGATGGAGTCCGCCGGCTTGCAGTCGAAATTCGTGCAAGGACAGCGTGTCACTGATGAAGCGACGGCAAAAGTGGTGGACCAGGTGCTGTCGCGCGAAATTAATCCTGAAATCGTGAAGACAATTGAAAACCTCGCCGGCAAAGCAAAGGGGTTCGCGGGCTCCGACATTTTCACCTGCGGCAAACTCCTTGTGAAGGGCGAGAGGGGAGAAAAACTTGACATCGGTTTCGTCGGCGAAGTCACGCACGTGAACACCGAGCCGTTGCGCGAGTGCATTCGGCGCGGGATTACGCCGGTGATCAGCCCGACTGCGCGCGGTGCAGACGGACAGATTTATAACTGCAATGCGGACGTCGCCGCAGCTCAAACAGCCATTGCCCTGAAAGCGCGCCGGCTTGTCTTCATGAGCGATGTTCCGGGGCTGATGCGCGACCCGAAGAATCCGTCCACCGTCATTCCTCATCTGCAAATCAGCGAGGTGGACACATTGAAGAAAGCAGGCATCGTGGACAAAGGTATGATTCCTAAAGTTGACAGCGCCGTCGCCGCGATCCGCGCGGGCGTGGAGAAGGTTTCATTCGTGGATGGCCGCGTCAGCCATTCAGTGCTGTTGGAAATTTTTACCGACGCGGGAGTCGGAACGGAGGTTGTGCAATGAGAGAGATCGCGCCGGAACCCCCAGCGGTGGTCCGCAACGACGTCGCGGCCATCCAGGAACTCTACAAAAACGTGGTGCCGAGTTACGCGCGCTTTGACCTCGCGATCAGCCATGGCGCGGGCAGCTACGTCTTTGATGTCACCGGCAAGCGTTACCTCGATCTCGGCGGTGGCATTGCGGTTTGCTGCATCGGCCACGCCAATCCTGAAATCACTGAAGCGCTCGTGCAACAGTCGAAGAAGATCGTCCACATCTCAAATCTCTACTACAACGAGCCGCAGGGCCGCCTCGCGCGCGAAATCGTCAATGCTCTCGCTCCGGGCAAGGTATTTTTCTGCAACAGCGGCGCCGAAGCCGATGAGGGCCTTTTCAAACTCGCGCGCAAATTCGGACACGACGAAGGTCGCTTCGAAATTATCACTGCGACGAATTCGTTTCATGGTCGCACGCTCGCCGGCATCTCTGCGACTGGCCAGCCGAAAGTGAAAAAGGGATTCGAGCCGATGGTGCAGGGCTTTCGCGAGGTTCCGTACAACGATCTCGACGCGATGCGCGCTGCCATCTCGCCTGCGACCGCGGCAATTCTCGTCGAGGGCATACAGGGCGAAGGTGGCATCAACGTTGCCGCACCGGAGTATCTGCTGGGCCTGCGGCAGCTTTGCGATGAGCAGAAACTATTGCTGATGATCGACGCGGTGCAGTGCGGCCATTTTCGAACGGGCCGCTTTCAAAGCTTTCAGCGCATCCTTGAAAATGTCCCGCACGCGCAAGGGTTCCTGCCGGATGCCATCGCGATGGCCAAATCCATCGGCGGCGGCTTTCCGATGGGCGCGTTCTGGGTGCGAAACAAATATGCGGACCTTCTCAGCGCAGGGACTCACGGCACCACCTTTGGCGGCACGCCGCTCGCCTGCGCGGTCGCGCTCAAAGTCATGGAAGTAATTCAGCGCGACAAACTTGCCGACAACGCCCGCTCAACTGGCAGCTATCTCAAGACCGAGTTGGAGCGGCTTGCGTCGAAGTTCCCGGACATCGTTAAGACGGTGCGCGGCCTCGGCCTTTTGCTTGGTTTCGAACTCGCTCCTGGCATTCCTGCGTTTGCCAAGAGCGAACGGGCGCCTTCGATCCAGTTCGTCAACAAACTTCACGAACTTGGCCTGCTCGCGATACCGGCGGGCAACCAGGTCATCCGTCTGTTGCCGCCTCTCAACCTGTCGCGTCGTGAAGCCGAAGAAGGTGTTCAACTCATCGAAGCCGCCATCGCCAAACTGCGCGCCTAATCCACGGCCATGAAACATCTGCTGAGTCTGGAAAAATTGTCTCGCGCGGACATCGATGTGATCCTGCAAAATGCCGCCGTCTTCAAAAAGCAGCGCGGCGACAGTCAGCATAGGCCTCTCGCGGGCCAATCGTGGGCGCTTCTCTTTTCCAAGTCTTCGACGCGCACGCGTGTCTCCTTCGAAGTGGGCGTCCGCGAACTCGGCGGCAGCGTGATGTTTCTCAGCGCGAACGACATTCAACTCGGCCGCGGCGAGCCGATCAAGGACACCGCGCGCGTTCTGGGCCGCATGATTCACGGTGCGATCATTCGCACGTATGCGCAGCGCGACGTCGAAGAGTTTGCTGAATACTCCGGAATCCCGACGATCAACGCGCTTACAGACGACGAGCACCCCTGTCAGATCCTGACCGATATTTTTACGTTTCAGGAAAAGCGCGGCCCGATTCAGGGCAAAGTCGTCACCTTCATCGGCGATGCGGCGTGCAACGTGCCGGTCTCGTGGATTTTTGCCGCGGCAAAACTTGGCTTCGAACTCCGCCTTGCCGCGCCCAAAGGCTACCAGCCAGGGCCTGAGGTCCTCGCGCGTGCCGGAGGAAAAGTGTCGTGCACTGAAGACATCAAAGCCGCCGTGACTGGCGCCGATCTCCTCTACACCGATGTCTGGGTTTCCATGGGCAAGGAAGCCGAGGCCGCCGAGCGCGTCAAGGCGCTTGCGGGATATCAGATCAATGAGTCGCTCGTCCGACAGGCGAAGCCGAATGCGCTCGTCATGCATTGCCTGCCTGCGTATCGCGGCAAAGAGATCGACGAGCGCACCTTCGAAGCACACGCCCAGACGATATTCGATCAGGCTGAAAATCGTCTCCACGTCCAAAAGGCGATTCTCAACTGGGTCATATCCTGATGGCGAATGAGAACTACTCTCTCACTCATCGCTCTTCTTCTCATTGCCTTCTTCACCGACGCCGCTCCAGCCCGCAAAACAATTGTCTCGATTGTCGGCGATGAGTTTTACATCAACGGCAAGCCGACCTACCAGGGGCGCACATGGAACGGAAAGAAGATCCAGGGCTTGCTGTTAAATTCCCGCATGGTCCAGGGGATTTTTCATGATCGAAACACCAACACCGTTCAGCGCTGGGCCTATCCCGACACACGCAAGTGGGACCCCGACCGAAACACTCGCGAGTTCATTGCGGCAATGCCGGAATGGCGCAAGCACGGCCTGCTCGCGTTCACGATCGACCTTCAGGGCGGTTCCCCGGAAGGTTATTCCAGCGGCCAGCCATGGCATAACTCCGCGATCGAATCCGATGGTTCTTTGCGCCCCGATTACATGCGCCGCCTCGAACAAATCCTGGATAAAGCCGACCAGCTTGGTATGGCCGCCATTCTTGGTTACTTCTATTTTGGCCAGGACCAACGCCTCACTAACGAAGCTGCAATAATTCGCGCGACCGACAACGCCACCCAGTGGCTCTTCGATCACGGCTATCGCAACGTCCTCGTCGAAATCAACAACGAATGCAACGTTCGCTACGATCACGAAATCCTGCAGCCCCGCCGCGTTCACGAACTGATCGAGCGCGTCCGCACCACGACCCGCGACAATCGCCGCTTTTACGTCGGCACTTCGTATGGCGGCGGCGCCATCCCCCTGGAGAATGTCGTGCGCACCTCGGATTTCCTCCTCATGCATGGCAATGGCGTTTCCGACCCGAATCGTATCGCGGACATGGTTCGCAAAGCGCGCGCAGTGAGCGGGTATTCTCCCAAGCCCATTCTCTTCAACGAAGACGACCACTTCAACTTCGATAAGCCGACGAACAACTTCGTCGCCGCGCTCAGTGAATACGCCTCCTGGGGCTACTTCGATCCCGGCAAGAACGATTACAACGACGGCTACCAGTCTCCTCCCGTCCGCTGGGACATCAACACTACGCGCAAACGAGCCTTCTTCGACCTCCTCTCGGAAATAACCGGGCCCGATCCCGCTCGCCGATCAACCCGGCCCAACTAAGCGTTTCCCTGTTTGTAGTGCAGGCTTTAGCCTGTCGGAAAGCGCTCGCAATTGGGAGCGCGTTCGTGCGTGGGTCATGTCCCAGCACTCGACAGCAGCGATTCGGCGCTATAAAATAACGCCACCACAAGCGAATAGAAGGGCATGAGAACCTAAGTCAGGCAGAAAGCTGTCTTCACAGATGTCCATGAATGACTTCCACAGCGTCGGGCTGGCACTTCGCAGCGGATTTTGGTGGCGTGCGGTCGCAGGTTTGGTGCTGGCCCTTGATTTGGTGGCTGCTCCGATTTCTCAACGGGCGGACGACCTTTCAGTTTTGCAAGCACAGCGAATGGCGCCTGGACACATCATTGGGATGGACAGGAGAGGCGTTCCCATGGTTTGTGGCGCAAGCGGAACGATCGATTCCGGATCGCTGGCCACAATGGCTGAGGATGCCGCCCGGCGACCGCCGCCACCACCCGCTCCCCCGCCACCTGTTCTGCCCGTCGGAACGCGCATGTGGGAGACGATTCCCGGAGTGGTGCGCAACGACGGCATCGACACCTTTCGCCTGGAGGTAAATGCCAACGGGCCGGTGAGCAACGTGACCATGGAAGTGTGGTCGCCAACCATTGCTCAATCCGGCGCCGCGATTATTACCCTGCGTGATGATGGATTGGGCGGGGACCGCGCAGCCCGCGACTATATTTATACCAGTGAGTTGCTCCGTTACGACACGAGGGCTGCCTGGTCATATCCGCCCTTCTATAATCACGACACCAACAGCCCCGCGGGACTGAGCATTGAATGGGTTGGAAACGTAACGATCACCGAAACCAACGGCCAGCAAGTGGGCTTTTTGCATATCCCGCAAGTCGGCGTGCTCAGTTCAAACATTCCACTGGTGCGGACGGTAACGCTCTCTTCGAACGTCGTGGTTTCAGAGCATCTCATTAACGTGAAGGGAACAAATCTTTCCGCGCAGAAGTTCGTGCGGGCTTTCACGCTGGGAACTGCTGATCTGACTGCGCTCGCTTACGCGGTGCTGCCGGACGCCTTCGATTTTTTCATCTGCTTTTCGACGTATCGCATCGAGCGCCTTCCAGCAACCACGGGCGCAAATTTCAATGCCGGCGTCCACCGCGATGTGAAGGTCAGCTACACCGGCACCGGCCAGGGGCTGATGGACAACACCGCCATCTATGGCAGCGCTGGACGCCTGCTCGGTGTGAATGGACTGGATTGTTACGAGCGCGGAATCTGGAGTCACAACTGCACACATGAAATTCTCCATCAATGGGGATCATATCTGGGGGCGTTTCCCATCAGCGACGGTCAGCACTATAATCCGCGCAGCAGTGTCGGCAGTTTGCTTGGAGGCCACCTTTGGAATGCGAACGGAAATGGTACGTGGACCCTGATCTGTGAAGAAGGACGAAATGGAGCAACGCACGCGGATCCTCTGGACAAATATTTGATGGGTCTAATTCCTGGCAGCCGGGTTCCCACGCTGCGAGTGTATGACCAGAATTATCCGCTTCCACTTTCCATGTGCGGCCAGACCATCAGCAACGTTCAATTTACTGTGAACATTGCGGATATCGCCGCCTCCTATGGCCCTCGCTCGCCCGGGCCTAACACGGCGAAGCGCGATTTCTCTCTCGGCTTCATCGCAGAAAGCAATGCGCGGCTTCTCAACCAGGTCGAGATTACATTCTACGATATTCTCGCTGGGCATTACACGAAGCCGATACCGCCTGAGTGGCCGGACCCATACGTCGGACAGAGCTGGCCTTCGATCGACCGTTTCTTCGGAGAGGGCACCACGTGGAAAAGCGAAGTGTTGTCCCTGATCGAGCCAGTGATTCGCACCGTGGAACGCTTTGCCGACGGGCGCGTCAGAGTCACGGCCACAGGACTGCCCGGGCGCGGTTACCGGCTCCAGGGTTCGGCCAGCCTCCAGAGCTGGGTCAACATTGCGAGCCAGATCGCGACCACAAATGGGACACTGGTGGTCACCGATACTACCGCCGCGCAACTAAACCGCAGATTCTACCGCCTGATTTCCCCCTAGACTAACGTCATAGCAGGCGAATGCTTCTCTCACCTGAAACGGAACCGGCGGCGCCCCTTCTGAAGTGTCCGTGATTCGATCGTTGAGCCTCCACAGTGTCTGCTGCATGAGCTGCCCCGTCTCCGGTGGCGACTGCATGAGCGCGTCAATTTCCATGCAAATCAAGCCGAGTTGCGCCGCCACGAACCGCGAATGTTCTGAGCGACGGGCGTCGTTATAAAACGTAATCACGCTTGTGAGCGCCGCACAGACAAGTAATCCGGCGGCCGACGCAATTACAGTCCGGACGTCAGGGCGCGATGCGAGGCTCAAAAAGATCGTCGAACCCGCGGCCAGCGGCAGCAGCGTCGCCAGCAATCCAAACCGGTAATGCCGCCAGCGCAGGCGCCGCGCCTCCCGACCGAGAAGTTCCTGATAGACCCCGATTTTCTCGTGCCAATCCCGCAATTGTTCAACGAATCCCTCTGTATTCATAAGATAGCCCACATGGGAAATAGCAACAAAAGTGCCATTTTCGGCGTATTAATCTGAATAGAAACGCGGAAATCTCGCGTTTCCGCCCGGAACTTCACGCAATTTCCAATTTTCATTTTGCAATTTTCAACTCCCGCTTTGGAATTTCAGCTAACGCCGCCATTGAATCCCGCACCCCGTCGGAGTTCCGCATTTATGCGGCGGGGTTTTCGGACTTCGGGCTTCGGAATTCGTGTTGATTGGTGTTGATTCGTGGTTAACTCCGTTTGCTCTGTTGCCTCATGTAAATTCTGGCTTCGGAATTCTTTCGAGCCTCGGTATTCGGGTTTCGGATTTCAAGGTGACGGTAGGGCGTGCTGTCCACCGCGCCGTGTCGACCAATAACGCCAACCGCCCCCGCGTTCTTACTCATTTACTCTCACTTTCCTTTCTCCGCACTCCCCCACAGCTCCTTGATCGTCTCTTCCGTGTTCGACCCGTTCGGACACGCCTCGCTCCGCGTGTTGGCCCAATACCCGCGTGGCCCGTCCGGTGTCCCTGGCGACATGATCCGGCTGCCGGGCATTTGCAGATGCCCGTTCGCGTCCGTCTCCTTCACCCACTTCCACGCGTAACGCAGCCAGTCGTTGCGTTCCTTTTCCGGCATCAACGCAAACCAAGTGATCTCGTCCCAACCCCAGATGAACGGCGATTTGCTCGGCTTCCCCGGGTTCCGTCTCCCGAAATTATCGAACTCCACCAGATACGGCAGATGCTCGCACACCCAACCGCTCGGCGTGATGCCGCCTTTGCTTCGCGTGAAGATCGAGTCCGCATAACCCACGCGCAACACTCCCTTGTAAGGCTGGTCCGCCACTTCGACGATCCTCAGCGGAAACGAATGAAAATCGAACAGCAGCTTCCCATCTTCCACATACCCGCCCGTCGGCGTATGCGCGTCGCACACCAGGAAATGCCTTCGCGCATGCTTCCGCGCGTAGCCTCGCGTGCGATTTAACATGTCGATCCAGCCCGCATGCCCCGGATCATTCTTATCCATCAACCCCACCTGCCCAAAGTGAATCGCTTCGATTCCAACATCGACGTAACTCGTCACCAGAAAATAAAACCACATCCGCGTCTCCAACCTGCTCATGTCCGGCACCGACCCGTTGCCTCCCCAATGATTCACGAACCGCCCATCGGCATAGAGCGTGTCCTCATAACGAAAATTCCGGTTCGTCACCGCCTGGCCGAACTCGCGCAACACACGCTCCGGCACCGGAATTGTTTCCACACCGCGCGTGACAATCTCAAAAGCTGCCGCCTGCAAAATAATTTCCGGATCAGCTTTGTGCAGCGCGACGGCATACGGCTTCGATGTCTCCAGGAATGAGGACAAATTCCTCTCCCTGCCCCAAACCATCAGCGCGCGGCCAACGAACTTCGTTTTCGTTTCCAGGATGAACCGCAGATTATCCCGCGGATCGACGCCCCGGCTGTTCCGCGCCGCCGCCAGATCATCGTGCAACAACTCCGTGAACGAGACCGAGCGCGATAAATAATTCTCCAACACCCGCCGCGACATCGACCCATCGAACTGGAACTCCTGCGCCGCCGCAGAAAACGTCCACAACAAACAAACAACCAGTAGAACCCGGCACACGATTTGAAGTCCTGGCATGACGGTAGTCATTCTATTTGAAATGACAACCACCAGGCAAATGCAGCATCACATTATTAACACACCGCAACATCATGTTTGTAGCCTCCAATCTTTGAGAGCGCATTGCGACCATGAACCTTCCTGGGTTTTCAGGGCGTCAGTTCGTGGAAAGAAACAGCCAATCTTCCGGAAATCATCGGAGAATCCTGCACGGCGTCGGAGTCCCGGATTTATCCGGCCATCGTTATTGCCCAGACGAACCCAAAAGTCCGGTAGTGGGGGCATCTTGGTAGTCGCGATCAATAAATCCGTATCGATCCGTCGTCCCCGTCCAAATCATCAGTCCGAATTCTGCATTTTGCATTCTGACTTCTGCATTTTAACAAGTCCATGCGCGCACAATCCCACGCCAACCGCAAAACACAGACCTGAGGCACTCATCCGCCAATGCATGGCCGCGCGTGCCCCTCGACCAGTCGATGATCATCGCGCCGCGAGCGCTCAGGATGATGTTCGCCGGATGAAAGTCGCCGTGACAGATGCATTTGCCCGCGGGCAACCGCGCAAGGTTCCGATGCGCCACATCCTTTTCGGCGGCAGAGAAGTCGGGCGCGCGATCAATCCAACTCTCGATCTGTTCCCGTTGCGAAGGCAGCTCAGGAGGAGCGTCAAAGTCGTGGAGACGGGCATGTAACTCGGCCAGTTGCCTTGCCGCGGCGAACAGACTCCACGGCCGTTTCTCTACCTCGCTGACCATCGACGGTCCGTGCACCCGCTCAAAAACAATCCCATGCCGTCCGCCGACCTGCACCAACTCAAAGACTGCGGGCACATTCACCCCTGCCCCATGCACCGCGCACGTGACCGCGAACTCGCGCTGAGCTGTGGACACCGGCACCCACGCCAAATTCAGCTTCAGCACGCGATCCTTACCCCAGCCAAACACTTCCGACGTCAGCCCCCTGCCGATCAACCTTTCCTGTTCGAGCTGCGATTCACTTGGCACCGCGCTTGCCACACACCGAGAATGGATACGCGGCGCCATTTATGCCACCGTCAGCGCGATGATCAGAACGTTTAGGCGGCAATCCACAGCAAAATCGCAAGCGCACACGCTATTCAACCCGGTGACTGAGAATTTGGGGTGGGTACCACAGAGCGTCGCTCCTTACAAAACCGCGAGACGAGGATTACACCAGCGGAAACTGCAACAACGAAGAAGAGCCATTTTGAATAGAACAGAACTACCGTAGTCGCCATGACCCGATTATTCAGAAGGCCGGGGTCTGTAGTATCTGAAGCTGTCCTAAAGTCCGCGCTCCGATTCAGGTAACCTATATATACGCCATTTTTATAGACGAGCTTGTAAACGAAACCGACTGGAGGGGGGAAGGGAGGTTCGTTCGACTGGTATGGCGATTCCAAATGACAGAACGCATGTCCTTGCAAAAGCAAGTTGAATCGTGCGCGAAGAGTCCAGTTGTGTTGAAGCAGATGCACCAGGATGCAAGCCGCTGTTGCAAGCAGTAGCAGCACCCAAGTACGGCGTCTGTTGAGCATGTTGTTCATAGAATGATTAGTGAAAAACAGATCGCAAATTGCCCGACCAAGTGCCAGGAGCGTTAACGGTGGTGTATAAAAGAGTGCGCAGATTTCCGAGGGCGACGATCATTATTGTACCGGAAAGCCCAAAGGCGTCGATGACGTTTATTGGGTCGCTCGCATCCACTTTATCCATTTATCCAATCGTCATTAATCCACTCGCGAAGCGCCGCTTACTTGCGCCCTTCCGCAAGGAAAGATTTGAAATGCCTCCACGTGAGCTTTCCTTTGCCAAAGGACGATGAAATCTCCTGCTGAAGCTCTCGCAAGCCGGCCACACCCTCGCGGACATCCTCCAAACTTCGGCGGCCCTCCGGCACGATCCGAGCCACTGGCTTATTGTGCCGGGTGATGATGATCTCTTCCCCTCTGGCGACGCGATCAAGCAGTTCTCCGAAACGGGCTTTTGCATTGCTCGCAGTCACAGTCGCCATGCACTTAAATTAAGCAGTTCTCGACTGGTTTGCAGGAAGTTTTTGTGCTCATTTTCAACAACTGTTTCACAGGGACTGAATCAGCTTGCGGAGCCAGAGAAGAAAGCGTGGTGGAAATTCTCGAAATGATGGCACTGGAACCGCGACTATTCTTTTAATCCGCTCGCCCTTAAGCAGCGCGCTTGATGGTCGCCTGGCCGACGAAAACCGCGCCGGGTTCGACCACGAGTCCACCGGCTTCGACATCGCCAAAGAAGCGCGCGGTCGAGCGAAGTGTGACCGTTTGTTTGGCGCGCACGTTGGCGACGAGTTCGCCCGCGATGTCCGCGCCGCCGAGTTGCAGTGCATCCGACGAGCGAAAGCGTTGACCGGCGGGAATGATGAGCAGGTTCGCGGTGAAGCTGCCCTTCAGTTCGGCGGTGTTGTAAATTTCCAGCGATTTTTCTGCGGTGAGTTTACCGAGAAAGCGGCCTTTGAGAATCACCTCGCTGGCAGTCGTGTCCGTGTTGAACAAATACGCGCCTTCCTGGATGACGAAGCGGCCTTTGGTTTTGAAGTTCTTCGAGGTGGCGTTGGTAATCGTATAATCGCGCAGATCGACGTGCGTGCTGCAGCGCTTGCACATCGTCGATTGCGCCGCAGTCGGGACCTCCAGTTCGGTCTTGCAGTTGAAGCAGATGACGCGGCGAATTTCGCGCGTGGCGGTTGGAGCGGGAGCGGCGGGTCGAAGCTGTTCCTGCACGCGGAAGTGCTGGCGGCACTTCTTGCAAACGGTGGAATAGGCCGCGACCGGCTCGGATTGCTGGTGCCCGCAAGCCGGACAGGAGACGGTTATCTTGTCCGACTTCTTCGTCGCGCTCCGCGACGGCGCAGGGGCTTCCGCAGGCGCTTTGGCTGCCGAACGAGCGGCGGCGGGGCGCTTATCGGACGGCCGGTTTGGCGGGCTCACCTGGAGCGGTCGGACGTGGCGGCGCCGTTGGAGCAACCTTGTTCGGGTTCACTTCGGTTTTGCCTACAAAGGTGACGCCCTCTTCGATTGCGAGTTTTGCCGCGCGGATATCGCCGAAGAGCTCGGCCTTGGACCGGATTTCAATCTTGTCCCGCGCGACGATGTTGCCATTCATCTTGCCGCGGATCACGACCGTCCCGGCGTTGACGTTGCCATTGAGCACGGCCGTTTCGCCCAGGGTGAGAGTGCCGTCGGAGTTGACCTCGCCTTCGAGTTTCCCTTCCAGCGTCAACTCGCCGGTGAATTTGACGTTGCCCTTGATCTCAACGTCTGAGTTCAAGACATTTTTAGAGGTGTTGGTGGGGGGAATATTCATAATGCTCTATTTGCACGAAAGTAAGGCGAAACGCCGGTGAACTGTCAACGCAGAGTTCGCTTCATGACGCAAAAACTTTCGCGCCTCGCGGCAAAAACATGACCACCTGTGGCCAGTTATTTGCCAGGGGTTCATGCAACGGTTCATGCCACGATGATGTTTACGAGGCGTTTCGGCACGACGATTGTCTTTTTCACCGTTTTGCCCGCAAGGAATGGCTGCGCTTTCTCGGCTTTGAGCGCGGCGGCCTCGATTTCTGCCTGTGTTGCGTTCGCGGGCACCACTATTTTGTCGCGCAGCTTGCCGTTGACCTGCACCGGAATCTCTAACGTGTCCTCTACGAGCAAGGCCGGGTCGTGTTTCGGCCACGCCATGTAAGGAAGCCGCAGCGGCGAATTCGGCTCGAGCCGAGAGAACAATTCTTCGGCAAGGTGTGGCGCGAACGGCTGCAACAGCACCAGGAAATCGCGCAGGACAGCGCGCGGACGCGTCTCCCACGTCATCGCTTCGTTCACAAACATCATAAGGGCGGAGATCGCGGTGTTGAAGCGAAGGCCCTCGAGGTCTTCGGTAACTTTCTTGATGGCCGCGTGCAATATCTTGAGCTGCGCGGCGGTGGGCTCAACCTCTTTGATGGCCGCGTGGAGCTGGATGATGTTCAACAGATCGGCACTCCCCTGCTCTGTCGTCGAGCGCTGCTCAAATTCGGTCTCGCTCTTTTCATCCACAAACAATCGCCAGACGCGCCCCAGGAAACGGTAGACACCCTCAACGCCTTTGGTGCTCCACGGCTTCACCATTTCGAGGGGACCCATGAACATTTCGAAAAGGCGGAGCGCGTCGGCACCATAGTTCGCAACAACGTCGTCCGGGTTCACGACATTGCCGCGTGCTTTCGACATTTTCTGCCCGTCTTCGCCGAGAATCGTGCCCTGGTTCACCAGTTTGAAAAATGGCTCGGGAGTCGAGACGTACCCGAGATCGTAAAGTATTTTGTGCCAGAAGCGTGAGTAGAGGAGATGAAGCACGGCGTGTTCAGTCCCACCTACATAAAGATCGATGCCTGGAGTGGCTTTGCTGCCGTCGGTGCCCATCCAATAATGCTCTGGTTTAGGACCGCAGAATGCATCTGGGTTTTGCGCATCGATGAAGCGCAAGTAATACCAGCAGCTTCCCGCCCATTGCGGCATCGTGTTGGTTTCGCGGACCGAGCCATCGGACAACTTCACCCAATCTTTGGCGCGGGCGAGCGGCGGCTCGGCGGAGGCGGTCGGCTTATAGTCGGTGAGCTCCGGCGGCACAACGGGCAGGGCGGATTCGGGGAGGGCTTCGTGATGTCCATCCCTCCAGACAATCGGGAATGGCTCGCCCCAGTATCGCTGGCGGCTGAACAACCAATCGCGCAATTTGTAATTGATCGTTTTCCTGCCGAGGCCCTTCGATTCGAGCCAGGCAGTGATCTTCGTTTTTGCTTCCGGCGTGGGCAAACCGTTGAGCGCAATTTCGGCGTTCGCGGAATTGATCGAAGTCCCCTCATCAACGAACCCGCGCCAATCGATTCCCTGCGGCGGTTCGACGACTTGTATGACCGGCAGCTTGAATTTGTCGGCGAACTCAAGGTCACGCGTATCGTGCGCTGGCACCGCCATGATCGCGCCGGTGCCGTAGCTGATGAGCACGTAGTCCGCGATCCAGATGGGGATGCGTTGGTTGTTTGCCGGATTGATTGCATATGCGCCGGTGAACACGCCGGTTTTCTCTTTGGCTAATTCGGTGCGTTCGAGGTCGCTCTTGCTGGCGGCATAGGTGCGATATTTTTCAACCTCGCCCCGCTGCTCGGCGGTGGTGATCTCGTCCACTAGCTTGTGCTCCGGCGCAAGGACCATGTAAGTCGCGCCCCAAAGCGTATCGGGTCGTGTGGTGAAGACGTGGATCGCATTTGGGGTTGGAGCCTCCTGACGTCGGCTGCTACCAGCAGGAGAGTCAGCGAGTTTGAAGATGACTTCCGCGCCTTCGCTGCGGCCGACCCAATTGCGCTGCATTTCTTTGAGCGAATGGCTCCACTCGATTTTTTCCAAATCGTTGAGGAGTTTTTCGGCGTAGGCGGTGATACGGAGCATCCACTGGCGCATCGGCTTGCGGATCACCGGGAAACCGCCGATCTCGCTTTTGCCGTCTTGCACTTCCTCGTTAGCGAGAACGGTGCCCAGCTCCGCACACCAATTCACCGGCGCCTCCGCAACGAACGCGAGCCGTTTACTATCGCGATAAGCGTGCTTCTCCGCCTCGGTCTTCAATTCAGGCGGATACTTCAATGTCTCGATCGGTTCGGCTTTGTTCGTCGCAGGGTTAAACCACGAGTTGTAAATCTTCAGGAAAATCCATTGTGTCCATTTGAAGTATTTCGGGTCGGTGGTGTCGACTTCGCGCGACCAGTCGTAACTGAACCCGAGCGATTTGATCTGGCGTTTAAAGGTCGCAATGTTCTGCTCGGTGGTCTGACGCGGGTGCTGGCCGGTCTTGATCGCGTATTGCTCGGCCGGCAATCCAAAAGCATCCCAACCCATCGGGTGCAGCACGTTAAATCCGAGCGCGCGGCGGTAGCGGGCCAGAATGTCCGTGGCGGTGTAACCTTCCGGATGGCCAACGTGCAACCCTGCTCCACTCGGATAGGGAAACATGTCGAGGATGTAGTATTTGGGCGGCAACTGCTTTACAGAAGGTAACGAAGGAGCGTCATTACTTTTGTTGGCTTCAGTAAGGAACTTCGAGTGACGTTTTGCAAACGGGTGCGATGCGGGAATTGTTTCGCCCGGATTCCAGGCGCGAAAAGTCTGCTCGCGGTCCCAACGGGCCTGCCATTTAGGCTCGATGAGATGAAACGGATACTGCCTGCGCGAACTCGACATGCGCGATAATATCGGGAAAAAGCGGGACTCGGCAATTAAACACTGATCGGGATGCTGTGGCTGAAATTTAAACGGACCGGAAACTTTTACAGAAGGAAACGAAGGTAACGAAGGAAGACCGAGACTGATTTGTTGTCCAGGAGGAAACGTTACTGATTCGCACCGGAAAGGATGAGCCGGGTGACGCCGTTGGTTAGTTTTTCTTCGTGGAAGTTGATCAGGAGGCCACGGGGATGTCCAATAGTCCGGGAAACTTTTACAGAAGGTAACGAAGGCACCCGGACATTTGTTCTTTACAGAGCGCTTACACACGGGCTGCCGCAAAACGATAGGATGGTTCTGCGATCTGAATTCGCATGGCCGTTAAGCTTAAATCTATTATGAAAAGACTGTTGCTCCAACCGACATCCACCGAGACCAAAAAATGAATATGACGCTCAAAGGAGCGCTCGCCTTCACGGCGGTTTCGCTGCTCATGCCGTGTCTTCTCCTTTGCCTGCAAGCCGGTTGCACCACCTGCCCACCCACCACCACCACCCGCCCACCCACCGCTTCCGAACTGCAACGTCTCCAGGGCTATTGGGAAGGCGATGGGGCGGCAGGCAAATGCTCCATAACCATCACAGGCAACTCGCTCCACTTTTATGCGCGAACGGACTTTTGGTTTGAGACGACCTTTGCACTGCCTGCAGGCACAGACCCACAGCAGTTACACGCCACCATCAAAGATAGTTCGCCACCAACGAATGGCATCGGCCAGGTGGTCCTGGCCATCTTCAAAATTGAGGACGGGACACTCACTTTGGCCGTGGAGGGGGACGAACCGCCGAAAACTTTTCCCGGCGCCTCGAGCCTCTACGTCCTTAAGAAGGTTCAGCCTCAAAGAAGGAATGCCGAAGCATCGACATTTAAAGAGCCGGAAACGCCTAACAATGCGCCAGCGAATGGCGTCATTACGCTCCCATTCTAATCGATCAGCCAGGATTTACAGGAGGCAACAGAGCAAACGGAGTTAACCACCAATCGACACTAATCAACGCGAATTCCGGGACCGGATAACTGCTAAACCCGGATTGCTTCACAGAAGGTCGCGAAGATAACGAAGCCGAGGATTAACCGCACCAAAAGAGGCAAAACGCCTTGCCCGCTTCCTGCACCTGCGGGACTGCCCGGCTCGCGGCTTACTCCGGTGTCTTTGTGGCGGGAAAGAACCCTTGCGAATTCACGCGAAACTTTATTGCACGTTTCCGAAGCAGAATGTAATCGAAAACTCTTGACCGCTTCGCTGGCCCTGCAGAGCTACTTCGTCCCCGACGGCTGTGGTGCTTTTGCAGCCAGCTGCTTTCCTAGCGCGCGATCTATCGCATCCTTTGCCTCTGGATATTCCAACACCTCAAGAATTCGAGACGCTGAGACGACGTGGGTGTAGCCAGAATTTGCTTCGAATACGATCCGTGTTCTGCCCGACTGCGGGCTCACGGCCCCTTCGCTGAACAAGGGCGAGTAAAGAGCAAGTCCGACAAGTGAAGGGTAACGCCCCTCGCCGATTTGATTACCGAATAGGTTGAGACCCATTGTTGGCTTCCAAAAAACAGGCCCGCCGCTGTTTCCCGGAAACGTCAATGCGTCGATCAGGATCATCTTATCACCTAATTTCGAAGAGACGATTCCGCTCCTTAAAGCGGGTGCTTCAAGCTCTATAACCGAGGACGGAAATCCTGAAACGAATATATCATCCCCTACGGAAACGCTTTCGTATTTCGCAGCCATTTCTAACGGGATGAACCTGATATCGTCAGTAGTCGGGTTGATTATAAGAACGGTTACCGCCACATCCGCGTTGGTCGAGTAAATCCAGCCTACGCCCGATCGTGCCTTCATCTCCCTATGTGGCCGGTGCTCAGGCATATTAGTGTTTTTCTGAGGTATACGGAAAAATACGTCCTCATTTTTCTCCACCACATGCTTGGCTGTCGCAAACACATTAACATTTGAATGGCTCATCAAAACACCGGAGCCCGCCGGGAGGAAAATCGTCTCTGGCTGGAACACCTGGGCTACTAAGTTTGTCGGCGACACTTGAATCACCTTCCCGCCTTCCTCTTTAAAAATTCCGTAGGGAAAGTACTTCGTGTTAGTTCTAGTTTGTGCGATTTCGAGCTGCAATGTCGCTTTGAGCAAGTCCTCGGGTACCTTTGCCGTCCCCAGCGACTGCCCAAAGCCGGCTACAGGCAGAAAAGCGAACAGTAGAAAGTGTTTAAGTGATCTCATACCTTATCTCCGTTAAGTCGTTACTCCCGGGTATTCTGTCGGCTGCTCCATCTCCACCAAGTCTTCCGTAAAATCAAACGACATCTCGATGTACTCTCCGTGGTTATTGTTGTCGTTATAGCTGGCAACATCGACTCGAAGCTGGCGACAATCTCCAAGCACCTGCTTCCGGCGATACTGGAATGCCATGAGCATCTGCTCGTGCGTCGCATCTCCGATGTCGACCCATAACACCAACTGCTCGTGCCTGCCGTCAGGTAATTCCTTGATGTCGCGAATTGCATGCTTCTTCCGCACCTTTCGCCCCTGCGCGTCAGTGAAAAACTCCTCACGCATCGCGTCCGCAATTTCGCTGGCGCACTGGTCAATGAGGTTCTTCGGCTTCGGTCGCCACAATCCTTCCTCAATGGCCCAGGCCGCGATCGTCTTCGAGCTCGCCGGCCAGGGCTCTCCGCGCTTCCGATACTGAGCGGTAATGCCCCACAGGAATTCAGTTTTCGTTTTTCTTCTAGTGTGTGTTCTCATACTACTTTTCTCCTGTAATGTTGTGCCCCCACCCGTCCGTTAACGCCTCTGCCGTCAAAATGTCCCTTATCTTCACAAGCATTTCCCGATTTGCTGAGTACTTGATCTCTTTTCGATGCTGTAGTTGGCCAGCAACGATTCCGGGATGTATCCGCACTGAATGCGCAAACTGAATTATCAGCTCCTTCGAGAAATAGGGTCGTTTTCTCACAATGAATGAATCGAGCTTTTCTTTCGGGATTAACATTTCCGCTGCTTCGGCGTTTGCGCGCTTCTCAATATCTGGAATCGCCTCTGATCGTCCCTCCTCGCCCACCAGGTTATTGTCGATTACCGCACAGGCATCTTTATTCCTAATGTGCGATATTTCGTGCCCTAGCGTGTGCCAAAACCAATCGATCCGGTCATACCGCACCGAAAGCACGATCACGGGGTCTTTCCAGTCGTTCCTAAGCCACAAAGCTGCTCCGTCGATTTTGGTTCTGGGTAAATGCTCCACGATCACAAGCCGGATTCCTGCTTCTGCTAGTACTCGTGGTACTTTTCGGACCTCTTCAGGATATGCCGCTAACGTCCGCAGATTTGCGATGCATGGAGCAACCTTATTCTCTGCGTACGGCTTGACGGGAATGTTCTTCGCGAGCTTCAACGCCCGCACACACCACGCAATTTGCTCCGCGGTAACCTCGCCTTGCTCGGTGGATGCCCTGGCAGCCATTTTAAACTCTTCCAGGTCGTAATCCGCGTAGAACTCATCAAGTTCCCGTTTCAGATCGACAGTATTGTCGACCTTGTTGATCCAGCCGCGCCGCTGCATCTCCGTGACGGGTGCCGATTCAAACAGGGCGGCTCGCTTTCTGATCTCGTCTTGGGGGGCATCCACTTTGGAGAGTTTGTGCGCGTTTTCTAGGTTCAGCCAAAACTCAGGCGAAGTGCCAAACGCGCTTGCCAATTCACACGCAGTCTCCGCAGTGACTCCGCGCTTCCCGGCGATGATCAAATTCACGACGGAAACCGGCCGCCCCATGATTTGCGCCAGATCGGCCTGGGTCCACCCGCGCTCATCAAGCTCGTCCTGAATGAATTCCCCAGGAGGGAAAACTTCTGCTGGAATGCGATTGCTCATCGTTAGTGGTAATCTTCTATGTCTATCACCAGAATTATGTTTTTCGGCGTCGCGGCCTTGATCTCAATGATCAGTCGCCACTGGTCGTTTAGCCGCATCGAATATTGATGGCTTCTTGGACCCTTCAGTTTTTCGAACCGATTTCCTCGGATCGCATACAGGTCTCTTTCATCAACTGCGGCCCGGATTGCTTGAATACGTTTTCGAAATGCCTTCACGACATCCCTGCCGAAGCCAGCCGTGAAATCTCGCTCTGTCTCCAACCGGTCAAGGTCCGGCCTCTTGTACTCAATTTCCATTTACCACCAGATATTCCGCCCCACTGCATGATCGAATGTATGTCGAATGAAAATCTTTGTCAACAGTAAATTGATGGAATTAGTCAATTCATCATTTTCATATAAACACCAGCCCGCTCCATTTGTGGAATGGAATGCTGTTGCATTAGCTTAAGGTAAATGCTATTACTATGGGCATATGGAACTTCTAGATCTACTAAAAATCAGATCAGCAACAAACAATCAGGTCCAATTGGCTCAGATGGCGCTCGGTGTAATTGATGCCGAAATTCAAAAGGTCCAGCATCAAAACAGCGAGCGAGACCCCAAAGGCTTCCGCAAGCCGCCGAGACGGGGCCGATGGTACGCTCTCGAAAGCACGCTCATCAGGCGCTGGGATGAACTTCCTGATGAGAACTTCACGGCTTGGGACGTCTACAAGATAATGGGCAATAGTCCTCGGAGAACCATATCTGCCTACTCAGCGCTACTGTCGCAACTGGTGAAGGAGGGCTTCCTCGCAAGCACTCCCGGCTCAGGGCGCCGCCCCGCCAAGTACTCGAAGATGCGATAGGCGCGAAAGGAGTTCACCGGATGTGAAAGTCCCGCGTCTGCGGGACTGAGCGCGCCGGGCGGCGCGCGAGTCAACTAGGCAGCCCGAGCAAATACTTCGCGGAGATTTACTTCTGTGCTGGTGCGCTCGTCCCTGTTGGCACGCTTATCGTCGAATCTCCAAAGGCAGCCACTTTATTATCCAGGACCTTCACCGTGTAAGGGATGTCCTGCCACCATGGCCGTTCCAATACGTAAACGAGCGTTTCATTTGTCCCGTCGTTGTAAACGTGATCGGGCTTGCCGACCGCTTTGATCAACTCCTCCTTCGTCATTCCCACACGGATTTTACTGGAATCCCCAGCAACCAAATGCCCGGGTGCTTTGCATCCTGTAATCGCCGCGAGTACGAGGATGGGGAGAAGTCGCTTCATCACTTCGAAATAATCCTGACACCCTAAAGGCCGTCAATGATGATCGTTGCGGTGCCCGCAAGCGTCAATACAGGCCGCTTCGCAGGCGGCCTCTCCAACACCCGTTCGCCAGCTTTTACAAAACCCTGCGCGAAAGCCCCAGACCTCCCACCCATCCCCAATGCTCGACCCCTTCTGTCCGCAAGGGGTCTGCGCCCGCAACGCGAAACGAATTGACTTCTGGAGGCCAACGTCAAACTCAATTAATTACTTATGCAGAAGGCGATTCCCATCATAGTGCAGTTTGGGCCGTGTAACCGCCGAACAGTTACCCTGTTCGATGAAGTCTCCATTAGAGATCTGGTGAGCTTAGAGCCGCTGCAGAAGGGGCTTGGCTACGATCCCGCCAATGTCATCGTACTGACAACCGACGGAAAACCATTGGATTGGGAGGTATGCATCGGCAGAAAACCTTTAACTCTTCTCCTCGAGACAGCTGCCAACCGGAAAGCAGGCCTTCGCAAGCGCGACCTCCTAAGTGCCTTAAAGGCCAATGGCATTCCATGTAACCTAGTACGGCGCAAAGGTCCGCATGAAGTATGGCAAACTCCAGACGGAAAGCGGTTTGAGCTTTCCCACGGCAATTCTGAAATACCGAACGGCACGGCTCGCGCAATCAGTCGCCAAGCAGGGGCGCACTTAAGCATCTCACAATTAAAGAGATCAGTTTAACGAGTCATAGCCCACCAGTTTCCGCTGACTGACCGCCCGGGGCTTACTCCCGATCAAATACCGGCACGCATCTCCAAAGGGAGAGGGGATTTGTTTTGCTTCGCGCACCCAGGGCGTTGCCCTGCCCTACAAATATGTCGCCCCTACGGGGGCCCCTACGGGGCTCAACGCGGCGCGGTGGGGACACCGGCGCCCTACCCCGAACGGCTTTCAGCACGTCTTCACGCCCGGAAATCGTGAATCGTCAATTCAAAATCGCAAATTGGAAGCCCCTTCCATCCCCAAGGGGTCTGCGGCCTCGCAATTGACGCCTTCCCGTAGCGCCCGTACTATCCCAAATGCGACGCTCAGAAACAGGTTAGGCCGCAAATCCACTGAAGCTTATGAACACTCCAAAATGCTCAAAGTGCCAGACCGAAATGGAAGTCGGTTACGTCTTGGACCGCGGACACAACGATGCCAGGCAGCCAACCACATGGGTGGAAGGAGAGCCAGTGCGATCCATTTGGAGGGGGACGAAAATAGCTGGGAAGGAGCAGATCCAGGTTCACACCTTTCGCTGTCCGAAATGTGGTTATCTGGAATCCTACGCTCACTGATGAGCATCGTGCCGCCTAACCATGCGCGAGTTTGTGTGAAAACTATTTAGTCGGGCTGATGCGGTAAGCCGTCCAGCGACGCGCAAGAATGATCGGTTTGAGTTAGTGGTCTGGGTGCAGGAAGTCTCTTTGCGGGATCGGGTTCTTTACGAAGAGCTTGGATCCGCAAAAATGTTCCGCCGCCTGGGTTAAGCGACGGCGGCAAGGAGCTTGGGCAGGCTTACCAGGTTCAAGACGCGCTTTAGATTGTAAGCCAGAGTGATGAGGCTCCACTCAGTGCGTACTTTCTCCAA